>Ga0302325_10030996_pt1 | contig 11016 bp, 7 predicted proteins | sample Palsa_T0_2_FD_201948 | JGI IMG/M metagenome (GOLD analysis project Ga0302325, IMG submission 201948) | Peat permafrost microbial communities from Stordalen Mire near Abisko, Sweden - Palsa_T0_2 | ecosystem: Environmental > Terrestrial > Soil > Palsa > Peat permafrost | place: Sweden: Abisko... | reverse complement strand
CAGTTATTCCAATTGTATTATGACTACACCTACGTTGCACGTGACTATGTGGCCTGAAGCTCAACAATGTAGAGCGGGTTTGAAATAGGCTAGTGATGAAGACTTTGTGGAGGAAGTAAGCCTAGTGACGTGGTGGCGCGTGCAGTCCGCCTCGAAGTATGCCTTGAGATATCCGTATCACGTGAGTACCGTTTTTAGAACCTGGCGGCATAGCGAGACGCGAGCAGGGAAGTAAATATTTCCTTACTTAATGGAGTATAAACGAAGCTGTTATTATAATGGGATAATATGTCAGGAGGTCACGTGTGCTAGTGCGGCTCTGCCTGCAGGAGAATATCTTGGGTTCTGTTTCTTGCTTCACTGTATCCATCCATTTATCTCTACACAATTCAGCCAGTTCAGCAATTAGAAGCAATCAGTTCATGGCTCTCAGCTCGTACGTCGTCATGTGATCACCCCACTAGTCACCGCCTAGTCTATGTATAGGCCTTAATACTACACAAACAGCCTAGACCCCTTTCAATAGACAAAGCACTAGGTATATTTTTAGAAAGTGTCCATTTTAGGTTCCTTGAAAACTTGTTTGGACTCCTTAAGCATCGTCGTTAAAACTTGACAAAAGTGATGTAAGAGAAGAGAGGTCGGATCGAGTACGATTGGTTAAAAAGCGAGAAGCCAAAACACGTGACGATGTGGTAAATCTTGCTCAGGATGCTTAAGTCTGCTCAGGTGAGCTGCTCAGGGTGCACAGGTGAGTTGCTCAGGGGCTCAGGGTGCACAGGTTGCTCAGGCGAGTTGACTGAGCCGAGGGTGATTAGCGCCTGAGCAAGAGCGGCAAGCTCACTAACCGAAAGCGAAGTCTGAGAGAGAGAAAATTAATCGACAATACCAGATAATCCAAGTAACAATCGAACAGTTCAACTAGTCCAATTTCAATTAGGACTTCTTGCCCTTCAAGAATCAAAACATCGTTTCGAAAGATTCTGTTAAGGTGAATTTAACTCGGCATTTGCACGGTTGTATTGAGGGGCCATATCGATGTTGGGGGTGTGGTATATTTGTATCTGAATCTGATGGTCACTGCACTGTGCTTGTTACTAATAAAATTCAGACGATAATTGAGCCCACTAAAGTCCACTTTGGTCTTGGGGCCTGAGTAGCCGATACTCTGACCTGAGTCGAGCCATTTTTGTTTTCTATTCGCCATGACCAAATCCCCACGGCATGATATATGTTCTGTCCCCATTAAAGATCTTGAACTTATTGACATACGACACCCTATTCCACTGCATCCCACCCCTCTGTCGTGGGGGTTTCCAATGCTGAAAACAATACCAATCAGTCGTATACTGGAGTGCCAATCTTCTTTGAAGTCTCATCTCTCCTATCTTTTCCTTCAGATCCGGAATCGTTCCATCTTCCCCCTCTTTCGAAGTAACTCGAGCAAGTGCTGCAACTGCTTCTGTAGCTTCAGATTCCTGGATCTCGTCATCTGTATCGAGAGTAGTTTTTTCGAAGAGCTCAACAGCGCGTGACAATAATGGCTCAGCTTCTTCTTTCCGTCCTAGTTTTTCGAGCACGAGTGCAACTTCGAAGAGGGCTCGTGCTTCGTGTCTGAAAACAGTCTCGCGGTCATTTTTTTCGTCTAGTTTCAGTGCTACCGATTGGTAGGATTCAACGGCGGCTTCAAGCTCTGCTTTCATATCATCCTCTCGGTCCACTGCTTCGTAGCATAGTGCAAGGTTACGATGACATTCAAACAACCGTTGCGGACCGACATCATCGAAAGTTTGGAACATTGAAGGATGGCCTTTCTCCGGATCTTGGGCCAAGCCACAGAGTGTAGTTTTGAAGATCCGTATTGCTTGGGTGTAGTTTTCGTCTACGATGTGGACTTTGGCAACTGTTCTTGCCAGCCACATATTCGATGGATCTTGAGCTGCTTGCTGATAGGCAGTCAGTGCCAGTGATGTTTCTCCGAGACCGAGATATGCATTCCCAATATCGGAGTAGATACTGTTATCTTCCGTCAACCTGGCATACTCGCCAAATTTCTCAATCGCCTCTTTCCATTGTCGTCTGCACATATGCATATACCCCTTTTCCTTGTAGTATTGGTGGGCGTTAGTAGGGTCGATCTTGGGTCCAAGATCAAGCATATACTCAACGGGTTGCCAGATACAAAGATCTTTGATCTGCGCCGCCAGTGTCCTGATCAGTTTTCCATACTCATCCAAATTTTCGGGATCAGCTTTAATGGCATCGCGGTAAGTGTTAAACTGAAGTTCCCTCGCACCTGCCTGTTCGTAAACATTGGCAAGCTTTTTCCAGAAATAATTGCAAACGTTAGGATGCTTCTCAATGGCTTCCTTGTAGACCTCAGCCATTACATTGCCGTTCCCAGTCTTCTCGTGGATCTTGGACATTGCGTCCCAGTACAGGTATGCTTCACTGTCCAGAGCTGTCAAGGCACCCCTCTTAAGCTCCTCGATCGCGCCTTCCGAATCACCGTTCTCCTCTTTTATAGCAGACACTAAACGCCAGTGATCGTAAGCTACCGGTGGTTGGTGTGTAGGATGGACTTCTATAGATTTAGCGTAGCATTTAATAGCTTTCTCTCGTTGGTCATGTTCTTCGTACCATTTCCCCAGTCCTTCATGTAGATGCCAACATTTGGGGTGCTCGTCGATTGCATTTCGGAAGTTCTTAATGCAATGATCTGAATCAGTAAGCAATTCTCCGAAAGCATAGTTGCCAGCTTGGACGCCGATCTTCGCTTTAAAGTTCACAGTGTCGGCCAAAGTCTTTAATTCTGACAAAGTGAGTTGATGGAAGGGTTCTGCGTCATAGTGAAACTTCCATCCGCGTTGTCGTGGGAGGGTATTCCCGTTTAGGTCCTTGAGATTCATGTTTCTTGTCAATCGCAGCTCGGATTTTTGAAATGGATGGAGTATGGTCCAGAGGTTCCATGCTCCTCTAAGCATGTATTCTGCAGTCTCTTTCTCATGCTGCGGAATGAGTTAGCTTTTCAATACCTGTTAGTAAATGGAGAAGCATACCCAATTTGTGTTGATCCACACACATGTGAAATTCGTACAGATATCTTTGGCGAAAGTTTTACCTGTCAGAGATGACTTTCGCCAATCGAGACTCTTGCGTAATTCCTTGTCATTGTGCAGCGGCGACTGGTCAAAGACTCCATCGGGATCATAGTTCAGGAAGTCCAAAACTAAATCATACATATTGGCCATTCGAGCACCAATGTAGTATTCTTTTCTGTTCGAAAACGCGTACTGCCTCATCCAAGTACGCAAAGCTTCTGTAGAGGTGAAGAAGCCGCATATTTTGATAAGTAAAGGCACGCTATCAGCGGTGATATATACACCTTCAGGCTCCCAGAGGAAATTTGCCAAATGGTCAAGCCAGTGTTCAACAGCATAATCACGAAAACCTTCGAACTCTGTGCCTGGCTCAAGAATGCAACCTATGCATGCAACTGCAATGCGGGCATGCGAGCTTCCTGGCTTCAAGGCTCTCTGCTTTGCAGAATCTGGGTCGGTGATGTAGGAACGGAATGTCTCGTGAACAATGTATAAGCCAGCTTTGCCAGGGAGAATCCGGAGGAAGGAGCCACAATTCAATTCAACAAATTCTCTTAAGTCGGACACTCCGCCAACGAGAATCCCCGTAGCAACCTCCAACTCATCCATTGTCAAAGGACGGACGCTGAAGAGCACAAGTCTCAAGACTATCAAAGCCAAGTCTAGAAAACCTGCTGATTCCAATTTCGTAAGAACCTGCTCGTAAACATCGCTCAGGTCCTTTGGTATGGTATGAATGACATTCCGGAAATCTTTTAGAGTCGGCGTCTCCTTCAGGATGTCCAGAACGATCCTCACCCACAGGAAATTTCCTTGCGACTTCTCGGCAATAAAGTCTGAGGGGTTTTTCGAGATTGACTTAAATCCATTCTCTAGGGTCTTCGATTCTGACACCCGCATTGTAACGTAGCTCTGGATATCTTCGCAGCTGTCGTCGTATGTGATCTCTCGTTTCTTTGTGTCTGACAAAGCTCGTGATATCTCCGGCGTTGGTCGACTCGAAACCAGAAGTTTAACATCGAGCCCAAGGAGCCCGCTCAACAACCACTTCACCGCACTTTCATTCTCCTTATCCCTTTTGTTTATGCCTTCGCATTCATCCAATCCATCAACCACAATAAATACATCCTGAACAACACCGGAAAGCGAGTCCCCGATGAGTTTTTGGAGCATGAAGCCAACAGCTTCCGAGTCTTTAAATTTATCATCCTTGAGCTTTTGGATCGCGGTCCGTGCCGCTGGTATCTGCTGCACCATCTGGGAGGCGAGTGTCCGAATAAGCTGAACAACATTGTCGAGGCTTGGATCTCCGGCCTTACAGAAGAAGTAGAGGACTACAGCGTCAGGATGCTGAGATTGTATGATCTGAGTGATATAGGCAGCGATTGTTGATTTCCCGACGCCAGGAAGACCGTTAAGCCAGAGAGATCTGGTACTTCGAGAATTTTTGTCCGACAGTCTCCATGTCTTCAGCTCTTCTGCTTTGAGAATCCACTCCATAGTGCCGTCTGCACGATCTTGGCAGTTTCGCAAAAGTTCTTTCTCTGCCTCCCAGTGTGATGGCTTGAGCCATGAGAGCAATTCCGACGTCTTGGCCTGAACAGCAGTATTGGGAAGCGTCGGTTGGGCTCCCATAGAGAGCACCTTGATGGTTACTTGTAAAAGGAGCGCTTGGTCGTAATCATTGATAGCAGCGTCCAGGGCAGCTTTCGCATCCGAATAGAGCTTGGGGCCCAGGAGAATCGTTTTGCCCAAGTTGTAAAAGTAGTCATGCCGGAAAAACATTACTGCTGCTCGGAAGAATAGGAGAATTTCTGCCATCATGTTTGTTGATTTCTCCAAAAGAATGTCATTAATGTCCACTGCATGATGCTTTTGGATTTCTGCAAGGCGCAAGGCTTGGTAGGAGATTCGGTCAACTTGTTTCAAGAAGTCTCCCGCTCTGGACTGCTCTTGGTCCGCGAGCTGTAATAGTAGTAAGTAGAGGTATGTGAAATAAACATTGATGGTTGCTTACGGTAAGCAGTAGGCAAAGCCCATTGACAGCACCTTTAACAGGTACAAAAGATGAGCTCTCTGCAATAGTAGCACCAACGCCAAGGGTCAAGGAAGCGAGTGGATAAATCTTCCCAATTGCGGCGCCAACTTTGGATGCAATCGTAGGTTTTTGTTTCTCTTGATTCAGAACCATGGCCTCGACTCCTGCAACTAATTGATCTGGAGTCATTGCTTGGCCTTTCCCTCCTAGTTTGGATTCGTCGAATACAATTGATGCTACAGGATCGAATTCTTTTCGTCCTTTAGAGTAGTCCGCAAGAGTTTCTGAGAGACTGTTGGATGCATCAAACAGTTTTGTTTTGGCGGCTTGGACCCGTGGGTTTGAGTGCTGCTCTTCAGTTATCTCAGCAACGGGAGCAGTGTAGACTTCGACGACGTGGTTGTCAGCAGAGGGAGAGGATGATTACACAGTAAGTAACTGACCCTTGACAGGAATTTCCTCCTCATTTTCCGTTTTCGACTTGATCCTCGTAGCTTCCTGCTCATCTCCAGGTAATGTAGTTTTTTGACTGGGACATTCCAGCGCAACAGGAGCTTCGACTTTGCTGGCAGCATCTTGATATTGACCTTCTCTGGGGGTTTTAGCTTGAGTCGAAGAAGCACCTGGAGTTATTCCATCGTCTGAAGTATCCCCCTTACTCTTAGGCTGTAACAGCTTCTTGGATTTCCGAATCAGATTCATGGTGTTGATAAGTCTTTTAAGTTCTGCTACGATTATAGAATAAACCTGAGCGTCCGAAGAGCCATAAATAAATGAATCCGACAAGCAAATGTTCAGTTTCAGCTGTAGTCTTGGCGTGTTACACCGCATAGCGCGAGAAGGGTTATTTGGGGGCTGCAAGTTCTAAGCAGCCAATAACGAGAAGTAATTATAGTCATCCTAATGCCAAGTCGAAACCCTGATCGGAGTTAAAATATACCGCCTCTTCATTTGCTGCTGTGGCTACGAGAGGTTCCGCCTGGCATTACTTTAAAATTCTAATGGACTAAATGCGCGCGTATTCATGGCAGTGCAATACATTGTAGGAGAGCCCGCATTCTGGGTAGACCTTTCACCATTTAGATGCATGGAGAGGGCTGGAGTTTTCCTGACGCCTTCAGGGTCTCGGCGCCCAATTACTCACAGTTCGAGGGCTTGTATAAGTTAGAAGACATGAGAAACTTTCGTGTGGACCATTGCAGCCTTCTTCCTAACTTCAGTCAGAAAGATCAGTAGCAAGAAGTCATTGTTGCAGTATCACACAGCGAAGAAAACCCTTCCCCTGGCTCGCTAAGAAATTAGTGCGTGAATTTTAGGCAAGACTCATGTCTCAGCCCCGTGTCTTGGCGGTCTCCAAGCGCCCTCCAGTCGCATTTCCCAAGGAGGCTGTGCTGAGGATATCCTGTCTTTTAATAGCTCAAACTGAGTGCGGCAGTAGCCTGACTAGCTAATTACATAATGATAACTCACCGAAAGCCTCCCCTCTTGCTAGGATCAGGCCCAACCCAGAGAGAATATCACTCATTAATACCTCGTTCCGGAAGTAGTCATTCAAATTCTTTACAAATTCCAAGGTTTATATTCTTGTGATTCGCCAAGCGTCTTATCCCGTCCACCGAACGCAGGGCGGTGGGGAGGCTAGCAATCCCATTGACAGCGAGACGAGCAGAGTATTTCCATTCTATATCAGCCAGCCGTGGAAATGGTCTTGTACTAAGGGACTGGCACAAGGTCCCCTTATAACAGGAGAAAAAATGTTCCAGGCGCCTTTGGAACCATCAACCACTTGTATGAGTGGTCATGATAAATTTTCGGGGACGATTTCGGACCTCAAATCAAAGGCCTCATTTGGTTGCCGGGGTTGCTCTATAGTATATGATGGCTTGACTACTTTATATGGTCCCTGTTCAGACCTCAGCAATTGTACGGTTGACTGGAAGCCACGAGGCAAAGCAACGCTCGCCGTCTTGGTTCGTCACCGATGCAACCTAAAATACAGCTCCGAAACTCCAAAAGCCATCGAGTTTTTACATAATATTGGCCCATTTGGTACGTGACCACTCTTGAGGCTTATTTCAGGTTGCTAAGTGTTCTAGATACTCTTGAACAGATGCCAAACATCCGATTCGGGTCCATTGTTCCAGAGAAGCCCGAAGCGAGCTTGCAGACCATGCTAGAATGGATCAAAATTTGTGAAACTACGCATATTGCGTGCAAGCCGTTCAAAGAACCTCAGTTGCCTAGAAGGGTAATTGACGTTCAGAATTGGCAAAATTCCTTGCACCCTATCCGATTATACGAAGGCCAGGGCGAGTGTAGCCGATATGTGGCTCTCAGCCATCGTTGGAGGTCTAATCAACTTCTCAAAACTACCACGTCAAGCTTGGAGTCTAGGAAGAAGGCCATAAGTTGGATCGAACTCTCTCAAACTTTCCAAGATGCTATCATACTCACTGCTAAACTTGGAGTGCGCTATCTCTGGATCGACTCATTGTGCATTATACAAGATAGCAAAAAAGATTGGCAACAAGAGTCATCTAAGATGGCATCAATCTACGAGAATGCCTTTGTCACACTTGCTGCCAATCGCTCCGAAGATGACTCGAAAGGCGGTCTCTTTGCTCCTAGAGTCACAAATGCGGCTACAATACAAGTGGACTTCCCGGGTCGACCTACCATTTCAGTGCTTGTCCGCGAAGCTCTCAAGCATGACCAATTCTATGAGGGTTCAGAAAATAATGAAAGACACGGCTCGTATCCTCTATTTCAAAGAGCTTGGTGCTTTCAGGAGAGGATCTTGGCGACCCGAATATTGCATTTCACAAAGAACGAGGTCGTCTTCGAGTGTAAGACTGGGTGCAAATGTGAATGTACAAGTATTGGTCTCAGGGGAGATCCCTTCATCAAGGCTTATTACCAAGAACTCTTTGCGGGTAAATACTACGTCAACTCCTGGGCGGGCTGGCGGACTGTGGTTACGGACTACTCGAAAAATCGCCTCACTGATAGCCGTGATGTTTTACCAGCATTATCAGGTATTTCTTCAAGACTTCAGTGTGAAGAGCTTGGTCACTTCTATGCAGGTCTCTGGGAGAAAGAGCTAATTTATGGCCTGTTCTGGTACACAAGGGTGTCGACGGCATTTTCAACCCCTATTTACACAGGACCAAGCTTTTCCTGGGTTTCCCTGATCGGACGGGCAGACTTCAAGGACTTGCAGTGGACGGATAGTTATAAAGGATCATCGGATACACGCGTGCCTAACGTCGGACTGATCAATGTTACATGCTGGGTCAATGGAAGCAATCCTTATGGCGAGGTCTCCAAAGGCATTGTGGAACTCAGGGCAAGATGCCACGATGTAATTCTAATCCAGCATCCCGGAAAGCGCCACCCCAAGATGCAAGTCATATGGAAATCAGATCCAACATCTCCATTCTGGGACACCGACGACATTCGGGAAAGCAGAACATCAACAGATCATGTATTTTTGGACTGTGGTAATATAAGCGCGGAAACAGTCGGTGGACAACAGTTGACGTGCATTATTGGCTTCTGGAAAAACTATAAAGGCAATTTCTTGATTAAAACCGGGACGGGCTTAGTGTTAGAAAAGCTGCCTCATGACTTGTTGTACCGGCGTGTTGGATATTTCGAAGGCTTGCCGTACCCTGGTGGATTGCTGGAGTCTCGTTATGGAAGTGAGAAAATTATTAAAATATCTTAGCTCTTCAAGTGTACACGACACTTCATTTAATTGCGAGTAGAGTGTTCCGTCAAGGACTGGGAGCCAGATCGAGTATTGGCTGTCTTCTTCATTGATATATAAATCTCTTTTCTGAACAGAAAGGCCCCGTGGCGAAATTTCCCATTCGCGGCCAAGGAGGGAAAAATTTATTTCAACGTGCAGTGCAATCCTTCCCCGACTCAACAAATACTTGCGATATTAAACTCCTAATGATTCGAAATAGGCGTTGGTGATGACGTAACGTAGGGCCGTGAATGGGACAGAAGACGGACTTCAGGTGTCGCTTCGTGACTTGTGATGTTCGAGGCGAAAATTTTACTGGATATAACTGGCACAGGTGGAATAAAGCACAAACAACTGAAGATTGGCCGACTTCCGAGAAGGTAGTCATAGGCACGTAGGTTGGTATTATCTCCTCTGAGGCCACTCAGATAAACGTCAGTTAAGCCAGAGCAAATCTCTTTTCTGATTACTGAAGGACTTACGACACTCTTATTCCGCTGCGGCCCCTTGAAGGCTCATCAGAATCTCGAAACCCGGAAACTGAAGTTTCTCTATTAGTAAAACTTTGATGCCTCACCGGGCCCAGCTTGCAGATGACGGCCAACGGAAGCCCCCTTTCTGATGTGGCTTGCATCATTTGCTTATCTTAGTGTTTAATAGGACAAATTCGCCGCATGGTTAATGAGGCTGCGCTTGGTCAGAGGTTACCTCAAGAGGCCGCTGCACAGAGGTAGTACAGTATCTTCGGATCATGCTCAAAAAGGGAGATGCTTGCATAAACGCTAATCCATCCTTCTACAACCACGCCTCCTCAAAGCTTGCACACCGATTCTAGTTTCCCCTTCACGATGAAACGAGGGCTCTGATTCTTCGAAATGATCCCATTGTGATACCAATGGATCCTGTTACGATCATCGGCCTCGTGAGTGGAATCATCGGCATCGCAGACGCATTCAGAAAGAGTTACAAGGCTTTTGGAGAAGGGCGCGCAAGATGGGAAAGCCAGAAAGACCGCCGAACAGGAACTCGAAACCTCACTTGGAAAAGGAAGCACGACAGTTGAATCTGAAGCTCGCAAACACTGAAAGATCCACGGCCCTGTATTCTCAAATGGAGAGGGTAAGTGAGCTCACTTTCAAGGAACTTAATACTGACAGAGGAATAGAAATACTCAAACGATGCCTTGCACAAACTCAAGCACAATTGGACAACACAGTGCTCTACAACTTGAGAAAGTTACTCAATGATCCTGATGGATCAAGGGACTTTAACCTACCGATTCTATGACGAGCGTCGGAAATTGGTAGGGAGAGAACTCTAGCACACGTGATCGAGTTCGGTCAGCGAATTATTACCAGAAACCAATTCCCAGAATATTCGGCGGACGCCAGAGATCTTCTATACCACCTTCTGGGCCAGTGACCCTTCAAGACTCCAGAAATGCTAGCAAGTACTCACTCACTCCATCGTCACTACACGAATCCAGAATTACCGCCCGACCTTCGGGGCAGGAGTCCTCCGCGCTGGAACTTCCAATCACATGCCATTTGGAGGATCTAGGCATATGTCTTTTGACTCGCCTTATTGTTGTGACTAAATCGGACTTGGAATTATCAAAGAAGCATGAGGCGACCAAGGGAGGGAAAGAGCAGCTCGGGGCTCAGTGAGGGTCTCTCTCTTGGCGGGAGATTTTGACTCTTCGGGGACAACGACATCTGTATCAAGCTCTTTGTCCTTTCAACTATCAACAAGTCGCATCTCTACAATTACCAGAAGTCCTTCCGAGATCTTTTCGGAAGCAAGAATGAACTCAGGCCAAGGAATGCGAAACTCGGAATTTGGAGCTTACTAGTTTTGCAGTTGGCATTAGACCTTATTTGATCTTCTAAAGGAATGGCAACGGTTGTTGGAGAAGCTTAGAGCAATATGCTGGAAAGAGGGTCCCGAAGTTCATATAGGGAGGACTCGGATGAGTTTGGGGTTCGAATACATTTTAATAACGGTGAGCAGTGTATCGACTCCACCGGGGGGCGCCGCCCCCCCGGGGGGGGGGCGCGGGGCGCGGGGCGTGGGATTGAGGGTTATGAGTGAGGTCTGGGGGGGGGGGGGGAGACGAAATGGGCAAA
>Ga0302325_10030995_pt1 | contig 11016 bp, 9 predicted proteins | sample Palsa_T0_2_FD_201948 | JGI IMG/M metagenome (GOLD analysis project Ga0302325, IMG submission 201948) | Peat permafrost microbial communities from Stordalen Mire near Abisko, Sweden - Palsa_T0_2 | ecosystem: Environmental > Terrestrial > Soil > Palsa > Peat permafrost | place: Sweden: Abisko... | reverse complement strand
CCATCCGCTGCTTCGCCGAAACGCTGCATCAAATGGCCGAAGGCGCGGGCGCCGCCGCTTTGGCCGGTGCGATGCGCATGCACCGCAGACTCGCCGGCGAGCGCGTCGGCGTCGTGCTCTCCGGCGGCAACATCACTTCACAGCAGCTCTCCCACATCCTGCACGGCGAGCTGCTGCCGCGCGAGGAACGCAGCGCATTTCTCGCCGCCCAGCTGTCCGACATGGACTATGGCCTGCGCGGCACCTGAGGCTTTCACGAGGACATGCATATGGTCACCGAACCTGATCCAGTGATCATTTTTGACACGACGTTGCGTGATGGGGAGCAGTCCCCGGGATGCAGCATGGCGCGCGCGGAGAAGCTGCGCGTGGCGCGGGCACTTGCGGATCTCGGCGTAGACGTCATCGAGGCGGGATTTCCGGCCGCCTCGCGCGGCGACTGGGAGAGTGTCAATGCCGTTGCGCGCGAAGTGCCCGGCGCCATCATCTGCGCGCTCGCACGCTGCAACCGCGAGGACATCAAGCTTGCCGCATCCGCGCTCGCCGATGCGCCGCGCCACCGCCTGCACGTGTTCCTGGCGACGAGCGCGATCCACCGCCAGTACAAGCTCAACATGGCGCAGGATGAGATCCTGCGGCTCGCCGTCGATGCGGTGCATATGGCGCGCGAGCACTGCGCGGATGTGGAATTTTCGCCCGAGGATGCCTCGCGCACGGAGCTTGAGTTTCTGGCGCAGGTAGTTGAAGCGGTGATTGATGCGGGCGCAACCACGGTCAACATTCCCGACACGGTGGGCTACACCGTGCCGGATGAGTTTGCGGAGCTGTTCCGTTATCTGCGCAAGAACGTGCGCGGCATCGAGCGCGCGACGCTCTCCGTGCACTGCCATGATGATCTGGGCATGGCGGTCGCAAACAGCCTGACGGCGGTGGTCGCCGGCGCTCGTCAGATCGAGTGCACGATCAACGGCATCGGCGAGCGCGCCGGCAACTGTTCTCTTGAGGAAGTCGTGATGGCCTTGAAGACACGCGAGACGTTCTTCAACGTCAAGAACCGCGTGCAGACGACCAAGCTGTATCCGACTTCGCGTCTGGTCTCGAGCATCACCGGGCAGCCGATTCCGCGCAACAAAGCGATCGTCGGCGAGAACGCCTTTGCGCACGAATCGGGAATCCATCAGCACGGCATGCTGAAGCACCATTCGACCTACGAGATCATGCGTCCGCAGGATGTGGGCCTCACGCGCAGCCATCTCGTCCTCGGCAAGCACAGCGGGCGCCACGCCTTTCGCGAGCGCGTGCAGGAGCTCGGGTTTGAACTCGATGAGCTCGAGTTCAACCGCGTGTTCGAGGAATTCAAGGCGCTCGCGGACAAGAAGAAGGAGCTCTTTGACGGTGATATCGAAGCGCTCGTGCTGCGCGCGGAAGGCACGGCCGCAGGTCCCTGGACGCTCCTGTCGCTGAAGACGGTCGCCGACAGCGCATCGCCCGCTGAGGCGCAGGTGCGTCTGCAGCATGCCGACGGCCGCACCGTTGAGCGCTCGGCACGCGGGGACGGACCGGTCGATGCGGCCTTCAAGGCCATCGAGTCGGCGACCGGCATCGTCGCTTCCCTGCGCAAATTCGAGTTGCGCAGCGTCTCGGAGGGCGAGGATGCCCAGGGCGAGGCCATCGTCTACGTGGAATACAATGAGCGCAATTACCGCGGCGTGAGCGTCAGCACCAACATCGTGGAATCGAGCACCATGGCGTTTCTCGAGGTCTTGAACCGCATCGAGCTTGCGCAGACGAATTCACGTTCGCGCGAGGATCGCACCGGCACGGTGCGGGTGTTGCCGGCGGCGGTCTAATATCTTTTTGAGGAGCGAACATGCCCATTCCGGCGACGCAGTTCATCTGGTTCAACGGCAAACTCGTGCCCTGGGAGAAGGCCACCGTGCACGTGCTCTCGCATGCGCTGCATTACGGCTCTTCGGTCTTCGAGGGCGTACGCGCCTATGCGACGCCGCAGGGACCTGCGATTTTCCGCCTGCGCGACCACATGCGCCGCCTGTTCGACTCGGCGAAGATCTACCGCATCACGATGCCCTTCTCGCTCGGGCAGTTGAGCGCGGCCTGTCATGAGGTGGTCGCGGTCAACGGTCTTGCGCGCGGCGCCTATCTTCGCCCGGTGGTGTTCCGCGGCTACGGCGAGATCGGCGTGTCGCCGAAGAATGAGCCGCCGACGGAAGTCGCGATCGCAGGCTGGGAGTGGGGCAAATACCTCGGGCACGCGAGCGCCGAGGAAGGCGTCGATGTGTGCGTGTCCTCCTGGAACCGCGTCGCCCCCAATACCATACCGGCACTTGCCAAGGCCGCCGGCAATTACCTCTCGAGCCAGCTCATCGGTCAGGAGGCCCGGCGCCTGGGATTCGATGAGGGCATTGGACTTGCCGCCGACGGCACCGTGAGCGAGGGCTCCGGGGAGAATCTCTTCGTCGTCAAAGACGGTGTCCTCATGACGCCGGCGCTCGTGCACTCGGTGTTGAGCGGCATCACCCGCGACAGCGTGATGCGCCTCGCGCGCGCGCGCGGCATCGAGGTGCGCGAGTGCGCGCTGCCGCGGGAATTTCTGTATCTCGTCGATGAAGCCTTCTTCACCGGCACGGCGGTGGAGATCACGCCGATCCGATCGGTGGATCGTCTGCCGGTTGGCACGGGCGCCCGCGGCCCGATCACCCAAGCCCTGCAAAGCGCGTTCTTCGGGCTTTTCTCCGGCAAGACCGCCGATGAGTGGGGCTGGCTCGACGTCGTCGACATGTCCCAGGCGCGCATCGCCGTTGCACAGTAGCCGCGGCTGCAATGGATCAAACCCCGCGGACGATGCTCGAGAAGATCTGGCAACAGCACGAAGTTGTTGCCGAGACCGCCGACACCCCGGCGGTGCTGTATGTCGATCTGCATCTCATCCATGAGGTGACCTCGCCGCAGGCGTTCGCACTGTTGGGCGCGCGCGGGCTCACCGTGCGCCATCCGGAGCTCACGCTTGCGACGATGGATCATTCCACACCGACGCGCACTGAGCAGATCTTCGGCGGCGCGCCGATTACGCTCGAATCGGCCGGCCGGCAGATTCGCCAGATGGAGCGCAACTGCGCGCGCTTCGGGGTTGAGCTCCTGGGTCTCACGAGCGAGCAGCGCGGCATCGTACATGTGATTGGCCCGGAGCTGGGCGCCACCCAACCGGGCATGACCATCGTATGCGGCGACAGCCATACGAGCACGCACGGGGCGCTCGGCGCCCTCGCCTTCGGCATCGGCACAACCGAGGTCGGCCACGTGCTCGCCACGCAGTCGCTCTTGCAGAGAAAGCCGCGCAGTTTTGCGATTGACGTCGATAACTTCCTGCAGCCGGGCGTGACCGCGAAGGACCTCATTCTCGCAATCATCAGCCGCATCGGCGTCTCCGGCGGCACCGGCCACGTGATCGAATATCGCGGCGCGGGAGTGCGCGTGCTCGATATGGAAGAGCGCATGACAGTGTGCAACATGTCCATCGAAGCTGGCGCGCGCGCCGGCATGATCGCGCCGGACGAGACGACCTACACTTGGCTGGCTGGACGGCCGCGCGTCGCACGCGGAGCCGCCTGGGATGAAGCCGTTGCGCGCTGGCGCGGGCTTCCCAGTGACCCCGGTGCGCATTTTGACCGGCAGGTAGAAATGAACGCGGCGCTCGTTGAGCCCATGATCACCTACGGGACCAATCCGGGCATGGTGATTGCGATCAACGGCACGATTCCCGAACGCAAGGATGATGCGGCGTTCGATAAGTCACTCGCCTACATGGGGTTCGAGCCCGGCGCGACGCTCAAAGACAAGCCGGTGAACGTGGTGTTTCTCGGCAGCTGCACTAACGGGCGGCTGTCGGACCTGCGCGCCGCGGCAGCGGTACTGCGCGGCCACAAGATCGCACGCGGCGTGCAGATGCTGGTCGTGCCCGGCTCACAGCAGGTGAAGCGCGAGGCGGAAGCGGAAGGTCTGCACCTGATATTCCTCGACGCGGGGGCCGAGTGGCGCGAATCGGGCTGCTCCATGTGCCTGGGGATGAATGGCGATCTCGTGGGCAAAGGCGAGTACTCCTTGAGCACGAGCAACCGCAATTTCGAGGGCCGCCAGGGCGTGGGCGCGCGCACGCTGCTCGCAAGTCCGCTGACTGCGGCGGCGAGCGCCGTGCGCGGGCGTGTGAGCGATGCACGCGAGCTCATGAGACACTGAGGACGGATTCATCGATGACGCCCATTCGCACGCTCTCCTCGCGCACCGTGGTGCTGCCCGCGGCCAACATCGACACCGATCAGATTATTCCGGCGCGCTTTCTCACGACCACGACTCGCGAGGGCCTGGGCGTAAACCTCTTTGCCGACTGGCGCTATCATGCGAATGGCGATCCGCAGCAGCATTTCGTCCTCAATCAAACGCAAGCACGCGATTGCAGCATTCTGGTTGCGGGGCGCAATTTTGGCTGCGGCTCCTCGCGCGAGCATGCACCGTGGGCGCTCCTTGATTACGGCATCCGCGCCGTCATCAGCACCGAGATTGCCGACATCTTTCGCAGCAACGCTCTGAAGAACGGCCTGCTGCCGGTCGCTGTCGATGAAGTGACGCACGCCTGGCTGCTTCATCACCCGGGCGCCCAGGTGACAATTGACCTGCCTTCGGCAACGCTCACGCTGCCCGACGGCGCGCGGGTTGCCTTTCCGATCGAGACCTTCGCGCGCTACTGTCTCGTGAATGGGATCGATGAGCTCGGTTTCCTTCTCGAGCAGCAGCCCCAGATCGAGGCATTCGAGCGCCGCCGAAACGCAGCATGAGGGCGCGCATCGCAGTTCTCGGCGGCGACGGCATCGGCCCCGAAGTCACCGCCGAAGCGGTACTGTGTTTGGAACGGATTGCGCGGCTCTTCGGCCACAATTTCGAGCTTACTGCTGCCGCCTTCGGCGGTGGCGCCATAGATGCGCACGCGGATCCCCTGCCGCAGGCGACGCTTGAGGTCTGTCTTCGCTCCGACGCCGTGCTGCTCGGTGCGGTCGGCGGACCCAAATGGTCGGGGCCCGACACCGGACTGCGCCCCGAACAGGGCCTGCTGCGCCTGCGCCGCGAGCTCGGCGTGTATGCCAACCTGCGTCCGGTGCGCGTTCATCCGGCACTCCTCGACGCCTCGACCATCAAGGCCGAAGTGCTCCTGGGAGTCGATCTCGTTTTTGTGCGCGAGCTCACCGGCGGCATTTATTTCGGCGCCAAGGAGCGCAGCGCCGATCGTGCGACGGATGTCTGCACCTACACCGTCGCCGAGATCGAACGCGTGACACGGGTCGCCGCGCGCCTGGCCGCCGCGCGGCGCGGCAAGCTCGTCTCGATCGACAAGTCGAACGTGCTCGAAACCTCGCGCCTGTGGCGCGAGGTGTGCACGCGCATCGTCGCGAGTGAATTTCCAAACATCGCGCTCGAGCACATGCTGGTCGATGCGGCGGCGATGCACCTCATCCGCCGGCCGCGCGACTTTGACGTACTCGTCACGGAGAACATGTTTGGCGATATTCTGACCGATGAGGCATCGATGCTGTGCGGCTCGCTCGGACTCTTGCCATCCGCATCGCTTGGCGACACGCGGCGCGGTTTGTACGAGCCCATCCACGGCTCAGCGCCGGACATTGCAGGCCGTGGCATCGCCAACCCGTACGGCGCGATCTTGAGCGCCGCGCTGCTGTTGCGTCACTCCCTGCAACTTGACGCTGAGGCCGCCGCACTCGAAACCGCCGTCAGCCGCGCACTTGCGGATGGGCTACGCACCGCCGACCTCGTCGCCACGGGCGAACGCAGTTGCGCCTCGCGCGAAGCGGGCGCCGCGGTGATCGCGCGTCTTGAGAAGGACTAGCGCACGCGCGCTTAGCGGCAAGCCTCCGCGGCGCGCTTAAGCCCGCCCGCAAGATCGGCGCGCAGGTCCGCGAGTGCTTCTATCCCGATCGAGAGGCGCAGGAGCCCATCGGTGAGCCCCGCCTCCGCCCGCGCGCCGGCATCCATTGCCGCATGCGTCATGGTGGCCGGATGCGCGACGAGACTCTCAACGCCGCCCAGTGACTCGGCGAGCGAGAAGCACTTAAGCCCCGCGACGAAGGCGCGCACTGCCTCATGGCCGCCGGCAAGCTCCAGGGTGACGACCGCGCCCATGCCGTGCTGCTGGCGGCGTGCAAGAGCATGTCCCGGATGGCTCGCAAGGCCGGGGTAGTACACACGTGTGACGTTGGGCTGCGCCGCGAGCCACGGCGCGAGCGCCTCGGCATTTCGCTCATGGTGCTCCAGGCGCGCGTGCAGCGTGCGGATGCCGCGCAGCGTCATGAAACTATCAAACGGCGCGCCGGTGACGCCGAGACAGTTGGCCCACCAGGTGAGCTGCTCATGAAGTGCGGTGGTGCGCGCGACGACCGCGCCGCCCACGACGTCGCTGTGGCCGTTTAGATATTTGGTGGTTGAGTGCACCACGAGGTCTGCGCCGAAGGCGAGCGGCTGCTGCCAGGCGGGGGAGAGAAAAGTATTGTCGACCGCGACGAGCGCGCCGCCCTGGTGGGCGAGCGTCGCAAAGCGTTCGATATCGGTGATCCGCAGCAACGGATTGCTTGGGGTTTCGATCCACAGGAGCGCGGTCGGCCGCGCGAGCGCGGTACGCACGCGCGCCTCGTCGGCGAAGTTGACGAACTCCACCTGCAGTTCGCCGCGCCGACGCCAGGCATCGAACAGCCGGTAAGTGCCGCCGTAGCAGTCGTGTGGAGCGACGATGCGCGAGCCCACCGGCAATAGGTGCCCGACGAGCGTGATCGCCGCCATGCCCGTGGCCGTGACCACCGCGCCTGCGCCGCGTTCAAGTTCCGCGATCGCCTGGGCGAGCAGATCGCGCGTCGGATTGCCCGAGCGCGTGTAGTCATAGTCGCGCTTCTCCCCAAAAGCGCGAAACGCAAAGGTCGAGGTGAGATGAATGGGCGGCACGACGCAACCGGTCGCCGCATCGCATTCGATGCCGGCGCGGACAGCTTGTGTCTGCTGCTCGAAAGGCGCACTCAAATGCAGTGCCGGGGTCTCACAGAGAGGATCAATAGAGGCGTTCATCGCTTGCTCCGCATTTGCAACTCGTCCGGCTCACCGGCACTCCTGCGGAGCACCCGCATCAAGATGCGGGCTTGTGGCGTCCTTCTCCCGCCCGGCTCACGCCACGCGGCAGCTACGCACACTGCTCATCTGTTGATCCCCGAGGGGATCGCAGGAGTTGGCACCTTTCCGAGCTGGTTAGGCATTCGGCGGTTGCCCCGGCGTCTAAGGGCCTTTCCCTCAGCCGGTCTCGATGAGTGGGTAAAGTTTAGGATGACGACGCCGGAGCGTCAAGGCGAGCTGCCGTGACAGCTGTTTCGGGGCATGCTAATGTATTAATGCGTTAGTACATTGAGGCATGCCATGAAGCGCCACAGTACGGTCAGCCCCCGCCAGGAAGCCTTGAGTGAACGGGCCCTCTTTAATGCCGTCGCGGTCCTGCGGTCCGCCGAGGAATGCCGGGCGTTCTTCCGCGACCTGTGCACGCCGGCGGAGATTCAGGCCATGGCCGACCGCTGGGCGGACGTCGAACTTTTGGAGCGCGGCCTGCCCTACCGCGAGATCCACAAACAGACCGGCGTCAGCGTCACCACCATCGGTCGCGTGGCACGCTTCCTCGCCGCGGGCAACGGCGGCTATGCGCTCGCCGTGCGGCGGCTCGAGGCAGGCGGACGCGTCGAGCCGCCACGCCATGGATGAGCTGCGTCTGAAGCTTGCGGTGCAGAAGTCCGGCAGGCTCACCGACCCGTCGCTCGATCTTCTCACCCGCTGCGGACTGAAGCTCACGCGCGGCAAGGATCAGCTGATGGTGTACGGGGAGAATATGCCCTTTGATGTGCTCTTCGTGCGCGACGACGACATCCCGGACCTCGTGCAGGAAGACGTCTGCGACTTGGGCCTCGTCGGTCGCAATGTCCTTGAGGAGAAACGCCTGGCGCTCGCCGCCCGTGGCGTTGCGGCGCGCTTTCAGGAGCTGTGCGTGCTCGACTTTGGCCGCTGCCGGCTGGCGCTCGCGGTGCCCGACGGCGTCGCCTATGAGGGCGCAGGTTCTCTTGCCGGCAAACGCATTGCGACGACTTATCCTTATCTGCTCGCCGAATACCTGCGCGCGCGCGACGTGCGCGCCGAAATCGTCACGCTCTCAGGGGCGGTTGAGATCGCCCCGCGCCTGGGCCGCGCGGATCTGATCTGTGATCTGGTGTCGACCGGCTCGACGCTGCAGGCGAATCACCTGCGCGAAGTGGCGACGGTGCTTGAAAGCCACGCGGTGTTGATCCGCACGCCCCTTGCGCTTGCGATAGCGAAGGACGATTGGGTGCAGCGCCTCCTGATGCGCATCGGCGGCGTGCAGCAGGTGCGCGAAAGCAAGTACATCATGCTGCACGCGCCGCGCGCAGCCCTGCCTGAGATCCGCAGACTCCTGCCGGGCAGCGAGTCCCCGACCATCATCCCGCTCGAAGGCTTTCCTGACCGGGTCGCCGTGCACGCGGTGTGTCGGGAGAATGTGTTCTGGGAAACTCTCGAGAGCCTGAAGAAAGCCGGCGCGAGCGCGCTCCTCGTCTTGCCGGTCGAGAAGATGCTCGCGTAACTCGCATGCGTATCCTCAACTGGCACACTCTCGATGCAAGCGGCCGGCAGGCCGCCCTCGCCCGCCCGGCCGCGGCTGCGCCCACCGATGTGAACGACGACGTGCGCGAAATCATCGCGCAAGTGCGCGCTCACGGGGATGCGGCGCTGCGGCGCCTGACGAGCCGCTACGATCAGGTGGATATGGACGAGTTCGCGGTGACTGGCGCGGAACTCACCGCCGCGCGCGCGGCTCTTGCAGCGCCTGAACTTGCCGCCCTGGAACGCGCGATCGAGAATGTTGCGACCTTCCATGCGGCGCAGCAGCTCGCGCCGCTGTCACTTGAGACGATGCCCGGTGTGCGTTGTGAGCGGCTGATTCGGCCGGTCGCGCGCGTGGGTCTGTACGCACCGGCCGGTTCGGCGCCGCTGCCCTCGAGCGTCATCATGCTCGCAGTGCCGGCGCGTCTTGCCGGCTGTGCAACGCGGGTTTTGTGCACGCCGCCGGACCGCCAGGGGCGCGCGCACTCGGCCATTCTGGTGGCGGCGCAGCTGTGCGGCGTGCACGAGATCTTCAAGATCGGCGGCGCGCAGGCGATCGCCGCGCTGGCCTACGGGACCGCGAGCGTGCCGAAGGTCGACAAGGTTTTTGGTCCCGGGAATGTCTGGGTCACGGCGGCGAAGCAGGCCGTGGCGGGTGATCCGCACGGCGCCGCCTGCGATCTGCCGGCGGGTCCTTCGGAAGTCTTGATCGTTGCCGACGATTCGGCGCCAGCCGAGATCATCGCCGCGGACCTCTTGGCGCAGGCCGAGCATGATCCAGGATCGCAGGCGATCCTGGTCACTGCCTCAGAGAATCTCGCCCGGCGGGTCGCAGCTTGCGTCGATGCGCAGTGGCCGGCTTTATCGCGTGGCGGAATTTTGCAGCAGTCGCTCCTCGCGAGCCGCTGCATTCTGGTCGCGGATCTCCCGGAGGCACTCGCCGTCGCGAACGACTACGCGCCCGAACATCTGCTTCTCGCGGTACGCGAGCCGCGGCAGTGGCTGAATGCCGTGGAGAGCGCAGGCTCGGTGTTTTTGGGACCGTGGTCGCCCGAGGTGCTGGGCGACTACTGCACCGGCGCGAATCACGTGCTGCCGACCTACGGCTATGCGCGTGCCTACAGCGGACTTTCACTCATCGACTTCGTCAAACGCATCACCGTTCAGGAGCTCTCCGCCGAGGGCCTGCGCGCCCTCGGGCCGACAGCGGTGACGCTCGCTCGGCTTGAGGGGCTCGACGGCCATGCGGATTCGGTGACGCGGCGGCTGCAAATTCTCGCGCGCACCGCGGCCGCGGGCGCGGCCATGGCCTTATGAGCTGGCTTACGCAATTGGCGCGGCCGGACATCGTGGCGCTCGCATCCTACGAGCATGCCGCGTGGCTGCCCGAGCTTGAGCGGCTGCACGCGAACGAACTGCCGTGGCGTTGCGCCAGTGATCCGACGCTTGCGGGACTTAACCGCTATCCCGAGCCGCAGCCGCGCGAGCTTCTGCACAAGCTTGCTTCTTTGTATGGCGTTTTGGCCGAACAGCTGCTCGTCACGCGCGGCAGCGATGATGGGATCGACCTCTTGACGCGCGCCTTCTGCCGCGCGGGCACCGATGCACTCCTCGCCTGTCCACCGACCTTTGGCATGTATGCGGTCGCCGCCGGGATTCAAGGAGCACATCTGGTCGAGGTGCCGTTGCGCGCGGCCGGATTCGCGCTCGATGAGACTGCGCTCCTCGAGGCCTGCAGCGCTGCCGTGAAGCTCGTCTTCCTGTGCTCGCCCAATAATCCGACCGGCAACCTCTTAAGCCGGGATGCAATCTTGCGTGCGGCCGAAAAGCTCGAGGGACGCGCGCTCCTCGTCGTCGATGAGGCCTATATCGAGTTTGCGGGTGCCGCAAGTCTTGCCGCCCATCTCGGCGAGTTGCCGCAGCTTGTGGTGCTGCGCACGCTCTCCAAGGCGCACGGCCTTGCGGGCGCCCGCTGCGGCGCGGTCATCGCCGCGCCCGAGGTCATCGCCCTGCTGCGCAAGGTGATCTCACCCTACGCCATCTCGCAGCTGACCGTTGAGTGCGTGCTCAGCTTTCTTGCGGCGGAAAATCCTGCGGCACTACAGGAGCGCGTCGCGATCATTCAAGCTGAGCGCGCGCGTCTGGCATATGAGCTGGGCAGGCTCGGCCTCGTCGCGCGCGTGTGGCCGAGCGCGGCCAATTTCCTGCTCGTTGATTGCAGGGACGCGCAGGCGGCCGCCCTCGCCCTCAGCCGCAGCAGCGCCGCGGGCCTTCTCATCCGTGATCTGC
>Ga0302325_10030994_pt1 | contig 11016 bp, 12 predicted proteins | sample Palsa_T0_2_FD_201948 | JGI IMG/M metagenome (GOLD analysis project Ga0302325, IMG submission 201948) | Peat permafrost microbial communities from Stordalen Mire near Abisko, Sweden - Palsa_T0_2 | ecosystem: Environmental > Terrestrial > Soil > Palsa > Peat permafrost | place: Sweden: Abisko... | reverse complement strand
ATCTGGCAGGTAACGCTGGATAGCAGCAGGACGGTGGTGTTCACCGACCCGAGCGCGATATCCAGATGCGCCCCTGGCCAGGGCAATCCTGAACCTTTGTCCACCGACCTGATGGTGAAGTACATCGCGAACAGGGCCGCGAAGAACATCAGCTCGGAGGACAGCCAGACGATGGTGCCCACGCTGACCAGGTTGGGTCTACTGGCCGGCGTGCGGGGTGCCGTCTCCACGGTTGCTGTCGCCACGAGGTAATTATTACGACAACCTGTAGGCGATCGCTACGCGACCCCCCGCGTTGGTGACGGTATCGGTACCATGCAGTGTCATGAAGGTCGTTGTGTACAGTCACGACGCCGATGTCCGGGCCCAGATCAGGCTCGCCATCGGCCGTCGCCCCGCGATGGACGTGCCGGACGCCGAGATCATCGAGGTCGCCACGCAGCCTGCGCTTTTCCGGCTCCTTGACGCCGGCGGGGCCGACGTGATGGTGCTCGACGGGGAGGCGCAGCCGTACGGCGGAATGGGCGTGTGCCGCCAAGCCAAGGACGAGATCTACGACTGCCCGCCGGTGCTGCTGGTCATCGGCCGGCCCGACGACGGCTGGCTGGCCACCTGGTCACGGGCCGACGCCGTGGTGAGCCACCCCATCGACCCGATCGTGCTCGCCCACGAACTGGCCGGGCTGATGCGGGCGCGTCCGGCCGTCGCCGGCTAGATCACGCGGTGGCCCTTTAATAATCCAGTTATTAATCCAGAACGATGCCTGGTTCCACTTTCCGTACCCCTGGGGGCCCGCCATGGATGCCCGAACCACCTGGCCCGCGCTGCTGGCCGCGCTGATCCGTGGCGATTCGCTCACCGCAGACGAGAGCGAGTGGGCCATGAACGAGATCATGGAAGGCGCGGCGACGCCCTCCCAGATCGCGGGCTTCGGGGTCGCGCTGCGGATCAAGGGGACGTCGGTGGCCGAGATGACCGGGCTGGCCCGGTCGATGCTCGCCCACGCGACCCCGATCCACGTGCCCGGCCACCTGACCGACCTGGTCGGGACCGGGGGAGACGAGGCGCACACGGTCAACGTGTCGACCATGGGCACGATCGTGGCGGCGGCCGCGGGCGTGCGGATGGTCAAGCACGGGAACCGGGCCGCGTCGTCCGCGTGCGGGGCCGCTGACGTGCTCGAGGCGCTCGGCGTGGTGATCGACCTGCCGCCGGCCGCGACCGCCGAGCTGGCCGCCGAGGTGGGCGTGGCCTTCCTGTTCGCCCCGCTGTACCACCCGGCGCTGCGGTACGCCGGCCCGACCCGCAGGGAACTCGGTGTGCCGACGGTGTTCAACTTCCTCGGCCCCGTGGCGAACCCGGCCCGGCCCTCGGCGCAGGCGGTCGGGGTGTTCGACCCGCGGATGGGCGAGATTATCGCCGGCGTGCTGGCCGGCCGCGGCTGTTCGGCCCTGGTGTTCCGCGGCACCGACGGGCTCGACGAGCTGACCACGACGGCCCCGTCCGTGCTGTGGGTCGTACACGACGGGGAGGTGGCGCAGACGGAGTTCCACCCGTCCTCGCTCGGGCTGCCTCCGGCCTCGGTCGCCGACCTGCGCGGTGGCGACGCGGCGCACAACGCGGCCGTCGTCCGCGCGGTGCTAGCCGGGGAGCACGGCCCAGTGCGCGACATCGTGCTGCTGAACGCCGCAGCGGCCCTAGCCGCCGCGGCCGGCGTACCCGGCCCGGATGCGGTCACCTCGGCGCTCGCGGACGGTTACGCCCGCGCCTGCGAAGCCGTGGATTCCGGCGCCGCCAGCGCCCTGCTCGACCGCTGGATACAGGTAAGCCGTCGGCTGGCTCCCGCCCTGCCCTCCCGCTTAAGCAGGCGCCCGCTTAAACAGCCGTCTCGCTTAAACAGGCGCCCCGCTCAGGGCGCGGGCCGCTCAGGTCGCTGACCGCGTCAGGCCTCCGAGTCCAGGCCCAGGGAGAAGGCGGCCTCCAGGTCGTGCCTGGTATACGTGCGGAACGCGATGTGGGTCTCGGTGTGCGTGACGCCGGTGACCTTGTTCAGACGGCCTGGGATGACGTCGGCGAGTTCCTCGTGGGCGCGGACCCGGACCATCGCCACCATGTCGAACTCGCCGGTCACCGAGTACACCTCGCTGACCTCAGGGATCCTGGCGATCGTTTCGGCGACCTCGGGGATGCGCTGGATTTCTGCCTTCACCAGAACGATCGCGGTGACCACCGGTGCCTCCGAGGTGTCTGTAGCTAGCTTGCCTGGGCTGGCGCTTAGGCTACTACCTCCGGCCAGGTCCTGAGCTGGCTGAGGGTCCGGATGCCGCGGTGCGCCAGGCGCCTGATCAGCCAGCCGAGGACGTCGGCGGTGGCGCGCGCGTCGGCCAGCGCGCGGTGGCTCGGCGCGGTCCGGGCGCCGAAGAACCCGGCCAAGGTGCCTAGCTTGCAGTCCGGGACCTCGTCCGGATCCATCACCTGCCGGGCCAGCATGACGGTGTCCAGCACGGTGAACCCTGGCCAGGCCAGCCCGCAGTCGTCGCATGCCGCGCGCAGGAAGCCGAGGTCGAATGGCGCATTGTGGGCCACCAGGACGCACCCGCGCGCGAAGGTCAGCAGACCGGGCAGGACGGAGGCCACCCTCGGCGCCGGGGCCAGCATCCAGTCGGTGATCCCGGTCAGGTCCTCGATACTCGGCGGGACCGCGATGCCGGGGTTGACCAGAGAGGCGAACTCTCCCTGACATCGACCGCCGCGGACCCGGACCGCGCCGATCTCCGTGATCGCAGCCGCCTCCGGCGACCAGCCCGTCGTCTCCAGGTCGACGACGGCGAACTCGATCTCGGCCAGCTCGATCTCGGCCAGTTCGATCTCGGCCAGTTCGATCTCGGCCAGCTCCATCTCGGCCAGCTCAAGCCCGGCCGGCTTAGAATCGGCCAGGACAAGCCGGGCGAGCGGTCCGCGGCCGTATCCGTCTGGTGCCCGCGTGGCGTCGGCCGGACTGATCACGCTCACCAAGGTAGATCCGTCCAGTGACATTTTCGCCTCAGCCACGCCGCCCGGTGGTGGCGAGCGGGAGATCAGCGGCCCGTCACCGCCGCGCGGACCCGGGTCGCGATCATCTCGGTCAGGGCCTTCGTCTGCGACGCGGCTGTCATGGCCTCCGTCGGTGTGGTCCGTCCCATGCACACCGACCAGGCGCCGAGGACGAGGGGGCGGGCCCGCGCGACCGCCCCTAGGCGGTCGAGTTCCTCCGCTTCCAACGTGACGTGCTCGCGGTAGCCGAGGAGCACCGCACCCACCCGGCGCGGCTCCTTCGCGGCCTCCGCGTACAGGAGGAACGCCAGCGACCACAGGCGCGGCCCGCGGCCGGCGCCTGCCCAGTCGACGAGGACCATGCCGTCCGGCGTCGCGACAACGTTCGCCAGGACGAAATCCGGGTGGATGAGCCCCTCGGGCAGTCCCTCCGCCGCGTCCAGCACGGCGACCTCCGCCCGGAGCGCGTCGAACGCCGCACGCTCGGCGTCGGGAATGAGGGGCGCGGCCTCGGCGAGCATCCGGCCAGCGGCCGCGATCTCCGCCGCCGGCAGCCCGTCGGCGAGGTGATGCCAGGCACCGCCCGGCCGCGCGACCGCCTCATCACCAACGCCAATTCCGCCAGCGCTTGCTGTCGGCGTAGTGTCCAGCGTGTGCAGGCGGCCGAGCAGCCCGCCGAGGTGGCTGAGACCGCCCGCCGCGCGGATCGCGTCCCGCCGCTGCTTCCGCGGAACCGGGTCGGCCCACTCGGTGACCAGGACGGAGCGGCCGTCGAGGACGAAGACCGGCTCGTCCGCCGCGCATCGCTCGGCCGGGAACCCGCGCGCCGCCAGGTAGCGCAGGATCGCGGCGTCGCCCGCCACCGCCTCGGCAGGCCTGCGGGCGGGGAACGCCCGCGCCACCCAGTCTGGGCCTTCCGTGCGCCCGACCCGCCATACACCCAGGTCAAGCTCGGTCATCGCGTCCGCCGTGATCCCGTACCGCGTCTCCAAGTGCGCCCGCAGGTGCTCGCCTGGCCGGCCGGGCATCGGCGAGCCGAAGCGGATCAGGTTGCCGTCCGGGTCGACGTGGGAGCCCTCACGCAGCTTGTACGGCGTGTCGCCGACGCGGCGGGTCAGCCCGCCGACGCCAGGCCGCGCCCACTCCTCATACAGCGCGTCGGCGTCCGCGACATACAGGTAGGCGGTACCGACGTGCTGGTGGTCGGCCTCAGGCCCGTGCCCTTCGTCGAGCGACAGGTGCAGGCTCACCCCGTCCCGCCCGGCGAACCCGTACCCGTCCCCGTCGGCGTATGGTTCCACCTCGAAGCCGAGCGACGCGTAGTGTGCCAGCGCGCGCCGCAGGTCGCGCACGGGGAAGACCGGGCTGAAGCTGCTGAACCTGTTGCGAGGCGCGACAGCATCGTCCATGAGACAAGCATCTCGCACGCGTCTGACAATCCTCGTGCACCGCGCGGCGTTGCGGCGTTCGGGTCTGCCGAAAATGTCAGATGTCCTCGTTAACGTGTGCCCTCAATTACGAAAACGAAGGGGACACGTCATGGTGATTGATTGCGGCCGATGCGTGATGCGCGGTGCCGGCTGCCAGGATTGCGTGGTGGCGGTCCTGTCGCCGGCCAGCGTGACGGGCTATGCCCCGCAGGCGCCGGACTACCTGGATGAGGCTGAAGTACGGGCGCTCGGCGTGCTCGCGGACGCGGGCCTGGTGCCGCCACTCCGGCTTTCGCTGCCCCATTCGAGGGTGCGGCCAGGACCTGGGTCTTCCCTGCGACGTAAGCGCCATGATGATAACGTGACTACCTCGTTCCTGCGAGTGAATCGGCACATCGTAATGAATTAGTTGGAATTGGGTGAATCGGTTGTATCGCCCTTTCGGCTTCACTACGCTGACCCAAAGTTGCCTGGCCAGTAACCAGCGTCAACGAACTGGGCGAAGGCGCAGGTAAAGGAGTCGACAAGGGAGTGTGGTAGGTACGTGGGCACGCGGCTAGCGGGCGGCGAGTCCCGGTTTCGCCGCGGTGTCGCGATCGCTGCGGGGCTAGTCGCGGTCGGCGGACTTGCGGTCTTTGCCACCGGTGCCAGCGCTGCTCCACAACCCACCGTCGACCAGGTCCAGGCCAAGGTCAATCAGCTTACGTCGCAGTTCGACCAGGTCACCGAGCAGCTCGACCAGGCCGGCCAGCAGCTTTCCATCGCGCAGTCGAGGCTGTCCCAGGTCCGGGTGCACCTCGACAACGCCAACGCCCAGTTCCGGACGGCCCAGGCGGATGTCGCGCAGACCGCCGCCGCGGCGTTCGAAGACACCGGGGCGACCTCCGTCGCGGGCGTGCTCACCTCTGCTGACCCCTCGGTCCTCCTCCAGCAGGGCTCCCTCCTGCTGGAGCTCTCCGGCACCCGAACCGCCGAGACCAAGCAGCTTCTCACCGACGCCAGCCAGCTGACCGGCGTCGAGCAGGAGATGCAGCGCACCGAGACCGGGATCGCGACGCTCAAGAGCCAGCTCGTCGCGCACAAGAACTCCCTGACCAAGCTCATCACCACCGAGAAGGCGACGCTGGCCAGCCTGACCGTGCCGGAGCAGCAGACGGTGACGAGCAACTCGATCGGCGCCAACGGCAGTTCCGCGCCCGTTACCTACACCGGGCCGACCAGCACTCAGGCGGACAAGGCCGTCGCGTTCGTCTACGACCAGCTCGGCTGCCCGTATGTCTACGGCGGGACCGGCCCGTGCCACATGGGATTTGACTGCTCCGGGCTGGTGCAGGCCGCGTGGGCGGCCGCGGGGGTCTCGATACCGCGTACCACCTACGACGACTGGGCCGAGTTGCCGCACATCTCGGAATCCTCGATCGAACCCGGTGACCTGATCCTCTATGACGGTGAGGGACATGTGGCCATGTACGTGGGCGATGGCGACATCATCGACGCGCCACAGACGGGGCTGGACGTGGAGAAAATCCCCATGAGCACGTCCTGGTACGCCGACAACACCGACGGAGTGGTGCGACCCTAGCCCTCTCCCGGCCGAAGTCTGTCCTAGGCCCCGGCGGGTCCGGGCCCTGGCCGCTGGCACCGCCCGAAGGAACGGAGCCAGCGAACCAGGGCAGCTGGCTGTCTGAGAAGCCGTAGCTGCTGCTGATGGGGGGCTGGGGTGGTGGCGGCGGGGGCTGGGTTGCCGGCGATGGGGGTGAGGCCGGGGTGGCTACGAAGAAGTCTTCGACGCCCTGGCCGGTGACGTGGCCGGGGTGATCGTCGGCGAAGGTGTAGAGCAGGTGGCCGTGGTAGGCGGCCTGGTCGCCGTGGGTGTCCTTGACCGCGGTGAGCTGGTTGAGGGCGTCGCGGAACACGATCGCAGGCCCGCGGGTGCGGGCTGCTCGGTGCTGCGACTGCTCGCCACGAAGGGGATCGGAGGCCCGTGGCGGCGGCCTCTGCGTGTGCTTGGGAGCGGTTGCTACTCAGCTGGCGTGGCGGAGCGTCTCGTCTGTGTGCCGGGGTGGGACCTGGAGGATGCTGCTGCGAAATCCTGGCGAGTAGGCGAGGTGGAACCCCCGGGTGGGAACTGTCGCGCCAAGCTGCGCGAAGAGCCCTGCGGCCGAAAGCGTCGCCCGCCAGAGCAGAGCGTACTGCGGCGGTGGCGTCAGGTTGCGCAGTGCCGGGGCAAAGCGGGGCTCGGTGAGGTGGGCCATGAGCCCGCGCAGCCACGCGCGGGAGTACGTGAAGCTGGCGGCGGCCCCCGTGGCCGCGAGCGGGTGAAGCAGTTCGATGAACAGCCTCGGGTCGACCTGGGCGTCCGCGGCGAGCGCCCCGGACTGGCGGGCCAGCCGTATCGCCGTCGACTCGTCCCCGGCGAGCACTGCAGCGGCGAGCTGCCCGAACGGCGCAGGGATGCCGCCGGGCGTGGCGGCGACCGCGCCGAAGTCCAGCATGCCGAGGCGACCGCCCGGGAGCAGCAGGAAGTTGCCGGGGTGCAGGTCGGCGTGCATCCAGCCGGTGCACGCCGCGGGCGCATAGATGGCGTGCCCGAGCAACCGGGCGGCCAGGTCCGCCGCGTCGCCTGGGTCGAGCTCGCGCCAGCCCTCCGGGAGCAGATCGGTGCGCCCGTCGAGCAGCGCGGACAGAGGCGCCCCGGCCAGCCAGCGGGTGATGAGCACCCGTGGTGTCGCGGCGTAGACGGCCGGGACCGTGACGCTGGTCCGGCCCGGTGGTTCGTGTGCCCCTGCCGCGCGGGCCGCGGTGATCTCCTTCGGCAGGTGGTGCGTGAACGCGGCTGCGACTTCCGCCTGGACCCGCCCCTCACGCACGTAATCCAGCTCCTCGACGATGCGCCCGGCGAGCTCGTCGGCCAGCCCGGACACGTTCAGTCTGGTGAGCCGGGCCGTTACCCGCGCCAGCAGCCGGGCCTGGCGCAGGTCTGAGCGCAGCGCCTGGCCCACCCCCGGGTACTGCACTTTCACCGCCACCTCGACGACCTGGCCGCCGTCGATCCGCCATTGTCCACGATGCACCTGGCCGATCGAGGCCGCCGCGGCCGGGATGTCGTCGAATGCCACCAGCCGTTCCTGCCAGCCCGGCCCGTAGGCGGCGGCCAGGTCAGCGGCGACAACCCGGCGGGCGACCTCTGCCGGCATGGCCGGCGCCGCGTCCGTGAGCCGCTGCAGCGCCGACCGGTAGGGCGCCGCAACCTCCTCCGGCATCGCCGCCTCGAACACCGACATCGCCTGACCCAGCTTCGCTGCCCCGCCCTTGAGGCCGCCGAGGGTGGCGAACACCTGCTCGGCGGTGCGGGCGGCGACCTGGTCGGCACCGGCCCGGGACAGTCGGCTGGCGGCGGCGGCGGTACGGGCTGCATGTCGCAGCGGCAGCATAGCCAACCGGCTGGTGCGCCCGAGCGCACCGGTCGGCAGGACCGGCCGCTCCCGGCTCCCCGCCGCTGCCGGCAGTGGCGGCTGTTGACCCTGATGTATGTCGGTCATCTCGACCGTCCTCCTTCTGCCGTTGTTTGCCTGGGGCGGTTCGTGGCCTGGCGCCGGCGGCGCGGCGCACCGGCGTGCCCGGCGGCGTGACAGCCCGAGGTGCCCAGGGCCCACGCGCCCACCGCCCGCGCGATCAGGTCCGTGCTCTGCGCTGGCGGCTCCGGGCCGAGGTGAGCAAACATCCGTGTCCTTACTGTTGTGGAACAGCTCCGCGGACCGGGACCGTCACGGCGCACCGGTGAAGCCGCCATCAACTACTAATACGCATAGGAGACAAGAAGTGTTCAGAGGTCCCCGTCCGGCAGGCCGCGACCGGCCGGCATGGCCGCACAGCCGCCATGCCGGGCGTCTAGTCAGGCGCAGGCTGTCCACCGGGTCGGTTAGCCATGCGATCAGGGAGGCAAGGTCGTGCCCGCTAGCCCTCCGGTTGCCGGCGGGCCAGGCCAGCCCGACGGTCAATGAACAAAAGCCATCTACTATACGTGTTAGTAGATATGCAAACCCTCAAACGAAGTAAACGAGTCCAGTCGCTTGACCGCAGACCCAGACGCGTCCCAAGCCGGGGAGCGCTGGCGGCAGTCCTATTCGGCGTGGTGGTTCTAGCCGCCTTCGGGCACATCACCGCCTTCCTCCTGTTCCTGCTCACCGGGATCGCAGTACTTGCGGCGGTCCTTCGCCGGCGTCGATCCGGTAGGTGACCGCGTGGCTGGTGAGCGCCCTACCCCATGTTGAGGATCAAGGAACGCCTGCCGAGGGCCTGGCTGGCATGCAAGCGTTTGACCGGGCTTTCGTTCCCGGGTCGCTTTCCGATCGTGCAGTTTCCCAACCTGCCGCTCATCGTCGCGGTCCTCGCTGGTGCGGCAGGCAAGTTCCTGGACGGCAGTGCACGTTCCGATGTCGTTTCAGTGTCCTACCTAGCGATGACGATATGGGCATATGAGGAGCTGGTGCATGGGGTCAACTGGTTCCGGCGCCTCCTGGGACTGGCTTACGTGATTCTCCTGGTCGTGCACGTCGCCGACGTGTTGCACCCCTGATCTGTATCGCTAACACCACGTTGTTGCCCTACGCCGGCGGACCTTCTGCGCCGCCTGTCGCACGCCGCGCCGGTCGCCAGACCGGCTTGCCCGGGATCCAGGCCGCCGCCTGGGAGGTCGCCTCCGGCGAGAAGCGCACCGCGGCCGCCGCCACGCCCTCCTGCAGCCGGGCGAGCATAGCGCTTGCGCTGCGGGTCACCAGGTGGCTCCCCTGTCGATTGTGCACCGGTTTTCGGTGTATTGGCCCGGTTGCCCGGCCGCACCAGCGGTAGCCAGGACAGCCACGGCCAGCAGAACCCCCAGGACAGCGGTGGCCGCGTCAGGGATCGTGTACGGGCCGTGAAAGCCGGACATGGCTGCTTGCGGGGCCGACGCGACGCCGATCAGCAACGCTGCCCAGGCTGTCCAACGCCGGCCGGCCTGGCATCCGCGCGCGGTCCGCACGCTCAGTACGGTCGCGGCCATCCCGGCCGCGACCAGCCCCGCGGTCGGCGCCGGGTGCCGGGCCGCGGCCAGGACGAGACCGCACCGGGTCAGGTCCAGGACTGCCGCGGTGAGCAGCATCACGGCGATCAGATGCCGGCCGGGCCTGGGCCCGGCGGCAGGTGCTGCCTTCTCGCCATCGGCGCCGGCAGCGGTGATGTCCCAGGGCATGCGGTCGGCCATCAGCACGCGATCGCATCATGCTCTTCGAGGTGCTGGCGCAACGCGTCCAGCGCGTAGTGCAGCCGTGATCTGGCTGTGCCGTGCGGTATGCCGAGCTCGCGGGCGACCGTCGCCATGGTCCCGCCCCGGTAGAAGGTCTCCACCAGCACCTTCTGATGCGCGGGCGACAAGTGCTGGAGCGCGGCGGAAACGAGTTGCCGGTCCAGGACCTCCTCCATTCCGGAATCAGTCCCGATCTCCCCGGCAGGCTGCTCCGGTACGCTTACCGGCCGGGCCCGCGCGGCCCGGTTCGCGTCGATCAGCAGATTACGCGCGACCCGGAACAGCCATGGCCGGATCGGCCGGTCATCGGCGCTTAGCTGAGGCAGGTGCCGCCAGGCCCGGATGAAGGTTTCCTGGACGATGTCATCCGCGCTCGCCTGGTCTGGGCAGAACTGCTCGACGTAACGGTGCAGGGCCCGGGCGTAGTGCGAGTACAGCTGGCGGATCGCGGCATCGGGGTCGCCGGCCAGCTCGCCGCCGGGAGCATCCGTGGTAGCAGACATATCTACTAACACGGATAGTAAGAAGGTTGTGTTCACCGTGGCCGCTTCGGTTGCGGCGGGAGGCACCTGCGGCGCGCGGGCATTCCCCCGAGACCTTCCCGGGCCGGCGACGCCGGCGTTGAGCAGGCAAGCTGCGGAGGCCTTCGGTGAGTTCCCCGGCCCGCTGGCCGCGTCGAGGCGGGCTGCCGGAAGAAAAATGAGACGATGCCTGAACCGCAGGGTTGTTCTATGCGTGATAGTAGGTAACGGCGGGCGCGTCGTTTGGCACAGCCATGTTCGGGAGTGAGAATGCGACGTTTCGGTGAGCTGGAAGCCGTGATCATGGACCGGTTGTGGGAGTGGGGCCGGCCGGTGCTGGTCCGCGAGATGGTCGACGCTCTGCATGAGGACCGGGCGCCGGCTTACACCACCGTGATGACGGTGATGGAGAACCTGCACCGCAAGGGGTGGCTGCGGCGGGAGCGGGACGGCCGGGCCTGGCGTTATGAGCCCACCGGGTCGCGGTCCAGTTACACCGCGGCGCTGATGAGCGACGCGCTGGCCACCAGCGCGGACCACCGCACGGCGCTGGCGCATTTCGCGCTCCAGATGAGCCCGCACGACGCGGCGCTGCTACGCGAGGCGCTCGGCCAGGCACCCGGCGAGTCCGAGGCCGGCGAGTCCCGGTGACCGTCGCCGCCGTGCTGGTGGCCTACGCGGCCGGTCTCGGCATCCTGGGGTCCAGGATGCTCGGCCGGGCCAGGTGGACGGTCCGGGCGCCGCT
>Ga0302325_10030991_pt1 | contig 11017 bp, 13 predicted proteins | sample Palsa_T0_2_FD_201948 | JGI IMG/M metagenome (GOLD analysis project Ga0302325, IMG submission 201948) | Peat permafrost microbial communities from Stordalen Mire near Abisko, Sweden - Palsa_T0_2 | ecosystem: Environmental > Terrestrial > Soil > Palsa > Peat permafrost | place: Sweden: Abisko... | reverse complement strand
CGCTTCCTCTCCGATCTTCTCGCCAACCGCATACCTCGGGTGCCCGGCACGGCGGTATTTTTAACCCGCAGTGCGCAGGAAATTCCGCCGCTGCTCATCGAGCACGTCAAACACATGGGCGCGCTGCAGCAAAGCGTTCTGACGCTGACCGTGGTATTTGAAGATACACCGCGCATCGCGGCGGGGCCGCGCTGTACGGCCGAGCAGATCGCCGCGGGGATCTGGCACGTCGCCATTCGCTTTGGATTCGTCGAGATTCCCGACCTGTGCGCAGCGTTGCACGAGATCCCGGACCTGGATCCCGCCATTGACCTTGGAAATGCCGTGTATTTCGTTGCCCACGACCAGGTTGTGCGTAAATCCGCAAATTCGCTCCTGCCGCGATGGCGGGCGCCGCTATTTGCCTTTCTGTATCGTAATGCGGTCAAGGCGGTCGATCGCTTCAACCTGCCGTCGCAAAGCGTCGTGGAAATTGGCCGGCAGATCGAGCTGTAGCAATACGGCCGTGACTCCCTGTCAGGGTCAGGGCGTTTAGTCATCACAAGGTGATGTGAAAGAATGATTCAGGTCATAGTGACGGGAGCCTCCGGCGGCATTGGCCGCGCGATCGCGCTTGGGTTGGCCGAGCGCGGAGCGCGCGTCGCGTTGCACTACCACAGCAATGAGCGCGCGGCAGAGGAAACGCGCGGCGCCATGGCGGGCTCGGGCCACAAGTTGTTCCGTGCCGACCTCAGTGATTCCACGGCGATCGAGACGCTTTGGCGGGAGATCGGAAGTTCGTTTGGCAAGATAGACGCGCTCGTCAACAACGCAGGCATTTTCCCGGACCATCCGCCGCTAAAGACGGCGTACGCTGCATGGAAGGACGCGTGGCAGCGCACTCTGGCAGTGAATCTTGTCGGTCCTGCGCATCTGTGCTTTTTCGCCGCCCAAGCAATGGCAAAAGAGGGCAGCGGACGCATCGTCAACATATCCTCGCGCGCGGCTTTTCGCGGTGAACTCACGGCGCCGGCCTATGCCGCCGCCAAGTCAGGTCTCAATGCGTTCAGCCAGTCGATGGCAAAGGTTCTGGCGCCCAAGGGCGTTTATGTCTTTGTCGTCGCACCGGGATGGGTTTCCACGGAGCGTGTTGCGCAGTATGTGAGTAATCCGAGCGTGGTGGCGGACCAGCCCCTGGGGCGCGTCGCCGCGCCCGATGAGGTTGCGAAGGTTGTCGCATTCTGCGTGATGGATGCACCCGCAAGCTTGACGGGCGCGGTGCTCGACGTGAACGGCGCATCGTATTTGCGCTAGTTGGGCCCATTCCCCTAACGATTCGGAGCGTCATGCGCAGGCTCATTGATCGATTGGATGTCGCCCAACATGATCGGCGCCGATTAGTATGCAGCGTCGTCGCATTTTCCCTCATGCCGTTCGACGCCCACGCCGCGCCTGCCAGCGACGCGCGTTCATTGCATTTCGTGCACACCCACACCGGCGAGGAATTGACGACGACTTATTATAAGGACGGCGATTACCTTGCGCCGAGCCTCGAGCGCATCAATCGACTGCTACGGGATTTTCGGACTAACGAAGTCCACACGATGGACCCGGCGTTATTGGACATTCTGTTCGATCTGCAGGGCGCAACGCACCACGACGGTCCTTTTGAGATAATTTCCGCTTATCGTTCGCCACAAACGAACGCTGCGCTGCGACGCCAGTCGAGCGCCGTGGCTGAACACAGCCTGCACATGGAAGGGCGCGCGATCGACATACGGTTACGAGGATTCCCGACGATTAAGCTACGGGACGCCGCCATCGCGCTACATCGCGGTGGGGTTGGCTTCTACGCCGCGCCCGACTTCGTGCACGTGGACACCGGCCGCGTGCGAGTTTGGTGACTGGCTCGATATTCTTATACACGGCGAGCCGCCGTTCGCCAGCGGGCCGCATCTGTCGGTCGGCATAACGGGGGTGTCATTGATCCCAGCACGATGTGCCCGGATAATGGCTCGGGGTGCGAACGCAAAGTGACAGGCTATGAGCTACATCGGCTGGGCAGTTCTCGGCATGGCAGGTTATTCGGTGGTGACTCTCCTCGTGAAGTTAGCCACGCGCAGCGGACAGTTCTCAAGCTATCTCGTTTTAGCCGTCGCGAGCCTCGTGGTCGTGACAACCGCGGTGAGTATTGTGATCTTGCGCGGCGATGCGCGGGCTCTGCATCCACGCGATTTTGCGAGTCCGAGCGCCTTTTGGGCCTATGGCACGGGCATCGCATTAGCCATTGCGGTAACCGCGCTGTTTCGGGCGCTGTCGCTCGGACCTGCGAGTATCGTGGTGCCGATTTACGGAATGTTCATTGTGGGTGGCGCGGTCCTTGGAATGCTTTTTCTCGCCGAGCCTGCGAATCCGCGCAAGCTCTTGGGGATCGGTTTGGCGGTCGTGAGCATTTTTCTGATCGCCACGAGCGTCAAGCCGCGCTAGCGGTGGTCAGCGCATGCGCACCCCGAAATTCGGCCGCTCGGTCTTATGCTCGACCGAACGTTGCGGTAAGTAAATTCCCATAGGCCGCCGGATCGGTGAGAGCAACGAAAACGAGTCCCGTCAGCGCTCCACCAATGTGCGCGTCGTGATTGATTTTGCCGCGTGACTGCCGAGCGGAGTAATAGCTATATGCAAGATAGCCGAGAGCGAAGAGTGGCGCCGGTATTGGCACTGGGATGGGAATTATAAAGAGTCGTTGATTCGGAAAGTACACGATGGACGCAAACAGGACGGCGAGGATCGCCCCGGATGCACCGAGGGTGCTGTAGTTCGGATCGGCGCGATGTTTGAAGTAGGTGCCCAGATTACCGAGAACCAATCCGGCGAAGTAAAGGGCGAGAAAGCTTGCCGTGCCAATATAGCGCTCGAGAGCAAATGCGAATGAGTAAAACGTGATCGCGTTGAAGATCAGGTGGCCGAGATCAGCGTGCACGAAACCGGAAGTGATGAGCGTTGCGTATTCGTGCCGCCGCAGGAACCAGTAGGGCCGAAAGACTGCACGACCTATCAGTTGTGGCGCGGCGTAAAGTCCGATCAAACTCACGGCACAGGTGAGTGTCAAAATGATGGGCGCACCGCCCGGGTATCCCCTCAACATGACCTGGAAACTCCGCTAATGCTCGCCCCGCGCATGCAGCTCCTCACGGCCACGTTGACGCAGAAGAGCTTCCTCGCGCGCATCGTCGATCGCCGTCAGCACGCGGTCGAGATCGGCCGAGGTTTCGTTGCGGACGAAATTGCCCGTAAGCTTGCTGTCCGCTCGCAGCTCGCCTCTTTCAAACAAAGCCCAGATCTCCTGTGCGAATTGTGTGTCGAGCAGCTCGGGAGCAAACTGACCCAGCGTGTTTCTGATGTTGTTGACGTCGCGTTCCAGCAGGAGCTGTGCGCTGTTGTTGCCGGTCGCGTTCACCGCTTGCGGCAGATCAATAATAACAGGTCCGTCGGGACCCACGAGTACGTTGAATGCCGACAGATCGCCGTGGATGATCCCGACTGACAGCATCCGCACCACTTGCCGGACCAGGAACTCATGGTATTCACGCGCCTGCTCTGCGGTAAGTTCCACTTCATCCAGGCGCGGTGCCGAACGTCCCTCGGCATCGGTTATGAGCTCCATGACTAGAACGCCGGTAAAGTATCCGTACGGGCGTGGCACCCGCACGCCGGCTTCGGCGAGCTGATACAGGGCGTTCACTTCAGTGTTCTTCCAAGAGTTCTCCTCTTCCTTGCGCCCGTAGCGCGTCTTCTTGCCGATGGCGCGTGCCTGTCGGCTGCCGCGAACCTTGCGTCCCTCCTGATATTGCGAGCGCTGTTGAAAGCTGCGTTGCGCCATGTCTCGATAGACCTTCGCGCAGCGCTGCTCTAACCCGCACCGAACAATATAAACCGTCGCCTCTTTACCGCTCTTGAGCGAGCGAATCACCTCATCGATCACGCCGTCATCGATCAACGGCTGCAGCGCTTTGGGTATCTTCATGCGTTACGGAGGGACATCTTTATCCTGATCCTACTGTTTGGCTGGAGGCGCATTGTAGGGAGGATAGGGCGGCGTCACATGACTATCGGGGTGACAGCGGGTTTTGCAATGAATTTGACCGAAATATCGGCCTTTTCCGCACATAATCCCGGGCTTGGCCGCGCGAATGGCGGATTGAGTGACCCGTACCGCAGGCTGCTCGCCGCCTTCGCGTGGTCCTGAAGCGGCGAAAATGGCGCCTGCAGCAGCGGGTGTTACCCGAAGTAGGGATGCTAAAGTTGTGGCGCAAAGAGCTGCGGTCCGCCGGCTCGGGAAATGCAATGGCTGTCAAATCGACGATCTTCAAAGCGCAGCTGCAGGTCAACGATATGGACCGCAAGTACTATGCGGCGCATGCCCTCACCATGGCGCGGCATCCGTCCGAGACCGACGCGCGCCTGATGGTGCGGCTGCTCGCATTCGCGCTGCACGCGGCTGAAGCGCTTGAGTTCGCGGGCGGCTTGGTCTGCGACGAGCCAGACTTATGGCGCAAGGATCTGACAGGTTCAATCGATCTTTGGATCTGCGTCGGTCAGCCCGATGAGCAGCAGATCCGGCGCGCCTGCGGCCGCGCGCGCGAGGTTGTGGTGTATACCTACAGCGGCCGGAGTGCCGAGGTCTGGTGGCTGAAGGTCAGTGCAACTCTTTCGCGATCGAAGAACCTCACCGTAGTGGATGTCGCCGAGGCGGGTACCGAAGGGCTCGCCGCGTTAGCGCAGCACGGGATGCAGATCCAGTGCTTCATCCAGGACCGGGAAGTGCAGATGATGACGGAGCATGCGACTGTGCCGATCGCGTTGATCGCGAGAATGAGCGCCCGTTAGGGGTCGAGCAGCTTGCCGTCGGTCTGGTGCGAGCGCCCGCGAAATTGCACAATCTGCTCCTGCCTTTGATTCACTATGGCGATGTCGTAGAGCCCACTGCGCCGCGAACGCCAAAGCTCTTTCGCAACGGCAGTCAGTTCATCGCCATGCCGGGCGGGCAGCAGAAATTCAATTGTGACGCCAGCCGCAACCGTCACGGCGTTGTACGCGTTGCAGGCGAACGCAAACGCGCTGTCCGCCAGCGAAAATAGCGCGCCGCCGTGGCAGGAGCCGTGGCCATTTAGCATATCGGCGCGCACCGGCATCAATACCGTGGCGCGGCCCGGGGCGATTTGCAGGATCTTCATTCCCAGGCTGCGCGACATCGGGTCATGTTCGAAGAGGTGGTCGGCGCAGCGTTGCGCCAATTCCTGCGCCAATTGGGCCTTCAAGTCGAGCAGCGGATCGTTCATGGACCTACTCACTGTTTGCGTTTGTCGATGACGTGGCGTGCCTTGCCCGTCGAGCGCGCAAGAGAGCCGCAGGCTCCCGCTTTGATGTTTACGCTGATGCCAATGTAGGACTTGACGAGGCGGGCCAGGTGCGCTGCGGCCGAATCGGTTGCGCTCGGCTCGACACCCGGATGAGTCTCGACGTGGACAATCACGGAATCAAGATTTCCCGTACGCTCGATTTCCAGCACGTAATGCGCTGCAAAAACGGCAGTCTGCAGAATGAGATTTTCGAACTGACTCGGGAACACGTTTACGCCGCGAATGATGAGCATGTCGTCCGCACGGCCGACAATTTTCTGCATACGGCGCATCGAGCGGGCGGTCGGCGGCAGTAGGCGGGTGAGATCGCCGGTTCGGTACCGAATGAGCGGCAATGCTTCCTTTGTAAGTGAAGTGAGTACAAGTTCTCCGATCTCGCCGTCGGGCAGCACGGCTCCACTTTGGGTGTTGATGACTTCGGGATAGAAATGATCCTCCCAGATCACCGGGCCGTCCTTACTCTCAATGCACTCGCTCGCGACTCCGGGCCCCATGACTTCGGACAGGCCGTAGATATCGAGCGCGTCAATCGCCATTTCGGACTCGATTTGCGTGCGCATGCCCTCGCTCCAGGGTTCGGCTCCCAAGATTCCGATGCGCAGCGAGGTAGCGCGGGCATTGAGACCCTGGCGGCGGAATTCCTCCGCGATCACGAGCAGGTATGACGGCGTGACCATGATGACGCCGGGCTCGAAGTCGCGAATGAGCTGTACCTGCTTCTCGGTCTGGCCGCCGGAGACGGGGACGACCGTGCAGCCGAGTCGTTCAGCACCGTAGTGCGCTCCGAGGCCGCCGGTGAACAATCCGTAGCCGTAGGCGATATGTACGATGTCGCCCGCGCGGCCGCCTGCGGCGCGAATCGAGCGGGCGACGAGCGATGCCCAGGTGTCGATGTCACGCGCGGTATAGCCAACTACGGTCGGCTTGCCGGTAGTGCCGCTCGAGGCGTGAACTCTCGCGATTTTCTCACGTGGAACGGCGAGAAGCCCGAACGGATAGTGATCCCGCAAGTCCCCTTTAGCCGTGAACGGAAATTGCGAAAGATCCGCAAGCGCGCGTACGTCATCGGGATGTGCCCCTGCCGCGTCGCAGCGCTGGCGGTAAGGGGCGACGTTGTCATAGGTGTGCCGCAGCGATAATTTGAGTCTTGAGAGCTGCAGTGCAGCGAGCTCATCTTGACTTGCGGTCTCGATGGGCTCCAGTACTAAGTGCCTGGGGATCTTGGTCGTCACGATTGGCCCAAGGCGGCTGCATCAATCAGGTTTGAACGCCGTCGGTGCACGCGGGTCGATTTATTTCTTATCGAGATACGCGCGCCACGGAACCCAATAGTACTTGGACCATCCTTCCGAGACGCCCGAGAAATCAGAGTCTGCGACATTGACGTGCGTGAGCTCAATGCGACCGCCGCGTCCTTCAGGCCAAAATGAAAGTACCAGGGTTGAGTCAAGATCGTGCTTGGCGAAGTTCGTCGAACGCCACGATTGCACAATCAGGCGATTAGGTACGACTTGCAGGATCGTGCCCGAAAGCGCGCCGGCGAAGGCCTCGAAAGCCGCGCCGGGTTTTGCAGCGATCTTGACCGGCGCGCCGGTAAAAGCCGCATGCTGCTTGGGGTCCAGATACATCCCATACAACCGGGCGGCCGAAGCCGGGAGTGTGACTGCCAGAGTGACTGTGCGCGGCATAACCTGTCTCCTGCGCCACTCGACATGGCGGCTCGAGCACCGTCGGGGCTGCGCAAGCTTAACGCGGATCGGGCGAGGCAGTGAGCGTTGCGCAGAGGAAGTCTCGCTCCTCAACCGCCGGTGCCAAAGCCCGGATAAAGAGTCATGCCGCCGTCGATGAAAAGCGTGGTACCGGTTACATAGTCGGCCGCGTCGGAGGCAAGCCACACGGCCGCTTGCGCGACGTCATCCGGTTCGCCGATGCGTTTGTAAGGCACGAGCGTCATGAGGTCTGCGTAGGCCGCAGTCGTGCTCCAGACGGCTGTATTGATCGCCGTGCGGACAGCGCCGGGCGCGATGCTGTTGACACGAATGCGGGATGGGGCGAGTTCCTGCGCGATGCTTTTATTAGGAGCATCACACCGCCCTTGGATGCGGCGTAGTTGGCGTGGCCTGCCCAGGGGATTTGCTGGTGCACGGAGCTCGTGCAGATGATCTTGCCGGCTGCGACCGAGATGGGCTGCACGACACCGCGGCGCTTAAACTCGCGCGCGGCGGCGCGGGTGCACAGAAACTGGCCGGTGAGATTTACATTGATGACGGTGTTCCACTGCTCAAGCGTCATCTGATCAAAAAGGCGCATCGCGCTGCAGGCCGGCGTTGCTGACGAGCACATGCAGCGTCTTGAAATGACCAATGGCGGTTGCGAACATCCTTTCGACCTGGTCTTCCTTGCTGACATCCGCTTGTATCGCGAGCGCGCGGCGCCCGTAGCTCTCGATTTCGTGTGCAACATCCTCAGCGGCCTGCGCGTCAGTGACGTAATTGACGACGACATCGGCGCCGGCTCGCGCAAGGCTTAACGCGACCGCCTTGCCGATGCCCGAGTTGGCGCCGGTTACGAGGGCAGGCTGACCGACAAGGACCGTCGGATAGGCGACATGCGGCACGCGGGAGCTATCCGGTTGCGCGGGGGCTGCGGGGTCTTTGGAGTCGGGAGTGGTCATTGGAGAGCTTCCGGCACGAAAGGCTGATCGCCCGAGGATATCAGGCGACGCTGCAGGGTGGTTCGAGGCGAAATGAACGCGCAAGCCCGAATAGCGGGCCGCAATACGTGGCAAGCTCGCCCGGCCCGTATCGCCGCGCGCGGTGTTGACCGCGGCTCGCCAGCCCGGCAGCATCGCTGCGCGCGTAACGCTCGAGGGAGAATAGTGACGGATCAGATGGATTGGGCTGCAGTTCTGCGCTGCCCGCGATGCATGCGCGGCGCTCTGTCCTTGCAGCGCGCGGGTTGGATCTGCGCGGATTGCAGTGCCGGCTATCCTGTGTTGGGGGAGATTCCGTGGCTCTTCGCCGAACCGCAGAGCATGCTTTCCCAATGGCGCGGGCGCTTGCAGCTGCTGCTGCAGTCACTCGAGCGCGAAGCGCGGATTTTGCGTACCGAACTTGCCGCAAGTGCGCTCGGCGCGCGCACGCGCGCGCGGCTTGAAGCGCTTGCCGCTGCGCATGAAGAGCACGCCAAGCACCTCACGCAGTTATTGGCGCCGCTCGGACTGGCTGCGACTGCTACGGGCTACGAGACCCACCTCGCCTTGCGGACGCGCTTGCCGAGCGATCAGGGCCTGACAAACTATTATGTGAACGTGCATCGCGACTGGGCTTGGGGCCAGGCGGAAAACGAGGCCTCGCTCGAGCTTATTCGCCTCGCCGCTGCGAGCCACGAAGACTGGGGTCGGACCCTCGTCCTCGGCGCAGGCGCAGGGCGGCTCGCTTACGACGTGCACATGCAGTGCGCGCCGCGGCTCACGGTGGCGCTGGATTTCAATCCCCTGCTCCTATTTGTGGCGCGCGACGTCACAGGCGGCGCGACGCTGCCGATGTACGAATTCCCGATCGCGCCACGGCGCCTCGCGGATCATGCGGTGTTGCGCAGCCTTTGCGCGCCGCAGCCGGTGCGCGCGGGATTTCACCTCGTGGCCGCAGATGCGCTGCGCCCTCCATTTGCCGCGGAGGCTTTCGACACGGTCGTGACGCCGTGGCTGATCGACATCGTCAACATCGATTTCCCACGCTTGGCCGCGCGCGTCAATGCGCTCCTGCGGCCGGGCGGCGCGTGGATCAATTTTGGGTCACTGGCGTTCGCGGAAGGCGAGCGCGCCCTGCGGCTGTCATTCGAGGAAACAGTCGAGGTCGTCACACAGACGGGGTTCAGCGATCCTACGATTGTCGAGCGTAGCATTCCCTATATGGCCTCGCCCGCGAGCCGCCATGCGCGTCTTGAGACCGTTGTCGCGTGGTGCGCCCGCAAACAAGGCGCGCCGGCCGTGATGCCCGAAGTGGACGTGCTGCCCGAATGGCTGGTGACGAGCGACCGGCCCGTTCCGCAACTGGAAGCTTTCAAGGTGCAGGCGGCGGCGACGCGCATTCATGCTTTTCTGATGGCGCTCATTGACGGACGGCGCAGCGTTCGGGACATGGCGCGAATGCTCGTCGAACAGCGCCTCATAGCCCCAGAGGATGCAGAGCCTGCCGTGCGCAAGTTTCTGACACGTATGTACGAGGACAGCCGCAGAGCGGGCCGGTGAGCGCTCACGAGAACACGACGAGTGTGAGATTATGAGAGCGAGCATCCCTGCGAGCTTCTAGAATCCTATGACTCAGTTTCGCGCCAGCTCACCGCGCGGCCTCGGCGAGCTGCTCGCTCGCGAGCTTGAGTCGTTCGGCGCAACCGAGGTACGCGAACAGTCGCAAAGCGTCGGCTTTTGCGGCACGCTCGAGACCGCTTACCGCGCCTGTCTGTGGTCGCGCACCGCCAATCGGGTGTTTCTTGAGCTTGCACAGTTCCAGGCGCCCGACACAGAGGCGTTCTACGCCGCATCGCGAGCTATCGACTGGGCGGTTCATATCGCGCCGGGGGCGACTCTGGCGTGCGACTTTACCGGGCAGCACCCGACTCTCACTCACAGCCATTTCGCCGCGTTGAAATTAAAGGATGCGATCTGCGATGAGCTTCGCGCGAGCTGCGGCTTTCGCCCTGACATTGCGCTTGAGCGACCGAGCGTGCGCGTGCACGCTCATGCGCACGGCACGACAATCACACTGGCACTCGATCTTTCCGGGGAAAGCCTGCACCGACGCGGCTATCGGGCCGAGGCAGGCGAAGCTCCACTCAAGGAGAACGTGGCCGCGGGCATTCTTCTACGTTCCGGCTGGGCGCACCTCGCCGCCTCGGGTGCTGACTTTCTAGACCCCCTGTGCGGCTCGGGCACGATCGTGATCGAAGCGGCGATGATCGCGGCGGACATGGCGCCCGGAATGGGCCGGGAGTACTTTGGTTTTCTGGGTTGGCGTGAACATGATCCTGGCCTTTGGCAACGCTTGCGGGAGGAGGCGCGATTGCGCAGTCGCGCACATGAGCCCGCATCACGCGTGATTCGCGGCCAGGATCGAGCTGCGGCCGCCGTGTACAACGCGGCCGCGAATGCCGGACGCGCCGGTGTCGCAGAGCTGACGCAGTTTTCGCAAGGTACGCTGCAAGAGGCCAAGCCGCCTGATCGTGGACGGTCGGCCGCGACGGGCCTTGTGTGCACGAACCCGCCCTATGGTGTGCGCCTTGAGGACCAGCAGGCAGCGCGGGTCGTGCATCGCGAACTCGGGCAGGCTCTGCGCGAGCGTTTCTTGGGGTGGCAGGCGGCGGTGCTGACGGCGCCAGAACTGGGGCTGGAATTGGGGATCCGTGCGCATCGCACGCACGTCATCTGGAACGGGGCAATTGAGTGCCGCCTGCTGCGCTTGAACATCGATGCGGCCAGCATCGCGGCGGGTACACGGCGCGGCTCGGGTGCAGAGCTCGACACGAGCCTGCGCGACTCTGCCGGCGCCAAAATGTTCGCCAATCGCCTGGCGAAAAATCTGAAACGGCTGCGGGTCTGGGCGCGACGAGGCGACGTC
>Ga0302325_10030987_pt1 | contig 11018 bp, 8 predicted proteins | sample Palsa_T0_2_FD_201948 | JGI IMG/M metagenome (GOLD analysis project Ga0302325, IMG submission 201948) | Peat permafrost microbial communities from Stordalen Mire near Abisko, Sweden - Palsa_T0_2 | ecosystem: Environmental > Terrestrial > Soil > Palsa > Peat permafrost | place: Sweden: Abisko... | reverse complement strand
GGCCGAGCCCGTTTTCCGATCGGGTTTCGCGTGCCTGGTCGGCCGCCCCAACGTCGGCAAGTCCACCCTGACCAACGCGCTCGTCGGGGCCAAGGTCGCGATCACCAGCGACCGCCCGCAGACGACCCGCCGGGTCATCCGCGGCATCGTCCACCGGCCCGACGCGCAGCTGGTCATCCTCGACACACCGGGCCTGCACCGGCCGAAGACGCTGCTCGGCGAGCGCCTTGACAGCCTGGTCCGCTCCACGCTGACCGAGGTCGACCTGGTCGGGTTCTGCGTCCCGGCCCCGGACGACGTCGGACCGGGCGACAAGTACCTGGCCCGCGAGCTCGCCGGGCTGAAGAACACGCCGGTCGTCGCGATCGTCACCAAGACCGACCAGGCCTCGCAGACGCGGGTCGCCGAGCAACTGCTCGCGGTCAGCCAGCTGGGGGACTGGGCGGACGTGATCCCGGTGTCCGCCGTCGCCGGCTACCAGCTCGAGGCCCTGATCGACGTCATGATCGGCCACCTGCCGGAGGGGCCGCCGCTGTACCCGGACGGCGACCTGACCGACGAGCCCGAGCAGATCATGGTGGCCGAGCTGATCCGGGAGGCCGCCCTCGAGGGCGTCCGTGACGAGCTCCCGCACTCGATCGCGGTCCTGGTGGAGGAGATGGGCCCCCGGGAGGGGCAGCCGGACCTGACCGACGTGTACGCCGAGATCTACGTGGAGCGGCCGAGCCAGAAGGCGATCGTGATCGGCTCCAAGGGCGAGCGCCTGAAGGACGTCGGCACCCGCTCCCGCCGCCAGATCGAGGCGCTGCTCGGCTCGCGGGTCTACCTGGACCTGCACGTGCGGATCGCCAAGGACTGGCAGCGCAACCCCAAGTACCTGCGCCGCCTCGGTTTCTACGACTGAGCGTTCCGCGAGCGAGTGTTCTACGACTGGCCGAGAAGGTCCGTGACCTGCGCGTCGTAGTACCGCCAGCCCGGCCCGGCCACCTCGTAGCCGAGCTGCTCGTTGACCGCGATCATGTGGTCGTTGGCGGCCGCGTTGCTGGTCATGATGAACTCGAGCTGCGGCTCCGCCTCGGCCAGCAGCTCCAGCATCGCCGTCTTCACCAGCAGCCCCAGCCGGTGCCCCCGATGGGACCTGGTCGCGGCCGTGAGCTCCTGGAATCCCCAGCTCGGGGCCTCGGGGTCGACGATCACCCCGGTGTAGGCGGCCATCTCGCCGGTCGCGTCGTGCAGCGCCGCGACGCTGTGGTCGCGCAGCAGGCCGGCCCGGACGTGGGCGCCAGTGCGCTCCCGGAGCCGGGCGGCGTCCCAGGTCTCGGGCTGCACGTTCTCGCCGTGGGGCGCGTCCTCGAAGGCGTTGACAACGTGCGCCAGCGGGGCGAGGTACTGATCGGGGATGTCACCGGTCCAGCTCACCAGCGAGTACCCGGCCGCCGCCCGCGCGGCCGACTCGCGCAGCTCGGCGACCTTCCCCGCCTCGATCTTGGCCAGGTACTGCACCCGCCGGGCCTCGACCAGCCCCGGCTTCGCGCTGACCGCCGCGGCGAACGCCTCACCGGCCGACCCGGCCACGACGTGGGCGCTCAGCACCGACCGCCCGTTCGCGGCCGCCCGCGCCGCCTCGTGGCGCAGCAGGGCGCGGCCGTAACCGCGCCGTCGCAGCGCCGGGTGCACCACCGGGCCGCCGCCCGCGCGGTCGAGGTTTTCCAGGTCATGCAGCTCCATCCGGTAGTAGCCGACGATCCCGCCATCGTCGTCGGCGGCGAACCAGACCTCGCCCGGGGTCTTGTCGAACCCCTGGCGAAGGTAGAGGGCGAAGGTCCCGGCCGAGAACGGCGGATCGTCGGCCTCGTCGGCCAGGTGCGCGGCGACGTGCAGCTCATGGCAGGCTGCGGTGATCGTCTCGTCGGCCGGGTCCCACCGTTCGAAGCGCATCCGTCAAGCCAACCCGATTCCCCCTCCGGGCGCATCCTATTTTCAGTCCAGCAGATTAAGTTTTCGATTGATCAACCGACATATCGTGAAATATCCGGACTCCAGGGATCCCGCCGAACGGCCGCACGCGGTACGCTGACCTGCTGGGTCACCTCGCACCGAAGGAACGGACATGCCCGCTTTCATCATCTGGGGCCTGCGCGTCATCTACCGGACGCTCGGGAACGGCGTGTTCTTCTGCCGTCGCTGCGGCGGCGACCGGGGGTACCGGCACCGCACGGGCCGGCGGTTCATCACCGTGTTCTTCCTCCCGTTGATCCCGCTGACCAGAACCGGTGAGCACGTCCAGTGCCGGACCTGCAAGACCCGGTACGTCACCGAGGTGCTCAAGCTGCCGACCACCGCCGCGCTCCAGCTCTCGCTCGCGGCCGGGATGCGCGCCCTGGTCACCGCCATCCTCAGGATCGGCGACCCGGGCAGCCCGCTCGCCCGCCGCCGCGCGATCGAGGCGGTGGCCGGGACGGGAGAGCGCGACTACAACGAGGCCGCCCTCGACGCCGACCTGGCCGAGCCGGCCGAGAGCGAGGTACCCAAGATCGTCGCCTTCGGCGCCCAGCTCCAGGTCGAGGCCAGGGAGTGGTACCTCGCCGAGGCCATCAGGATCGCCCTGGCGGACGGCCCGCTGACCGCGGCTGAGCGCGCCGCCACCGGGCACCTGGCGTCCGCCCTGGGCATGACCCAGGCCCAGGCGATCGGCGTGGTCGCCCTCACCGAGCAGAACGCCGGCCAGAACTAGTCGTCGTCCGCCTCAGACACCGTCGCGGGCAGCCGGCAGAGGTCCGCGACCGCTATCTCGTAGGACTGCCCCGGCGGCTCGAGCAGCTCGTAGCCGAGCTGCTGGTTGATCGAAATCATGTGCTGGTTGACGGCCGCGTTCCCGGTGATGATGCGCTCCAGCTGCGGCTCGGCCACCGCCAGCCACTCGAGCATCGCGGCCTTGACCAGCAGTCCGAGCCGGTGCCCGCGGTGCGGGCGGGTCACCGCCGTCAGAAGCTGGTACCCCCACGTCGGAGACTCCGAGTCGGCCTCGACGTCGGTGACCGCCGCCATCGCGCCGCTCGCGTCGTGCAGCGCCGCGATCGTGTAGATATGCCTGCCGCGCCGCTCCCGGGCCTCGTCGTACTCGCGGACCCGGTTGGCATCCCAGACCTCCTCGTCCTGCCCCGGGTCGTGCGGCATGTCGTTCGCCGCGTTCAGCACCTCCGCGAACCCGGCCTGGTACTGGTCGGGCGTGCGGCCCTCCCAGGACACGAGCGAGTACCCGGCAGCCGCGCGGGTGGCCTGCTCGCGCAGCGCCGCGACGTGGCCGGCCGGGATCTTGCCGAGCGGGAGCACCCGCCGGGCGTCGACCAGGCCGGCCGTGGCGCCGGCCCGCGCGGCGAACGCCGCCCCGGCCGTGCCCTGGAGCACCTCGCCCCGCAGCGTTGATCGCCCGTGGTCGGCGGTCCGCATCGCCGCGTGCCGCAGCAGCGCCCGGCCGAGGCCGCCCCGACGGCTGGCCGGATGCACGAACAGGTTGAGCACGCCCCGGTCGAGGTTCTCCCGATCGGGCAGCCGAAGCTGATACCAGCCCGCGATGCCGTCGGCCGTCGGGCCTTCGGCCACCCACAGCTCGATCGGCTGGTCCGGATACGTGAGCCAGCCGCGTAGCCGGCGCAGCGTCAGCGGCGGGCCGAACGGGTCATCGGCGGCGATCGCCGCCGTCACCACCTCGTGGCACGCCCGGACCGCGGCCGGGTCGGTTCCATCCCATCGCACGATGCCCATGCCGACCACCTAACCGCGCCCGGCCCGCCCGGCGCGACCCATTTTCCGGGCCGGGCAAGACCGGGCAAGACCGGGCGGGGGCGGGCACAGCCGGGTCAGCCGACCAGGTCGGCGACGGCCACCTCGTACGACTGCGACAGCGGCTCGAGCAGCTCGTAGCCGAGCTCCTCGTTGATCGAGATCATGTGCTGGTTGACGGCGGCGTTGCCGGTCACGATGCGCTCCAGTTGCGGCTCGGCCTCCGCCAGCCAGTCGAGCATCGCGGTCTTGACCAGCAGGCCGAGCCGGTGCCCGCGGTGCAGGCGGGTCACCGCGGTGATCTGCTGGTGCCCCCACGCGGGATTGTCGGGGTCGGTCTCGACCGCGGTGACCGCCGCCATCGCGCCGCTGGCGTCGTGCAGCGCCGCCAGCGTGTACATGTGCCGGCCCGCCCGCTCGCGCGCGTCGTCGATCTGCTCGCGGACCCGGTCGGCGTCCCACACCGAGTGCTCCTCGCCGACGTCGTGCGGCGCGTCCCCCATCGCGTTCTCCACCTCGGCGTACCTCGCCAGGTACTCCTCGGGGGTGCGGCCGTCCCACGAGACCAGGGAGTACCCGGCCGCCGCCCGTGCCGCCTGCTCGCGCAGCTGGGCGACCCGGCCGGCCGGGATCTTGCCGAGCACCTGGACCCGCCGGGCCTCGACCAGGCCGGCGGTCGCGCCCACCCGGGTGGCGAACGCCGCGCCGGCCGAGCCCTGGAACGCCCCGCTGCCGAGCACCGACCGCCCGGCGTCCGCCGACCGCCCGGCGGCGTGCCGTAGCAGCGCGGTTCCGATCCCGCGGCGTCGCGACGACGGGCGCACGGTCAGGTACAGGTAGGCCCGGTCGCGGTTCTCGCGCTCGGGCAGAATGAGGTAGTACCAGCCGGCCACCGCGCCGGTCGCCTCGTCGTGCCAGATCCAGATCTCGGCCGGGTCGGTCGGGTACTCGAGCCAGCCCCGCAGCCGCTGCAGCGACCACGGCGGCCCGAACGGGTCGTCGGCTTCCCCCGCCGCCCGCACGGCCTCGAAGCACGCCTGCGTCGTCGGCCGGTCCGATGCGTCCCCTCGTACGATGCGCATGCTGTCTAGCTAACCCGGCCGCCCCGCGCCATGCCACTGCATTTTTTGCCGGCCCGCCCGCCCAGAGCTGCTATGCTAGCGAGCGATATGTCGTACGAGCTGCTCCTCCTTAGCGGCCGCGGCGGGGGCCTATAGAGGCTGGCTCCCTCGTCGCGGGACCTAAGCATGTCCGCTGGCCGCCGTTCAAGCCCCAAGCAGACTCACCGCGAAGGAAGCCAAGCAACAATGTCCAGCGATCGTGCATATCCGTCTGTAGCCCCCGTCGTACAGCAGCCAAGCGGCATGCCGTGCCATCGGTACACGCCATTCAAACCGGTCGACCTGCCCGACCGCACCTGGCCGAATAAGACCATCGAGCACGCGCCGAGGTGGCTCTCGACCGACCTCCGCGACGGCAACCAGGCGCTGATCGACCCGATGTCGCCGACCCGCAAGCGGGCCATGTTCGACCTCCTGGTCGCCATGGGCTACAAGGAGATCGAGGTCGGCTTCCCGAGCGCCAGCCAGACCGACTTCGACTTCGTCCGCGAGCTCATCGAGGCCGACAAGATCCCGGCCGACGTGCGGATCTCGGTCCTCACCCAGGCCCGCGAGGACCTGATCGAGCGCTCGATCCAGTCGCTGGTCGGCGCCCAGCGGGCGACCGTGCACCTGTACAACGCGACCGCGCCGACGTTCCGCAAGGTCGTGTTCAGGATCGACCGCGACGAGTGCAAGCAGCTCGCGGTGGCCGGCACCGAGCACGTGATGAAGTTCGCGGAGCAGTACCTGGCCGGCACCGACTTCGGCTACGAGTACTCGCCCGAGATCTTCATGGACACCGAGCTCGACTTCGCCCTGGAGACGTGCGAGGCCGTGATGGACGTCTGGCAGCCGGAGCCAGGCCGGGAGATCATCCTCAACCTGCCCTGCACGGTCGAGCGCTCCACCCCCAACGTGTACGCCGACCAGATCGAGTGGATGAGCCGGCACCTCAGCCGGCGCGACAGCGTCTGCGTGTCGGTGCACACCCACAACGACCGCGGCACCGCCGTCGCCGACGCCGAGCTGGCGGTGCTGGCCGGGGCCGACCGGATCGAGGGGTGCCTGTTCGGCAACGGCGAGCGGACCGGCAACGTGTGCCTCGTCACGCTCGGCCTGAACCTGTTCAGCCAGGGCATCGACCCGATGATCGACTTCTCCAACATCGACGAGATCCGCCGCACCACCGAGTACGTGAACCAGCTGCCGGTCCACCCGCGCCACCCGTACGCGGGCGAGCTCGTCTACACCGCGTTCTCCGGCTCGCACCAGGACGCGATCAAGAAGGGCTTCGAGGCGCTCGAGGACGAGGCCGCCGCGGCCGGCGTCGCCTTCGGCGACTACCCGTGGAACGTCCCCTACCTGGCCATCGACCCGCACGACGTCGGCCGCTCGTACGAGGCCGTGATCCGGGTGAACTCCCAGTCCGGCAAGGGCGGGGTCGCCTACGTGATGAAGACCGGCCACTCGCTCGACCTGCCCCGTCGCCTGCAGATCGAGTTCTCCAAGTTCATCCAGGTCCGCACCGACGAAGAGGGCGGCGAGGTCACCCCGGCCGAGATCTGGGGCACCTTCAGCGCCCAGTACCTGGCCGCCGGCCCGATGGCGCTGCTCGGCCACCAGTCCTCCTCGGTCGTCGACGGCAAGCACAAGCTGGTCGCGGAGATCTCGGTCGACGGCGGGACGCAGGAGGTGGAGGGGACCGGCAACGGCCCGATCTCCGCGTTCTGCGCCGCGCTGGCCTCGGTCGGCATCGACGCCCGCGTGCTCGACTACGCCGAGCACGCGATGACCGAGGGCACCGACGCCCAGGCCGCCGCCTACGTCGAGGTCGACACCGGCGGCCAGGTCCTGTGGGGCGTCGGCATCGACACCAACACCGCCACCGCCTCGATGCGGGCGATCGTCTCGGCCGTCAACCGCTCCCGTCGCGGCTAGCCCGCAAGGCAAATTCAACCCCGTTATCTCGAACGGACCGTTGCTCCGCCCCACCCCAAACATGGCCCTGGCGGCGGGGCGACGTCCTGATTCCGGAATGCCGGGCGCACAACCCGCGCCCGGCATTCCGGAGATTTCACGGTGCTCGCCCGCCTCAGCCTGCCCTCCGGCATGTGATCACGAAGGCTTTTATCCTGGCGAAGGAAAATAATCGTATAAGTGTATGAATCATTCGTGATCACGTGATGGCCCGGCTGCGGGGCGACTTAGGGGACAATGGAGACGTGCAGGGGTACCGGGATGACGGGGTCGTGCTGCGGACGCACAAGCTGGGCGAGGCGGACCGCATTATCACGCTGCTCACAAGGCAGAACGGCCGCGTCCGGGCGGTCGCGAAGGGCGTCCGCCGCACCAAGTCCCGGTTCGGCGGACGGCTCGAGCCGTTCACGCACGTGGACGTGCTCATCCATCCCGGCCGGTCGCTCGACGTCATTCAGCAGGCCGAGGTGATCAGGGCCTACGGCAAGCCCCTCGCCACCGATTACCCCCGGTACACGGCCGGCACCGCGATGCTGGAGACCGCCGAGAAGTTCACCCCGGTCGAGAAGGAACCCGCGATCCGCCAGTTCCTGCTGCTCATCGGCGGCCTCCGCGCGCTCGGCGAGGTGGACGCACCCGACTACCTCGACGCGCCGGACGACCTCGACGAGGACGAGTTCGGCGAAGCGGACGACTTCGAAGGAGCGGACGATCTCGAAGGAGCGGACGACCTCGACCGAGCGGACGATCTCGACCGAGCGGACGCGATCGGCGAGGCAGCCGGACTCGGCCAGGCGGGCGCGCCCGACGCGCCCGACGCGCCCGACGCGCCCGCCGTGAACGCCGATGACGGCGAGCCCGACGACCGCTCCGGGTCCGCGACGCCGACCCGCGAGCCGCGCCTCGTCCTCGACGCCTACCTGCTCCGCTCGCTATCGCTCGAGGGCTACGCGCCCGCGCTCGAGCAGTGCGCGCGCTGCGGGGTGACCGCCGCCTCCGGCACCCGCCCGCTGGTCGCGTTCACGGTCGCGTCCGGCGGGATGGTGTGCGCCAACTGCCGCCAGCCCGGCTCGGCCTCGCCCGCGCCGCAGACGGTGGCGCTGATGCTCGCGCTGCTGCGCGGGGAGTGGGACGCGGCGATGCGGAGCGAGCGCAGGCACCGGGTAGAGTGCAGTGGCCTGGTGGCCGCCTATCTGCAGTGGCACCTGGAGCATTCGATCCGGTCGTTGCGTCACGTGGAGCGTGCTTGAGCAAGGTTCCCGGGGAACCCAAAGAGCCCCGTCTGATTAAGCCGCCTTACCCGCACCCGAGCGGGGTCCGCCCGCCGGCCATTCCCGCCGAGTTCGTTCCCCAGCACGTCGCGATCGTCATGGACGGCGACGGCCGCTGGGCCAAGGAGCGCGGGCTGCCCAGGACCGAGGGGCACAAGGTCGGCGAGGCCGCCCTCATGGACGTGCTCATGGGCGCGATCGAGCTGGGCGTCAAGTACATCTCGAGCTACGCGTTCTCGACCGAGAACTGGCGGCGGCACCCGGACGAGGTCGCGTTCCTGATGAGCTTCAACCGGGATGTGATCCACCGTCGCCGGGAGGAGCTGGCCGAGCGGGGCGTCCGCATCCGCTGGGCGGGCCGCAGGCCGCGGCTATGGCGCAGCGTGATCAGGGAGCTCGAGGACGCTGAGCAGCTGAGCGAGGAGAACACCGTCCTCACCCTGCAGTTCTGCTGCAACTACGGCGGCCGGGCGGAAATCGCCGACGCCGCCGCCGCCATCGCGCGCGAGGTGGCGGCCGGGAAAATTCGCCCCGATAAGATCGACGAGCGCCTTTTTGCCCGCTATCTCGACGAGCCGGATATTCCGGAAGTGGATCTGTGGGTGCGCTCCTCGGGCGAGCAGCGCCTTTCCAACTTCCTGCTCTGGCAGTCGGCCTACGCCGAGCTTGTCTTTCTCGACACGCTCTGGCCCGATTTCGACCGCAGACATCTCTGGCATGCCTGCGAGATCTACGCCTCGAGGGACCGCCGATACGGCGGCGCGGTGCCCAACGCGCTGCCCAGCATCGCTCCCGTTCCGTAACCAGAGAGTAGCGGTACGTATTCCGGGAATAACCATTCCGGGATGCGTTGAAAAAGCCGGCTAATCAAAGGCTATTCCGGTACGCAATCCCTAAAAGAACGCAGCACTGCATAAAACAACCAGTCGAAGACGCACGCAAACCAGGGGGTCACATGCGTCGCGCGATCGCAGCTGCTGCCGTAGGCGGGCTGGTACTCGGGGGAGTAATGGCCATACCGGCGTTCGCCGCCACGGCCGCAAAGACGACCGACCAGACAACCAACACCATGACCGAAAAGAAGACCGCCATGAAGACGGTGGTCTACCACGGCTACGAATTCCAGGTCCCGGCGAGCTGGCCGGTGTACCGGCTTGACCAGCACCCGACAACCTGCGTCCGCTTCGACCTGCACGCGGTCTACCTCGGCACGCCGGGCGCGGACATGCAATGCCCGGCCGGCCTCGTCGGCCGCACCCAGACGGTGGGCGTCATACCGAGCACCACCGTCGCGTCCGGATCCGGACCCACCGCCGTCGACCAGAGCCAGCAGCCCGACAGCGTCGGCGACGCCGAGGTCGGCATCGTGCCCGCGCTGGGCGGCGTGATCATCCAGAACGCGGCCGACCACGAGCTGCGAGTCGTGCTCGGCACCGCGTCGCTCGGCGCCACCGTCGTCGCGACCTACGGCACCGATCCCGCGGTCGTGCGGCAGGTGCTCGGCACCCTGCGGGCCGCTCCGGCCGGGGCGGCGCAGACCCGGCAGTCGGCCTCGTCGCGGGCGCTATCGCTGCCGTCGGGCGAGCGCGCGGCCGCCCTCGAGCGCGGCGCCGCGGTCAGCCACCCGGCCGCGCAGGCGCGGGAGGCGCCCGCGCAGCCGGCCGGCGCCGGGAAGACGGGCCCCAAGAGCTCAAAGGAGAGCGCGAAGAAAGCCAAGAGCCCCAGGAAGGCGAAGACGACCGTCTACAAGAGCTGGAAGGGCCTCCCGGCCAACTGGCCGACTCAGATCGTGCTGCCGCCGCCGCCGCCAATCAAGATCCACCCGCTGAGCGGTTTCGACGCCTGCACCGCCCCGACGCTCGCGACCATGCGGGTCTGGCGGAAGCGGTACGCCGCGGTCGGCGTCTACGTCGGCGGGGCCAACTCGGCCTGCCCCTACGGCAACCTGTCGAAGACCTGGTTCAAATCCGCCGCCGCGATGGGCTGGGGAATGCTGCCGACCTACGTCGGCCCGCAGGCGCCGTGCTGGGGTTACCTGGGCACCCTGATCAACCCGGCCAAGGCGGCGGCCGAAGGCGAGGCGGCCGGCGCCGACGCGGTCAAGGACGCCCAGTTCTTCGGCCTTCGCGCCGGCTCTCCGATCTACGACGACATGGAGGCGTACACCGGCGATCGAGCCTGCACGAACGCGGTGCTCACCTTCCTCGGCGCGTGGGATCGGGAGGTGGTGGCCAAGGGATACCTGAGCGGCGTGTACTCGAGCCAGGACTCGGGCATCAAGGACATGCAGGCGGCCGCGGTGGCCCATAAGGCGGGGTTCACCAAGCCGGACGCGATCTGGATCGCGCTCTGGGACATGCAGGCGACGCTCGCCGACGGCACCCTGGACTGGCCGATCGGCGACCGGGCCAAGCAGTACGCCGGCGACCTCTTCGGGACCGTCGGCGGCATCACGCTCAGCATCGACCTGGACGTGGTGGCCGGACCGGTGGCCCGCTGATCAAAGCGCGGCGCAGCTGCGGCGGAACTTCGCGCGGACCGGGTAAACCGGTTCGCGCGAAGTGCCGTCGGCTCATAAGCTCACGACATGGCCCTACGCAGTGACCGCCTCGATGCCGTTGTCAACTTGAGCAAGCGACGTGGATTCGTCTACCCGTCCAGTGACATCTACGGTGGTCTGCGTGCCGCGTGGGACTACGGACCGCTCGGCGTCGAGCTGAAGAACAACGTCAAGCGCCAGTGGTGGCGGTACATGGTCCAGGAGCGCGACGACATCGTCGGCCTCGACTCCTCGGTGATCCTGGCCCGCGAGGTCTGGGAGGCCAGCGGCCACGTCGCCACCTTCACCGACCCGCTGACCGAGTGCCAGTCCTGCCACAAGCGC
>Ga0302325_10030986_pt1 | contig 11018 bp, 7 predicted proteins | sample Palsa_T0_2_FD_201948 | JGI IMG/M metagenome (GOLD analysis project Ga0302325, IMG submission 201948) | Peat permafrost microbial communities from Stordalen Mire near Abisko, Sweden - Palsa_T0_2 | ecosystem: Environmental > Terrestrial > Soil > Palsa > Peat permafrost | place: Sweden: Abisko... | reverse complement strand
CGCCGGCGGTCGCCGTGAAGAATGGCGCCGGTCGTCAGCATCTCCGTGTAAAGCCGCGTCCGCCGCGTCATCAGACGATGGAAGACGCGGCAATGCCGATCGGTCCAGTCCATCATCGGGGCGATGGAAAAACGGGGTTCCAACATCATGATTTTTGTGGGCTTTCAGCGAAATTTGGTTTCTAGCTGGGTCGACGATGGTTCTCAAGCCAAATTACCGACAATGGCCGCGAAGGACCGCGCGTTTATGGCAGGTTCGAAATCGTGGTAATGAGCGCACGCGCGTTTTGCGTCTGTGCGATGGCTCACGCCAGGGCTGCTCAAACAGTGCGATATTGTAGTTAATTGTGAAATTGATTTGGGGAATCCTCATGCCGGTGTGCGCCTCGCGAAAGCTTGTCTTTGCAATCGCCATGACGGGGACATTGCTGGGGACGGCGATTCCGGCACCGGTGGCACTTTCCGCAGAACGGCCGCTGAAGCCGGAAATTATCTCAGACGTATCCGACAGCATCGACGTAACCGCCGTGTTCTCCGGCGATGGCCGGTATCTCATAAAGGGCGGCGCAAGAGGCGGCGCGAGCCTGTGGCAGGTGGCGACCGGGCATCTCGTTCGCTCGTTCATCGCAAAGTCGTCCGACGACCGAGAATATGTCCTGGGTGCCGGCTACTCTCCGGCGCGTGACACGGTGATCGCCTGCAATCGCTACGGCGTGATGAGCATCTGGAAAGCATCGACCGGACAGCTGTTGCGGACCATCGACGGAAAACTGTCCTACCAGCCCAGTTATTTTGTCTTCACGCCAGACGGCAAGCGCATGTTCCACGCGCCGCGTCACGGTAATTTTATCGAGGTGTGGGACACCGCGCGATGGCAGGTCCAAGGTACCGTCAAGTTTTTTGCCGGCGATATCGCACTTTCTAACGAAGGCAGGTTCGCTATCGTCCACTCCGACACATCGAGCGCCTTGATCGATTTGTCGCAGGGTCGCGAACTCTGGCATTGGGACTCGATCTCGCTCGGCGCGATTGCTTTTTCGCCCGACGGGTCACACTTCGCCGCCGCTGCCGCTGCCGCTGAAGCGAATGTCGGTACCATCACTATTTTCGACATTCAAACCGGCAGCCAGTTCTCTTCTTTCAACCTGAAAGGGGTTCTGAGCCACATCGAGAATCTCGCCTATTCGCGTGACGGCACGCAAATCGTTGCGGCCGGCTCCGATGGATCGATCGGCACTCTGGACAGCCGGACCGGTCAAGTCGTTCGAAAAACCAGGGTGGGGGTGGCCTGTGACAAGCGCCCGTGCGATATCGCGCTCTCGCCCAGCGGTGATTGGCTGATCACCAGGCCCAACAATAGTCTCTGGAACACGCAGACCGGCGACAATGGCCCGGACCTCGGAATGGGTCTTGGCGAGACCGGATTCATCCATTTCCCCGTGGAGCCCGGAACACAATTCGGATCGACCAATACCATCCTGACCGGAAACTTTCCTGGGGGAAGCGGCGTCATCCATCGCTGGGATCTCGCGACCGGACGTCTGTTGGCAAACCAGAAGCTCGTCAATTTCAGTTGGGGGGGCGACAACGGATTGAGCGTCGCATTGTCGCCTGACGGCCGGCTGTTGGCGACCGGAAACGCTTTCGCCGAGGACCAGCAGTCCGAGGACAGTTCCGTTGCGCTTTGGGATGCGTCGACCGGCGCGATGATCGATGCGTTGGGCAAGAAGACGCCCAGGCAAACCGGCGTTACTATCTCCCCCGACGGAAAATTGCTTCTGTCGTTAGAGGTGACGGAAGCGGGAAGAATCGGCACCGCCACGCTATGGAATATCGCGGAGCGAAAGCAGCTTTGGAGCACCACGATCGTGGGAGGAGGCCGAGCTGTCGCATTCTCTCGCGACAGCAGATACGTCCTGGTCGGAGGCGTGGTCGCCAAACTACTTGATGCCACAAGCGGCAAGCTGCTCGTCGATTTCAAGAAAAACGAGTCATACGGAATAACATCATTTGACTTTTCCCCTGACGGCAGCCGCGCTTTACTTGGTAACGGAGATTGGCAGGCTAATGCAGAGATCTGGGACACGAGGACGGGCCGGCTGCTGCATGTTCTCAATGGGCATTCGAAGTACGTCAGTTCGGTTTCATTTTCGTCCGATGGGACTCGAGTCCTAACCGGCGGGTCCGATGGCACCGCCCGAATCTGGGATGCGGCGACCGCCAAGCAGCTCCTGCTACTTCGACTCGATTCAGGAAGCGCCGTCTCTTATGTCACTTTCACACGCAACGGGGCGCGCGCGATCACGGGTCATTCGGACGGCTCAGTCGCTATCTGGAACGCCGTTTCGGGTGAGCTCATAGTCACCCTGCTCGCCACAGACGACGGCGAATGGGTCGCGATCACGCCAGAGGGGTTCTTCGATGCCTCCTCCAACGGTGGAAAGCTGCTCCATGTCGTCAATGGGGTCGAGACGGTCTCAATCGATCAGGTCTTTCAGAACCTATTCCGTCCGGACCTTGTGCGCGAGAAGCTTGCCGGTGACCCGCGCGGGCTGGTGCGCACGGCTGCCGCCAATCTCGATCTGAACCGGGTCATGGCAAGTGGCAGCCCGCCAGAGGTGCGGGTCACGGTCACCGGACGCGTCCTGAACACAACGACGAATGCCATTTCGGCGGAAGCGGAGATGACCGATCGCGGCGGCGGCATCGGCCGAATCGAGTGGCGCGTCAATGGTGTGACCAAGAGCGTCGATAATCCCGAGCAGCCGGCACCGGGCCAGCCCCTGCGGCTCGCCCGCAGCCTGTCGCTCGGCTCCGGCAACAATGAAATCACCGTCGTCGCCTACAATCGCGCCAACCTGATTGCGTCCACACCATCTCCTGCCGCCGCGCCCACGACGACGACCACGGGAGGTGCGAAGCCACGGTTGTTTGCGCTGATCGCAGGCGTCAACGCCTATGCGGACCCGCGCCTGCAACTGGAATATGCGGTGGCTGATGCCACCGAAGTGGCGCGCGGCCTCAGGGAAGCCAGCGGCAATCTTTACCAATCCGTCGATGTGAAGGTCATGACGGACGCCGAAGTGACGCGCGACAAGCTCGACGCTGCGTTCAAGGACATTGCCGCCAAGGCGCAGCCCTCGGATGTATTCGTGCTCTACCTCGCCGGCCACGGCAAGACGGTCAATGGACGCTATTACTTCGCCCCCCAGGACCTCAGGATCAACGGCGAGCTAATTGAAAAAATCGTCGACCCTGCAGTGGTGGACGGAGGCATCTCTCAGGACCTGTTGCAGCAGTGGTTTGCCGCAGTGCCCGCCGACAGAAGCCTGATCCTGCTCGACACCTGCGAGAGCGGGACGTTCGCGGGCGACCTCGCCGAAACAAAACGGCTCGAACATGGCGCGGCCAGCGAACGCATCGCCCGGGCAACCGGCCGCTCGATCATTGCCGCTACCAGCAGCAGCGAAGCGGCTTTCGAAGCGAAGCAGCGCGGACATGGCCTCTTCACTTACGAGATGCTGGATGGATTCGGTAATGCCGACGGCGACGGTAATGGCACAATCGAGCTCACCGAGCTTGCGGCCTATGTTTATGCGAGGGTCAGCGACGAGAGCGAGAGGGAGTTTCGCCAACGACAGACGCCGCAGGTCAAGATCACCGCGAACTATGCGCTTGTCAAAGCGACCCGCGTGTTGGGGAATGCGGTGGGACCGGTCGCGGAGGCCAAGCCGACCTATCAACTGGCGCGGGCCGCGCAGCTGCAGGTGCAACCGGGCCTCGGCGCGACAGTGGTACGCAGCCTGTCGGCCAGCACACCAGTCACCGTGCTCGAGAGTAGCAATGGCTGGGCGTTGCTCGCTTCCGACGGCAAACCGATCGGCTATGTCGCGACCCAGGACCTGCAGCCTGTGAACTGAGCGGGCCTCTGACGGCCCGGTCCAACTCCAACCAGCTGGACATCTGCTCGTTGTTGTCGATTTGGACTGATCGACTAAGGTGCGCTCGAGGGCCAGTCGGTACAGCCGCGCAGCATCGTTGAATGTACCGCTGGCCATCGATTGGTTCCGTCACGCGGTCGAAGGACGGCCCGAATGGGACATGATCGTCCACAATCCAGCGTCGCCGGGCGCGTGCGGGCGCTCATTCAAACGCCGGAGGCGTTTGCGCGGAGATCGTGATCCAACAAGAAGATGGACGACGAGCATGATTCAACCCAGTTGAATCACGCTCTAGTGAATACCGACCCCGACAAGGCGATCCACCAGTACCCGGTCCGCGATCAGCACCTCCGGCTTGCCGGCCCAACTGATGCGGCCGCGTTCCAGCACCATGACGCTGTCGGCGAAATCCAGCGCGCGCTCGATCTGCTGTTCAACCAGGATGATGGTGACCTCGTTGCTCGCGGCGAGCCGGACGAGCAGCGCCATCAACTCGTCGCAGATCACCGGCGCCAGTCCCTCGAGCGGCTCGTCGAGCAGCAGGATGGACGGCTTGCCGAGCAGCGTGCGGGCCATGGACAGCATCTGCTGCTCGCCGCCGGACAGCTGCATACCGTAATTGCGGCGACGCTCGCGCAGCCGCGGAAACATCTCATAAGCCTCGTCCAGCGCCGCCGCCGGGCGGCCCTTCAAGCCGGTGCGCAAGTTCTCCTCAACCGTCAGCGACGCGAAGATGTCGCGGGTCTGCGGCACATAGCCGATGCCGAGATCGGCGCGCGCCGAGGTGCGCCGGCCGGTGACATCCTGCTCGCCGATTTTGATCTGGCCGCCATGGCGCGTTGAAAGTCCCATCAGCGTCATCAGCAGCGTGGTCTTGCCCATGCCGTTGCGGCCGAGCATCGCGAGGCGATCGCCCGCCTTCACCGAAAATGAGATATCTTCGATGATCCGGGTCGGGCCATATCCGGCGCAGAGACCATTGATTTCAAGGGATGCGGCGGGCATCGGCATAGCTTCCGAGATAGGCGCGGCGGACTTCGTGGTCGGCGGTGACATCTTTGGGCGAGCCTTCGAAGATCAGCCGCCCGGCCGCCAGCACCAGCACGCGGGTGGCGAATTTGAACACCAGGTCCATGTCATGCTCGATCATGAGCACCGCGATGTCGGCGGGCAGCTGGTTGATGGCGTCGAGAATTCGTGGCGCCTCGTCGTGGGGAACGCCGGCCGCTGGCTCGTCGAGCAGCAGCACTTTCGGCTTCAGCGCGACGCCAATGGCCAGTTCGATCAGCCGCTGCTGGCCGTAAGCGAGTTCGGACACCTTGCGGTAGGCCAGCCGGGCGAGGCCAAGACGGGCGAGGAGCCTGCTCCATTCGGCGCGCACGTCGGGGTGTTCGGTGGCGCTGGAAAAGAACCGCCTGGTAATGCGCAGGCGCTGCATGATCGCGAGCGCGACATTGTCGGCCACAGTCAGATTCTGGAACAGCCGCGTGGTCTGGAATGTGCGCACCAGCCCGCGCCGTACGCGGCCGGGGATGCTCTCGCCGGTGATGTCCTCGCCGCCCATCAGGAACCGACCGGAGCTCGGCGTGATGTCGCCGGTGATCAAATTCACTAGCGTGGTCTTGCCGGCGCCGTTAGGCCCGATCAATGCGACGCGGTCGCCCGGCTTCAGCGCAAAGCTGACATTGTTGGCAACGTGCAGGCCGCCGAACGTGCGGGAGATGCTGCGTGCTTCGAGAAGGTCGGTCATGACGGCCTCCCCTTCCCCGCCGTGCGCCGGACCAGCATGAGCACCGGCTCGATCAGTCCGCGCGGCGCGAACACCACGATCAGGATCAATAGCAGGCCCACCAGCATCATCCAGTGAAACGGATTGGCGGCTGAGACGATGTGCTCGAAGATCTGGAAGATCAGCGCGCCGGCCAGCGCGCCCCACAGATGCCCGGCGCCGCCCAGCACCAGCATCACCAGCACCTCGGCGGAGCGCTCGAAGCCGACGCTGTCGAGTCCGACCACGCCGGTACTGATGGCAGTCAGCGCGCCGCCGACCCCCGCCACCGCGCCGGCAACGCCGTACATGATGACCAGGCGCGGGTAGACCGCGACGCCGATCATTCTGGCGCGCAGGTCGTCATCCTTGATGCCGCGACACAACAGGCCGAACGGCGAGCGCACAAAGCGAGACAGCGCCACGAACACCACGACGAGAATGGCGAGCGAGAACAGAAACGCCGTCCGGCTGTAGATGTCGAAATTGAAGATCCCGAACACCTTGCCGGGCGCGATGCCGGACAGGCCGTCGCTGCCGCCGGTCAGCCATTGCAGTTTGTTGGCCAGCGCCGCCACCAGTTGACCGACGGCGATGGACAGCACCAGTTGCGGCAAACCCCGAAACCGGGCGATCAACGCGCCGGAGATCAGGCCCATCAGCGTGCCGGCGACGACACCGACCGCCAGCAGCGCGATAGGATCGGTCACGCCGCGTACGCAGGCGATGCCGGCGGCATAGGCGGCGACGCCGAACTGCGCGGCATGCCCCAGCGTGGCGATGCCGCAATAGCCGGTGACCAGATCGAGCGACAGCACCAGGAAGGCGATGCCGATCAAACGCGTGAGGAAGGCGAGATCGTCGGGAAACAGGAAATAACCCACGGCCCCGAGTGCGATGATGGCCAGCGCGCCGAGCCCTTCCTGCGCGAAGGGAATGCTGCGCTTGCGCGGCACGTGGTTGATGGCCACGTCCGTCATGCGTGCGACCTGCCGAACAGACCGTGCGGAAACAGGAACACGATGACGATCACGGTGAGATAGAAGAAGAATTCGCCGAATTCCGGCGCAAGATATTTGCCGGTGGTATCGGCAAGGCCCAGAAGCAGCGACGCCGACAGCGCGCCCATGATCGAGCCGGCACCGCCGACCGACACCACGACGAGGAACGTCACCATGTAGCGCAGCGCGTAGAACGGCTCGATAGGCAGGATTTCGGCGCCGACCACGCCGCCGAAAGCGCCGAGGCCGATGGCCAGCGCGAACGTCACCGCGTAGATAATCTCGGTCCGAATCCCCAGCGCATCCGCCATGCCGCTGTGATCGACAGAGGCGCGCAGCTTTATGCCGAATTCGGTCTTCTCGATCAAGAGCCACAGCGCCAGCGCGGTAGCGACGCCGCAGGCGATCACGAACAGCCGATGCGTCGGCACCGAGCGGAAGCCGATGTCGAACGGGCCGCTCAGCAGCGCCGGCAGCGGGATCGTCTTGAGCGACGGTCCGAAGACATAATTGACCACACCGATGATGAAGAAGGTGATGCCGATGGTCATCAACACCTGGATCAAGGGATCGGACTTGCGATAGATCCGGCGATACAGCAGCAGCTCGAACGGAATCGAGACGATGATGGTGCCGACCACCGCGATCAAGATCGCCACACCGTAATGCACGTGCAGGTCGCGAATTGCGTAGGAGGCGAGATAGCCGCCGATCATGGCGAAGGCGCCGTGGGCCAGATTCACCACGCGCATCAGGCCCATCATGATGGACAGGCCGATGGAGATGATGAAGAGCACCATGCCATAGGCCAGGGCGTCCGTCGCGATGTTGAGAGCCGTGCGCATGATCTACCCTATGCCGAAGCCATGGCCGAGCGCCACTCCGGCTGCAACACGTTGTGGACGACCTCGCCGCGCAGCATGGTCATCAGAACCTTGGTCTGCCGCAGCGACGCAGCATCCTGGACAAAAGGATCGCGGTCGAGCGCAATCAGGTCGGCCGCCATGCCCTGCAGCAGCGTGCCGCGCCAGCTTTCGTGCTTCATCGCGAACGCGCCGCCGACGCTATAGGAGTGGATCGCCTCGCGAACGGTAACGGCCTCGCCGGGACCGATCGGCGCACCGCTGTCGGCGGCCCGGCCCACCGCATCGGCGATGCCGTCCCACGGCGACCATGAGCCCGTCGGCGCGTCGGAGGTGGCGACATAAGTGACGCCGGCGTCGACAACGCGGCGACCGGGGTAGCAGCTGTCGGCACGCGGGCCGAAGGCGCCGGCGATGGAGCGCCGCATTCGGGTGAGAAAGCTTGGCTGCATCACCACCAGCGCGCCGAGTTTCTGCATCCGCGCCAGGCCGCCGGCCGGCGGAACGAAGAAATGCTCGATGCGATGCCTGGCGTTTTCCCGCGGCTGCGCGGCCTGCGCCATTTCATAGGCGGCGATGACGCAATTGGTGGCGCGGTCGCCGACGCTGTGCACCGCGACCTGCCAACCGGAGCCATGCGCTGCGACGATCGTGCGCTGCAATTCCGCCTCCTCGCGCATGAAGAAACCGCGCGTCGGCGTGTCGTGGAACTCTTCGCTCACCGCGGCGGTGCGCGCGCCGACAATGCCATCGGCAAAGTATTTCAGTGTCATGCACTGCCAGTCGGGATCGACCATCGGCGTCAGGCCGCGCTCCGCAGCCTCATGGGGATCGAGCTGATGCATGAAGCCAAGCCGTAGCGGCAAGGCTGCGCCCTCGCGGATCTCGTTCCAGATCGCGAACTCGGCGTCGAAACCGGTGGTGAAGCCGACCGCTGCCTCGACTGCCGCAACCAGGCCGAGTTGCGTGCTGTCGTCGATGGTCTGGCGCAGTGCATTGATCAGCTCGGCGCGGTCCATCGGCGGCGCGCCGCGGAAAAGCAGTTCGGCCGCGGCCTCCTTGGCGCTGCCGTCCAGGCTGCCATCAATAGCACGACCAAAGCTGCCGCCTGCGGGATCGCTGATCGGGTCGTCGATGCCGAACAGGCGCAGGGCGGCGCTGTTGGCGACCGCCACATGGCCGCAGAAGCGGCGGATCAGAACGGGATGATCGGGAAGTGCCGTGTCGAGCTCGCGGCGGGTCGGCAAGCGGCGCTCGGCCAGGCCATTCTCGTCGAGCCCGGCGGCATAGACCCATTTGCCCTGCGCAACGGTCTGCGCGCGGGCCACCAGCAGCTTCAGCACGCCGCCGATATCGGTCGCGTCGCGCGGTGACACCGGAATCTGCAGCCGGGCATGGGCAATGGCGAATAGATGGATATGCGCATCGGTGAGACCCGGGATGACGGTGGCGCCGTGGAGATCGATGATGTCGTCGGCGGCCGGCGCGTCCGCGCGCGCGCCGGTCCACACGACCTTGCCGCCGCTGACGACCATGCTGTCGGCGGGGGTCTCATCCCAGGCCGAGCGATAGATGCGGCCGTTGATCAGGCCGGTAGAATGCGCGCGCGAATTCATGGTCGATACGATCTTCTCGGTCGAGCGATGATGTCGCCAAAAACGGGGATTCCGCGCTGCGCGGAATCCCCGTTCGCTGTCACTGCTTGCTCAGCGCCCAGTCCGGCTGATCCAGGAAGATGGTGTCGCCTTCCTTGTTGATCAGCTTGCCGTCGACTTTGGTGACGGTGCGCAGATAGACGTTCTGGCGGATATGACGGGTGTCCGGATCGATCGACACCGGCCCGCGCGGGCTGATCCACTTCATGCCCTTGACCGCCGCGATCGCCTTGTCGGGATCGCGCTGGCCGTCGGTGGCCTCGATCATCTTGTAGATCACGCGGGCGCCGTCATAGGCGGCGACGCCGGTCATGGCGACGTCGTCGACCTTGCCGCCGTTCTTGACAATCGAGGCGAGGAACGCCTTGTTCTCCGGCGAGTCATGCGACACCGCATAGTGATAGGTCGACAGTATGCCGATGGCACTGTCGCCGATCCCCGGCAGGTCGATCTCGGTGACCACGTCGCCGGTCGACATCAGCTTGACGCCGTCGGCCTTCAGGCCGTTGTCGACATAGGCCTTGATGAAGCCGAGCGTCGGCGGGCCGGACGGCAGGAAGGTGAAGATGGTGTCGGCGCCGGACGACTTGATCCGCTGCATGATCGGGCTGAAATCAGTGGTGTTCAGCGGAATGCGAATAGCCTCGACCACGGCGCCGCCGTCGGCCTCGAACGTCTTCTTGAAGGCGGCTTCCGCGTCGATGCCCGGGCCGTAATCGCTGACCGCGATAGCCACCTTCTTCGAGCCGTTCTTGAAAGCGACATTGGCGGCCGGCACGGTGTTCTGCCACATCGTGAACGAGGTGCGCACGATATACGGGCTCTTCTCGACGATCGACGAAGTGGCTGCATTCAAAACCACCAGCGGCGTCTTGGACTCTTCCAGCAGCGGCGCGACAGCCATCGCGTTCGGCGTAAAATAGATCCCGGCCAAATATTGCACCTTGTCCTTCACGATCAGTTCCTGCGCCAGCGCCTTGGATTTGGCGGGGTTCGGGCCTTCCTCGTCCCGGTACAGGAATTCGATCTCGTGGCTGCCCACTTTGTTGCCATGCTCGGCGACCCAGGCATCAATGCCCATCTTGTAATTCGCGCCGAACAGCGCGTAAGGCCCCGACATGGTGCCGATCACGCCGACCTTAATCACGTCAGCGGAGGCCGTGCCCGTCATCAAGCCAAGGATGGCCAGTGCCAGAATGGATTTAGCGCGCTCGTTCATTGCCGTTGTCCTCGTTGCAAAACTGAAGCTTCATTCGACCGCAAGTTTGTTGTGAAAGCTGTATTCAATAATCGTGCCGATCGGCAGTCAGAACATCTCGAAATATTCCCGCTGCTCCCAGTCGGAGACCTCAGCCTGGAAACGATCGATCTCGGCATTCTTGATGTGGGTGTAGTAGTCCACCATGGTCGCCCCCATCGCCTTGCGGAAGAACGGATCGTCCTTCAACGCGAACACCGCCTCGCGCAGTGACTTCGGCAACAGCTCGGCGTCGCTCTCGTAAGGGGTATCGGCGGAGGGGCCGGGGTCGAGCTCGCGATCGACGCCATCGAGACCGGCGAGAATCTGCGACGACATATAGAGATAGGGATTGGCGGCGGGCTCGCCGACGCGATTTTCCAGCCGCGTCGCGGAATCGCCGGGACCGCCGAGCACACGGATCATGGCGCCGCGGTTATCGCGGCCCCAGATCGCACGGTCCGGTGCCAGCGAATAGGAGCGGTAGCGCTTGTAGCCGTTGATGGTCGGCGTGGTGAACACGGTCGCGGCGCGCGCATGTGCAAGAAGACCGG
>Ga0302325_10030985_pt1 | contig 11018 bp, 6 predicted proteins | sample Palsa_T0_2_FD_201948 | JGI IMG/M metagenome (GOLD analysis project Ga0302325, IMG submission 201948) | Peat permafrost microbial communities from Stordalen Mire near Abisko, Sweden - Palsa_T0_2 | ecosystem: Environmental > Terrestrial > Soil > Palsa > Peat permafrost | place: Sweden: Abisko... | reverse complement strand
CCGGATCACCTCAGCAAAACTGGCCAAGCGATGCTTCTCCCATGAAGTGGACTCGGGCGCAAGCAAAGTGAGTACAGCGATCAGGGCGGCGAGAATCAGGCCGCAAAGAAACATCCAGCGCCATCCGAAGCGTGGTTCGATGGTGCGCAGAGCGACAGCGGCCAAGAGGTATCCGACGGAATAGCCCGCCTGCATGATGCCGGAGAAGAGTCCGCGCCAACGTTTGGGAGAACTCTCCATAACCAGGGAAGCGCCGATACCCCAATAGCCTCCCATGCCGATTCCGTAAAGGCCCCGCAGGGCAACAAAAACTACATAGCTCGGGGCGAAGGGAGTAAGCGCCGTGATGATGGAGAAATACAGCACGCAGGCGATCAGCGGACGGCGCCGGCCATAGCGGTCGGCCAATGAGCCCAGCACCAGCGCACCGACCGGTCGCATCGCCAAGGTGATGGTGATGGTCCAGACGATGTCGCCTTTGGAGACATGAAAGTTGTTGGCGAGAACATCCACCAGGAAGACGAGGACGAAAAAGTCGAAGGCGTCGAGAATCCAACCTAGGATTCCAGAAGAGACGGCGAAACCCCATCGTGGCGAGACGGCTTCTGCGGTGCTGGTGATGCCGGGCGCATCCGAGACGGACCGGGACTGCTTCATCCATTTCATCAATAATCTTTGCCTCTTAGAGTCTCGCCAGGGTAAGACCGCCGTCCAGGACCAGAACCGCGCCCGTGGCATAGGGAAGTTCCCCCCGCGCCAGCATGCTGACGCCCGTGCCGATATCCTTAGGGGTTCCCCATCGCTTCTGGAGAAGAATACCGCCTTCGATCAGGGCGTCGTACTTGCCCTTGACGCCCTCGGTCATGTCGGTTTCGATAATGCCGGGACGCACTTCGTATACTCCGATGCCGTACTCCGCCAGGCGCACTGCCCATAGTTTGGTAGCCATGGCGATGCCTGCCTTGGAGATGCAATAGTCGCCCCGGTTCACACTGGCCACGGTGGCGGACACAGAACTGATATTGATGATCGAACGCTGCGTCAAGGGATCGTTGGTCCGTTGCCGGATCATCCATGCGGCTGCGCTCTGGGTGAGGAAATAAGGTCCGCGCAGATTGGTCGAGATCACCTCGTCGAAGCTGTCTTCGCCGGCGTCGAGCAGATCGGCCCGGACGCGCGGCGCGATGCCCGCGTTGTTGACCAGAACATCCAGCCTGCCGAGCTGAGCCTCCACTGACTCTAGAAGGTGTTTGCGGTCTGGAGCGGAAGCCACATCCGCCGGGACATAGATGGAGCGTTGGCTGTGTTTCCGGATTTCGTACAGTACCGGCTTCACCTGTTCGGCGGTGCGCCGGCCGGAGATGGCCAGGGTGAAGCCGGCTTCTGCCAGTTGGAGCGCTATGCCCAGGCCTATCCCGCGGGTCCCCCCTGTCACCAGCGCTACTTTTTCTTGCTGCTGCATCCATCCGCTCCGAAAAAGTTGTAATAGCCAGAGTTCGCCATTCTCGTGATCAGCAGGCAAAGCTCCAGCAGGTGGTAGTCGCCCCACATGCTGGATTCGCCGCACGGAACCTTCGCTCCGGGAGGAATGTAGTCCCATCCGTTGGGATGATGGTAGATGCTGTGCAGCAGCAAGCCTTCGTGCTCCGCCTGCACGGAGAGATAGGGTTCCTGCAGCAAGCGCGCAGCAACGGTCAGTCCCGCCTGGGTATAGACGGTGCCGGCCGCGCCCAGCAGGTGGCCCAGACGCAGCAATCCTTGCGCAGCGATGGCGCTGGCCGAAGCATCGACCGGCTCGTAGTCGTTATATGGATCAGCAGGTTTGCCCTGCCACTCGCCTAACCGGTGTAACTGTGGCGCTCCGGTATCCCAGTAGCAGATGCCATCGAGAGCGGTAGCTTGCTGCACGTAGAAATCACAGCCTGCGCGTGCGGCCCGCTCCATCCAGGCCAATGTCTCCTGCTTGGCGGGAAGCTCGGCATCCGGGACGAATTGGATAAACTCCATCAGCTCGGCAAAACCGAGCATGCCCCAGGCGAGGCCTCGCGTCCATGTAGTGAATGCGGAGTAACCCTGCTGCGTTGAAGGGCAGCGGAAGACACCGCTGGCCGGATTGAAGACGGCTTCGTGCACGGTGCGGCCGCGCAGCTCCGGGCGATCGTACTGATCGCGTCCCTCTCCATAATAGAGGTTGAACCGGGCCGAGGTTCTTGCATGCGTCAACACCCGGTCGAGCAGGTTGATGCGCGTGTCCTGTTCGCCTTGCAGCGTGTGCCCCAGCATATGCGCGACACAGCAAATGCGCAGTGTGCGAATGGTGTCGATGAAGAGGGAATGGCTACCATTGAAGGAATAGATGTAGCCCAGGCCGTCCTTGAGGCTGGTCCAGCGCGCGGCCTGCACCGCTCCGCTCACCTTCAACGCCAGTTCATAAAAGTTGAGCTCCCACTCGTTGGTGGGAATACTGCCTGCGAGCATCAGGCGGCGCAGGTTGCCATAGGTGGAGATGTTGTTGAAGCCGTGATCGTGCACCCCGATATGGGTTAAGTGCTCGGCCATGTCCGTGACCACGTGCCGCCGGGCCGCGGTCAGCTGATCCTGATCGCCGGTCATGTCGAAGCAGAGCAGGGCATTGCCGTATTGAAATCCCTGTGTCCACTGGGTCCAACTGCGGGCGGTATAGCGGCCGGCGACGGTAATGACTGGGGCGCCATCGCTCGACTTCCAGCGCCGGTCAAGGCGCAGCGTCTTCTCTGTGGCAAGTCCCAGTGCCCGTTCGACAGCCGGCACCAGATCCCTTGCGCTCAAGGTTTGATTGGATTCCACTCGATGTCCTTTAGTTGGGTGTCGGTCCTGGCTACTTCAATCCTTCCACCAGGTAGAGTTCGGAAAGGGTGCGGTGATAGCCGTAGATAAAGGAGGAACCATCGGGGGTCATCACGATGGGCCCGATCTGGCTTACTCCGGCGGGGTCGGCGGGCGCCAGGCTCCGCCACAGCGTGCGCTTGCCCGTGGTCAGGTCGAGTTCATACACATTGGCGGGAAACTCGCCAGGGCGGTATACGTAAAGGAACTTGCCATTTGCTGACCACTCGATCGGCTGTTCGCCCGCCAGGAAGCCGGGGACGGTTTTCGTCGCGCCACCGGTAAGCGAATACAGGTAGCCCAGTCCATCTGGCCCCACACCAGCTACCTGGGTCCCATCCGGGGCAAGGGCGATCACCAAAGGATCAATGCCCTCGGGAGAGACTGGCGTTGCCTGGCCGGTAATCGACTTTTGCAGATAGATGCGCGCCCCGTGGCCCTCTTGCTTGGCAGTGAAGACGATGCCCTGGCTGTCGGGGAGCCAGCGCGCCCAATTATGGTAGAGGTTATCGTGAGTGATCTGCTGTGCGTCGCCCGCACCGCTGGGTAGCAGGAGGAGCTGTGCCGGCGAAGACATGGTGAGGGCCAGGACCCATTTGCCGTCGGGTGATAAGGTGACCGCCTCGCCGTCCCCTAACCGGACTGCGGAATCTTCGGCCGTCTTGCGCAAGTAGACGGAGTAATTGGCGCCGCCACCCACGCCCTCCTCGTCGAAGAGCAGGCGCTTGCCGTCTCCGGATAACTCGGCTGGAAACGAATAGTCGAGCCAGGAGAAATCCTGCTCCTTGGTCATGCCGGCGATCTGGCCGCTCAACTCCCGCCGCCAGCCCTGGCGGGCAAGAAGCACCTTGCCATCCTGCCAGATGTCTTCGAGTTGCAGCGTGGCCGGTACTCGGGCGACAATCCGCGTGCGCCCGCTGAGGGTCACGGCATCGAGCGAGTGGCCGCTGCCCTCATTGACGCTTCCGGTGAACCATATCTCCTTGCCGCCCGGCGCCCAGGCCACTCCCTGCACACTCAAGAAAGTGTCGCCCAGCGTCTTATCTGTGCCTTGCCGGTCAATCACGTGGACTGAGCCGGCATCGTCGCCCATTTGCGGATGTTCGAGGAAAGCGACTCGTTCCCCGTCGGGGGAAATTCGCGGATGACCGATCCAGCCCGGGGTCTCGTGGATCACCTTGCCAATGGGGTATTCCAGACGGTTCCTGCCGCCCATATCGCGAACGATGGCCAATTGTTTGCCGTCAGGGGACCAGTCCGCCCACTGCACGCCGTCGAGAATGTCACGCGGATCGCCTCCGTTGATGGGCATCCGGGCCAGCGTGCCAGCCTGGGTCCAGGTTCCGGTGACGTTCACTTTGGTGAGCAGCGCTATTTCGCCGCTCGAGGAGATGCTCATCAGCTCATCGCCGGGCCGTTCCAGGGAGCGAGACTGCGGGCTTTCGGGACTGGTGATAAACAGTTCCGTTGGCTTGCCTTCCCAGGCCGCACCGTAAATCACCGACTGTCCATTGGGCGTGAAGCGTGCAGAGCGCACCATTCCCCGGCGGAAGGTCAACTGGCGGTTGATCGGCGGATCGGTGTGGCTTTGCGCAGCGTGGAGAAACCAACCGATCGCCAATCCGGCGAGCAGCGCTGATCCGGCTGCCACCACGGCGTAGGGGCGAAGGCCTCCGCGCCCGGGAGTCTTCGCGGTGCTCGGCGGAAACGGAGGCGGGGTGGCCACCGAGGCTCCGCTGCTGGAACTCGACAGAGTCTGCGCGGCTGCGCTTCGCTGAGAATCCAGCGTGCGCTTGAGGATCTTCATCTCCGCGCGCATTTCGGCGGCTGACTGATAGCGCAGATCGCGGTCCTTTTCCAGTGAGCGGTCGAGGATGCGCTCGAATTGCTGCGGCAGGTCTGGATTCAGCTGATGTGGGGGAGCCGGGTTGCGGTTAAGAATGCTCTCGAAGATGACGGCTGAAGTATTCCCATCGAAGGCTTGCTTGCCGGTCGTCATCTCGTAGAGCGTCGCGCCCAGGGAAAACAGATCGGTGCGCCCATCAAGTTCTTCTCCCCGAGCCTGCTCGGGTGACATATAGGCGACAGTTCCCAGGGCGCTCCCGGGACTGGTCAGGTCTTTCAAGGTTTCTTCTGCGGTGGTGGCGTTCAAGTCACGCCGGGGGTCGATCTTGGCCAGCCCGAAATCGAGCAGCTTTGCCTGGCGCGACTTAGTAATGAAGATGTTGGCCGGCTTGATGTCGCGGTGCACGATCCCTTTGCCGTGGGCGGCGTCGAGTGCGTCAGCGATCTGGATGCCGAGATCGAGCACGAAGTCAGTGGGTAGGGGTCTTCCGTCGATGCGGTGTTTGAGCGTCTGGCCTTCGAGATATTCCATCGCCAGATACGCCCGGCCGTCTTCTTCGCCGACGTCGTAGATCGTGCAGATGTTGGGATGGTTCAGGGCCGAGGCGGCGCGGGCTTCGCGGCGGAAGCGGTCGAGGACGGGAAGCTGGCGGCCGACCTCGTCGGGCAGAAACTTGAGGGCCACGAAACGCCCCAGGCGGGTGTCCTCAGCCTTGTAGACCACACCCATTCCCCCGCCGCCAAGCTTTTCGATCACTCGATAATGGGAAACGGTTTCGCCGATCATGGTCCAGCGTTAGCCTAGGGTAGGCTGCTGGGCAAGTCAACGAATTGCTTTGAAATTGTTTCGCGGGCAGGGAAGAGAACTGCGGATCCCTCGGCTTCGCTCCTAATGACAAAGGTGCGAGCGGGCCCAGTTTTAGTGCCGCGCCTACGGCGCTCAGATCATCTTTGGATTGACCCCCAGCCCTTCCGGGCTGGGCTCACAGTTTGGCGGGCCGGCCCTCTGGGCCTCGCATCCATGGCGATTTTGCAGTGTTATTTCTTTCGGGCTGATGAAGTGTAAGTTCGCCCGGCGTTGCCTTGTCTCTGCCGGATGGAGAGAAAAAGCAAAGGGTGGTCATGAGTATCGGAGATCGCCATCCTGCATAGCAAATTTCCAGGTCATAGACCAACCTTAACTTCATCGTCCCGAGCAATCGGCTTGCCTATGGCAAGTTGAGAACGAAAATGACGCTGCAAAATCGTCATGGATGCGAGGCCCGGAGGGCCGGGCCGCCAAACGTGAGCCCAGCCCGGAAGGGCTGGGGATCAATCCAAAGATGATCTGAGCGCCGTAGGCGCGGCACTAAAACTGGGCCCGCTCGCACCTTTGTCATTAGAAGCGAAGCCGAGGGCCCTGCAGTTTTCCCCTACACCCGCCGCTCCAACACCGAGGTGTTTCTTCTTCCTCTAAACTGGCCACTTCCACTCGCGGATCTCTTTCTGATCGATCCCGTTTTCATGCGCGTAATTGACGGCCTGGATAATCTGCCCCCTCAACCACTCCACGGTGTGCGCGCCTTTCTCCGCCTGCTTGGGCACGCGCTCGATCACGTCGATCGCCAGGTTGAAGCGATCCACCTGGTTCAAAATCGCCAGTTCCAATGGAGTGTTGATGTTGCCCTTCTCCTTATATCCACGCACGTGAAAGTTTTCGTGGTTGGTGCGCCGATAGGTCAGCTTATGGATCAACGAAGCATATGCATGGAAGTTGAAGATCACCGGCTTGTTCTTGGTAAACAACCCATCGAACTCGCGATCGGTCATGCCATGGGGGTGCTCTTTGTCCGGCATCAGCCGGAAGAGATCGACCACGTTGATGAACCGGATCTTCAACCCCGTGCAGCGCTCGCGTAGAATGGCCACCGCTGCCAGCGCCTCGGACGTCGGTATATCTCCAGCGCAGGCAATCACCGCATCCGGCTCCTCGCCGGCATCGGTGCTCGCCCAGTCCCAGATGCCGATCCCCTTGGTGCAGTGCTCCACCGCTGCTTCCATGGTCAGATATTGCAGATGCGGCGCTTTATCAGCGACGATTACATTCACGTAGTTGACGCTGCGCAGGCAATGGTCAGTCACGCTCAGCAGGCAGTTGGCATCCGGGGGAAGATAGATCCGGGTCACCTCCGGGCTCTTGTTGGTCACCACATCCAGAAATCCAGGATCCTGATGGGTGAAGCCGTTGTGGTCCTGCCGCCACACCAGCGACGTGATCAGCAGGTTGATGGAAGAGACCGGCGCCCGCCAGCGGGTCTCCAGCTTGCTCTTCTCCAGCCACTTGGAATGCTGGTTGAACATGGAGTCGATGATGTGCACAAACGCCTCATAGGAAGAAAAGAAGCCGTGCCTCCCGGTCAGGACATAGCCTTCGAACCAACCCTCGAGGGTGTGCTCGCTCAGCATCTCCATCACCCGCCCGTCGTTGGCCAGAAAGCCCCCATCCTTATCTTCAGGCAACATCTCTTCTAGCCAAGTCTTGCCCGTGGCCTCGTAGATCGCCTGCAGTTTGTTGGAGGCGGTTTCGTCCGGCCCAAAGACGCGGAAGCTGGTCATGTTGCGCCGCATCACATCGCGCAAAAAATGGGCCGTCACATCGGTCGAAGAAACTTCCACCTGTCCCGGCTTGTCCACTTTGACCGCGTAATCACGAAAGTCAGGCATTTGCAGTGGACGGCGCAACAGGCCCCCGTTGGCATGCGGGTTGGCGGTCATACGCCGTGTCCCCACCGGCGCCATTTCACGCAGCTCCTCAATCAACCGTCCCGACTCGTCAAAGAGCTCCTCCGGCCGATAGCTCCGTAGCCACGCTTCCACTTGCGCCAGGCTCTTCGGGTTGGTCTGCGGGTCGAGGATAGGAATCTGGTGCGCCCGCCAAAAGCCTTCGACCTTGTGCCCATCCACTTCTTTGGGACCCGTCCAGCCCTTGGGTGTCCGCAAGATGATCATCGGCCACTTCGGCCGCTCCACCGTCTGCCCAGCCGGGGCCGTGCGAGCCTTCTCCTGGATGGCACGGATATCAAGCACGCAGCCTTCCAGAACCTCGGCCATCTTGGCGTGCATCGTATCCGGGTCGTCACCTTCCACTACGTGCGGCGTCCAACCCAAACCCTTGAAGAGCATATCCAGCTCCTCAGGCGGTATACGCGCCAGGATGGTGGGATTCGCAATCTTGTATCCGTTCAAATGCAGGACGGGGAGCACGGCTCCATCGCGCACCGGGTCAAGAAATTTGTTGGAGTGCCAGCTGGTGGCCAGCGGCCCAGTCTCCGATTCTCCATCGCCGACCACCACGGTCACGATCAGGTCGGGATTATCGAACGCGGCGCCAAATCCATGGGAGATGCTGTATCCCAATTCGCCGCCCTCGTGGATCGATCCTGGAGTCTCCGGAGTGCAGTGGCTGCCGATTCCCCCGGGGAAGGAGAACTGCTTGAGAAACTTTTGCAGACCCACGATGTCCTGGCTCTTGTCTGGGTACACCTCCGAATACACGCCTTCCAGGTAGCAGTTGGAGAGTGTGGCTGGGGCTCCATGACCGGGACCGGAGACGTAGATCATATTCAGGTCGTACTTCTTGATCAGCCGGTTCAAATGCACCCAGGTAAAGCTCTGGCCCGGGTCCGATCCCCAATGGCCAAGCAGCCGGTTCTTGATGTGCTCGGGCTTGAGCGGCTCGCGCAAGAGGGGGTTGTGGCATAGATACAGCATGCCGGCGGAGAGATAATTACACGCCCGCCAGTAGGCATTCATTTTTCTGATCTCATCGGTGGTCAGCGGCTCGAAATGAGCCGCTACCGGAAGGGTCTCAACGTTGCTCATGATTTCTCCTTTGATTCCAATTGCCTCACGTGCACTGCGATCATGCGATCTTCCTGGGCGGTCACCACCCAGACCGCGACCGGAGAATCCGCGCTGCTCACCCGCCGCAGTTCATCGCCGCCGGCCTCATTAGCTGCCTTATCGAGCACCACCCCGCTGCTTTCCAATCCGCTCAAAATCTCTGCCCGGGACTTCCCATCGTGCTCTCCGATGCCTCCGGTGAAAACCACCGCATCCAGGCCGCCCATGAGCCAGGCAAAGGCGCCGATTGCTTTGCGCACACTGCGAGTAAAAACCTGGAGGGCCAGGCGGGCATCGGCGCTTCCAGCCTCTGCCGCCTTGCGTGTGGCGCGCATATCGTTGGGTTGGCCGGAGAGCGCCACCATCCCTGCTTGGTGATTGACGATCGTTTCTACCGCGCTAAGGGCTGCTACGCGGTCACCTTCTGCCTGGCGCAACAGATAGAGGACCAATCCTGGATCAAGATCTCCCGGGCGGGTGCCCATCACCACCCCACCGGTCGGTGTCAGTCCCATGGTCGTATCGACCGACTGCCCATCCACCAATGCGGTCACGCTGCACCCGCTCCCCAGGTGCGCGATCACCATCCGTCGCGGAAAATTAGCCTGTCCTTTGTCTGATGCAGCCCGCAGGTCATCGACCACTCCCTCACAAGAAAGACCATGAAAACCATATCGGCGCACTCCCTGCTCGCGATATTTGCTGGGTATCGCGTAGGTCGAAGCCTCAACCGGCATGGTCTGGTGAAAGATCGTGTCGAAGCAGGCGTAGTGCCGCGCCTGGGGAAATCTCTTCATGGTCTCGCGGATCAGGGCGATGGCCGCAGGATCATGCAGCGGGGCAAAAACCACCGCTTGCTCGAGATCTCGAAGTACCTCATCGGTGATTTTCTGGTGCTGGTCGAGCCGGGCTCCGGGGTGCACCACGCGGTAGCCCACCGCGTCGATCGCCGGCATACCCGGCCCGCACACCGCTTCCTCTAACAGGTCCATTGGTTCGGTCGCCTGATCGGATGGAGAGCGCTGGCTCACCTCGCGCCCCTCGGCGTCGTGAAAGGTAAACTCCAACCGCGCTCCACCCACTCCGCTGATCTCACCGTTGAAGAGGGCGCGCGGCCACGCCGGCCTGCCGGTTGAGCCAGAGTCGCGCCCAGCTTCAAAGATGGAAAACTTTATCGACGAAGAACCACTATTGATAACGAGGATGTGCAATCCACCACCCAGCCAGCTTGCCCGTAATATCCACGCTACACCCGTCGTATCTCTGGCAGGTAAATTCCAACCGCCTTACTGGATAGAGTCGCGGAGTTGGAGAAAGGTGTCGTCGGTCTGGGTGAGACGGATGAGGCCCTGGCGCGGGTATTCGACTTCCAGCGTGGCATAGACGGTAAGTGTGACCGTTACCGCAAGCGCGATGCTATAGAACCAGCTGCGCGCGGTAGCAGTCATGCCGTACCCGGCGACAAACGCGCAGCATCCGCTCAGGACAAAGAGAAGCAGGAAGATAACCGCCGGGGGATGCATATGGAAGGCGTTTTGCCGTGTGGACGTGATGTCGATCATGTCATTGAGTGCGGGGAGGAGCAGCTTGGTGGCGTCGGGATTGGCGCCGGGCGCGGCGGCCGCGGCAACAGATTTCTTCCAGATCTGTTGCTGCAGCTGCTTGGTGGTGTCCGAGATCTCGTTCGAAACTGTGTCGTAAAGGTGCAGCCGCGAGCTGACGTAGTCGCGGAAGAGTTGGCGTAGCGGAGGCTGATCCTGGGGCGCTAGCAGGTCGAGACGGAGATAGGCGGTTCCAATATCGTTGCTCTCCTGCAGCACCAATGCGCGGTGCGCGTCGTAGCGGGCCACGGCGCCGGAGAAGGTGAAAGCCAGCAGCAATCCGAAAAGCGCAAAGACCGCGCCCTCAATCGCACTGCTTTGCGGGGCAGATTCTCGCCGCCGCCGAAGCCCGTGCCCAAGCTGCAGGAGCAGGATCATTAAAGGCAGCAACAGGAGTGCACTGAAGGGAGTGAAGTTCATACCAGTGCACAAGATAGCAGACCGGCATGGGCGGTGCGGGGGCTCCAGGCACAGCGCGAAACTGCACAAAGGATGATCCAATCGCGGGGTCCCCGGAGAGCTTTGTCGGGGATGATGGACTGCGCTGGCCGGAACATTGGTTCACGGACACGGAAAACCGATGATAGGTTGGCTGCCGAAATATGGAACGGCGGCGGCGCGCCCGGGCGCGGGCGAAAGGATCATCCAAATACAAGCCTCCTTTAAAGGCGAGCAGAATTTGCGGGTTGGATGCGCGATTCACTGATTTCGCAACATTCGCTTGACTAGGGTTTTTTCAGCGTGATAGCTTGTCCGCCGTATTTGAAATGGCCATTGCGTGATGCGCGAAGCAAAAGCAGGATCAAGCCTTGCTTAACCGTTTCT
>Ga0302325_10030982_pt1 | contig 11019 bp, 7 predicted proteins | sample Palsa_T0_2_FD_201948 | JGI IMG/M metagenome (GOLD analysis project Ga0302325, IMG submission 201948) | Peat permafrost microbial communities from Stordalen Mire near Abisko, Sweden - Palsa_T0_2 | ecosystem: Environmental > Terrestrial > Soil > Palsa > Peat permafrost | place: Sweden: Abisko... | reverse complement strand
CCTACAAGACGATTGTAGACCGGTACGACGGCACCATTTATCGGAATATGATTGTTGTAGTCCTCGAGGGCGTCACCTCCTACAACAGCTACATCAACGATAATCCCCCGTTCAAATGGGTCATCCACCCGAACTGGTACGCCACTGCCGCTTTTCGCGCCAAAAATAACGGCGCACTGGGGAGGAGCGACGGTTGTATCGTCCTCGATCCGGCCGAAAACAACGAGCTAATCACGCGGCTTCAGGATGGCGCCCTGGTTTACGTGACAGTCGGAGACGCACCAATAGAACAATTCTTGTAATTCCAGCCTTTGGTTTTTGACACTGGTTTTATTGCGCGCATCCGCCACAAGTTGAACGCCGAAGTCCGATAGGGTCAATCGCGTCGCTTCAAGCGCGCTCGCGGCACTTCCGGTCTACCCTCAATACCGGACGTATTGTGGCGTCGCACTTCGGACGAAATTCATCTCTAAAAATGAGCTGGTCGGCGGCGTGGCGATTGAGCGCCGGATTCGCGTCTCGTCCGGAAGTCTCTCCCAACAGGCACGCCCAAATCCAAAGGACACGAGTGACATCATGGCTACGACCACCCATACCGCGGCTTCGAAGCCCACGAGCTCTCCGATGACCGACACCCCGCAGGCATTCCGCGCGATGGCCGAAACCGGCACCACGCAAGCCAAAGAGGCATACGAGAAGATGAGCGCCGCCACATCGGAAGCGAACGATCTCATCAGAAAAAGCTACTCGACCGCCGTTGAGGGCGCCCGAGTCTACAACGACAAGCTCCTCGAATTTGCTCAAACCAATTCCAAGGTCGCCTTCGATTTTGCGCAAAAGCTATTGGCTATAAAGTCGCCTTCCGAGTTTATAGAGCGATCAACCGAACATGCGCGCACGCAGTTCGAGGTTCTGACCGAGCAGGCTAAGGAACTGGCCGCACTCGTTCAGAAGGTCACGACCGCGACCACGGAACCCCTCAAGACCGGTGTCACTAAGGCATTTAGCCACGCCGCCTAAAGTTGCTGCCTATGTTCGTGTTGTTCGAAGCCCGGAGTTCTCGCCCGGGCTTCAGCATCCGCTTCGAATGGAGCCATCGACTTCCAGTCCGCTCCATTCCGGGAAGCACAAAGTTCAGACAGCGCGCGAAAGCAAGTGCCGCCTTGACGGCAACTTCAAGTCCACCGGCGCGCGCCTTTGCATATTTCTCGGGAACGGCGACTCTATTAGAGACTATGACAAGCTGCGCCAATGACGGCCTCTCCGCGACTCTGACGGTCCAATAAGTAGTTTCACCGGATGCTAGTTGAGAGTTTGTACTGACGCCAGCGTCGCCAGCAGCGTAGGTCGATAATCCACCCGGCCTCGGGGTGGAAATAAGCTTTTGCCCCCTGGCAAGGATTAACTCACCGGCCCGAAGCTGATGTCCGGGTCGTGTTGGCGGATGTCCGCTTCCAGGGGGCGAAGGAGACATCAAAAAATGGAGCCGCCGCGTCTGGTGATCCGAGATGGTCATCGGACTTCCGTCGCTACTCATATATCTTAAGGCCTATCGAGGAGTACTAGCGATTTTCCGCTATCACTTGGCAGAGGCTTGACGACTGAACCCAAGGCAAGCGCGCAAGGGATGTCGGCTATCGTGGGAAAGTTGAAATGGCTGGCGTGCGCTGGGAGGGACTTAAGCAAAGCGAACGTTCGGCATTGTCAACTTTGAATGCCATATCTCTCGTGCACGGCTGCAGCGATGATCCTTTTTCGTCCTTCAGCGCCCGGGGTTGTGCCATGATTGGCGCACCAATCCGAAAATGTGTTTGGATCGAGGTGAACGCGCATGACGGCATGTCCGTAGGCCTTCAGTCCCCGTTCCATTTCCTAGGCAATCCTCAGCCACTCCTTCCAGGTGCGCGGCATCCTGTTGGCGTCGTCGAAAATGCTCAGCAGGGCCGGGTAATCTCCCTCGGTGATCCAATAGACTCCGACCGCTGGAGGTGGCCTGTCGTCAGAGCTGGTCATAGGGTTATTCTGCAAGTGCGAGGAATTGCTAACGCGAATGTCCATTTACGCGATCGGAGTAGACTCGCGCACTGCCACGTCGATGGACTGTGCCAGATCACCGCTCATTAACTCCTGATCCCCATTCTGCCAGCACAGTGATTCGCGGAGTAGCAAGTGAGCGCCGAAATACTTACGTTTAGTGACTATTACGTCGACGATGTTCCTGCTGGCGAGATTGACCTTGTGACGGCGGTAGATGTCGCTATCCGGGACTTGCGTGAAATTCTGGTGCGCTGGGGCTCCGACGTAGCACGGCAACGCGCGGAAGAGTGCGAGTCGATGTTGCGCTTTGCTCTTTCCCGATATGTCATTGATTAGTCAGACCATCGATAGTGTTCCGAATTCCAAGAGCGTGCAGCGTAGCGCGGACCGTATGAGCAAATAACAAGAATGAGATGTGAAAAGGAGCGCCGGCGAACTTCGGGGGTGAGTCGAAGTGCCGGGGCAAAAGCGGCCACGTCTGCGGGCTGCGCGGAATAGGCCGCTGCGCAAATAACAAGACGGATCGTAACGATGCACGCGGCATAGCGCAGATGATGCGGGTGGCGCTTTACCGCCTGGTGCATGTAAAGACGCTACGCAGTCAGAAACTGCGGATGTTGCTGACCCATCGCAAGCTGCTTCCGCGAGCTTGTTGTCGGCAAGGATGTAGGCCCGTTTTTCCGCGCGGGCGAATGCGTTATCGTACGGCCATATTGATACAAATCAATTCCAATTGGGGGCTGATGGCGTAGTGAGGGCACGACTTCGGTCAACATGGGGTAGTGTTATGCGAATGAAGCTTGTTGACCGCCTCAGTCGTGCTGAGCGCTCTTCTCGCCGAATCAGCGCTTTTTTCTCCGGGTTCCGCGATTCGCGTTATCGGGCTAGTTATAAAATAGCCTAACTTGGCTGTGCGAGATCATCGATTTGGCGTCTGGCGGAGGCAAACGCTTCTCTGATCGCCACCTCAACACGTTCGTACCGGATGTCGTCAGACGGCGCGTGATTGACAATGACAGTTTCGTGCGGTGGAATTGTCAACGAGATGCGGACTTGGAAGCCGGTGCCGTGACGATGTTTATGGCTAGGTGCGATCACAGCCACGGCGGATTTCTGAACGCCGATCTCGGCGAATACGTGCTGCCCGTGAACGCGGACATCGGTTCGATCGACGTGGAGTTCATCGACGAGCCGGATTTCCAGTTCAACTGCGCCGGCGCGAAGGGTTTGGGCGAAGTATCGCTGACCGGCGTGGCACCTGCCATCGCCAATGCCGTGTTTCACGTCGTGGCCTCCAACGCAATTTCCGGGGCGCTTTCGGTCTTTCCCAACCGCGCGGGTGCGGCGGCGGCATTGGCGGGCGCGCTGCAATTCGGCGCCGGCGCGCTGAACGATCGCGGCCGATGATCGTTATCATCTGCGCTGGAGCGGTTGCGGCGCTCGCCGCCAATCTTCTGCTCATCGAACGACCGCCGGTTCTGGGATGAACTTTATTGGCGTTCATTGTAGGCAGCTCGATTTAGAGCTAACGTAACTGTCGCCCCAGGTCGCCATTTCAGTGGGCGCTGGGTGCTAACCTTCCTCCAAAGCTGCCGCCGTGCCTGGTCCGTATCGAAGCCAGCGCGCCACGTCCATCACTGGTCGCGCGAACTCATGGCAATCGGCCACGCTGTTCGCCCGATGCCGCCAGCCTACGTCAACCCTTATGTGAAGTGGCACAAAGGATGATGCCATTGATGCCGAAGTACCTGTGTGCACGCGTGCACGCATAGTGCCAAAATTAAAATCTTTTAATCTCCGCGTAATCTACTGCCATGATTCTGTTACCTCTCCGCGCTACGTCGAGCAAAGCAGAGTGGTCGCTATGCCGACGATAGAATCCAGACATCGTTCAAGCTTCGGGATGGGCTGCGTTCAATGCGACAATGAACTGATTGCCCCGGAATCGTCTCAGTATCGGGATGAGCGGCACATCCTTCATCTTTGGCACTGCCCTAAATGTGACTCCTCGTTCGAGGTCATTTCGCCCGCGGACACGAAATCGATAAAGGATGTCATGGCAAGGTTAGAAGACATTGTGACGTGGGAGGATATTCCCGCTTCACGGTCGGTCGCATAGGGCAATTCAGGAGCAGCACAACACTGCTCCCCAATTTTATTCAAGCTGCCCGCTTACCTTAGCCCCTGCGCCGCGATCAGGCCGTCTAAGCTATCCCCGACCATGCCGAAATGCGCTTGACGCCGGCTTGAATCACGGTCTCCACGATAAGGTCAGCTACGTTCTTAATCTGCATAATGCAGTACCCTACGCTTGGGCTCTGAAAGAGTTTTGCGGCCATGCGCACGGATAGATCGGATTCACGATCTCATATACGATAGTCGCTGGGTCAAACGAGCCAGCGGTCAGCCGGACGGATTGGCCGGAGATTGACAGCCGGAGTTGATCTTTTCGAGTGCGTGGCAAGCCGAAAGATTTGGGCAAGACAACCGCTCCCCTGACGGTCATTGCACTCGTCGCGTTTCGACTGCCTTATCACGGCATCGATATGCCAAAAGGCTTAGGGAACTTGCTTGGCCGATAGCCGAAATCAGGGCGCAATTGTCGTCGCTGCGGATTCTGCGGGGGTGGCGAATGCAGATAAACAATCGCCGTCTGGTACCAGCTTGCGCGGCCTCGACGCCGTCAACCTTTTTCTCGCCGGAGCGTTGTCGGGTTTTGGTCCCTACGTCGCCGTGTTTTTAGCTGAGCAAAAATGGACTCAACAAAACATCGGCTTCGTGCTGACGGCAGCTGGGTTCGCCGGACTGCTGAGTCAATTACCCGGCGGTGAATTGCTCGACGCAATTCGATCGAAGCGAATAGTGGTCGCGCTGGGTGCCATTATGGTGGCAACCGGAGCACTGATCATTGCTCTTTGGCCGACTTTCTGGCTGGTGTTGGTCGCTCTGGTGCTACAAGGGATCACCGGCGGCTTCCTGGGGATGGCGATTGCAGCCATCAGCCTAGGCCTGGTCGGCCACGCAATGCTCGCTGAACGACTCGGCCGCAATCAGCGCTTCGCCTCGACGGGAGGGGTGGTCGCGGCCGGTCTCATGGGCCTCATCGCCTATTTCCTATCATATCGCGCGATATTCTTCACTGCCGCCGCGCTGGTGATACCGCTGCTTGCCGCTCTTGGCCGCATCCAATCTTCGGACATTCACTTCGGCCGCGCTTCGGGTCTCTTGAATCATCGAGGGCCGAGCGCACTGCCGAGAGTGCGGCGCAGTAGCCTTTGGAAGAACCGCGGTCTGCTCACATTCGCCGGCTGCGTGTTCTTGTTCCAGATGGCCAACGCATCGATGCTGCCACTCGCCGGCGAGGCGTTTGTGTACAGCAAGGAAGCTTTTTCCTCGCTCATAGTCTCAGCCTTGATCATGGTCCCTCAGGTGATCGTGGCGATCACGGCGCCATGGGCGGGACGCCAAGCGAACACGTGGGGCCGCCGCCCGCTGCTGCTCATCGGATTTGGCGCATTGCCGATCCGTGCACTGTTGTTCGCCTGGACCACAAATCCCACGATTCTGATCGCTGCTCAGATACTCGACGGGGTCAGCGGAACAATGCTGGGCGTGCTCACAGCGCTGGTCGTTGCCGATCTCACGACGGATTCTGGCCGGTTCAATTTAGCGCAAGGGTTCGTCGGGACGATATCTGGAGTCGGTGCGTCGCTCAGCACGACACTTTCAGGCCTCACGGCTGCGAGCCTTGGCCGCACGGCGGGATTTCTGGGCATCGCAGCAGTAGCCGTGGCCGCTTTGCTCCTCGTATGGGTGCGAATGCCTGAGACCAAACCGTCGAATAGGAACGAGCGCCAATAACCGCTTATTCGCAGACCCATTTCAACATGAAAACTTTGGGGAAGGACTCGTTTGTTTAACGACCTGAATAAGCAGAGATAGGAAGCTGTATCTCTCGCGATTCCTGGGTCGAGGCGAAAACCCGGTATTCGACAGGTCACTCTATTTCTGGCAAGACATCCAGATCGACCGGACGACCGCCATGCGGGAACGATACGCTTCGCGACACGATTCATCGCCGTCCGTATTCGATCCCAACTGCGAGGCAGCCAGTTTCCTTCCTTCGATCGAGGCCGCAAGTTCCACCTTGACCGTCACTGCCAACGCGTTGGGCGTTGGAGGTCACATCAAGCTCGATTCAATTGATGGGAATCGCTATCCAGCACTTCGCCATCCGCTGCAGAGGAAGGGGGTCGCCGCATGGCGTTCAAGGTTCAGGTCGGTCCAGCGCAGATCGCGATACATCAGGGCCAGACAGTGCTGGTGACCAAGCCCGACGGGCAGGTGAACTGGCCAAGCTCGCGGGGACTGTATTTCCGCGACACCAGGGTAATCAGCGCTTGGGCGATCTTTGCCAATGGCGAACAGTGGGACCTGCTGAACGGCGGCGCCACCGCCTATCACGCGGCACGCATCTTCCAGACTAACCGCGCCTTCATTAGCGAGGACGGGCCTATCGCGGCGCGCACGCTGGGCCTGGTGATCGGCCGCCATATCAACGGCGGGCTGCACGAGGACATCGACATTACGAACAATGGTCAGACTCCTGTCCGCTTCAATCTGGAGGTCGCGATCCGTGCCGATTTCGCCGACATCTTTGAGGTGAAGGGCAACCATATCGTGCGGCGCGGTCGGATCACCACATTGTGGTCGCAGAAACGGCAGGCGCTGCGGTTCACTTATCGCAACAAGGATTTCTGCCGCGAGGTGATCATACGCACCGGCGAGGGTGATGGCGAGCCGGCGGTGCACGCTAATGGGCGTCTGAGCTTCGACATCGCGCTGAAGGCTGGGCAGACCTGGCATCGCTGCCTAATCTACGATCTGGTCGATGGTGCGAGCTCCCTTCGGGCACCGCGCGCCTGCATAGACTCCAGCGCAAAATCGGAACACGTCCGCAAAATGGACGAGTGGCAGCGTACGGTGCTAAAGATCAAAACCAGCAACGAGGAGTTTTACCGTTGCTTCAGTCAGGGCGTACAGGACATGGCCGCCCTGCGGCTACCGCTGCAAGGCACGGACCACATGGTTTTCGTGCCCGCCGCCGGATTACCGTGGTTCGTTGCTCTATTCGGCCGCGACACACTGATCGTCTCGCTGCAGACGATGATCGTCTATCCGGGGTTCGCCGCCGGCGCGCTGGAAGTTCTTGGACAGTATCAGGCGAAGAGCCGCGACGACTATCGTGATGCCGAGCCGGGCAAGATACTCCACGAATTGCGCTATGGTGAGCTGGCGTATTTCAAGATGATTCCGCATACGCCCTATTACGGTACGGCGGACGCGACACCGCTGTACTTGGTGGCGCTTCACGCCGCCTGGGAGGCTACCGGAGACCGCGCGCTGATCGAGCGGCATTTGCCGAATGCCGAAGCTTGCCTGAGCTGGATCGACAAATACGGCGATCGCGATGGCGACGGCTTTCAAGAATACCAGACGCGCTCGACGGCCGGCTACGAGAATATGGGGTGGAAGGATTCCGGGGATTCAGTGATGTATCCCGACGGCACGCTGGTGCGCGGACCGAAAGCGCTGTGCGAATTGCAGGGCTATGTCTACGACGGCTGGCTGGGTATGGCCCAGATCTACGATGAACTGGGAAATAGGCGGCGCGCAAACGCGCTGCGCAAGAAGGCGGCGGTACTATTTGAGAAATTTAACGAGGCATTCTGGGACGAGAAATCCGGATTTTATGCATTCGCATTGGACGGAGAGAAGAAAAAGGTAATGTCGGTGGCGTCTAATGTCGGGCAGTGCCTTTGGTCCGGCATCATCGCACCCGAACGTGCCCGGACCGTGGTGAGGCGCTTGATGCGCAAGGACATGTGGAGCGGTTGGGGTATCCGTACACTGTCTGCAGATCATCCCTCGTTCAATCCATACAACTACCAGACCGGCGCGGTGTGGCCGCATGACAACTCGCTGATTGCCCTGGGCATGCGGCGTTATGGGTTTGCCGCGGAAGCGGCGGCGGTAGCGCGAGACATCAGTAGGGCGGCGAGCTATTTTTTGCTGAATCAATTGCCGGAGCTTTATGGCGGGTTGCAGCGCCAGCCCACAAGTTTCCCAGTGCAGTATCTCGGCGCCAATGTACCGCAGGCTTGGGCGGCAGGGACGCCGTTCATGCTGCTGCAGGCGATGTTGGGGCTGCAACAAGATGCGCCGCGCGGGAAGCTATACGTCGATCCGGCGCTGCCGGACTGGCTGCCGGACGTGACGCTGACCGATCTCCGGCTGGGGCGACGGCGCTTCGACATCCGCTTCTGGCGGGACGGCGACGCGACACAGTGGAAGGTGCTCAAGGGGAATCACGATGCGGTCGCCAGGCGCAGCTACGATAGTGGAAGTCGTTTGCGGGCGAGTAAGGACACAGTTTTCAGTTCTAAATCTTGATGACGACTTGATTGGTTTTGCGTCGCCCCTTCAGTCTACGGGAGCAGTACCTAGATTTCGCTCGGGCTCGAGCGCAAGCGGAAGAAATCCAAAGCCTTACATTCCGTTCGGCCGACGTATTCGCGCCTCCTTTCGCTGACGCAAGTTTCGACGTTGTTTGGACCAAATATCTTCTGCAATGGCTGAAGGAGACGCCGTAGGTGAAGACTACTAGTGCGGCGGATCTGGCGATCTGTTGTCGAAGACCCCGTAGGTGAACCTCGCTGAGCTCGCCCGCACCATCGCCGCCGCGGCGGCGACATGATCGATCGTTCGCCCCGACCGCCCGAGCTCCATCTTCGCCCCGAACCTGATTCGGTCTGCTGACCGAACGCGCTGGGTCGGCGCGCCCCTCGCGCGCGGGAAATGGGAGAGAGAGCGGTTAACGCTGGTCGATACCCGCTAAACACCATGCTGAATGCTGAGGCAGCGAGTGACGGCTTAGCCGCGTAGATGCACACCAGCCCTAGGTCAAACGAACGGGGACGGGCTGAAATCCCGTCCCCGCACGATCGCCCATCTGGTCAAGGTCTGGAGACAACTGGCACGACCGATGGGTGCCCGACCGTTGCCGCTACGCCTTTCCGAGAGGCATCGCCACGAACCGGGTGGCGTCGCCCATCCTTACGCGCATCAGAATGGCATGCTTGCCTTGTGCCTTTGCTTCGCTCAGCGCTTGGCGAACGTCGCCCACATTGGCCACGGCTTTGCCGCCGACATCGAGGATGACGTTGCCTTGCTGGAAGCCCTGCTCCGCGGCCGGTCCGTCGGGATCGACCGCCGTGACAACGAGGCCTTTGCCCCCCGAACCTGAAACGTCCGCTGCAGGCGCGAGCGTGAGACCCAGATGCGGCACGCCATTGGTCGCAGTTGCGCCGTCGATATCAGCCTTTGCCTGCTGGTTGGGCATCTCCGCAAGCGTCAACGACACCGTCTTGGCTTGACCCTGACGGATGATGTCCAGCTTGACCGAAGTATCCGGCGCAAGCGTGCCGATGGTGCGGGCGAGCTCGCGAGCATCTTTCACCGGCGTGGCGTTGACGGCCGCTATGATGTCGCCAGACTCGATCCCAGCCTTCGCCGCGGGACTGCCGTTTTGCGGCTCGTCGACCATCGCGCCTTCGGCCTTCTTCAAGCCAAGGCTGTCGGCGATGTCGGCCGTCACCGGCTGGATCTGCACGCCAAGCCAGCCGCGCGTAACGCGGCCCTTATCCTTAAGCTGTGCGACGACCATCTTCACGGTTTCGGAGGGAATGTCGAAGCCAATGCCAACTGAGCCGCCGGACGGCGAGAAGATCGCGGTGTTGACGCCTATTACGTTACCGTCGACGTCGAACGTCGGTCCGCCCGAGTTGCCCTTGTTGATCGGCGCATCGATCTGGACATAGTCATCGTAGGGTCCGGCGCCGATGTCGCGCCCACGGGCAGAAACGATGCCGGCTGTCACCGTGCCTCCGAGACCGAACGGATTCCCGACCGCGACTACCCAGTCCCCGACTCGCGCCGCGTGGTCGGCGAGCTGCACATAAGGGAAGTCCGTCTTGCCATCGACCTTGATCAAGGCCAGATCAGTCTTCTGATCCTTGCCGACGATTTTTGCCGTATAGATCGAGCCGTCGTCGGTGGTGATCTGCACGGACTTCGCATGATCGACGACGTGATTGTTGGTTACCGCATAGCCATCGGAAGTAATGAAGAATCCGGAGCCTTCGCCAGTGATAGTCTCATGGCGCTGTGGCTCGCCGTTCCGCTTGCCCTGGTGGCCAAATTGGTCACCAAACTGCTGGAAGAACCTATCGCGCGGCGACCCCGGTTGAGCCGGATTTTGCTCTTCGTCGTCGCCATACTGATTCATGGAGGCGGGTTCGTCGGATGCGCTGATTTTGACGCGCACGGAAATGACGGCTGGTTTTACTTTGGTAACGAGGTCGGCAAAGCCAGGCTGATGCCGCATCGTTGATTCCGCCGCATTGGCGGATGGCGTACCAAAGGACGGCCGATAGCCCCCCGGGCCGGCAAGCAGCAACGCCGCACTGATGCCCGCGGCGGACGCCAAAAGCGCGATGCGCCGGCCTGTAAGGACACCCGGTCCTTTCGGATGTGACGAATTGCTTTGAGTCATGATTGTCTCCATCGATGGAAGCGGCTCGGCCGCCCTTCGGGGGTACATGTGGGAAAGCCGAATTACGACGACCTTACGACCAGATTAATTCGCGGAAAGCACCAGCGGGCTGGAAGAGACTCAGCGGTTCGCGCTGCGCTTATTGCCCACTTTGCCCTTCGGACATCTTAGAGCCCAGCAACGAGCCGATGCGAAAAGCTCTTTACTTCATCCGGTTCGATAATGGCGAGTTGGAGACAGCAATTTGAGACCAGGTGTCTTGGCGTATTAGGATCGACATCAAAACTCGAACTTGTCTGCTGTATGGTTGGCAGAACGCCCGGCTTGCCGCCGCGCGATGGTGCGACGTTGAGGTTGCCGAACATTCA
>Ga0302325_10030981_pt1 | contig 11019 bp, 8 predicted proteins | sample Palsa_T0_2_FD_201948 | JGI IMG/M metagenome (GOLD analysis project Ga0302325, IMG submission 201948) | Peat permafrost microbial communities from Stordalen Mire near Abisko, Sweden - Palsa_T0_2 | ecosystem: Environmental > Terrestrial > Soil > Palsa > Peat permafrost | place: Sweden: Abisko... | reverse complement strand
AGCCGCAGCCACGGCGTAGGTCACTGGAGAGCCGGATGCCGGGAAATCTGGCACGTCCGGTTCGGCGGGGGGCCGTACGGAAAAGGACCCGCGAACTGCGGGCACCTCGCCGTACGGCCTACCCAACCGCGCCTGGGCGGCGTCGCGTGCGTCGTCGAGCACGACGAGTATCCGCCGCCCGGCGAGCCGGGTCCGGTAGAGCGCGGCCCGCTCGTCCTCGCTGGCAGGGACCTGAGCTCCGTCGACGGCGAGCTCGCGAAGGAACCTCGCGAGCACATCCGCCGGGGTGGCCGGCTGGTCGCTGGCACCCCGCAGGTTCACGTACAGCTGCCCGTCAGGAAACCGGGTCCGCAGCCGGTGTGCGACGTGCACGGCGAGAGTGGTCTTGCCCAGGCCGCCCGCCCCGGCGACCAGCACTACCACCACGGCCCCAGTACCGGCGTCGTCGCCGGGGACGTCAGAGAACAGGTCGCACAGGTACTCGACCTGCTCGGCGCGCCCGGTGAAGTCGGGAATGTCAGCAGGCAGCTGTGACGGCACGACCGGCGCCTGCGGTGGTGCCGTCGCGATCTGCGGTGCCGGGCCGGGCTCAGGCGAGACTACGGGTTCGGTGGACGGGACCGCCCGGGATGCGGGGCGGGCGTCGGCCGCCAGGATCTGAAGGTGGAGCTGCCGCAGGCCCGGGCCGGGATCCACGCCCAGCTCATCACCGATCACTTTCCTGGCCCGCTCATAAGCCTCGAGTGCTTCGGCCTGACGGCCCGCGGCGCGCAGCGCGCGCATCAGCAGCGCCCAGAGTTCCTCCCGGAGCGGGTGATCGGCGGTCAGGCCCAGCAGCTCGCCGACCACGCCGGCGGCGGCCCCGCACTCGATCTCGGCCTCGATTCGCCACCCGAGCGCGACGACCCGCGACTCTTCCAGGCGGCCGGCCGCGGTGGCCACCAGCTCGGAAGGCGGCACATCGGCCAGCGGCGGTCCCCGGTACAGATCGAGGGCCTCGGTGAGCAACTCGACGGCATGGGCCGCCTCCCCGCCGGCCAGCGCCTTGCGGCCCGCCGCGGCCAGCCGGGCGAAACGCACCGTATCCAGCTCATCGGGACCTACCACGACCTGATAACCCGGCGCCCGCGTCGCCAGGACCCGGCCGTCCGGGTCGCCGATCAGTCCCCGCAGCCGATGCACGTAGGTGGCGATCAAGTTGGCGGGCTTCGCGGGCGGCTCGTCCCCCCACAGCTCGTTGATCAGCCGATCCGTGGCGACGACCTGGCCGTGGTTCAGCAGCAGCGCGGCGAGCAGCGCCCGCCATTTCGGCGCGCCGATCCCGCTCCAGGCCTCGCCTGACCGGAATTCCAGCGGCCCCAGAATCCGGAACCGCGTGATACCGCCCCGCTCCATCACGGCTCAACCACGACTCCATCGACACGCCAGGCCATCACGCAATGCTTTCAAAATATAACACTGAGTGGCGGGTCTGCGGCCCCTTCGATCGCCGGCAGACCCGTCGCTGCCACCCACTTAGCGCAATGGGGGGAGGGAAAACCAATGGTGAAGATGTCTATCCGCAAGGCCGGAACGATCCGGCTGACCAGTGCCGCGTACTACTGCTGCCACATTGCCGTCTAGCTCCTGGTCGTGCTGGGCTCCGGCGAGCGCCGGAGCCCAGCACCGGACCAGCTCATCCGCACCGGGCCGCCGCGAAGCAGAAGGGCACGCAGAATGAGTGTCACCGCACCGACCAGCACCGCCATCCGGCTGCACAGGCTCACCATGGTCACCGAGGATGACGGCGTGATGGTCGGCCGACCTGACATCGGCTCGTACGCGCTCTTCCCTGAGGAGGGCGCTGAAGCCCTCCGATTGCTCGACGCCGGAACGCCAATGACCGGTGTCGCTGACTGGTACCAGCAAACGTTCGGCATGTCCCTGGATGTCGACGACTTCCTCGCGGCCCTTGATGACCTCAAGTTCCTGCGTGCCGACGGAGAAGATGAGCCGGGCGAAGCGCCGGTTCGCTGGCAGCGCCTCGGGCGGTGGACGTTCTCCTGGCCGGCCTTGGTGTGCTACGCGGCGCTGACGGTGGCCGCCGTCGTCGCGATGGCGCGGGCCCCTTACCTGCGGCCCACGTACCACCATATTTTCTTCACGCAGTACCTTTCGCTGATCCCGATCACGCTAACCGCGGCGCTGGTCCCGGCGATTCTGCTGCACGAGTCATTCCACGCGCTGGCCGGCCGCAGGCTCGGCCTGCCGTCGACCCTCACCATCGGCCGGCGGTTCTACTACCTGGTCGCGGAGACTCGCCTTGACTCATTGTTCAGCGTGCAGAAACGAAAGCGCTACCTGCCGTTCCTGGCTGGCATGATCGCCGATCTCGTCTTGATGTCGGCGCTTACCCTCATCGCGGCCGTCCTGCATGATGAGGGCCTCCCCGCGTGGTCCGCGGGAGTGTGCCTGGCCATCGCGTTCACCTGCGTGCTTCGGGTGATCTGGCAGTTCATGCTCTACCTCGAGACCGATCTGTACTTCGTCGTTTCTCATGCCCTGCGCTGCCCGAATCTGCAGAGTGCCACCAGGTTCTACATCAAGACGCGGGTACGGCGCCTGCTGCACCGCGCACCACCGCAGAACGACGCCGACTGGGCGGATCGCGACCGGGCGTTTGCGCGCTGGTACGCGCCCCTGCTCATCATCGGCTACGGCTTCTCGCTCGGCACCCTGGCGTGGGCGGGGATCCCGAGCACCGTGCACTTCGTTTCGCTGATCATCGATCGCTTCAGCGAATCGCAGAATCCGACCACTGGCATCCTCGACGCGCTGAGCTTCATCACGCTGACCGCGCTGCAATGGGGCCTCGTCCTCTACGTCACCGTGCGGGACCGGCGCGCTCGCGCCCGGCAGGCCGCACCCCAGTAATCACCGACAAGGGAGCACTGACATGACCTCATCCACCCCTGCGCACTGCTGGGCCTTGCCACCCGCCCGCCAAGCGCCCCAAGCCGCACCAGCTGCCCGGCTCGATGCCCCGCCAGAAGGCGAGCTGCCGATCGCGCCCGCGCCCCGCCTTGAGGTGCGGTGTCACCGGCGGTTGCGCGGGCCGTACACCGGAGCCGGCGCACTGCTGCGCAGCGTGGTACCGGAACTGCTGGCCGTCGACGGCGAGCTTGTGGCCGCGCGGGCGATCGAGGTTGTCACGATGGCACCCGAGCTCGCTCCGACGGTCCCGGTACCACCGCAGACGCTCACCAACCTTGCCAGCCGCGCGGAACGCACCCGGTTTTACTCGGTCACCCGCACGCTGCGCCTGTCTCATGGCGCCGCCGGGCTGGTGATGGACTGGGCACGCTTGCTGCATCCCGGCGGAGTGGTCATCGCGTTCGCGGACCTCGACGACGCTGACCCCACCGACCGTGAGTTCGTGAGCGTACTGCTGCGCCGCGGTGACCCGAACCTGCTGACCGTGCTCGCGGAGGCCGGAAGCGCGGACGACCCTCTCGGGCGGGCGCTGGCACGTTACGCTCGCCGGGTCGCCAGGCCACCCCGGGCTCAGCCGGACCGGCCGGCTGACGCTGACCTCGCGCAGCTCTTCATTGACTCCGACGGCACATGCCAGGACCCGGCGATCACCCGAGCCTATGACGGCCTGCCGGCCGGCGAGCGGGCCAGCAGGCACACCGCGCGCGCGGAGGCGCTGGCCGCCCTCGGCGAGCCAAGCCTGCGGCTCGGGGCCATCCCTTATCACCTAGAGCACGGGATCGATCCTGCGGGCGCCGGCGGCGAGGCGCTGATGGCAGCTTGCGATGACTGCTTCGACCTTGGCTGCTACGAGGCAACGCTTGAGCTGGCGCTGCGCGGGCGTGAGCTAGTGGCAGGAGCGGAGAAGCCGGAGCCCTACTGGAACTTCACCAACAAGGCTGGCGCCTGCCTGTCCTACCTGAAGCGAGGTTCCCGGGGATTCGCCTACTTCGACGAGCTGCGCAGGATCACCGCCAATCCCGATGTCCACATGAACAGCTGCTACATGATGGCGATGCTGTATACCCGCCACCTCCCACCAGGTGACCACGACGAGTTCCGGGCCCTTGAGTGGGTCAACACGGCGATCGCGATCGCCGACCGTCATCCCGATCCGCACAAGCGGGTGTTCACCGGCGCGTTTATGCGCAACGCGCGGGCCCTGGTCGAACTGCACAGAGGCGACGCGCAGTGCGCGCTGGCGCTGGTGAATGAGGCGATCGCGATGACCGACGCCGATCTCGGACCCGACGAACAGCTGCTGCACCGCTCGGTGCTGCTGTATAACCGAGCGCAGATACTCAACGCGCTCGGCGACTATGCCGGCTCGCTGCGCGACTACGACGTGGTCATCAGCCGCGACCCTGAGTACGGCGACTACTACTTCGAGCGTGCCGGGGTACGCCGCGCCGCAGGCCGGCCTGACGAGGCGCTGGCGGATTACGCCACGGCGGTCAGGCTGAGCCCGCCATTCCACGAGGCGCACTACAACCGGGCCGACCTGCTCAGGGAACTAGGGGATGACGATGGTGCGCTGCGCGACCTCGATTACGCCATCGTGCTCGATCCGGACCATGTCGATTCCCTGGTTAACCGCGTGGACCTGCTCCTGGAACGCGGGGAGACCAGGCAAGCACGCGCCGACATTGACGCAGGACTTGAGCTTGACCCGCGCAACGCGAACCTGCTGTCCGCCCACGGGTCACTACTCGCCGACTCAGGCGACACCGATGCCGCGTACGCGAGCTACACGGCCGCGCTCACCGAAGACCCGGCCTTCGTGGCGGCGTGGGCCAACCGTGCCGTTCTTTGTTACTCCGTCGGACGGCCAGCGGACGCGGTCGCCGATCTCGACCACGCGATCGCGCTCGCCGACGACCCGTCGCTGCGGGTGAACCGCGCGATCGCCCTGCAAGATCTCGATGAGCACCGCCGCGCGGTCGCCGATCTCGACATCGCCATCGCCGCCCTCGATGGCGGCGCCCCTGACCTGGTCTACCGCCGCGGGGTCAGCCGGCACGCGCTGGCCAGCGCCGAGCTATCGGAGAATGCCGAGCTATCGGAGAATCTGGCGTGAAAGCGGTAGCTCCCCAGCCGCGGTCGTACCGCGACGGCGGTGCGCAATGGGAAGTTCCGCGGACCGACGTCGAGGGCTGGCTGGACGACCCCCCGTTCGCGACCGGGCCAGATCCGTTCCGGGCGGCGATGCGGCACCACGCCAAGGGAGTCGCCGTCATCACTGCCGGTGCGCAGAATCCCGTCGGGTTCTGCGCCACTTCGCTCGCGTCTGTCTCGCTTGAGCCGCCCGTCGTGTCGTTCAGTATCGGCTTGCGTTCGGAGTCCTGGAGAACCGTCGAGTCGGCGCGGCATGTCGTGGTCCACCTGCTCGCCGACGGCCAGGCGGACCTCGCGAGCCGCTTCGGCCGGCCGGCCGCGGCGAAGTTCGGTCCCGGAACGCGCTGGCATCGTGACGCACTCGGCCTGCCCGTCCTCGATGATGTCCTGGCCTGGCTGCTGCTCGCGCTGACGACCTACTTTCCTGTCGGGGACCACGCGCTCGTCTTGGGGCGGGTGATCGCGTCCAGGCATGCCGCCGCCGGCGGCCCGCTCATACACCACAACGGCGAGTTCGCGGCGCTAGCCGCCCCGCGCTGAAGCCCGGTGGCATGGCGCCGGCCGGGCGAGGCGGAGGCCGGCCATGAGCAGCAGCGCGGCGGCGCCGATGAGCACCGGCTCGATGGTGAACGCGGCGCGCAGGCCGAAATGGTCGGCGAGCGTGCCGAGCAGGTAGGGCGCGATGATGACGAGCAGGCCGCCGAGCAGCTGGGTGCGGGCGTTGGCGGTGTCGCCGTTGCCTGGCGCGGCGGCCAGGGCGAGAGCCAGGGACAGCGGGTAGAGGTTGGCCAGGCCGATCCCGCACACCGCCAGCCCGGCAATCGCGAGGGCGGGCTGGCCGGCCAGCCAGAACACGCCGAAACCGGCGGTGGTGACGGCCAGGGACACGCACAGCAGCAGTACGGTCCGCCCGGCCCGGCGGATGAGATACGCACCGCCAATGCGGCTGATAAGGATACCGAGATAGAAACCGCTCATCGCGGTGGCGGCCTGGGCGGTACGCAGCCCGGTCGAGGTGAGCACTTCGGTCCCGAAGTAGATCGGGCAGAACTCGATGGCGATGCCGGCCGCAACCATCGTGGCGAGCAGCCAGCAGGACAGGGACAGCCTGGTCTGGCGCCCGGTGGGCCGCCCGGCGGGCGGCGGGGGCAACGGCTGGTGCCGATAGCGCAGGTAGAGACCGGCCAGGAGGAGCACGGGCAGGGCCAGGGCCGCGCGCCAGCCGAGCGGGGTGGCCTGGAACAGTCCGAGCAGCAGCGGGGCGAGCACGGCGCACCCGGCCGCGCCCACGTTGGCTTCGACGAGGGCCCGGTCGCGGCGCTCGCCGTGCCGGTCAGACAGGATCGCCTGGATGCAGGTGAGCAGGACGGTGCCGGCGAAGCCGGTGATCGCGGCACCGGTCAGGGTGAGGGCCACGGTGCGGGTCGCGGTGAACAGCGCGATCCCGGCGGTGGCACCGGCCATCGAGGACCACAGCAAGGGGGCGCGGGGCAGGCGGCGTGCGACCGGGGCGAAGCTCACCCCGGCCAGAGCCGCCCCGGCCGACCAAATGGCCGAGTACACGCCGAGCATGGCGTAGGAGAAATGCAGCTCGGACCGGAGCAGGGCCAGCGCGGGCCCGTACGCGTACAGCCAGTACGCGTAGCCGGCCAGCGCGCCGTAGCACAGCAGCGTGGGCGCGTCCCGGAACACCTCGGCGTCAGCGCCGCGCGGTGCCGCCGCGCGATGGGCAGGCGTGACACGAAGGGTTTTGTATCGATACACAACGCTCATTGTATATCGATACACAGCTAGGGTGGAAGGGTGACTCGAGACGGTGTGAGAGCGGTCCGACGACAGGGTCGCCCCACGCTGCGGGAGGTTGCCGACGCGGCTGGGGTATCCCGGATGACCGCTTCCTACGTGTACTCACAGCCGGATCGGGTGGCGCCCGCTACGGCGGCGAAGGTCCGGGCGGCGGCGGAGAAGCTCGACTACCCCGGCCCGCATCCCGGGGCCCGGTCGCTGCGCCGGGGCCGGGCCGGCAGCCTCGGCGTTGTTCTCGGCGAGCGCCTGACCTACGCCTTCGACGACCCGCAGGCGGCGCGGTTCCTGGCCGGGGTGGCCGAGGTCTGCGCGGACGAGGAGACCGGCCTCACCCTGGTCCCGACCACCGGAGCCGACAGCGACGTGCAGCGGGTCGCCGAGGCGGTGGTGGACGGGTTCATCGTGTGGACCACCAGCGACGACGACCCGGTGCTCGACGCGGTCGCGGCCCGCAGGCTGCCCGCGGTCGTGCAGGCGGGCCCGGGCCGCCCCGGGCTGCCCGTGGTCGGCATCGACGACCGGGCCGCGGCCGCGGCGATCGGCCGGCTGGCCTTCGCCGGCGCCGCCCGGCCGGCGGTGCTCAGCTTCCCGGCCAACCGCGACCGCGTCCGGGCGCTGGTCACCGGGCCGCCGGACTCCTCCGTCACCTACGCGGTGACCAGGCGCCGGTGGGCAGGCCTGCTCGACGCCTGGCGCGAGGCCGGCGGCGCCCCGGGCGACCTGCGGGTCGCCGTGTGCCAGGCCAATGCGGCCGGGCTCGGTGAAGCCTTTGCCGGCGAACTGTTCCGCACCGGCGATCCGCCCGACGCGATCGCCGCGATGAGCGACGAGCTCGCCCTGGGCGCGTTCCGGGCCGCGGCCCGGAGCGGCCTAGCCGTACCCGGCGCCGTCGCGATCACCGGCTGGGACGACACCGACGCCGCGACCCCGGCGGGTCTGACCACGCTGCGGCAGTCACTGCGTGACCAGGGACGCCGCTGCGCCCGCATTGCCCTCGGCCATCGCCTGCCGGACGGGGAGGAGCCCCCCGGCTGGGATGTCGTCGAGCGCACCAGCACTCGAAAATGACCGGGCCCCGGCGTGTGATCGTCGGAGCGCCCGGCCGCCGAAGTCGAAGCGCTAAACGCGGACGATACTGAAGCCGCTGCCGCGCCATCTCGCATACGCCACTGCGTTCGTTGTCCGCCGCGGCCTGCCTTGCCTCATCAAGATCGGCCGGGGTCAGCAGGCCGTTGGCGAGCAGGAAGCCGGCGAGATCACGCGCGTGGCCGCGTTCGGACCAGATGAGGCCCTGAAGCAGCTTCTTATAGTCGGATACCGCACCCTCTCCGCTCAGGTTCAGGGCGATGACCACATTCGTCATCGGCATCGTCTGCGGGGCGGCCAAGCCGAGGATGAACTCCTGGTAGTAATAGGCCATCGTCAGCCGCGCCGTGGCATTGCGCATGAAGTAGCCGCGCACGCGAGCCACCGCGTCTTCTCCGGGCCCGCCGCCCCGCCGCATGATTATCCCGGCCCGGGTCGTCAGTTGCTTCTCATCGTCCGGAGCGACCTGATCGGTACCGGGGCGGGCCGGCACGTCCAGCCGCAGCCGCAGCACCCACGTACCCACGCTGACCAGCCACGAACCCTCTGCGAGGACCACCGGGAGCGCTTCGTAACGGGCCGGCGCAACCGGCAGGACCTGGCACGCCGTCCGCTGCACGGCCTGAGCGAGCAGAGGTGTCCCGGCGGTTTCCGGCGCTAGATAAACCCGGTAGGTCGTGTCCCGGCTGAACAGCTCCCAGCGGTGATGAACGTAGCGAAGACCCGCGCAACGCGGGGCGCGGTGAAGCGTGAGGTCCTCGTTGCCACTAAGCACGCGCCGGTCCAGCCAGGTGATCTCATCGGATGGACAGCTCACCCACTCACCGCGATCTTCTGACCACACGGAAAGCCGACCTGTCGCCACTCAGCCGCCACTCCCGAACGACAGCGCGCCACCGGCGCAGCCATCCAGTCTCGCCATGTCCGGATGACTATTGTCGCACTTCCGGACCTTAGCTGATCTCAACGCGGGACAGCAGCGCGTCCGGTCTCGCCCCCCAGCGGATCGCATCGCCGTCGCTGAGCGGCTGCTCACCCGCCACCGGGGCGCCGTTGAGGGTGAGCCCATTCCGGCCCTGGTTGGTGATCCACCAGCGACCGTCACAGAAGGTGAATCTCGCATGCTCCCTGGATACCGTGGGCACGTCGGGGAGCATCAGCTCGACCGACCCGCGCCCGGCCCGGGCGCCGGTCATCATGGTCTCCGCCACCGAGGAGCCCGTGACCAGCCGCAGCACGGGGACGGAGGCGAGGCTTTCTTCCCTGATCGTGGCCATGCCACCGGCGACCGTCCGGCCCGAGTCAGGTCCTGGCCAAACGCGGCAGCCGGGCCCGGCATAGCCATGCCGCGGGGTGGCATGCGCGAACTCTGGCGCGTCGTCCGCGTACCAGACGTCAGGCATGTCAGGCTGGGCCTCGATGCTCACCAGGTCCGGTTGCCGCAGGCGGTAGCGGCCCGGCGGGACGGACCCAGCGGCGATGACGTGCACGCCTGCCCGGCCCGACCCGGCGAAGCGAGCCCCATGCGCGGCTACCTGATCTTCGTAGACTTCCGTCACGCTGGCGCTGATCACGCCGAGTTCCATCCGCTGGCCCAGCGAGATAAGGTCGTCGGGGTTCAGCTGCAGTTCGACAAGGTTCGGCGCAAGCAGCGACCCGCTGGGCGTGACCACGAACACGTCGGACAGGTGCCGAATGGCGACCTTCAGCACGTCCTCCCCGTCGCGCCACGGCCGGGAGGCCAGCCGCCGTATCCACGGATGATCCATCGTGATGCCCAAGGCCCGCAGGCCACCGATGCATCCGGCGCCGAGTCCCGCGATGGTCACTAGCAGCACCGTGGCGGAGACGACGGAACCCGTCATGACCTCCAGAACCACCCAGCACGCCGCGACGCCGCCGGTGATCGCCCAGCGCCTCCGGCTGCGCTGCCGGAGCGGAGCTCGCACCGGCCGACGCGCCGCTTCCCTGCCTTCAGTCATCGAGTACCGTCCTCGATCTGTCCTTGACTCGTCCGATGGCCTGATCCATGCTGATTCGCCAGTCCCGTCACCCGAGGATGCGGGCAGCGCACCCTTCAGTCAACGAATCACGGACAGCTTCCAGATGTCTGGAAGTTGCCAACGGGAGCCGGCGACCGCCTACGCGGCCACATCGGTCTTGCCGGGACGGCCGCGAGCACGCTTACCCGGCACGACCGCGCCGCGCATCAGCAACTCGCCGCCCCATACACCCCAGGGCTCGCTGCGCTCAAGCGCGCCGGCCAGGCACGCGATCCTGGCCCGGCACCCCCGGCACATCGCCTTCGCCCGCTCCACATCCTGCGGAGACTCGGCGAAGAACAGCTCCGGGTCCGGTAGGCAGGGAAGATCAAGTCCGGCCGGCATCGCGGCCCCCGACCCGGCCAGCACCAGCTGATCCGCCACGCTGACCTCGCTGGCCGGCCCGGTTACCTGGCTGGCCTGGCCGACGTTTGCGACCTGAATCTGCCTGACGTCCGGCTCCCGCCGCTCCGTGTCAGAGCCGGACGTCTCGAACCCCGTCGTATCCATCCCGCCGACGGTGGCAGCACGCCACTGCATCGGTGCCATCTCCTCTCGCTTGCCCGTCTGGTATTCGTCATGCGATCTCTCGCCCCGTGCGGACCTGGGCCTGACCTGAAGGCCGCTGACCCTTCGCGCCGGCCCGCGGCCTCAAGGGTCATCCGCGCTGCTTCGATGAATCCCTCGGTTGAAACAAGGCCCCGTGAACCGCCTGGTTATTCATATGCCTGCCCCGTGCGCGGACGGGTTAGGAAACGGCCTCGCCGAGGTGGTCATGGACCCGCTTCAGCAAGCCCTCCCACCCGATCCGCACACGAGCACCATACGGAGGCAGATGGTCCGCCGTCGAGATCCAAGATGGCAGTATCTGGCCATACCAAAGCCCGGCGGCCTCGGGCGACGGGCGGCCCGGGGTCGGGTGCCACCGTCCGTTCGGTAGCCGGGGCGCGGCGGAAGG
>Ga0302325_10030979_pt1 | contig 11020 bp, 13 predicted proteins | sample Palsa_T0_2_FD_201948 | JGI IMG/M metagenome (GOLD analysis project Ga0302325, IMG submission 201948) | Peat permafrost microbial communities from Stordalen Mire near Abisko, Sweden - Palsa_T0_2 | ecosystem: Environmental > Terrestrial > Soil > Palsa > Peat permafrost | place: Sweden: Abisko... | reverse complement strand
TTGATCGCGACGGACACGACGCCGGCCTCTGCGAGGAGGTTTTGCACCGAAGTACACGTCCGAAGCATCGAAGTGGAGTGCGCGCGTTGGGCCAATGCAAGCCCTCGCAAACGTGCTCGAAGACCGCTATCGAAGCCATCGGCGGCGCCGCATCGTCTCAAGACCTGCGGCACCACTCGCCAGCGCACGGCCAAATCGACGATCTGCGGCCACGCTCCGGCGGCCGCGATCGCGCCTGCAGTCGCGGTGGCGACCGCGTCGTCGCCCAAAGCGAGTTCGACGAGCGCTTCGCGAACGAAGGCTACGTCAACGTCGCCTCCGCGCTGAACCGTTGTTACTTTTTCTCGTGGATTGCGGTCGAGCTGCCGGTCTGCAAGGTCGAGGTTCCCTCGGCATCCGTGATCAGGCCGAGCGACTCGAGCGATGCGACGACCGCCGGCGTCTCATACTGGCCGCGGTTCGCTTCTTGGGCTCTCTTGGATTCGTTCATTTGGCCTCCGGATCGGTAAGCGCTAACCATCTGCGCTCGATGTCGGACCTTGCGCCACGCGACGCGCCTTACTTCCGCGTAAAGGTACAGTTCGACCCGGACGCGCATACGCCGGCGCCGACCGCAACACCGTCGGCGTCGGTGATCATGTCGAGCGCGTCCAGCGAAACGATAACTTGGGGAGCTTCGTACGGTTTGCTGCCTGTTTTATCCATCAGTGCTCCTTCGAATAACGCTTGATGAAGATGCTACGGGTCGCGATGTGGGCCGGTCAAGGACCGAATGGCGGGGGCCAAGGGCCCAAAGACCTACGTTCGGGCCGTCAACCGCTCAAACGAGCTACGTGCCGATTTCTTGACGAACGGGTCGTCGGCAGCCCTCGAGAGGTCGGCCAGCAATGCAGCGGTCCGCTCGCCGCCGACGTGTTCGGCCAACTCGCAGAGCGCGATCGCTTCGCCCTTTTCGGCATACGATGAGCCGAGAATCCGCGACCGCTCGAGATCGAAGAAGTATTGAGGCCGGCGCCGTGAGTCGGCGTTGATCAGCAGGTTGAGCGAGACCGAAAAAGCCTCGGCCGGTTTTTGGAGATGGACGTCTTGGGCGGAGCGGTACACCATGATCTTGCCCTGCGGCAGCATCGTGTCTTCCAGGAATCGGAGCTCGACCGCTTCGTCCTTCTTTCCCTGGACCGCGTTGCCGTCGTATTCGTAGATCGACGTCGCGTAGCCGCAACCGAAATAGCCGCCCGTGATGAAGCTGAAATTATGGTCGTGCGCGATGGCGTAGGTCCCGAACGCGGCGTCGGAGAGCCGCTGCACGCGCTCGAGCGGAGCCCACATGTTGGCGCGGATCGTGTACTGGGGGCGGTCGACGAAAATGAGCGTTTGGCCGACGTAGGGGTTGCCCGGCTGATAGTCGCGCCAACGGCGCAACTCGCGGTCGACGAAATCGCGGATGAGCGAACGGTTGTTCAACAACGCGCGAAACATCGGTGCCGACTCGCAGACGCTGTCGATGTCGTCGAGGTCGACGCGACGTTCGAGATAGTCGACGTATTCCTCGAGCGAGATGACGTCGCTCGACGGGGCTGCGAGCGTCAAGGCCACGGCGTGCTCCCGCGCTGCAAGAGATTGGCCGCTTCGTCCGGCGCCGCGGCGAGAGCATGCGCGACCGCTCGAAGGTCGGGGTGGGGGTCGCGGGCGGCCCGCGCGGTCAGCTCGAGCGGCCGTTCCGGCGCGATTTTCCATGCCGTCTGGAGGGCCGCCCAACGCACGGCGTGCGAACTGTGGCGGAATAGCTCTTCGACGAGCGGCAGAAATGACGCGTCGCCCCACACCGAGATCAGCCGCAACGTTTCGACGATGCGCGTGCCGGAGAGATCCCCGGGCACGCCGCGCCGCGGGGCCAGCGTCGACCGATCGTATTGCCACGTGAACGGGTCAGTCGCGCCGACTTCCAAGATCAGGACGACGGTTCGCTTCGCCGGCAGCAACCGGTACGCGTGCCGGCCGCGCAGCAGCGACACCGTCGCTCCCGTCTCGAGGCGGCGGCTCTCGATCGCGCGCGCGCGGTCGTGACGGCGATAGCGATCGACGCGTTGCGCCGGCGCCGCATACATCTCGAGCATGACCGCATCTTTTCCGACGGGCGCGAGCAGCATCGATCGTGCAACCGACGTGACCGCTGCATCCTCGGAGGGCGGCGAGAGGAACGCCAAGCGCAGTGAGAACTTCGCCGTTTGCAGGATCGGGATGCCGCGGTCGTGCCGCAGCGCTGCGCCGGCCGGGTCCGCGATCATCCGAGCGAGTTCGGTATCGACGAAGTCACGGGCGAAGCCGCCCCGCACGAGTTCGTCGAAAGGGCGCATGCAGCGAGCGGCGGCTCCGGGCAGCGGGGATCGCAGCGCGGCATCGACCCGATTTGCAAACGCGGCAAGCTTCGGGTTTCGCGCCATGCGGCCACGCGAGGCGGCATCGAAGCCGGCCGGCATGCGGGCGCGAATCCACGTTCGCAGCGGGCGCGTCCTTTCGCGTAAGCCCGGGATGCGTGACGCCAACCGTCTGATGCCGGCGACGCCTCGGCTTGCGCCTGAACTCATCTGTGGATTTTAGTGCAAAGCGGAAGGCGCGTCATGAGGCCTTTAGACCCCTAGGCCCCGGCCGGCCACTCAGCTTGCCCTCAAGAGCTGCGCGATCAGTTCCGCCGTCTCGTCGGGTGTCCCCAGTGTGAGCTCGTAGCAGGTGACGGGCGCTAACGCTGCCAGCAGCGCCGCGACGCCGTCGAGTCCGCGCGGCTTCAGCCGGGCGGATGGCTTGGTATGCGCCAGCATCTGTGCCGGTGCGATCGAACGTATCCGTGGGGCTCGGTCTTTCGCCACGGCGGCGAAGGCGATCCGCAGGGGGCGCGGCGCAGGTAATGTCGCGCTCCCGAACAGTTCGTCGAAGCCGACGTTCTCGCGATCGTCGCCGCGGTTGGCGCGCAGCCACGCATCGACCGGTGAGGGCGGCGCGGCATCCGCGAGCAACATCTCCAACCCCTCGTGGCGCACGGAGATCGCCCGTGGATACGGCAGCACGCCGCCGGCCCGCACGAGGCAAAACTCGTCGGAATAGAGTTGCAGGCCGCGTCGAAAGCAGGCGATCGCCGTCGTGCTCTTGCCGGCTGTCGAGATGCCGGCGACGAACGCCGCCGAGCGTCCGTCCGTGAGTGCGGCGGCGTGCAGAGCGATGAGGTCATCCATCGAGTTGAAAAACGACGTCGTCGCGACGGCCTCGGCGAAGAACGCAACGACTCGATCCGGGATCTCACACTGGTCCCAGCAGAAGATCGGTCCGTCGCCGGCCCAGAAATACGCTTCGCTCGCGTTGCGGCCGACGGCGTAGGCCGTCATCGCCGGCGCTTGGTGCGAGGGCATGTGCCGGTAGCGCCGCCGGCAGACGTCAGCTGCGCCCGAGGTGCTGAACCGAACTTGAACCGGGACGCCGGCGACCATATAGGAGACGGGATAGACGGCCAGCGGTGCCAGCTCGTTCCGCAACCGGTCGTCGTCGTGCCGCCGTAACATCGACGCGTCGACGATCAGCGGCGCTGCGGCCGGATGAGGGTGAGTCAAGGGCTCGACGGCTCGAGCAAACGCAGCGATTCGAACTGCAGCAAGATCGCATCGACATCCCGTTCTACGACCGAGGGATCGGTGCCGTCGTACTCGCGACCGAGGCGGCCCGCGATCGTCGCGGGCGCCGTCGCACCGTCGCAGAGATCCAGAATCCGTGCCGCGATCGCGTTGAGGACGTGAACCTTCTCGTGCAGTGTGTCGTGCACCAAGACCTCGTTGCCGACGACTGCCGTTTGCAGCTCGGCGATCTTCTTCGGGTTCATCGTTGGTCAACGCGGGTTGTCTTCGCCCGCTTTCGTTTCCTGGAGAGGCAGCCGAAGAGTGCGCTCGTCGGACCGCACCCGGCGTTTTTGACTGCTCTGGGGCGGGCCCGCCGCCTTGCGCGACCCACAAAGTGCAGGAAGTCCCTGCCCGCTGCTGGAGCCGCTCGCGGGTTTGCCCTTGACTGGCACAGGCTGCCACGGTAGAATTCGGGGGTTGTTCCGGGCCATCTTGGCCCATTTTTCGCTCGTTAAGATCGGGGCGGCTTGGCCCCCCGATTCCCCCCAGCAGAAGGCCCGATGCGCACCTATCAGCAGAAAACGGCAGAAACCCAGCACGACTGGTACGTGGTCGACGCGGCCGGCCAGCGTCTTGGCGTGCTCGCCGTTCGCATCGCGAAGGCGCTTTCCGGCAAGCATAAGCCGACCTGGACGCCCCACATCGACGACGGCGACCACGTGGTCGTCCTGAACGCCGACAAGGTGGAGCTCGGCGGCGACAAGTGGCTGCAGAAGGTCTACCATCGCCACAGCGGCTTCCCGGGCGGTCTGCGTACCGAGACGGCCCTCGATGTGAAGAAGAAATATCCCGAGCGCCTCGTCGAACGCGCCGTGCGCGGGATGCTTCCGACCAACCGCATGCGCGACGTCCAACTCGGGCGGCTGAAAGTCTATGCCGGCGGCGAGCATCCGCACGCGCCCCAGCAGCCCAAGGAGCTCTTCTAGTTTGGAATCGACCGATCAGTTCGGCGGAACCGGCCGCCGCAAGCGCGCCGTCGCCCGCGTCAAGCTCACCCTCGGTCAGGGCGTCATCACCGTGAACCACCGGACGGTGGACGATTATTTTGGACGCGCGAGCCTGCAGCAGATCGTACGCCAGGCGCTCGAGGTCACCCAGACGACCTCGCGCTTCGATGTTTCCGTCAAGACAACCGGCGGCGGCGTCGCCGGTCAAGCCGGCGCGGTGCGTCACGGCATCGCACGCGCGCTGCTCGAAATGGACGAATCACTCCGCGAGCCGCTTCGCAAGAACGGCCTCCTGACCCGCGACCCGCGCGAAAAAGAATCGAAGAAGTACGGCCGTAAACGCGCCCGCAAGCGCTTCCAGTTCTCCAAGCGATAAGGTGAGTGAAAGAAACCCGGCTGCGAGCCGGGTTTCTTTTGTGTATCATCGGGCGGCGAAGCCCCCCGATCTCCCCCGGGCGGCGCGCACTCGCGCGCCCATTGCCGAACTGTGCGGCCCTTACGGAACACGCTGATCGTCGACAAGCGGACGACCGCTTCGGATTCGAGTCCTTCCGCACGCTCCCAAAGATCGCGGGGAAGCTCGATCCCTACGGAGTCTGCTCGGAGCTCGCGTTCGCGGCGGGCTCGCCCTGTTGTTGTTGCTTCATCGCGGAGCGCACCGTCGTTAGCGCGAGCGCACCGATGATCAGCGATGCGATCACGAAGCCCGCGTCGACGAGCCAAGGCACCCGTTCCGTTATCGATCGCGGGTCAGAAAACGCGGCGTTGGTCGAGGGGCGAAGCGTAAAGGCGAGCTGATCTGCGTGCCAGTCGCGGCGCGCGAGCAATTCGCCGAGGTCGTAGCGAGGCGCCGTCGCCGCCGGATTGCCGGCGAGCAGCGCGTAGCTATGTCCCGGCTGTGCCGAAAAGACGAGATCGTGCGGCGGCGCAAGCAACGTCACACTCAGACCCTCTACCGGCGTATCGTTTCCGTTGTCGATCGTGACACGCCAATGCTTGCCAAAAGCGTGTTCGAACGGAACGATCGTTGCGAGGCCCTCCGGGTCGCGGGTGAGGGTCTGACTGGTCAGGAGTGCGATCCAGGTCGTGCCGTCGTCGCTGGTTTCGACGGTCATCGGACGCGCGAACGCGACGCCGCCGCCGGAGAGCGATACTGCGGCACCTTCGCGGTAGTCGTTGCCGAAGTCGCTTTGCCAACGCTGCCGGCCCGTACCGTCCGCCGCCGCGACCGCGAGCGGAGCGACATCGGCGAGCGCTTCCCGCGGCGGACGCGTGTCCTCGAATGCCGTCGAAATCGGAAACGCTACGGAGGGATCGAGCACGCGTAATCGCAGCCAGCGCGAACGCGTGGCCGGAAACGAGATCGTCTGGTTGCCGGAGTCTGCCGCATCGCCTGCGACCTGATAGATCACAGCGGGGCCGCGCGCGGCGCGCCACGTCGTTTGGTCGTCGCTCGACTCAACACGCACATGTTCGAGGTAGGTCTCGCGCGTCGTCACGATCCTCACGCCGTCGTGCAGGACGGGGTCGGCTCCCAAGTCGATGACGGCTTGCGAGTACGATCCAGGCACGAAACCCGTGTCGCTGAGCGGCAATGCCCGCGCATTCGGCGGGGTCGCGCGGTCCGGGTCGATGGCAAACGGGGTTTCCGTGCCCGCGTCGTCGACGATGCGAACCGCGGGATACGCTCCGTCTTCGCCCGTGTCGAGTGCGGTGAGCGGGACGCGCACGATTGCAGGCGCGCTGACCGGCGCGATCGAGAGTGGGTAGATGTCGTGCCACGCTGTCCACGGTGCGCCGAACCCCGCCGGCAGCGCCGCTGCGAGAAGAAGCAGCGGTACGCTCACGGTGCTGCCTCGCCGTCGGAAGCCGACGTCGTCGCGCTTTTGAGCGCGCGGTTGTACCGATTCGCCACCGCGACCAAGGCGAGACCAACGCCGAGGAACGAGAGGAACCGCACGACCGCGTCGACTCCCGACAGATCGACGAGAAACACTTTAAAAACGACAATCACGAACAGCGCGACCCCCATCCCGCGCAAGAGTCCGCGCCTAGTCCGCAGGCCGCCCGCAATGAGCAGCGCGGCGTCGATCGTCCAAAGCAGGGTGATCAGGAGCGAGCGGGGCTCATCGGCGGATATCACCGCGAAGGCTTGGACCGCGAGGGTAAAGGCGATCGTCGCCTGCAGAGCGCCGCGCAGTATTCCGAGCCATGCCACAGGCGGCGTTCCGCCGCGCCGCTCGAGTTCGATCGCGGCGAAAAGCGCTATTGCGATCAGGACGTATTCTGCGAACGATGCGTTGAGGAACGGCTGCCCCCCGACGGTGCTGCCGTGGCCCCAGAGCACGTCACCCCAATCGTAGAACGCGATGCAGAAGGCGATCGTAAACGCGAGTGCGGACCCGAGCCGAATTCCGTTGAGTTGCGTACCCGCTGCGATGCCCACGAGCACCGCGCCCTCGACGGCGAATCCGCCCGAGTCCCCCACTCCGGGTACGACCGATTGTACCGCCAGCAGCACCGCACCGAGCGCCCACCAGGCGAAGACGAGCCGCAAGGGCGCGACGAGCGCCGCGCTGCGCGCTGCGACGAGCGCCACCACTGCAAGCGCCAGCAGGGTAAACCCGAAGCCCGCGCCTTCCCAGCCGCTGACGGTGATGCTTCCGTGTGCGAGGAACGTTGCGAACGCGAAGAGCTCGAGCGAGAGCAGCACGCGTCGCGCGATGCCGTCGTCGCCCGCGCGCGCGCCGACGACGAGCGCCGCCGAAAACTCGGCGAAGTAGACGATCGACGACCCGAGCGCTTCCAGCGGATGCCAGTTTGCGTCGAACGAGAATCCCCACTGCGTCGAGTAGAGCGCGACGAATGCGACGGCGGCAAACTCGACGTAGCGGAAGCGACAAATGACTGCAAGGCCGAGCGCCGCCGCGCCAAGCACTATGAGATAGAGGTTGAGGCTGAGGAGAGCGGGCGTGTCGGTGGCTATAAGCAGCGGCGTAAGGTATCCGCCGAGCAGACCCGCGAAAGCAATCTTCTCCGAGCGATGCACGTACGCGAGGCTTCCGAGCATGCCGGTTACGGCGAACATCGCGAGCGCGCAGATGCCGACCGGCGCGATTTCCGTAGCGTGTGCGTACCACAGCGAAAGATACTCGAGCCCCGCGCCGAGCGCGAGCAGACCGAGCGGCTGCCAACCAATATTGGCCCGGCGCGCGCCGGCGGAGATCAGCGCGATGCCGACCGCGATTCCGACCAGCACGCGCAAGTGCGGACCAAGTACGGAAAGGCTCGGAATAAAGATTGCAGCCCCGATGAGCAAGACGAGGATTCCGACCCCATACATCGCGCGAATGAGGAGTTGCTCGCCGCCGAGCGGCTTGTTTGCGGCAACAGTGGACGCGTCGACCGCCGATGCGGCGCTCGTCGACGCGATGCCGCCCGTGACGCCTGAGGCAGCGATGCCGGGCACCGCGGCCGTCGCGCCGTACTGTACCGTCTTCACTCCATAGTGAGCCGCCCAGGCCTCTAGGGGCGCGAGCGAAGACCGAAGCCGTTCGACTTCACCCTCGAGCACAGCGATTCGCGCCTCGAGTGAGGCAGGTTCGTCCATCGCACGTTGCCGTTCTCGTGCGTCGAGCCGACTCCCGTTCCGGCGGGATCGGTCTTTAGACTAGCGCTTGCGCGAACGCGTGACGTGGGGAACGATAGCGTATGCGGTGACCAGTTCGTTGCGCCCCTTGATGCGCGCGGCGAGCCGGTGCGAGCCGACGGCGCCCGAGCCGGCCGCCTCGATCGTCGCCTCGTCACAGTAGATCGCGCCAGGCGGCGCCGCGGCTTGCAAACCGTTCGCGAGGTTGACGGCGTCGCCGATCACGGTGTAGTCCATCCGCCTCGAGCTGCCGAAATGGCCGGCGACAACGTCTCCGGTCGCAAGGCCAATCGAGATTTGCAGCGGATAGTCGAGCCGCGGTCCGAGGCGCCCGACGACTTCCTGCAGCCGTATCGCAGCGGTCACGGCCCGTGCGGCGTCGTCCGGCCGCACGAGCGGGGGGCCGAAGACGGCCATCATGCCGTCGCCGTAAAACTTGTCGAGCAGTCCTTCGAATTCGAACACGACGGAGACCGCTTCTTCAAAATACGTGTTGAGGATATCCACGACGCGGTCGGCAGGCATATTGGCCGCCATCGACGTGAAGCCGCGAACGTCGGCGAAGAACATCGTAGCGCGAACGCGTTCACCGCCTAACTGAATCGACGCCGGGTCGTGCATGAGCGACTTGACGACGTGCGGTGCGAGATAGCGAGAGAACGTCTCTTGGATGCGGTTGGCCTTGAGCTTATCCGCCTCGACCGCTTCCTCGAGCAGGCGTTGCTTCGTCACGTCGGTGACGACCATCGCGACGCCCAATCCCTCGAGGCTTTCCAGCGGTGCGAGCCGGACTTCGAGCGTGAGCAGGGTGCCGTCGGTGCGGTAGGCTTCGACTTCCGCGCGAAGTTGCACGGCACCGGAATCGAAGAACGTCGCGAGCAGCTCGGAGAATTCGGGGATCAGCGTGCCGATGAAAGACGCCGCCTTGCCGACCATATTTTCGGAAGGCATGTCGAACGTCGCTTCCGCCGCTCGATTGAAGGTCGTGATCTCGAGTCGCGGCGACAACGTGATGACGCCGCTCGCGATCGCTTCGAGGATCCGCGTCTGAAATGCTTGCATCGCAGAAAGCCGCTTACGGCGTTCGCGTTCTTCCTCGAACAAGCGCGCGTTTTCGATCGCCATCGCGGCTTGATTTGCGAATACGAGCAACATCTCTCGGTCACCGGAAGCGAAAAGACCCGGGATAACGCGCGAGTCTAAATACACGGCGCCAATGACGTCGCCTCGAACTCGCAGCGGCACGCAGGCGATCGACCGTAAACGCAGCGCGGCGATCGAATGATTGGCATTCCAGCGAGGATCGGATTGCGCGTCGGTCGTGAAGATTGGTTCGGCAGAGGCCAGGACCTTATCGACGATCGATTGGGACGGCGCGCCGACTTGCTCTTTGGGCATGTTGTGGTGAGCGGTCACGCCGCTGCCCTCGCGCAGCACGATGAAGCCGCGCTCCGCGTTCATGACCTGGACCGCAACCTCGAGCGCCTTCCGCAACACCGTCTCGAGGTCGAGCGATGAATTGACGAGTTGCACCGCGCGATTCAGGGACTCGGATTTCTCGATCTCGACGGGATCGAGGTGGCGGCCCAGCGCTTCGAGTGCGCGGCTCGCCTCGGGGTCAGCAGCGAGACCGGGAAAGTTGCGAAGAAGAGCGAGCGCGTCGTTGACGACACGCCCCTCTTCCTCGCTTCCCCGCTCGCTAGACCTCACTGATATTCACAACACCAATCGACGGTGAATCCTGCGTCGCTTTGCCAGTGCGGCGTGAATTCAAAGTTTGCTTTCGTGGTGTCGTCCGGCACGAGAAACGACACGGTTACATCGGCCGAACCGCCGGGCCCGAGCGCGCTCCCCTCATGCAGGTCGAGAGCACCCAGTCCGGGGCGGACCGTTGGCAAGTATATTTTGTCGTCCACCAGGAGATGGAAATTTTTCGGTTCGTAGGCTTGCGCTTCGTGTCGCGACGGATTGACGATGTGAAGCGATTCGATCGTTACGTATTTGAAGCCGGGCTTTGTCGAATCGCCCGTATTGACGTCGCTGGTAGTAAGTCCGAGGGGGATGAACACTCGGACCGGCGTGCTCTCCGCGAGGACGGGCGCCGCCGTCACCAGAGCAAGTAGACCTAGGCGGATCAGAAAATGCATTTCCCGTCACTTTCTATTGTCGGTAAAAGCGAGTTCGAACGTTAACTGGACCACGTTTCTTTAAAGCCCGGAGCGCCGCTCCGGGTTTCTGCTATTGGGCCCGCGAGTGCGGGCCGGGGGAATCGGGGCTTCGTCGCCCCGATGTTCGAGGAATCCCAGTTCATCGAGCCGTCACGCTGAGGAGACTTTGCGTTCACCCCGCGTGAGTAGCCTCGGAGCATGGATGCGATTCCCAGTGACGTAGTAACGGCTTCGCTCGCGGCGCGCGGGCGGCTGGCCGGCTTCGCGCGAGCAGCGGCGGCGGCGCCGGCGACCTCGGGTTCGAAGGCGACCGCCGTCATGGCGGGCGCGGCCCGCGAAGCGATCTTCACCGACGCCCTGCTGTCGGCGATGCGTTCCCGGCTCGAAGAACTGCGGAGCTTGGCGAAGTGAGCGGCGAATTTGCGATTCTGCAAGCTGCGGCTGCCGGGATGGATGCCGAGCGATCCGCCCTCGATGTGTCGGCACGCAACGTCGCAGCGGCCGAGGCGGACGGCACCGCATTCACGCGCCTGGTTCCGCGCTATGCCGTTGCGCCCGATCCCGAAGATGCCGCCGGTCCCGACGCATACG
>Ga0302325_10030978_pt1 | contig 11020 bp, 10 predicted proteins | sample Palsa_T0_2_FD_201948 | JGI IMG/M metagenome (GOLD analysis project Ga0302325, IMG submission 201948) | Peat permafrost microbial communities from Stordalen Mire near Abisko, Sweden - Palsa_T0_2 | ecosystem: Environmental > Terrestrial > Soil > Palsa > Peat permafrost | place: Sweden: Abisko... | reverse complement strand
GTTCTGGATCAAGCGCGCAAAATTTGCGGAAGACCACGGCGTCAAAATCGCCATCGAAATGCATCCCGGTTTCCTTGCTTACAGCCCGGAGACCATGCTCAAACTCCGCGCCATCGGCGGGAAGTCGATCGGTTGCAACTACGATCCGAGCCACATGTTCTGGCAGGGCATCGACCCCATCGCCGCCATACGCATCCTCGGAGACGCCATCTTCCATGTCCACGCCAAGGACACTCAGATCTACGATCGCAACCTGCCCATGACCGGCGTGCTCGATACCAAGAAGTACACGGATGAAGCGCATCGCGCCTGGATCTTCCGTACGGTCGGTTACGGTCATGGCGCGGAATGGTGGAGCGAATTCATCTCGACCTTGCGTATGTTCGGTTACGACTATGTGCTCTCCATCGAGCATGAGGACAGCATCCTGTCGCCTGAGGAAGGGCTCACGAAAGCGATTAAGTTCCTCGATTCCATAGTGATCAAGGAAAGCCCAACAGCCGCCTGGTGGGTTTAACGGCCATGCAAGTGCAAGAGAAGGTTTCAAATGAAACCCCTCTTGCTCGCGGCCCTTTTGTCGTTTCCCTTGACCCTCGCCGGACAAACTTATAGCGATTCCCTGTTTGTGCCGGGGATGGATCCCGAGCATGTTACGCCGTTGACCGGGCAGGAAAACTTCATGATTCATCTGAAAAGAGCGATCGGTCCGCGGGCGCTCGCGTTCGATGCTCTGGCTGCCGGTTTGAATCAATGGAAAGACGATCCGGGTTCATGGGGCAGGGACGCGGACGGGTTTGCCAAGCGGTTTGGTTCCGAAGCGGGGCGCAATGGAGTCCGTGAAGGAATTGGCTTCGGACTGGACGCCGCGCTGCATACCGATCCACGCATCTACCGTTCCACCCATACCGGCTTCACGGGCAGATTTTTGGATGCGATCTCGCAAGTTGTGGTTGCCCGAAAGGACTCCGGCGGTCACACATTCGCCGTTTCGAATGTTGCCAGCGCTTTCGCCGCGGGTCAGATTCAGACCGTTTGGATGCCGCGAAACGATGCGCATGTGAAGGACGGCCTGGTCGATGCCGGCGTGATGTTGATGGGCGACGCGATCCGCGATGTCGCTCGCGAGTTCTGGCCGGATGTACACCGTAAGCTGCACCACGGAGAATAAGCTGTCTCATATAATGAGGCCGTGACCCTCTCTCGTAGAACTTTATTGGCCGCTCTGTCCGCGGCTCAAGTCGCTAGCGCACAACGCCAGCGCATCCCCAACTGGAAGCCCAGGCTTGGCGTCCTTGCCCAATACTCCGAATCGAATGTGGATTGGGTGAAAGCCGAAGGCTTCACCAGTATTCAGCTCCGGATAGACCCTGCTAAGGTCAATGACTCGCAGATCGCGGCCATCAAACAAAAGCTGGTTTCGTCGGGTCTGTATGTTTCCTCTCTCGCTTGCGACGGGAACCACATCGATCCCGATCCGGAGAAGCGTGACAAGCAGAACAAATATGCCCTTGCCTGTATCGAGCTATGCGGCAAGCTGGGCATCCCCAACATCGGCGGCCAATCGGGAAGGATACTCGGCAAGCCTCTGCAGGAGCAGGTCGATGAGGTAGTAAAGGTCTATACCGAGAAATATTTTCCGGCTTGCGAGAAGAACAAGGTAAGAATCTTGTGGGAGCCGTATGCCGCGCCGTCGTCGCCGAATATCGCCACGAGCCCGGTAGGTTGGGAAGCGCTGTTCAAAGCTTTCCACGATAGTCCGCATGTCGGCCTGCAGTTCGATCCGTCGCACCTGGTGTGGCAGTTCATGGACCCGGTGCAAGCTGCGCGCGATTTCGCAGACAAGATCTACGACGTCCACTTAAAGGATTGCGAAATCCTTTGGCATCTGGTTCACAGGGGCGGCATCAATCCGGTGGATAACGCGAACTGGCACCGCTGGAGAATCCCTGGCAATGGCTCGGTGGATTGGAAGGGCCTGTTCGCCGTACTCGCGGAGGCCGGTTATCAGGGCGCTATGAACATTGAAGGCGAGGATCAGTTCTACTACCCGGCTTATGACAATGGCAACTTCACCGAGCAATACAAGCGCGGCCTGATAGTGGGCCATGACTTCTTGAAGACTCTGGTTCCTCCGGTGAGCGCATAAACATGCAAGTTGAAGTAGCTTTCGGAAAGACTGGGCTGACTCTGGATTTGCCGGAGGGTTTCCACTATCGAGTGCTGGAAGCCCATGCCGCGGTTACGCTGGAAGACGCTCGGAAGGCCGTGGAACAGGCCCTCGATGCGCCGATCGGCTCCCTGCCCATCGGAGAGTTGGCGCGAGGGAAGAAGTCCGCCGCGATCTCGGTGTGCGACATCACCCGTCCCGCGCCGAACCGTCTCGTGTTGCCGCCGTTGCTGGCTCGTTTGGAAGCAGCCGGGATTGCGCGCGAGAACATCACGATCCTCATCGCGACCGGCTTACATCGTCCCGCGCCGGCTTCTGAGATTGAAGAGATCGTGGGAGCGGAGATCGCCTCGGCTTATCGAGTGGTGAATCACCACGCCAAGGAGCTTTCCGAGCACCGGTTCCTAGGCAACACCACTTCCGGGACGCCGGTTTATATCGATGAGCGGTTCATCGCTGCCGACCTTCACATCACGCTCGGCTTCATCGAGCCGCATTTGATGCTCGGCTATTCCGGTGGCCGTAAGTTGATCGCGCCGGGTCTGGCAGCGCAGGAGACCATCAAGGTTCTACACAGTCCGAAGTTCATGCGGGACCCTCGCGTCGTGGAAGGTTCGATCGAGGACAATCCATTACACCGCGAGTTACTGGAGATCTCGCGGATGGCAGGACATCATTTCCTGGTCGATGCCGCTCTGGGTCGCGGACAGGCGGATTACGGACGCCGGCCCATTACAGCGGTCTTCGCGGGCAATCCGATTCAGGCGCACGCGGCGGGCGTCGAGTACGTCTCCGAAATCATGCTGGAGCGGCTTGATGAACCGGTCGATGCCGTGATCACGACGTCGGCTGGCTACCCGCTCGACATGACGTTCTACCAGGCGATCAAGGGTGTGACAGCCGCGTCCCACATCGTCAAACCCGGCGGGCGAATCCTGCTGCTGGCGGAGTGTTCCGAAGGCACCGGCGCGCATGAGTTCCATGCGATGGTCACGGAGAACCCAAGCGACGTGGCGTTCCTGGACAAGCTGGAGCGCCTCCCGGTGGAAGTGGATCAGTGGCAGCTTGAAAAGCTCGCCATGGTCACGCGGAAGCTCGACCTGCTGTACTACGTACCGGGTATCAAGCCGAAGGATCGAGAAACCCTCTGGGGCCAGGCATACGATTCCCCGGCAACCGCAATCGCCGCGTTGCTCGAAGGCCTACCGGCTGGCGCTCGCGTGGCGGTGATTCCCGAGGGTCCTTACGTTCTCGCGCAGGCAGCGCAGTTAGTCACGGCGTGAGATCCTGAGATCGGCATGCGAGATATTGAGCAGATTGAAGAAGAGCTGATGGAAATCAGTTCTATCCCCGACGATTCCACCAAGCTGGAGCGGATCGCCGTCTGGTGCGCCGCTCACCCGGAAGAGATTCCGAAAGCGATGCACCTGTTACTAGGCAAGTCCGATACTTAGTGGACCAGGTGTTCGAGCAATTCGTGGACTTGCTCCGGATACAGCGATGCTCCGAGGACCAGCGCCAGGAGCGTGATCGGAGCGAGACTACCGTAAGCATACGGTGCTGCAGGCGCGGGATTCAGCAGCCGGTCTACGCGGACTTCGAGATCGCTGACTTCAGCCAGAAACGGTGTCGCGAGTGGCGCCGGTTCCCCAATCTTCCCCAGCTTGGCGATCTGGACAAGCGCCCCGGCCAATGAAACAGAGCATTCCGGGTTACCTGCGGTCGCCCGGTCATCGGCGGCCCATTCGGCGAAGCGCTTCCAAGCCTGTTCCAAGGAACTAAAGCGGGGAAATGCGCCCGGGGTGAAGAAGATCAGAAAGCGCTTGAGGTTGTCCCGCGAACTGGCATGCGCACGCTCGTGGAGCAGGGCCATGTCCAACTCTTTGGGAGACAGTATCTCTCTCGCCTCGTCGGACATCACAATTCGCGGACGCCAAATTCCCACCAGCGCCAGAACCGAGAATGCGTTTACCGACCGGCGCCATGCCATTGCCGTGCGGAAAATCGAATGGGCAAAAACCGCTGCCGTAAACATCACGAGAAGGAGGCACAGCATGCCCACTTCTTCCGGTTCATCCCTTTGCTCGAAGCGGACGAAGCTCGGCACGCAGATCGCGGCGACTGTGAATGCGGCCAATGCAGCGGGCAGCAGGCGCAGGCTCAAGATGAAACGGGCCGCAGACGCCGCGCGCATCCGTTCGGCCGTCCGTAGCGCAGCCGGAACAAAGATAGACACTGTGAAGCCGGTTACCGCGAACACGATGGCGAATGACGCCAGGCAAACGCAGATGAGTCGAAGCGCGTAGGGAATCGTCATGGTTTCCTCTTGTTTTCGAGCTCGATCCGCTTGAGACGGATCTTCTCCTCGAGGTTGTCAAGTAAAGCCGCATTCTGCGAACCGGCGGAATCCACCAGGCAGGAGATCAGAGTATCCGCGCGCCTTAGTTCCCACTCGTTCCTCGAAAGGTTCGCCAAGTAGAAGAAGGCGCGGTCTTCCTTCCGGCGATCGAGCATCCCTTTCTTGAAGAGGCGGTCGAGCGTGGTCATGACCGTGGTGTAGGCGAGAGGGCGCGCCAGACGGTCCACAACGTCTCTTACGCTGCATTCGCCGCGGGTCCACAGAATATCCATCACTTTGGATTCCAGGTGGCCGAGGTCGTACGGTGTGGTGCGTAGTTTGAAGAGTTGAATCATGGAACGGGCGCTATTGGTATAGATTACACCTTATGGACCTTGCACAGATTCAAGCTGCGATTCAGAAGGGTGACGCCGCGCAGGTTCGTGAGCTGATCGCGGAAGAGCCGGGTTTGCTGGGAGCGCGAACTGAGCAGGGTGTGTCGTTGGTGTCGCTGGCGTGCTACTACCGCCAACCCGCGATTGCGGCCATTTTCATGGAGTGCGGAGGCATCCTGGATATCTTCGACGCCTGCGCCGTTGGAGATGACGAACGGGTGCACGTGCTGATTGAAACCTTTCCGGAATCGATCAACGCCTATTCGCCGGATGGGTTTTATCCATTGGGATTGGCTGCGTTTTTCGGCCACGCCAAAATTGTGGAGTATCTTCTCGACGCGGGAGCCGACGTAAATCAAACCGCGACGAACGCGTTCAAAGTGGCGCCGATCCATGCAGCCGTTTCTAATGGCAACATCGAGATCGTGCGCATGATCCTTGAGCACCACGCGGATGTGAACGCCCGTCAGCAGAACGGCTTCACTGCGCTGCACGGAGCTGCCGGCGCGGGGCGGCTCGACTTGATCGAACTGCTACTGCAACATGGGGCGGATAAAGCAGCGTTGACCGACGACGGCAAGAGCGCCGCCGATATTGCAGAGAAGGCCGGTCATGCCGAGGCGGTTGCAACGTTGCGCTAGGATGTGGCGGGCAAGAGCGTCACCCGGGGCGCGTCAGTATGTCAACTACAATTGTTGGCAATGTCAGGACAACAGATTCCGCTTCAGCAATGGTCCAGCTTCTTTTCGATCACCTCGGCGGCATCCGCGACCTTGCTCGGCCTGCTGTTCGTCGTGATCACTATCGCGCCGGGCGTGGGGCGTAAACTTGCATCAAAGAGCAGGATTTACCTTACACCCGCGGTGATTTATCTCACCAGCGTCCTCTTCATGAGCGCGCTGCTTACTATTCCTAATCAAACGCAACTCTCATCCGTCATTTGCATTTGCACCATGGGAATGTTTGGCCTCCTTTACATTGGCTCGCTGGCAGTCCTACGAAGCGAGTTCTACGAGAAACGCTCAGATCGCTACCGCTACGCCGTCGCGCCGTTCATCGCATACCTGGTATTGTTCATTGGCGGCCTGCTGTTGCACCGAAGCGGCCAAGCCGGTCTGGACGTGGTGGCGGCCGGAATGGTCATGTTACTGAACGCCGCAATCCGAAACTCGTGGTCAACAGCCATTTCGATCCTATCGTCGCAGAATTGAGATCCGCTGCTCAGGCGATCCCGGGTTTCACAAATTCAGCCTCGCCAGCATGTCATGAAAGCGCGGGTCCGATCGAAGGCAATCCATTCGGGGTTGCACGTTGGCGAGCAGCAGCAGGGGCTGGCGATGACGGTACGCGTCTTCCAAGCATGCAAAGGCCCGGCCGGTTTCACCGAGCAAACCATAAAGTATCGCCATCTGTGTCGCAGCGCCTTGATTGCTGCCCTGTAACTCTTCCAGATCTCGCAGCGCGCGCCTCGCCGCTTCCATCTCTCCAGCTACAGCGTAAGCCTGCGCCAGAGCCCAGAGGCTGTGGACGGTATGGCCGAGGATTTCGACAAGCTGCCGCGCCAAGGAGATGCTCTCTTCGAATCTTCCTTGAAAACCTCGCACGACCGAAAGCGCCTGCAGCACTTTCGAAAAAGAAGGGTCAATGTCGAGGAGCCGTAACCACTCTTCGGCGGCTCGATCGAAATCGCGCGCAAAGAAGAGACTGGCGCCATAAGTCCAGCGTCCGATCAGGTTCAGAGGGTCATCGGCGACGATTCGCCCGGTTTCAAGCGCAGCTTCCTTGGCCCGACCTAAAGGAAAGAGGTGCCACCCGGAATACACGATTCGAACGTAAGGAGAAGGGTTCAGAGCCAGCGCCCGTTTGAAATGCCGCGCGGCCGACGCCCAGTCGTAGTAAAGCATCGCCGCGACTTGGCCCAGGCAGGCGTGGGCCTCGGCATTGCTGTCGTCCAGTTCCAAGGCGCGGCGAGCCGCCTCGGCGGCTTTGGGGAGATAATCGAGCGCTGGTAGACCCGCTTCCGTAACCAAGCCGAGGGAACACTGCGCAATGCCTGCCCAGGCTGGTGCGCAGGCCGCATCGATCGCGGCGGCGCGCTCAAAGCAGGCTAATGCCTTTGTGAAGGCGCCGGGCGCATATTTGTGCCAATGAGAACGTCCTTCCAGGTAGGACTCCCAGGCTGCCGTACTAGACGTGAAGCGCCTGGCAGTTCCGGGTTCGACGCGAAACTGACGCGCGACATCGGCCGCGATCTCATCCTGAAGCGCGAAGATGTCCGTCATTTGCCCGTCGTACCGTTTGGAGGATAGGTGGCTTCCCGTGGCTGCCTCGATCAACTGCACCGTGACGCGAACCTGTCCTCCATTGCGCCGGACGCTACCCTCCAGCACGTTATCCACGTCCAGCGCGGCGGCAATGCGACGGATGTCGTCGTTCTTCCCTTTGAATGCAAATGCAGAGGTCCGCGCCAGCACTTTCAATCCAGCCATCTGGGCCAGCACGTTGGTAATCTCTTCGGCGAGCCCGTCACCGAAATACTCATCCTGCGGATCGCCGCTGAAATTGGCAAAAGGCAGAACGGCAATCGACTGCGCAGGCACTTTGCTGGGGGAATCGGGTGACGCTACGGGTGGCGCCACGCCGCTCGCCATCGGAGCGATGAAGCAATACCCGAGCCGTGGAATGGTTCTTATATAGCGGGGAGTCACCGCATCGTCGTTCAGCGCCGTCCGCAATTGGCGAATGCAACGGTTGACCCCAGTCTCGAAATCCACGTTGGTTCCATCTTCCCAGAGCAGTTCCCGGATGGAGTCGCGGCTGACCAGGTTTCCCCCATTGGCTAAGAGAAGGTTGAGCAGTCTCGCGGGCTGCGTCTGCAGCCGAATGCCAAAACCGTTTTTCGTTAGTTCGAGGGTCGTGGGACGAAACTGGAACACGCCAAATCGGTATGCGGAGGTTTCCTTTGCCGAACCGGCCTTAGGCATGGTTAGACGACAGTATCTTAAATTTCAGACGCCGCTGTCTACTATTCTTAGCGCATCTTTTCCCGTAAGCATTTGTGGAATCAATCATTTACCTGCGCAGATCAGAGAGCATAACTTGAGCAGCTTGCGCGCATCGCCTTCTCGCTCTATTTGGTGCAACATAAAAGCCGAGGCCTCATATGTCGAGCAAGATCGCAACACCGTTGCCAACAGCTGCTCCCGATTCCGTCGGGTTCTCTCTCGAGCGCCTGAACCGTCTCGACGGCGCAATGCAGGCGGAGATCGATGCCGGCCATTACGCCGGAATCAGCGTGATGGTCGCCCGCCACGGCAAGCTCGTGAAGTCCGGGTGGTACGGATATCAGGCCCTTGGAGGCAGTGAGCCGCTGCGGGAGGACGCCATCTACCGGATCGCCTCGATGACCAAACCGATCATCGCCGTCGCCATGCTACTTCTTTATGAAGAAGGCAAGTGGCAGCTCGACGATCCCGTTACGAATTTCATCCCTGAGTTCGCGGATCTGAAAGTGTTGAAGGATGGCCAACTCGTGCCGCTCGATCGTCCGATGACCATGCGCCATCTGATGGCGTCCTCCGCGGGCTTCGCCTTCGGTCCTGCGTTCGGCACCACCAATCCGCAGGTGGATGAGATGTACGCCAAGGCCGATCTTTGGAGCGGCACGAACGACGACATCATTCCCAAACTGGCCAAACTGCCTCTCGAATCGCAGCCCGGTACCGAGTTCCGTTACGGTCTTCAGCAGGAGGTGCAGGGCGCGATTCTCCGGCGCATCTCCGGCGAGCAGCTTGACACCCTCCTCGAACGGCGAATCTTCGCGCCACTGGGCATGAAGGATACCGGTTTTGACGTACGGCCCGATCAACGCGACCGCATCCCGCCGCGTTATATGCTGGACAAAGATCTCAAGCTGGTCCTTGCGCCGGACCAGTCGCCGTTTCCAGCCGTCGCCGGAACTCCCCCCGGTGTGAAGCCAAAATACCTGCTGTCGATCGCCGGGCTTTATTCTACGACGCAGGACTACATCCGTTTCGCGCAGATGCTGGCGAATCGCGGCACGCTCGACGGCGTCCGGATACTGTCGCCAACCTCCGTCAAGCTGATGACGACCAATCTGCTGCCGCCGGGCGTGCCGGTGCATTTCACTCAGCCGTTCGCGTGTGTTGGCTATGGCATGAACGTGGGTATTGTGCTCGAGCCATCGCACGCCGGTTTCAATGGAGGCGCCATCGGCGCAGGCAGCTTTTTCTGGGGCGGCGTGCACGGGACGTGGTTTTGGGTCGACCCCACCTACGACGTCGTTGTCGTCGGAATGGTCCAACAGCAAGACGCGGGGAATGCGATGACTGGGCGTCCCTATCCGGTACCGGATGTGCGGGGCATTTCGCGTTCCATCACCTACGGGGCGCTTGTAGATCCTGCGCTTTAGTACAGGGTCCAATCTTCGCCTCAATTACGGTCATTCACTTCAAAAACTCAACGAAAGGAAACAGTCCAATGTCACAAACGTCAACCGCAACCGCCTCCGCCCCGGAGAAATATCCCTTCTTCCCCGACAACATAGAGTTCTGGTTCGAGGCCAAACGCGCCTTCGGAGCCGCCAGCTACGGCGCCAGCGAGTTCGGCGAAGTCATGGCCAGCCTCAATCGCATAACATCCGGAGACTACGAAGGCTGGTATAACGAGTGGAATGCCACAGCCGAACGGATTTCCGCTGAAGCTGACGCTCAATTGACTGCCGGTCATCGCGTAAGCGCGCGCGACGGCTACCTGCGCGCGGCAAATTACTTCCGCACCTCCGAATTCTTCCTGCACGGCAACCACGAAGATCCGCGAATTTATAGCGCCTACAAAAAGTCGATCCGCGCATATAAACTCAGCGCCAGCCTCTTTGACCCGCCTATTCTTCCGGTGGAGATTCCTTATGAGAACACCACTCTACCCGGCTACTTTCATCGCGTCGACGAATCGAACACCAGGCGTCCACTCCTGATTCTCCACACGGGCTTCGATGGGTCAGCGGAAGAAATGCACGGTGAAGGCGCACGGGCTGGTGTCGAGCGTGGCTGGAATGTCCTGGCCTTCGACGGCCCCGGCCAGTATGGGCCGATTCATCGCGAACGCCTGCCTTTTCGTCCGGATTGGGAGAAGGTCGTCACCCCGGTTGTTGACTTCGCACTCACCCTTCCTGGCGTCGATCCGGGAAAGATTGCCCTTATGGGCATCAGCTTTGGGGGCTATCTCGCACCGCGTGCCGCGGCTTTCGAGAAGCGAATCTCAGCCCTTGTCGCCAACGACGGAATCTACGATTTCGGCGTCACTCAGTTGGCGCCCGTCCCGGCTGATCAACGCGAAAGTTACATCGCTGCCGTCCAACAGAAAGACGCTCCTGAACTCGACCGCAGGATTGTGGAGGCTAGCAATAAGTCTCCCGCCGCAAAATGGGCTGTAGATCAGGCAGGGTTCGTGATGGGTGAGCCCACGCCTCATGCTACCGTTGCGAAAATTCTCAAATTCACGCTTGCCGGCGGCATCGCGGAGCAAATCTCCTGTCCTACGCTGGTCCTCGATGCTGAAGAGGATATGTACCTGAAGGGCCAACCCGACGTGCTTTATGAGCACCTCACCTGCCCGAAGACCATGATCCGCTTCACCACGGCCGAGGGTGCCGGTGCGCACTGCCAGTGCGGCGCCGATCGTCTTGCGAACGCTCGCATTTTCGACTGGCTCGATGAAACGTTTGGTCTCGCAAAGACAATCGCACCGGCCAAAGCCGGCACGCCTTCAAAGACCCAAGCCGATCCCCGTCTCGATCCCCGCATCAAGAAATTCTTCGCCGCCATGCCGGCGCCGGTAGAAAAGCCGAACGTTTCGAGCCGCGAAGAATTGCTCGCACAGGAAGACTCTCCGGCGGTGCTGGCCGCACTGGAGCGCCAAACGGCCCTGTTCGACTCGATGGACAGCGAGGAGATCGCTCCGTCCGCCGGCTTGAGCGTGCGCGTCGAGACCCTCACCTCTTCGCCCGACGGAAACACCATCAAGATCCGGTATGTCCGGCCGGATAACAGTGAGATTTTGCCATGCGTCTACTACATTCACGGCGGCCGCATGGAGATG
>Ga0302325_10030977_pt1 | contig 11020 bp, 10 predicted proteins | sample Palsa_T0_2_FD_201948 | JGI IMG/M metagenome (GOLD analysis project Ga0302325, IMG submission 201948) | Peat permafrost microbial communities from Stordalen Mire near Abisko, Sweden - Palsa_T0_2 | ecosystem: Environmental > Terrestrial > Soil > Palsa > Peat permafrost | place: Sweden: Abisko... | reverse complement strand
CAAGGTGGTCAAGTCATTAAACTCCACCTCCAGGGCGCTGCGAAAGTTTGTTTCCGCCAAATCCATTTGGCCGAGCTTCCAATAGGCCAATGCCAGATTCTTTCGCGCTTCCAGGAATTGCGGATTCACCGCCAACGCCTTTTTGAGATGGTCCACAGCTTCTGAATACAGGCCTTTTTTAATAAGTGCCGCCGCCAGGTCGTTACGTTCGACGTCTCCGTCCGGGTACGTGACAACTGCAGCGCGGAAATGGCTTATGGCCTCATCGGTCTGGCCGCGGTTCAGCAGGATCAGGCCGAGGTTGTCTTGCGCCATCCAGCAACGGGGGTTGTCCAGAATAGTGGCCTGCCAGAGCGTTTCTTCGTTGGCGTAAATCCGGCATTGCTGCCAGGTCAACATCCCAAGCGCGAGCAGCAATGGCACGGATAGCGCGACTTGCGGAGCCCAATCTTGCTTGGTAAGCCGGTCTGATCCCAGCTTCAATCCTGCCGCGAGCAAGACTAGCGGCCCGATGCCGGCCAAATATTGAAAATGGTCGGCGACAAAAGAATAGCGAAACGGGAAGACATCAAAAAAGCCAAGGGCCGGAAAGAGTGTCCCGGCAAAAAAGAGCAGCGCCACCAGCGGTCCGTATCCGATGCGATGGCGCAACGCCCACAAACCCAATAACAATAACAGCGCCGCGAGCGGAAAGAGAAATTGCCACACCTGGGTCGCGTTCACTTCCCAGCGCGGATAAATGAAAAGCAGCGGTTGCGGCCAGGCCAGTTTTTCCAGGTAAAACCATAAGGCCCGTCCGGAAATCAGAAAACGATCCATCAGAGAGAGGTGGAGCGCGGCGGCATCCTTGCCAATAACGACCGTTCGCTCCATCCAAGCTGTCAATAAACCCATGCCCAAGCCGGCCACGAAAAAAGGCGTTGTCGGCACAACGTCTTCCTTCCATCGCAAATGCTTGCGTCTCCACCAAAGAATCAGCAGCAACGCCGCCGGCAAAGTCGCGATGACGGTCTTGGCGAACAGGCCGAGGGAAAAAAGCGCCAACGAAAGAGCATATAATCCCCATTTTCTTCGGCGGTCGAATTCCAGATAAGCCAGCGCGCTGCCGAGGTAAAAAACCGCCGAAAGCGTGTTCTTGAGTTCAGAGACCCACGCCACCGATTCCACTTCCACTGGATGCAAGGCAAAGAGAAAGCCGGCCAGCCAGGCCCCGGGGATTTCCAATTGCCGCAAGACGGCGACCAACATCAGCGCAACGCAAACATGCAGCAAAACGTTGACTAAATGGTAGCCTAATGGAGCATCTCCCCACAATTTGTACTCAACCCAGAAAAAGGTGTGGACCAATGGATAATATTGCTGAGTGGTCCCAAGTTTGAACCATACATCACGCAGACCGTGCCAGGAGCGGAGACTCGGCGAGGTAATGTGCGCACCGTCGTCCCAAATAAATCCAGCCTGCCAAACGTGCTGATACGCCACCAGCGTAGCGGCGAGCAAAAGGAGGCCCATGAGCCAATCCCCTCGCTTAGGCAGCCAGTTCCATTTCGCGGGAGTCATCGTTGACATTTCCAGCCGATTGTTCCTTGAGCCGGAAGTCCTAGGCAAACTTCAATTGGTTACATCCTTGTGTCAGAAGAAGCCGCTGTCCGCCCTGACCTACCCCTAATGGGTTAGCCCATAATGACCTAGTCAGGCAATTCACAAGAAAACACTTTGCATCTAGCGTTGGATGGTAGAAAGTGCCTCGACGATTTCAGAGGCAGAAAGGAATTTCAAATGACGAGAATCGCGGTTGTTAATCATTCCATGCCCGGGCAAAAGAAAGTGGTCGCAAGATGTGTTTGTTTTGACGTCTTCTACGACGCTTCGGCGCGAGGGACGGCTTTGGTCCAGCCCGTCTTCTACACGGAACAAAACATCAGACGCTCTATGATGATTGAAACAGCTAAAATTCCCATCTTCTTCAATAGTTCAAAGGCTGTCGGTATTGGAATCCTTTATCGAACAGCCAAAAAAGCAAACCCATGAACGATCCCAGCGCACAGCCGGAAGATTACGATGTTTTAGTGCTCGGCAGCGGCGAGGGCGGGAAATATCTCGCTTGGACGCTGGCCAAAAAAGGAATGAAATGCGCCGTGGTCGAACGAAAATGGATCGGCGGCTCGTGCCCGAACATCGCCTGTCTTCCCAGCAAGAATGTCATTCACAGCGCCAAGGTGGCCTTTTATTTTCGTCGCAGCGAGGAGTTTGGCATCAGAAAGGAGAATTGGCGGATCGACATGTCGGCGGTTCGGGATCGCAAGCGCAAGATGGTGACGGGGCTGGTGAACATGCATTTGGACCTTTACAAAAAAAGTGGCGCGGAATTGGTGATGGGCTCGGGAAGCTTTATTGCGCCAAAAACCATGACGGTGAGCCTGGCTGAAGGAGGCATCCGGGTGTTGCGCGGTAAGCATGTCGTCATCAACACGGGCACGCGGGCGACCCTTGACAACGTGCCGGGCTTGCAAGAGGCCAATCCCCTCACCCACATCGAAACGCTGGAACTCGACCAGATTCCCGAACATTTGCTCATTGTCGGTGGAGGTTATGTGGGGCTGGAATTCGCGCAGGCCATGGCTCGTTTCGGGAGCAAAGTGACCATTATCGAACGCAATGAACGTCTGGCTCACCGAGAAGATCCTGATGTTTCGGAAGCGCTTCATGAACTTTGCCGGGATGAGGGAATTGAAGTCATCACCGGTGGTCGCATCATGGAACTTTCTGGTAAATCCGGTCAGCAACTAAAAATGGTTGTCGTGCGAAGAGCCGGGAATATGGTTCATGGAGGCACGATAGAAGGAACGCACCTACTGGTAGCAGATGGCCGCACGCCCAACACGGCCGGCATCGGGTTGGAGGTGGCGGGCGTGGAAACAACCAGTCATGGTTTTGTCAAAGTGAATGAGCGATTGCAAACCACGGCGAAAGGTGTTTGGGCCATTGGCGATTGCGCTGGCAGCCCAATGTTTACTCACATTTCCTTCGACGATTTTCGGGTGGTGCGCGATAACATTTTGGGCGGCAACCATGTAACCACCGGTCGACAAGTGCCGTACTGCATGTTCACCGATCCTGAATTGGCGCGAATCGGCCTGAGCGAGACGGAAGCCAAAGCGCAAGGAATTGCATATCGGCTGGCAAAGATTCCCATGGCGGCGGTGCTACGAACACGCACGCTCTCCGAGACTCGTGGATTCATGAAAGCGCTCATTGATGGGGACGACCTCGTTATCGGCTTTACGGCCTTTGGCGTTGGCGCGGGAGAAATCATGGGGGCCGTCCAAGTTGCGATGCTGGCTGGCCTTCCCTATACTAAACTGCGGGAAACAGTGTTCACGCATCCAACCTTACTGGAAGGGCTGGTGTCATTATTTTCAGCCGTTCCAGAGAAAGACGGCGGCTTAAACCTGGAATAACGCCTATGGATGGATTAACCAGTGTGCAGAGTTATTTCGGTCCGACGGAAACGATGGCTCGTCTCGAAAAAGAAATTCTGGCCCACGGTATGACTGTGTTCGCGCGAGTGGACCATGCGGCATTGGCGGCGGAAGCCGGGATGACGCTGCGACCGACCAACCTTATTCTGTTTGGCAATCCACTGGGCGGCACGCCTTTGATGCAGCAGAACCAAACCATAGGAATTGATTTACCGTTGAAAACTTTGGTCTGGGAGGACGCATCAGGAAAAACCTGGCTCTCCTACAACGCTCCTGATTGGCTGGCGAAGCGGCACGGCATCGGAGGAGCAACTCACATCGTTTCGGCGATGAGTAGCGCGTTAAGCGTGATCGCCGCGAAAGCAGCGCAGGACACTTCTCCATAAAGATATATGAGCCTTGTCGAATCGGATAAAGCAACGCCGGCGCCTGGCAAGTTGCCGGCGTCCAGTTTGGTTTCAAGGTTGGTGGTCATTGGTGTTATCGTTTTTGGCGTAGCGTTTTTGTTCGCGTATGCTGGCGGCTGGCTGACCCCGCGCGCTCTCACGCCAACGCGAATCGCGGACCGGTTCGAAGCGCTGAATGGCGTCCATCCCGGATTTCGTCGTAATCACGCCAAGGGCGTTTGCGTCAGCGGCTACTTCGAAAGCAATGGCAAAGGGGCCGCGCTCTGCAAATCCCTCATTTTCCAAATGGGCCGCGTGCCGGTCGTTGGGCGATTTTCGCTGGGAGGCGGCTTGCCCTATGCGGCTGATTCAGCCCAGAACGTGCGCGGCCTCGGAATTCTCTTTCAGCTTCCGAACGGCGAGGAATGGCGCACGGCCATGATTGACCTCCCGGTCTTTCCGGTGAAAACGCCGAAGGCCTTTTACGAGCTGCTGCTGGCCTCGGCCCCTGATCCGGCGAGCGGCAAACCAGACCCGGCTAAGATGAAAACATTCATCGAGAACAACCCGGAATCCGCCAAGGCCTTTCCATTGATTGGCGGCAAACAGAAATCTTCGGGCTTTGCCAATAGTTCCTTCAACAGCATAAATTCATTTCGTTTCATTAATGTTGACGGAGCAGTATCTGCGGTTCGTTGGTCGTTGGCTCCTTTGGAAGCATTCGAGCCGATTGCGGCCGCGGACGTCCAATCCACGAACAAAAATCAGTTATTCGATTCTTTGATCGCCCGCATTCACAATCACGCTCTGGCCTGGCGTCTAATTATCACCCTCGCTCAACCGGGCGATACGACGGATGATGCGACCATCCCGTGGCCGCGCGAACGGCAACAGATTGAAGTTGGAACTTTGACCATCGACCGCGTGGAGAGTGACGACACCAGCATCGCGCGTGACATCAACTTTGATCCCTTAGTTTTGCCCAGCGGAATCGCCGCGTCCGATGATCCGTTGCTAAGCGCGCGCTCGGCGGTTTATTCGCAGTCCTTCACTCGTCGCGAAGGCGAGCACAAAGAGGCCAGTGCCATTTCTGCGGCTGAAACAGGGAAATGAAAATGGACACCACGAAACAACCCAATCAATTCGCGATTTTGTCGCGCCTCCTCCATTGGTCGATGGCAGCAATGCTTCTGGCCATGTTGTTCATCGGTGTCGCGATGGTGACCTCATTGGGCGATTACTACAAACTCGTTTCCATCCATCGTCCTTTGGGCATCATGATTCTAATTTTTGCCATTCTGCGTATCATAAACAGGATGATGACCACGCTGCCCCCGTTCCCTACAACCATGTCTCAGCTAGAGCGAAAGATAGCCACGGCTTCCGAGAGGCTGTTATACGCGTTGATGCTCGCGCTGCCGCTAGTCGGCTGGGGCATGTTGTCCGCCGGTCATTACCCTGTGGTCATGTTTGGCGCATGGCGTCTACCCCCGATTCTCCCAGCAAATCCCATGCTTTACGCGGCCTTGCGCAAGACGCATACGGTTCTGGCCTATCTCCTTTTCGCCGCGTTTCTCGGACACATTTCGGCGGTGCTGTTTCATACACTGATTATTCGCGACCGCCTGTTAAACCGCATGGCCGTGTGGCCTATCCGCCCCGACAAAATTGAAAGTCAAAACTAATTAAAAATGAATCGAATATGAAAGCGACACAACTCTTGCACAATCTCGGCCAGAGTCTCTGGCTCGACAACATTACCCGTGACTTGCTTAACGACGGCACGCTCAAGCGCTACATTGCCGAACTCTCGGTCACGGGGCTGACCTCCAACCCGACTATTTTTGATCATGCCATCAAAAACAGCGGCGCGTACGACAGCGCGATCCTCAGCGAATTGTCCGCCAGGAAATCCGGCGAGGCCCTCTTCTTTGACCTGGCTCTGGACGATATTACCAGGGCGGCGGACTTGTTCCGGCCCATTTTTGACCGCACCAACGGCGTGGATGGTTGGGTGTCGCTGGAAGTCTCGCCGCTCCTTGCGCACGACACCGCCCGCACGCTTCAAGACGCCAAGGAACTCTTTGCCCGCGCGAAACGTCCCAATCTTTTCATTAAGATTCCGGGCACCAAAGAGGGTCTTCCGGCCATCGAAGAGGCGATCTTCGCCGGAGTGCCCGTGAACGTGACGCTGCTATTTTCGCGGGAACAATATATCGCTGCGGCGGAGGCATATTTGCGCGGCATCGAACGCCGCATTGAAGCCGGGCTCAATCCAAAGGTTGGTTCTGTGGCTTCGGTGTTTATCAGCCGTTGGGATGCAGCCGTGGCCGGCAAGGTTCCGCCGTCGCTGGTGAACAAACTCGGCATCGCGGTGGGCGGCCAGACTTACAAGGCTTATCACGAGTTAGTAGGATCGTCGCGCTACCAACGCGCTTGTAACGAGGGCGCCCTGCCCCAGCGTTTGCTCTGGGCCAGCACCGGCACGAAAGATCCAAAAGCGTCCGATTCGCTTTACGTCAAAGCTCTTGCGGCTCCGTTTACGGTGAATACAATTCCCGAGGCGACGTTGAAAGCCTTTGGCGACCATGGCGAAGTGGGCTCAATTATACCTCCGGATGGGGGCGATTGTGAATCCGTGCTGGCGCAGTTCGGCAAAGCGGGCATCAACGTCGATGCCCTGGCGGCCCAACTTCAGGATGAGGGCGCAAAATCGTTTGTAAAATCGTGGAATGAATTATTGGAAGTCATCGAGCAAAAAAGCGCCAAGCTCAAACAGGCTGCCTAACCTATAACCACTACAGGAAAATATGAAAGCCACTGTCGAATTTCTCCCACAACGAAAATCCTGGAAAGCGCTCCAAGCGCATCATAAAGCCGTCGCAAATTTGCATCTTCGAGATCTGTTTGCCAGCGATCCCAAGCGCGGCGAGCGCTTCACGGTCGAGGCGGTTGGATTATTTTTGGATTATTCCAAGAACCGCATTAACGAAGAGACTCTGCAGCTGCTGCTGCAACTGGCCGAAGAATCCGACCTTGCCGGACGCATCGCGGCGATGTTCAGCGGCGAAAAGATCAACATCACGGAGAATCGCGCCGTGCTGCATGTAGCTCTGCGCGCGCCCAAAGGCGCCAGCATTCTGGTCGATGGGAAAAATGTCGTGCCTGATGTTCATGCCGTGCTCGACAGGATGGCAGCATTTTCAAATCGCATCCGTAGCGGGGAATGGAAAGGTCACACCGGGAAACAAATCAAAACCATTATCAACATCGGTATCGGCGGTTCCGATTTGGGTCCCGTGATGGCCTATGAGGCCCTCAAACATTACAGCGATCATAAGTTGAGCTTTCGTTTTGTCTCGAATGTGGATGGCATTGATTTTGTGGAAGCGACGCGCGGGGCCGACCCGACGGAGACGCTGTTCATCGTTTCTTCCAAAACTTTCACCACCCTTGAGACCATGACTAATGCCGGGACCGCGCGCGATTGGCTCCTGGCCGGACTAGGCGGTGACCGCGCAGCCGTCGCCAAACATTTCGTCGCCGTTTCTACCAACGCGGAAAAAGTCTCCGCCTTCGGCATCGACACAGCGAATATGTTTGGGTTTTGGGATTGGGTGGGCGGACGTTACTCGATGGATTCGGCGATTGGGCTTTCGACCATGTTGGCCATCGGCCCGGAAAATTTTCGCGCCATGCTCGACGGGTTCCACAAAATGGACGAACATTTCCGCACCGCGCCATTTGAGAAAAACTTGCCGGTGCTGATGGGTTTGCTGACGGTGTGGTACGCCGACTTTTTCAACGCCCAGACCGTGGCCGTGCTGCCGTACGAACAATATCTGAAGCGCTTCCCCGCCTATCTCCAACAATTGACCATGGAAAGCAACGGCAAACACGTCACGCTCGATGGGAAGCAGGTTGCTTACGATACGAGCCCGATCTTTTGGGGAGAACCCGGAACCAACGGCCAACATTCCTTCTACCAATTGATCCATCAAGGCACGCGCCTGATTCCGTGCGACTTCCTCGCGTTCGGCGAAGCTCTCACGCCGCTGGGGCGGCATCACGACATATTGCTGGCCAACGTCCTGGCTCAGGCGGAAGCTCTGGCCTTTGGCAAGACGCCGGAAGAGGTCAAAGCTGAAGGCACCCCCGATTGGCTGGTGCCGCATCGTGTATTTGACGGTAATCGTCCCTCCAATACCCTTCTTGCGCAACGCCTCACGCCGGAGATACTGGGATCGTTGGTGGCGCTTTACGAACACAGCGTTTTCACTCAGGGCGTGATTTGGAATATCAACTCCTTTGATCAATGGGGTGTGGAACTCGGCAAGGCCCTGGCCCAGCGCATTATTCCTGAATTGGAGAGCAAGGAAACGCCGGCGCTCAAGCACGACAGTTCGACGAACAATCTCATTGGTCGTTACCGAAAGATGAAAGGATGATGTGAAAGCTCTTGGGTATAACAAGCCTCTTTACATCCTGCCTTTCGATCAGCGTGGCTCCGTTGAGACCAAGATCTTCGGCAGGTATGAAGATTTGAACACGGCGCGAACGTCCGAAATCGCCGCCGCCAAGCAGGTGATTTACGATGGCCTTAAGAGAGCGATCGCCCAGGGAGCGTCGAAAGAAAAGTCGGCCATTCTGGTGGACGAACAATTTGGCGCGGCTATTCTTCGCGATGCCAAAGTAAATGGCATCACTACCGCGTATCCGGTAGAGAAAAGCGGTCAGGAAGAATTTGATTTCGAGTACGGGGATGATTTTGCCGCGCACATTGAGAAATTTAAGCCGGCGTTTTGCAAAGTGCTGGTGCGTTACAATCCCGAGGGCGATACGGCCATGAACTTGCGGCAGGCGGAACGGCTTAGGCGGCTTTCGTTTTATCTGCGGCGGGAAAGTCAAAGTCGTTTTATGTTGGAGTTGCTGGTGCCCGCCGAAAAAGCGCACTTGGCAAAATTCAAAGGCGACACGAAAGCATACGATCTTAATTTGCGTCCGCAACTGATGGTCGAGGCCATCCAGGAATTGCAGAGTGGCGGCGTGGAGCCGGACATCTGGAAAGTCGAAGGCCTGGACCGTCGCGCCGATGGCGAGGCCGTTGTGGCCGCCGCCCGGCGCGAGCGCCGCGAAGAAGTGGGCTGCATCGTTCTCGGAGCCGGGGAAAACGATCAGAAAGTGCGCGAAAGGTTGAAGTTGGCGGGCGAGATTAAAGGATTCATTGGCTTTGCGCTGGGACGGACCGATTTTTGGGAAGCGCTGGCCAATCTTCGCGCGAGACAATTTACTCGCGGCATGGCGGTGGACGAAATCTCCAAGCGTTACCTGGAGTTCGTGCAGATTTTTAAATTGTCAAGTGAACGAAAAATTAAACCTACTTATGAAAACGAAATCAAAAATGCAACTTGGAATGGTGGGCCTGGGTCGTATGGGCGCGAACATGGTGCGGCGCCTAATAAAGGACGGGCATCGGTGCGTAGTTTATGACCGCTCACCCCAAGCGGTGCAGGATTTGGTGAAGGACAAGGCCACGGGCGCGGACTCGCTGGCCGACTTTGTCAAGAAATTGGAAAAGCCGCGCGCGGTTTGGTTGATGGTTCCCGCGGGGGTGGTAGATCACAGCCTCGCCGATCTCGTGCCCCTTCTGGAAAAAGGTGACACTGTTATTGACGGAGGTAACTCCTATTACGTGGACGACATGCGTCGCGCGAAGGAACTCGCGGCCAAGGGAATTCACTATGTGGACGTGGGCACCAGCGGAGGCGTTTGGGGATTGGAACGCGGCTATTGCATGATGATCGGCGGAGAAAAGCCGGTCGTGCAAGGTTTGGATCCCATTTTCGACACGTTGGCCCCAGGGATCGGCGACATCCCTCGCACTCCGGGACGGGAAAAACTCGGCGGCACCTCTGAACAAGGCTATTTACATTGCGGACCGAACGGCGCCGGACATTTCGTCAAGATGGTCCATAACGGGATCGAATACGGCATGATGGCGGCTTATGCCGAAGGATTGAACGTCCTCCGAGCCGCCAACGTTGGCAACAAGCAATCTACGACCGACGCTGAAACGACACCGCTGCGCGACCCGGAGCATTATCAATTTGACCTGAATCTGGCCGATGTCTCCGAGGTTTGGCGGCGGGGCAGCGTGATCGCATCCTGGTTACTTGACTTGACAGCCAACGCGCTGGCGGCCGATCAAGACTTAAAGAAATTTGCCGGGCACGTCTCTGATTCCGGCGAGGGCCGCTGGACGATTAAGGCGGCGATTGACGAAGGCGTGCCAGTGCCCGTGCTGACGACGGCTTTGTATGAACGATTCGCGTCGCGCGGTGAGGCGGATTATCAGGACAAACTTCTCTCCGCCATGCGTTTTGGTTTTGGCGGCCATTTGGAAAAAACGCCGGAGAAATAAGGATGATTTCGTTGCATTCCAGTAAGTGTTCCAATTGAAAGGAAAGGATAAAGTATGCGCATAGGAATCGCCACCGATCACGGCGGATTTGAACTGAAGGAAAAGTTAATTCTCGAACTGCGAAAGGCGCATCATGATGTTGTTGACTTCGGCGCGCATCAGATAACGCCGCAGGATGATTATCCGGATTTTGTCATTCCTTTGGCGCGCGCTGTGGCCGCCGGAAAGGTCGACCGAGGCGTGGCGGTCTGCGGCAGCGGGGTGGGCGCCTGTGTGTGCGCGAACAAAGTCAAAGGCGCGCGCGCGTGCCTGATTGAAGACCACTTTTCAGCCCGACAAGGAGTGGAGGATGACAATCTAAACCTGATTTGCCTGGGCGGACGACTCGAAGGACCCGAGCTGGCGTGGGACCTGGTTGAGACTTTTCTGGCGGCAAAGTTTAGCGGCGCTGATCGACACCTGCGGCGGCTGCGCAAGGTGGCTGCGCTTGAGGAAGAACACCAATAAGCAGGGCCGCCTGGCAACGGGTTTTGCCGCCAGAGAAAAAGAGGTCTGTCAAACTCCGGTCGCGTGCGTTCGGCCTGGGGTAGCGCTTCCGAATTCGGGACTGGCGCGCGATTCAATCTTCCGCGTCATGGATTTCACCATGAGTCGTCGCGCTTTCAAGTTTCCTTAAAGGCGCTTGGCGATGGTGCTTGGAACATACTTCTGCCCTGGATGAACAGTATTTG
>Ga0302325_10030976_pt1 | contig 11020 bp, 9 predicted proteins | sample Palsa_T0_2_FD_201948 | JGI IMG/M metagenome (GOLD analysis project Ga0302325, IMG submission 201948) | Peat permafrost microbial communities from Stordalen Mire near Abisko, Sweden - Palsa_T0_2 | ecosystem: Environmental > Terrestrial > Soil > Palsa > Peat permafrost | place: Sweden: Abisko... | reverse complement strand
CGAAAGCGCCCTCGCCGAGCAAGCCGAGGTGTCCTACAAGCGGATGGTCACCGACCAAAAGGCCGGACGACCATCCAGAAAAGCGGGCGCGAGCGCGACGTAGAGCAACACTCGCTACCTGGCACGGCGAGAGTGCTGCTGCGGGCTAGTTGGGCTGTCCGCTTCGCGAACGGTCTCGGGTGGTGAAAACACTCCGCGGCAACGCTTCTAGGGCGACTGTAGATACGGTCCGTCACGGCTATTTTCCCGTCAGCGTCCGCGCGAGTTCGGGACCGTTGCCGACCACGCCTCGCCGGTAGGGCTCTGGCCAGCTCTCTGCACGAAGAGCTCTCGTGGGGTCACCGCAACCGGGGATAGGAAGCCGGTGAGACCGGGCGGCAGCCGAATGCTGAATGGCTGGAGAGAGGGGAGCATGTATCTGGTCGACGCGACTTAGCCAGTCGCGCCGCCACGCCGGATCCGGTCGTCAGCGAGATCGATCGCGATCTCGCCGAATGCTGCCAGGACGTTGGCGTCGATGATCCCGACGATACGGGTGCCCTTGAAGGCCTCGCCGATTGGGACCTGGGGATGAAATCAGGGGGCATATTCAGGACAGCCTCCTTGACACTTGACACGCCAGTGCGGCGGATGGTGGCGGGTCGGCGGCCCAGCTCGGCGAGCGGGTCGGCGCTCAGAAGGTCGCGCTCGTCGTGTAGTTGAACGGCGTACCGGTGCCGTCATTCGCGCGCAGCACGAGCTCGGTGCCGGCGCTCTTCCAGGTGGAGTAGACGCTGCCGGCCGCCGCCCCGGACCCGGCGAACGTCCACACGTCCGGGTGCCAGGTCTGCGCGAACAGCTCCTCCACCGCGGCGGGGGTCGCGTTGCGCTTGGCGGCGTCGGGGTCGGCGAGCGTCCAGGCGGCGAACACGGCCTCGTTGGCCTCGCCCGCGCTCGCGGCGGTCAGGAAGCCGTTGACGAAGGCGTTCCACGGATTCGGGCCGACGGCGCCGTTCGGCGGCAGGCCAACCGCCGTCTTGAATGCGTTCACGGCCGCCTCGGTCGCGGTGCCGTAGACGCCGTCCGCGGCCAGGAGTCCGGGCGCGCGCGCGACGATCTGGCTCTGGGCCGCCTTCACCGCGTCGCCGGTGGCGCCCGGGCGGACGGTGACGATCAGCGCCGGCCACGTCTCGCTGCCGACGACCCCGTCAGCGGTGAGGCCGTGCACGGCCTGGAACGCCTCGACGGCGGCCTTCGTCGCGGCGCCGAAGTCGCCGTCAACGGCCAGGCTCGCGCCGTGCTGGTTCAAGAGGTATTGCGCGGTGCGGACGTTCTCGCCCGTCGAGCCGCTCTCTATGGCCTGCCAGTTCGCCATCGCCGTCCTCTCTCGTCGGTGGGGCAGGGGTCGTGCTCCGCGCAGCCTACCCTGCGCGAAGCGGCGGGTGACGCCCGCCGGCGGGGAGGGCAGCGAGACGTAACTGGCAAGTCGCCGGCGACGGATCATGACCACGTGCGGCGGCTGCGACGTGCCCGGGACCGGCACGGGTGTCGCGGTAGCGCGCACGTACCTGGCTGGCGGTCGCACCCGTGGGCACGCCGGCGACCAGTCGAGCCAACCGTGGCAGGTCGACCAAGTCGATCCGGGCCTGACAGCCGCGACTGCCTAGCGGCCGGCCCTAGGCTGTCCCGTGCCGACGGGCGGGATGCCGGCGGGTGGTCGTGGGCCAACGCGCTGTGATGAATGTCGTGTAGATCGCCTCCGGATCCGGCCGATACGGATCCCATGAACACAAGCGCACTCATCGGCACCGCTCGCCGTGTCATCACCATCCTGCTCGTCGCCGCCGCGGTCCCGGCCGCCGTCACCGCAACCGCGTCCGCCGACACGATCCTCGACGCGCCCCACTTCGTCCTCAGCGTCAAGGGCACCCCGATCGCCAGCTTCGGCGAACTGTCCGCCGTCACCGGCCAGACCCAGCCGGCGCTCTCCTTTAGTCCTGACGGACAGATTCAGCACACCAAGCAGTACGGCCAGACTCACCCTCCCACGATCACCTTGACGCGCGGCGTCGGCATCTCGAACGCGCTCTGGCAGTGGCACATCGCCGCACTCGCTGGCCAGCCGACCGCGCGCACCGACGCCACCATCACCGTCTACGACGCCGGCGGTCACGCGCTGATGACCTACCTGCTCTACAACGCGTGGCCGACCAAGCTCGAGATCGCCGGACTCAAGGCCGGCACCGATATCGTCCACGAGAGCGTCACCCTCACCTGCGACTCGATCCAGACCGTCGCCTGAGAGAACGAGCATATCGGCAACGGCGAGGTCGACCTCAGCGCGCCCGGAAGCCCTCCCCCGCCTTCCACGCAAGGCTGGCCGGACACCTCGGATCCAGTGCCGGACACAGCGCGCGGCCAGTAACGCCTTCAGCGGCGGCCTCGAGGTCGTCGCGGACGCCAAGGCTGAGCGGACAGTGATTATCGTTGCGTCTCGAATCACGAACGACTCCTGATGGCTCCCGTTCGGTGGTCCCGACAACACGGGCGGGATCACCATCGGTGCCAGCTGGCGGTCGAAGCGGTAGCGCTGCGGTCGTCGGGTTTGGCATCTTGATGGGCTGAATGGTGATTGCGCCGATCACTCCTGCCCAGTTCGACGCTGCGATCGAACTGTGGCATGAGGCCGGCGTCACGCGCCCGTGGAACGACCCCCTGGACGATCTGCGGCGCGCGGTCGCTGGTCCGGCTTCGACCGTGCTCGCTGGGAGCGATGGCGAGACCCTGCTTGCAGCCGCGATGGTTGGCCACGACGGCCATCGCGGTTGGGTGTACTACGTGGCGGTGCGCGTCGAGGCTCGAGGCCTTGGGCACGGCAGAGCCATGATGCGGGCCTGCGAGGAATGGCTTGCTGAGCGTCGCGTGCCGAAGATCAATCTGATGGTGCGCGGCGAGAACGGCCCCGCTCGTGCCTTCTACGCAGCACTTGGATACCGCCACGACGATGTCGTGGTCCTGTCGCACAGACTGCAGGGACCCTGAAGCGAGATCCGTGACCTCCCTGAAGCCCACCAGCACAAGCGTGCGTAGTGCTCCTCGCCGATCGGGGCGAAACGAGGCGTCGTGTCCTGCGGCCGGCCGATGGCATCGACAGCATGGTCGGCGCTGGGCCGATCGCATTACGCGTCTAGGCAAGTGAGGCCCGTGGACGGCCGCGGTGGCGGCGTTCCGCGATCCATGTGATGGTCGGCACCGCGCACCGGACGCTGCGGACGTCGGAGGCTACGTCCCGCGGGAGTCGAACGCCGGGCGCATCGACCGTCTTAATCGCCGAAGGCTCAGCGGACGCGAATGTCGCCCACTCAGTGCGCAGATTCCACCTCGGCGGCCCACGCCCGCTGGTAAGCGTCGACCAGGAACTGATCGACAGCATCGCGGTCCGGCTCGTCCGCAAGGCTGCTGCGGAGGATCGTCTCCTCGAGGCGTGCGGACTGCTCGTGTAAGCGGTCAAGGACGCTGCGGAGGGGTATCTCGCCGTGACGGATCTGCAGCAGGTACTCACGCTCGGGACTGGCGATCGGGAGCGTGATCCGCCCAGTGCTAAGCAACTCCTGACCTTGGTGGGCGATGCGCAGCGCGTGCATCGCGTACTTCGTGTCGTAGCCGTGCTCGGAGGACAGCTCTCGGGTGCGCGTGGCGTGTCGCTCGCCGATGAGACCTCGCCGCTGCGCATCGACGTAACCAAGGAACGCACGCCCCGCCCGTCTAGAAACGAACGCTGGCGCGAGCGCCTGTAGCTCCAGTCCGAGCGGCGCTCGTTCTAAGACGTGCTCGGCGTCGATGAACAGGAGCAGCAGGACGGTCGGACTGCCCTTAAGCGCCATCCGGCAGTACTTCCGAAGCCCGTAAATCGTCAGATCGAGATCACCGGGTCCGCTCGGAACGCCCTCGGGCTGGGTGCGGAACACCCAATGCTCAAACGGCCGCAGTCCAGCGATGTACGCCGGCGGCTCTACGCACACGCCCATCTCGTCACGGTCATCGGTACCGGGATTCGACAGCCCGTGCACGGTCGAGCCGACGACACCACGCAGAATGCAGCCGCGCCGGGCGATCGACTCGGCGACTGCCGCATCCGGTTCCTTGCTGTTGGACACGCCCACGCCCCCAAGCGTATGTCTTCGTTACCCGGCCCTCGCCGTCGCAGATCAGGAACGGTCTACGAACATCGTGTTGAACGGCATCGACTACTCGATCGCGAGTTCAGACTGTCGCCTCGCGATCAATGCGGTGCTTTCACCGCGTCGGAGATCCGGCGCCGCGTGGAGCTGGTTACGGCAGCAAGCCAATGGCGCCGCGCCGCCCTGGTTTGCACGCATCATTGTGTCCGCATACCGGAGGTGTTGATGCGTGCATCGCTCACGCGGGCGATCGCTCCGCCTCAAGCTATCGGGGAACAACAGCTCGGACCTCCTCCCCGTACGGCTCCCCAGTGGCGTTTGGAACCCCCCACAGGAAAACTCGCCTGCTCGGTCTTCACGGTTTGCTCTACCGCGTTGAGGCCCCAACCGGCTTTGCGGTCCACGTGCATGGTGTTATCAGGAGCATGGGCGGCTCGATCGTCAAGTACCCCTCTCTGCGCCCAGCCTGGCTCGAGGGTGGGGCTCCTGTCGTCTTTCGAAGGGGCGCCTCTCTGTTTTACGAGCGCGTTCTGGCGTATGGAGCCACGAAGGCGCCAAGGTACGAGTGTTCCGGGTCGTCGTAGGGCCGTCGGAGCGGCTCGTCACTTGGCGGTAGATCGAAGCGCCCATTGAGCAGGCGCACGAGGACGACACTCGCCACGCACCAGATCCCGCCCGCAACCGGGCTGGTGAGCACAAGCAGGACACCCACCATCACCAGCGGCAAGACCCAAGGAGACAACCATCGCTTCATGAGAATCCTCACCTCCAAGCGGAAAGTTCAGCAGCTGCATTCTGCGCCTCGGGCGGGCGAAACGCAAGGCGCCGACGTGGCCGCTTCGAGCGAGACGCACAGACTTGGCTGTCCCTCTGGGCTTACATCCAGCAGCATGCGACGATCCAGTCGGTGTACCCGGGACAACGGCACCCCCGGGTACAAGCGGCCGTCTCGGGTGTCGGCCTATCCCAACGGCGCGATATAGTTCCCAGCGGCGACATAGCCAGCACGGTGCGGCGCTTCGTATGATCTAACGTAGGATGCGGGCAGGTGGGCGACTGCCGTCCGGATCGGGGTGAGCTGGGGCTGCGCGGACGGCGCACCGAGTGCCAGCTGCTTGACGGGATGATCGCGGCCATTCGTCAGGGTGAGAGCCGCACGTTGGTCGTGCGGGGCGAGGCCGGGGTTGGGAAGACCGCGCTGTTGGAGCACGTCGTGGAGGCGACGTCGTCGGATCTGAGGCTCATTCGGACCACCGGGGTGGAGTCTGAAATGGAGTTGCCGTTCGCTGCTCTGCACCAGTTGTGCGCGCCGATGCTCGATCGCATGGAGCGACTCCCCCGGCTCCGCAGCGCGAGGCGCTGGCGGTCGTGTTCGGGCACAGCGCTGGCCCGCCACCCGGGAGGTTTCTCGTTGGGTTAGCGGTGCTCAGCCTGGTTGTACCCCACGTCGCGTGACTCATGCGATTCGCTCCCGAGTCCGTGAGCGCGAGCCTCTGCGAGCCATCGTCCGGGCGGCTCCCGCAACCGACTCAATGGCGCGGTTTGGGGGGGCGACCGGGAGGTCGCCGCCGCGTGGTCACTGTCGTCGGGTGCAGCGATTCGATCGAGTCCAAGGTGCTCTGAGCAGCCTGACGGACCCCGTCGCGGACATGGGTGACTAACTCGGTGGCGACGGTGCCCGACTCGATGACGCTCACCCGGACGTGGCGGCCGATGAGCTCCGGTAGGAGCGTCGCTCGATCATCTGAGCGACCGTAGCCGGGCCGGACCTCAACGGAGCTAGCTCTCGGCGAGTGCGCACGTCGCCGTTGCGATAGCGCGGATTCATCCGGAGCAGTTCGACCATAGCGTCAGGGTTCGGGCGGTCGGCGGGCCTTCCGGGTCTCGCCGTTGATGGTCGGGACCGTGATGGAGCGGCTGCGGCCGGCAGGGGATGATCGATGGGCGCTTCGCGTTCGGGTGCCCCGCCTCGAACGTGAGCAAGCGCAGGCACCAACGATCGCCGGCGACGACGTCTCGACACTCAGACCCCGACCCGAGCCGTCACCCGACGAAGTGGTCAACGACGGATCGAAGGCCCACGACCGCTTCCACCAATCGCCCTGCGTCGCCATCTCTGATCGATCGCGACGAGGCCATCGGCGAGTGCGCCGGGGGCGCTCGGCGAATCGCCTCGCCTCGCCGCGCGAGATGGTGCGGCGAGAAAGCACCGAGGCAAACGTGCATATGCAGATCAGCGTCTCCGAACGACGGTGTGCCAGCCCGGCTTACGGCGACCAGAAGGCTCCGACGATGAGAAGCACTGTAATTCGGAAAGTTGTCCAGACATGCGTGCCGCACTCAAGTTAATTGAGGATCCTGCCGATTAGATCTCGTCCTTTCTCGGAGGTCGTCGCTGAAGAGTCTGGTACGCGTTTTTGTCGTAGCGTGTTTGATGGCCGTCGCGGCGGTTGGTCAGGGTCGTTTCGGTCGGACTGGGGTCCCTTTGCTTCGGGGTCAGAATTCGGTGGTGGGAGGAGACAGATGTTGCGTCGGATGCAGGTCCAATCGGGCGGCCGGTGGTCGCGAGGGCTGGGCCGCGGCGGCGTGTCGCTCGCGGCAGCGATCGGGTTCTCGGCGTTCGCGTCAGCCGCCGCCTTAGTTGCGCCGGCAGCGAGTGCAGCAACGACAACTCCCGCTTCCGCAGCTGTGCATGTCGTGCGTGCCTGCCCCACGACGGTCACTCCAGGCAGGTTCGCCTGCCTGGTGCTCAAGCGGACCGACGTCCACCCCGTTGTAAGCGCCCAGCCCCTGACGAGCCAGATCGCGCCGGACGCGATCCCATCGGGAGTCGGATACGGCCCGTCACAGCTTCAGTCGGCGTACAACCTGACGTCGGCTTCGGCGAGCGACGGCAGCGGCAGAACCGTCGCTCTCGTTGATGCCTACGACGACCCGACTGCAGCGTCGGACCTGGCGGCCTACCGGTCCGCCGCCGGCCTTCCTGTCGCCAGCTTCACCAAGGTCAACCAGAACGGCGCGACCTCTCCCCTGCCGTCGCCGGCGCCGGCCAGCGACGATTGGACCCTCGAGGAGTCGCTCGATCTCGACATGGTTTCCGCGATCTGCCCACTGTGCAAGATCGTGCTGGTCGAGGCGAATAGCGACAGCGGCACCGGCCTGTACACCGCGGAGAACACCGCCGCGAGCCTAGCCGGCTACGTCTCGAACTCCTGGGGCGGCACCGACTCGTCCAGCGACGCCAGCCTGGACGCCAGCTACTTCGACCACCCTGGCGTCGTGATCACCGCGTCCGCTGGGGACGGCGGCTACGCCGCGGGAACGATCTACCCGGCGGCCTCGCAGTATGTCGTGGCCGTGGGCGGCACGCATCTGACCACCGCCTCCAACGCTCGCGGCTGGACCGAGACCGTTTGGAACACTTCGAGCTCCGAGGGCACGGGATCCGGCTGCTCGCCGTATGAGACCAAGCCGACCTGGCAGACGGACACTGGCTGCTCGAGGCGGACCGACAACGATGTCGCGGCCGACGCAGACCCTGCCACTGGTGTTGCCGTCTACGACACGTCCAACGGCAACGGCGGCTGGAACGAGGTTGGCGGCACGAGCGCGTCCTCGCCGATGATCGCGGCGATCTACGCGCTGGCGGGCAGCCCGGGCAACACCCCGGCCCAGGACATCTACCAGCACGCCAGCAGTCTGTACGACGTCACTAGCGGCTCGGACGGCTCGTGCAGTGGGTCATACCTCTGTACCGCGGAAACGGGCTATGACGGTCCGACCGGCCTGGGCACCCCTGACGGCCTCGGTGCCTTCGGTGGCAGCACCACCGGCGGCTCGGTGACGGCCAACAGCCCGGGTAGCCAGACCGGCACCGTCGGTACCGCGGTCAGCCTGCAGCTGTCCGCATCCGGTGGCACCGCGCCCTACACCTGGACGGCCACCGGTCTGCCGACGGGCCTGTCCATCAGCAGCGGCGGCCTGATCAGCGGCACGCCAAGTGCTGCCGGCACCTTTTCGGTCACCGCGACCGCGAAGGACACTACCGGCCTGACTGCCTCGACCTCGTTCACCTGGACGATCTCGAGCAGTGGCGGCGGTGGCTGCACCTCCAGCCAGCTGCTGGGCAACCCCGGCTTCGAGTCCGGCGACACGGTGTGGGCCGCAACCGCCGGTGTGATCGGTCAGAACGGCCCGTATGAGCCTGCCCACTCGGGCACCTGGGACGCCTGGCTGGACGGCTACGGCAGGACTCACACCGACACCCTGTCGCAGTCGGTGACGATCCCGTCGGGGTGCACCGCCACGCTGGCGTTCTACCTGCACATCGACACCGCCGAGACGACCAAGACCGCAGCGCACGACACGCTCACGGTCAAGGTCGGTTCCACCACGGTGGCGACCTTCTCCAACCTCAACGCTGCCAGCGGTTACACCCTGCACACCTACGACATCTCCAGCTTCGCCGGCCAGAAGGTGACCCTACTGTTCACCGGCGTGGAGAACTCCTCACGGCAAACCTCGTTCGTGGTCGACGACACCGCGATCACGACGAGCTGATAGCGCACTACCAATCGCGCCAACTTGCGCAGCAGGGTGGGCGGGCTGACTCGGGCCACCCACCCTGCTCGTGTGCACCCGGTGCCAGTATGCCCGCAGGGCCGTCGAGGAGCGGCCGGATGCACAAGCCGGCTGAGGTCCGTTCCGGCGACAGGGATGCGTGAATCGCCCGCCGACCCGAGGGGCCACGGATCCGATCGTCTGCGCCGGCGCCACCCGAACCCGGAGCGGGCGAGCGGAAGGTCGCCGATGTGATCGTGGGGGACCGGACGGACTACCGGTATGGTGCGTGTGGCAGCTACCGGCGTGGAGGTGTTGAGAGTGGGTGAGCGGGGGCGTGTTGGCTCGCTGCTGTCGGCGGGCAGTGGTCTGCTCGCGGCGGTGGCGGTGGTGGGATTGTCTGTGGTGCCCGCGGGTGCGGCGCCGCCGGCACCGTGTGCTCGGCCGGCTCGTGCACGGTGACTGTCCCGTACACGGCAGCGGCGCAGCTGTGGACGGCGCCGGTGGGCGTTTCCTCGGCGATCTTCACGGTGGAGGGCGCTGAAGGCGGCGTTGGTGGCGGGGTGGACCCTGGAGCCGGCGGCGCCGGGGATGCGGTCGCAGGGACGATCGGCCTGCTGCCCTCGGAGCAAGTGTCGGTCACCGTTGGCGGCGCCGGGCCGACCGGCCCCTCCGGCGGCGCCGGCGGGTTCGACGGCGGTGGCGCGGGGCGGGTCGTCTGAGGAAGGTGGTGGTGGGGGTGGCTTCAGCTCAGTGCTGACCGCCTCAGCCGGGCTGATCGGTGGGGGCGGCGGCACGGTCGGTGGTGGCTCGGGCGGCAGCGGCGCCCGCGATGGCTGCGGCGGCAACGGCGGTGGTGGTGGCGGCGGCGGCGGCTCGAGCTCGGCCGACGGCGCGAGTGACGTGAGCGTCCCGGCAGGGCATGCGGGCAGCGACGACGGTCAGGTGACGATCGTCTATGCCGACCCGATCAATGCGGGGCCCGCGAATTATTCGACGACCGCGAAACAGGCGCTGAGCGTCCCCGCGAGCACGGGCGTGCTGTCCTTCGCCTCCGGCCCGGGAGGCGACGGACTATCGGCATCGGTCGCGAGCGGCCCGTCGCGCGGCACCCTGGCGTTACAGGCGGACGGGTCGTTCCTCTACACGCCGAACAAGGACTTCGCCGGAAGCGACAGCTTCACGTACGACGCCGCCGATAGCGGTGGCGACTACGCCACCGGCACCGTCAGCTTGACGGTCGCGGCAGCCTCTCCCGACCCGCCCGCGGCCGTCAGCGCCGTCGCCGGGAACCGGGCGGCAACGGTCTCGTTCACCGCTTCGCAGGATGACGGCGGCTCGCCGATCCTCGACTACACGGTGACCACGTTGCCGGGCGGCGCGCACGCCTCGGGCGGCGGCTCGCCGATCACCGTCGGGGGCCTGACGGCCGGGACCTCGTACACGTTCACCGTCACGGCGACGACGGCGATCGGCACGAGCAATCCGTCGGACGCGTCCAACCGGGTCGCGATCCCCGCGCCGCCGATCGCCGAGGTCACGTCGCCGGCAAACGGCCGCACCTACACGCTTGGTGAGAAGGTCGTCACGAGCTTTGCCTGCAGCGAGGGGACCGGTGGTCCCGGGCTCGTGTCGTGCAAGGACTCGAACGGCGCTTCGAGCCCGGCCGGGAGGCTCGACACCTCCGCGCCCGGCAAGCACACGTACCAGGTCACGGCGACGAGCGGCGACGGACTGGTCACCACCACCACGATCAGCTACAAGGTCACACGCCCGGTGCCAAGACCACATTTCGCGTGTTCAGCACACAGCCGGGAGTGGTCCGCGGGCACAGGTGCGCCAAGCCGACACGAGCGAGCCACGGCAAGGCCGAACGCTGCATCCGCCTGGTGTTGGCCGGCAGCTTCACCCATACCGACAACGCCGGACTCAATCGCTTCAGGTTCAGCGGTCGTCTGCGCGGACATTCGCTAAGCGCCGGCAGCTACGTGCTTACGGCCATCGCAACGTTCGCAGGGCGATCGAGCCGACCTCTGAGCGCGCGGTTTAGGATTCTCCCGCGACCGGTGGTACCGGTTCACGGGCGTGCATCGGCAGGCGGAAGATGAGCGCGAACGCGGCAGTGGTCGGGGCCAGGCATGCCCAGGCGGTGATTGCGAGTGCGTGTGTCGGCAGGTGGTCGGTGAAGGCTGAGAAGAAGATCGTTCCGAGTGAGGCGACGCCGATCGCGCTCGAGAGCTGCTGCACTGCCTCGAGTACGCCGGAGGCGGAGCCGACCTCGTCCATCCCGACGCCGGCGA
>Ga0302325_10030974_pt1 | contig 11020 bp, 8 predicted proteins | sample Palsa_T0_2_FD_201948 | JGI IMG/M metagenome (GOLD analysis project Ga0302325, IMG submission 201948) | Peat permafrost microbial communities from Stordalen Mire near Abisko, Sweden - Palsa_T0_2 | ecosystem: Environmental > Terrestrial > Soil > Palsa > Peat permafrost | place: Sweden: Abisko... | reverse complement strand
GATGGCGGGCCTTCCAACAAAGCTAGGACATCTCTCCGCTCTTCATCCAACATAGACTCCAACGACATATGCTTAGCCATAGTTGCGATTGATATAGAAGCTTTGCGCTAGGGCTTCTCAATGATAGTTTTTCCCCTTGGGGGCTTCGGCTGTGGTGACGACAAGACAAGACAAGTTGCTGTTGTGTAATCAAATAAGGCAAGAGCAGCTGAAGCTCTTCAAAGAGCCCGCGTTATCGGTTGATGAACTTTCGGGGTGTCCAGATAAGTTGAAGATACTGCATTGTGGTTGGACGTCCGAATTTCGATTGCGCTCAGGTCATTGCTACAGCCGTGCTGTTGCCTGTGAGTTTGGTGTGACGCGTAATAGAGTAGCGGTCGATGTCGAGGCTGGAACTGCGTAGGAAGCGCCGAGAGATATGTGGAAGGTCTGGGGAGATGGAAGGCGTCGGTGGGCCACGTGTCTGGAAAATTCGAGGGGGAGGAGGAGGAGGTGGTGGTGTTTTATGACCCAGTGACTGTTGATGCGCTGCCGCTCCGGAAAAGTCTGCAATTCTGCCCTAGGTAGGCTCGGATTATAACTGTCTCCTGGCGCTCTGGGTCCCGTGCGAAGACAAGGCTGATGGAAATGTGTGTAAGTTGCGAGAGAGAAGTCGTTGCGCAGAAATCCGTAGAGTTGAGAGTTTGTAGATGCTTAAGTAGTGAGTGCACTTAACGAGTAGCGAGTAACTTCGTAACCTCGTAACCTTGTCCCCTATTTGCTTAGCGTGGACCAACGAGCTCTCTGCAGGCGGGGATGTTGACGGCCGCTGCCGAATGAAATACTTCAGGGATTCCCTGATTCAGCGATTCAACCGCGAGCAGGAGCATGGGCGTGAGCATGGGCGTGAGCATAGGCGTGAATGAAAGAGGATGATGGCATGCAGCACCCGCATGAGCAACAGAGATAGATCCCAAAGACACCGAAGTCGGCAGTCCTGCAGCAGTGGTACTGTAGGCAAGCTCTCATATACTACTTACAGTATGAAGGATGAAGGCCGTCAGACACAGCTCCCACTGGCCAGCCCAAAAGTCCAATTGCACATGATAAGGATGACTGACCCTGGCCGTGTGCCGTGGCTGTCCCCATTCTGAGTGCGTCCAACCTCTACTGCTGTACAGTAGCCTTATGTGGATGTGCCTCTCGAGTCTCGAGTCTCGTGTTGGCTGGGCGAGCCCCCGGCAGTCCCGCACCCCTCCCATCTTCCCCACAATTGCAAGAGAAAGTGGTCCCGGTAGAGACGAAACGAGTTACCTCTTCAAAAATACACAGTTGACAGCAGCCTCCCTCCTGTAGGATTATCACCTTTTTATCATTTATCACCCGAAGGCCTATCACCCGAAGGCCGGTCCCCCAACCGCTGGTATACCTTGAGCAAAAAGCATTTCCAGTCCTAACCTTATAAAGTGCGACTCAAAGTCATCGCTAACGTAACCCATTCCTTGACCCCTTGGCACCAAAGAACAAAGAGGGCGCAGCACAGCGCCAAGCTACTGTACGAACAAAACGACACGCTTCTTATCTTTCCACTTTGTGGCTGTCATATTGCTGCAGTAGGTCCGCAAGGCTTGCCCATGGGTTGTATGCATCCAAGATCTTGGCATTGCATCTCCAGCTGAAACCCCACTGCGTGGTTGCTGTTTATTCGCTCGTAGTGGGATACGGGGTACAGACTTTAGCATCCTATCTAAGAGACTTCCGGAAGGCGGCTTCCTCCCCGTCCTGTTTTCCCGCTGATAAATTGCCTGTTTCCTTTACAAGAGGACCGACAGCGCCACGCAGAATTGCGAAGCCTTGAGATGCGAGATAATCGTACAAACAGCGATAAGAAACTATTGCGTACAAGTGCTGCTGTAAGCCTGCAAGCCTGCAAGCCTGACAGCCACTCTCTGCCCGCAGATGCAAGGCCTTCGCTTCCCTATGGCCCTTCCAATCCAAAGTCCACGTGCTGGGCTACAAGGCCAGAAATGCGTTTCTCTTCCCGAACATCGCATCATTATCATTACCATGGAGCCTTCCGGACCGTCCCCCGTCGGGACCTTGTAATAAGAAATGCTTGTTGAATTGCCGTACGGCCGATCTTCTCCCCGGAAAGTGCCAAGCGGCATGTATATCAAGGGAGCATGCGTCCGTTCTCTTCCGATGTTCTTCGTTTCATTGTGATCTATCATTCCAAATTATCATTCCAGATTTAAGCAAGCGGAAGATTACCAGATCATGGTCATGACCATGGTTGTTGATTATATTTTTACAAAGGCGCAGGACCATTGCCTTTACAGTTGGTGGAATGGAAATTTTTGCTAGGTCATCCATTCACTAAGGGCTATCGAGATATAGAAATATACGATGGTGAAGAAAGTTTCTTGAAAATTGGCTCCGAGTGTCCCATACCAAGCCGGGCTTTCAATGCCAGAACGTACGCCCAAGTCTCGTGGGCTAATGGTAAGATTACCTTTATACCCTCTGATTCACATTGGTGAGCTTGTGAAAACCTTCGCCTTGGAATTTGAAACCCAAGTGATCTAATACATCTCTTAATATCGAAACGGAATCCAACAATTTGCGTCGCATCTCAGTCTATGTAGCTCTTCTCATATTCCCTGCAATGTCGCCCCTTTTCACCCAGAGCTTAGCCAATGTTCGGATAAATTTTCAGGGGCTTTAGACGAGACTCACGTCACATGGTAATCTAGCTTATTTGACTCCCTTTTCATCTAATAATGCTCTGTCATTAGCTGGGCGCTGTCATTACAAAATGGCATATTTCAGAAGAATCGAAGAGGCTTTGAGCATCCGGACGATCTTTGAGATCAAATCCAAGGCCAATGTTGCTCAACATTTGGGACATTGACTCCGATGTGTAATAACATTGCAACGTAAGCTCTATTCACTCTTAGCCTCTAGGTCAGATGAAAAGCCTGTCCTGGAACTAGAAAGCCCAGGACGTGTTGCGGTGTGTGGTTTGCAACAAATCTCACTTCTCAGTATTCAGTCGCGTCCGAAAACACAACCAGATAGAAACGAAGATCATTGTTAATATTAAGCTGGGGCATCGAACGAAGTGTGATATGCAACAAAATCCTCAAGGTGGAGTAGTCACTCCCAGATGTATTCTTAAACGAGGCATTAGACGAGGATAAAATCCCTCTAGAGGAAGACTTAGCTAGCGTAAGCAAGTGGAAGTCATCCAAATTCTCATTGGCAAATAAAGGTCTCTTGCTGTCTTAGTCATTAACAATATTTTTTCTAAATCTTGCACACGAGCACTTCACTCATCTTGTGCTTAGGCGCCCTCTTCATCTATCACAGTCCTTAAGACCAAGAGTTACAAAGCGAGGAGAGTGAAGCAAGTGAAATAGCAATCAGTATTCAGCCATCTCACCTCTTCGAACAAATATCCTAGCGTCTCCAGAATTACTTCACACCTCCTCGGCCCAGACCTCATCTTTGCCCTGAAACTCCGAGGTCCAATCAACATACCCGTACCACTATTTGACATTTAGCTTTCACCAGGAGTTCCAACAACCTTGCTACCTATTGATACTCCCTCTTCCTCACCGATCACACAACAAAAAGGCCCATAAGCCAAGCCCAGAGCCCCATAGCCAACCAAAACACCAACCTTCCTTTTTCTACCAAGCACATGGCAACACTTCCAGATTCTCCTTTCAATTTAAAAACAAAGCACCGCCAAGACATCTCCGCCTCCCCGGATTGTGGGTAACTCGTGCTGTTTTCTATCTCAGTGGCCTCGTGGCAAGGCGCTTGATCGACAGAAAGGATAACTAACTGCAATTAGAAAAGAAATGCGGACAGTGATGCATCGGGTCTTGAGGGAGGCCCCGTCAGGAGGCCTTGGTCGCTGAAATCAACTTTGAAGGCGGAATGAACACTCCTAGCTCCAATGGGACATTCGGCTTTAAAAGTGATAGAGAATGTACATGTATGTCCCTGGCGTCTGGCTGCAATCATTCAATGGCACCTTTTCAACCATATGTCATCATGCAGCGGAGGATATTCAACTGCCGTAAGACATCAGTGATGTGCATTTGCTTTTGCATTCTGCATGTATTTTGAATACAATATGATACAACTAACCACAAGCATACATCACCTCCTCACGAACCGCCTGTAATTCAGATTCGCTCTCGCCGAAGTCCCCGTCTTATGCACCAACTGCCTCTTCTCCCAAACGGAACTCTTTCCCTCCACCACATTGATAATCTCATCGGCAACCCGCAACGCAAACTGGTTCTTCCCGCTCCCCCGTGATTTCTTCTTGTTTGCAACGTCGAGGATCCATTGTACAGCCTGCCGCCTCCTTTGCCGTAAGCTAAGGGGGACGGGAATCTGTAATGCTGCTCCTCCACCTGCTGCACCTCTTTGAGATCGGATTCGAAGTAGTGGGGCCACGGAGTCGATTGCGAGAGTGAGATAGCCGATTGGGTTGAGGGGTAGATGTGTTGGAGGAGGAGCTCCGGGAAGGAGAGGACGAGCGGGATTAGGTACGGGTGGAGGGGCGGTTCGGAGGTGATTTAGAATGAATGACATATTCTACACAACCGAAGATCATTAGTATTTCAATTCTTAAATTAGAATCTGCGAAGTACTGAAACGCAGAATGAAAATAGAGAAAACTGATGAGCCTACCCTCTGGGCAACGCTTAGTTTGCCATCCTTCATCAGGAGATTTGTAACTTGGGCAACGACTGGGTCGTAGCGGTACTTTAAATTGGCATTTGGAGGTAGTGGTAACTCGGGCAGGCCGTATTTGTAGCCAACTGTGTTGACGTCGACGGGATCTGTGCCGTGACCACCTGCTGCGATGTTCTCCATTTGTCCTAACGAGAGCAGATTTGCAAAGGTGGTTTTATCTGCCGCATCTGCTTTGCTGCCATCCATTTCTTCCTTGATGATTTCTGGAGCTTTGTCCCTCCCCTCCTCGTCACGCTTGAGTATCTGTGAATGTTTAGTCTATGGTCCAAGGGTCTGATGTCATGGAAGCCACGAAGACCGGAAGGGGTCTTCAACGTACATCTTGCACAGGAGTTCCTTGTCCCAAGTCCGGTTCTGTCTCTCCCATTATTTTGCCCACATCAGCAGCCTCTTCACTAACATGTCCCAGAACATCTTGATTGGGACCTTGTGGAGCGTGAGGGTCCTTCTCGTCTGCAAAGCCTCTCCTCGAAGCCAGAGGTAGAATCCGGGGTTGGTACGAGGCAACCGAAGGTCTCGCTCTTATAGCAAGCGATCGGCTTGCGCCAAAAAAGTTCAATCGTGGTGGCATGGTGATGTTTGTTTAAGCCCTCGTCTCGTCATTGAAATCAACGAGCTCCAAAATTTTGGAGAGCGTGATTTGCGGCCTTATTTTTTGCCCTCCGCTTGAGGCAGCAAGAATTTGGACCCCCACGCGGAATTTTAGAGAATCAATGCCCCAAAAGCGGGGAAAGAAAATCGACAATAAACTATTCCGAGTCAAGTTCTTGATACAATCGTAGAGCAGCTTTTTGTGAGTAGGTATCTCTAACTTCAACGGATTCGAAGAGCTTCTCGTTGCCAAATTGAAAGATAGAGACTGCGCATTCACTTTTGATTAATCATTTTCGCTTGTTGGAGATGGTGGTAGTACAAACGGATGAAGGTGGGATGATAACACGGGGTACTCCAGGGTAGATCGCTGTACCTGTTTTTGACAGAACCGGGAGGCTGGGACCCTTGTAAGACGACAACGCTTTGGAGATCTCCGGCATCAGAAAATTTCTTTCTTCAACACTGGTCACGTTTACGAACGCGTTTTACTCAAGTAACAAAAAATCGACCTATCAGCAAGTTGCTTGCAAGGAGAAGAATTTCCATCATAGTAAAGCTACTATGTACTCGAAATCTGAAGTTATTCGTGAGACAAATCCATGGTTGAGTCTAGAACTTTTTCCCTCCATTTTCTGAAGAAAGTAGAAATATCCAAGAAACTATCTGTCATAGCCCAGCGCCCATGCCGTCCTGTGAAGACCATTCCAAACCCGACGCCTAAAGCCACACGTTTTTGCGCCAACCCATGCAGTACCATACCATATGGTGACCCTTTATGATCCTCGTATCCTACATGCCAATTCAACAAGTTTTGCTGAAGTCCTCATCGTGCGACGATGTGTGTTCTGGTGTCGCTACCACCTAGTTCGGCTTTGTGAAGGGGAACTCGGATTCGACCCGGTGAGATGCTTCAATGCGACCTCTGCGGCATCCTCCTTCGCATTGTTGACGTGCTGTCCATCGTACCAGAACCTCGCTGCGATGTTCTGTCCTTGAACTGTCACTGTGCTAGACCATGCTGTGCGTCCGCCTAAGGCATTTGTAAGCCAATTGGCCGTTTCTAGAAGCGTTTGAGCAATTGTATGCTCACCTCGTCTGTCCGACATGATTTGAAATATTGGAGGGTGGATTTGAGCTTCGCGGCATTTTTCTATTCATTGTCAGCGGAAGCCATTAGTGCAGAAGAGTAATTGCCGTACCTTCTAGTCTCTCTTGCCAGGTTGCAGCTCCAGAGCTGTAGCTTGAATAAGACATTCTTGTCTACCTTCTCGAAATCGACAGATGAAGGAAGGACCTTAGGTATAGCTTTAGTTGCGGAGCCGAAACAGTGGAGGTGCCGGTGCCGGATATGGCGTTATGCTCTGCAGGAAGCAGAGGCTCGATGGAGTTCTTATAGGTTGCTGTATTGGTCGAGGACCTTTAAGGAAAGAGGGCAAGTGTTGGGCAGTGAGGTGGCAGTCAGACGTTGAAAAGAAGGGAGGAAAACTTGCTGCGTTTGCGTATCCATACATGCAACTGCAACACGGCAGCTAGACTCAGGTCTGTTTCGGCATGATGCATCTGAACAGATGGAGAAATGCAGTCGAAGAAGTAACGTCGATCAACCGAAAGAATATAGGGCCGTGTGTGTGCTGGTCCCATCGGTGAGATACCACAAGTCCATGTACGACCGTACCGAATGACTTTGGAAAAAGCAACGTGAGGCGTGAGTAGTGGAGATGCAAAGCCAGCGCTGCAGACTCTTACAGCTTCTTGCAGCTGAGAATCGTCATGGGACGGTGGGATAGAGGGTCGAGTTGGGCAGGTGCGTGAGCACGATTGGGGTGGGGAGAGGGGGGGGGATTCGCAGCGAGGCATATGAGAGCCCAATAAGAACAGTATTCTTACCTCGATCCAGCCGTGCTGCATAGAGGCCAAAGTAGGACAAGCCAAGGTACCAATACTTTTGTCATGAATGGTTTTAAGAGCACTGTGCTTGCTGCTGAGTCTTTGATAAGTTTTCTTCGCAATTTCCTTGGTGCGATCCGTTTTTCTTTTGATCGAAAAACCAAATATACGTTTGCTGATGCAGATCCCGGGCCACGCAAAACTCCAATCGCGCGGAGATGAGAACTAAACCGCCAATTCTGGATCAAACAATAAAGTGCCAGACGTTCGACGATACAAAAATACCGATTTGTGATAGGTTGGACCAAACTTTCAAGTCCTGCAACGGGAACCGTGTCTTGACTACCATCTGGTATCCCCCGACTACTGTAGATGCCCGAGAGGAATCGATCGAGCTACACTGCAGGAACGGGTGGCTACATGACTTATACGACGAACTGTAAGTACCTTGCAAGGAAGCTCCTTGATTCGAGGTTATGAATCAGAGGAATCCTTCGACTGGTGGCCGATGAAGGACCAGACGGTACTGTGCAAGCAATCAGCCCTGCGACTTGCATCTTTGTCTTGAATCTTCTGATCAGCACCATCTGCCATCGTGACCAAGTTGCTACACCGCTCCCCCAATCTACAGAGAACGAGCCCGACAGCTTGGGAGAGCAGATCGTTCAACTGGAGACGTAGCGCGGACAGAGTCTGACCATGCCTGCATTATTGTTCCAACAGATCCAAGACGATATATGCTTATGTATGAACGCGCAAGCCCTGTTCCCGCAAGATGAACTGATGCTGCTGTCTCAGTGAAGCAGGCGTTTGTCAGATGAGAAGTAGAATCTTTGGCAATCGTCGAGTATGTCGGCCGCATGCTGGGCCACTCGGATCGTGCGTCATGGCTGAAAGCCTTCAGATCTCGATCCATTGAGCATGCAGGACCTTTCCCCTTGCTGATACACAACTTCAATCATTGAAAATGCGCTCAGTCATCAGAAGATAATGATAGTCGTTGTAGCGTGGCGACTTCAGAGGCAGCCAAGTAATATATTGCTCCAGCCTCGTTGTTTGGTGCTAGCCAGCCTTGCTTGACCAGCGCATCGTTCAGCATTGCTGCCCAAGTGATACGACAACAGCCTTCCTTTCGGCCCTGGATGATGGGGCAAGCCATCGGTAGGACGGCATAGGCCGCGGTATGCGACCTATCGATCCGGGCATCTGAGGGCCTGCTTCCCGAGCCAGGGGCGGTTTCCAGAAGAAAATTTGCTCGGGCTGAAATTACCACATGAAGGAGTACAGTACTCGGGGAATTCGAACTTCGACAACGGGCTCGAGGGAGGGTAGCCGGCCATGCTTCGAATCTGTTCACGTGAGCGTCTCACTTTTCTTTGAAGCTCTTCTTCAAATACCGGTATTGTTGTGATGTGGAGTAATCTCCGGCACGAGTCATGAGATCGTGATCTGGGAACTAAGATGAGTAATCTTCACAGGCACTTTAGTGTTGCCTCGGCCTGGACGACCGTGGGGAAGCGCAGCTGGCGGAAGCTCATGTCAACAAAAGCTGACATGAGAGTCGACGGGTTTCACGAATGAACTCATAGACGACCGCCAGGAGATAATGATAGAATAGAAAGATTTCTTTTCTAATATCATCGACACACTTTCCCTGCCACATCAAACGCAATGCCTTTCAACACCAAGCTGACCAGGGCGCTAGGCATCAAAAGTAGGCTCAATTCGAACTCCTGTTAGGCCGACAAAGCTGATAATCTGCCATCACAGTTCCTATTGTCCAAGGAGGCATGCAATGGGTTGGATATGCTGAACTCGCATCTGCCGTCAGTAACGCAGGCGGACTGGGAATTCTCACTGCTCTCACCCAACCAACGCCGGAAGACCTTCGAAAGGAAATCCGAAAATGCAAGACAATGACCAACAAGCCGTTCGGCGTCAATATCACCCTTCTTCCGTCCATGAATGCGCCCGATTATGGAGCATATGCACAAGTGGCTATCGATGAGGGCATTCGAATTGTCGAGACCGCGGGAAACAGTCCTGGACCAGTTATCAAGAAACTGAAGGCAGTTGGGACCATAATCCTCCACAAATGTACCACTATCCGACATGCACAGAGCGCCATCAAGCTAGGTGTTGATTTCCTGAGCATTGATGGCTTTGAGTGTGCCGGACATGTTGGCGAGACGGACATCACGAATTTCATCCTTCTCAGTCGAGCTCGACAATCTCTCGATGTGCCATTTATTGCATCCGGAGGCTTTGCAGATGGACAAGGACTTGCCGCTGCTCTGAGTTTAGGAGCCGAAGGTATCAACATGGGCACTAGATTTATGTGTACCATTGAAGCACCCATTCACAAAAACATCAAGGATGAAATCGTCAGGGCCCAAGAAACCGACACAGAGCTCGTGCTCCGAAGATGGAAGAACACTAGTCGATTGTATAAGAACAAGGTAACAGAGGCGGCGGTGAAAGTAGAGAGAGAAAGTAAGACGGGCAAATTCGAGGAGGTCGCGCCCTATGTCAGCGGTAAAAGGGGCAGAGAAGTCTTCATCAATGGGGATCCTGATTATGGGGTAAGCAACTTGTTCCATCTACTAAAGTAATTACTAACCTGTCTATAGGTTTGGACTGCAGGCCAGGTCATTGGCCTCATTCACGATATCCCCACGTGTAATGAACTAATCAAGAGGATTGAACGCGAGGCAGAGGAGACTTTGAACAAAGCATCTGCCCTCATTGTACCTGCAAGCAAGCTATGATTTGTACTTCTAGAATTCAAACAAGTCGCTTTTGGAATTATTTGGCGCAGTGGGGTCGCTTTGAGGCGTTCTCACGGGGTGTGTAGTATAGCACACCAACCGGTAGGTTCTTAGCGAGACAAAGTCATCCTAAGGCCGTCGACAACTAAGCAAGCTCGAATTTTCTGCTCCTTCCTCCAAATTCCGATCTCCTCTTTAATACTTCTTCCGTCTATTCTTCCCAATGCTCTTCCATTTCTCAAAACAACCAAGATCATCAGAACTACTTACCCAGTGCTCCAGAGGTCTCTCCTCCGCTTTTACAATCGTCTCTGCAAACCTCATAGTCACATCGGCCAAGGGGAGGCCTCTGGGGAGGCGTCAACACACGCTCACAGCCATAAAAAGCACGAACTACCCTCCAGGGCCAACCCCTCCCCACCGGAAAACCATCGCCACATCGGCATGAGGGTGATCTCGGGAGGGACCACAACATCAACATTAACCCAAAGTTTCCAGATCCGCCAGAAGATTTATATCTGCATTGCTGAATACCGGTTCATTTAAGTCAATCTTCTTGACTTCGGTCATAGCTGGGGGCGTAGTAAGTAACAACATATCCAATCGGAGCATGAATCATACTAATTCTAATGGCATTCTTACCTCGGAAGGCCGCCTTGAAGAACTATCCCTGCTTATCTGTTATTCTGGCCCCTTATCCATAAATCTTAGTTCATCCTTTGCTTCATTTTTCTTGTCACACCGTTGTATGAACTCAAGGTTGTTCATAGTCGACTATGCGCAGTGGCTTTCTGTTTCTAGGGTTCAGAACACGTCGGGGAAGACCGTTCAACCAGCGCCCTTCTGCCTCGGAGAATGGAAGGCCCTTCCTTCTCCGAACCATTAAATCAGCGTACCGTTCTTGCTGTTGCTTCGTAGGTTCGATTGGTATCTGATTCCAAAGATATTTGACAAATGCCTGAGCTGAGGAGCTATCTATCCATGCTCATATCATCTCACAATAAACAAATTTCATC
>Ga0302325_10030973_pt1 | contig 11020 bp, 9 predicted proteins | sample Palsa_T0_2_FD_201948 | JGI IMG/M metagenome (GOLD analysis project Ga0302325, IMG submission 201948) | Peat permafrost microbial communities from Stordalen Mire near Abisko, Sweden - Palsa_T0_2 | ecosystem: Environmental > Terrestrial > Soil > Palsa > Peat permafrost | place: Sweden: Abisko... | reverse complement strand
GCTCACCTGTCAGGGCAGCGTCCGCGCCACAGGCGCCGAACTCCTGAGCTTTGATTTGCAGGAGTCGCTCGGCGGCCAGTCGCAGGACACCGGGGCCACTCGATTTCCCAGTGGCTCCGCCACTTTTACCTGTGCGCAGCGCATGATTGACATTCAAACCTTGAGTCTCGCGACCAGTGCAGACTCGTCAGCGAACGGCTCTGGCAGGATCGATTTCAGCCGCAATCTTGACTTGCGACTCCGGATGTCGTCAGCGCTTGCGCCCGGCGGCGACGCTCCGGCAGCATCATTTCGCATAACCGGTCCGCTCGCCGCTCCTAAATTCGCGCTGCCTCAGCCGCCGCCCCGTCGTTCGCGCTAGCGTATTTTCCTTCTGGCACGCACCGCTCTTCCCGAATTGGCTTCGGCGGCGGAAAATGTGTCGAGGGTTTGGAGGGGTGTAGCACTGCTACGCCCGGTATACATGCCTGACAACCGGTAGCCCATCCCTCTCCCGCTCACCCGCACGGTCCAATGACGCTCCGGCCATGCCTGCGCCCCTCTTCCCTCACTCCAAGCCCTGTGCTAGCGTTCGTTCGATGCCGTCGCGCTGTACAAATATGATTCGCCTCGCTCTGTTCGTGAGTTTGACGCTGTTTTCACCGGCGCTCGCGGCCACGGCCGGTGAGCGAGTGCGCTTCGCGCCGAAATTTGTTCCCGGTGAAGTTCTTCGCTACCGCATTGAATCGCGCACCACGACCACGGGAACAACCACCACCCCCATCGTCAATCCCGAGGGCGGCTCGCGATCAACCCAGGCGATCCATATGATCGTTCGCCTGGAAACGCTCGGCGTCTCGGCCGCCGGCAAGGTCCGGTTCCGCGCAACCTACGAAAAATCCAGCGCCGAGTCTGAAAGTGACGCGCTCGATCTCGCGGCTTCTTCATCGGCCGATCGGTACAATCACCTCGAAGGCCGCTCGGTCGAATTCACCATGGAGCCTGACGGGCAATTTTCGGACTTTCAGAATGTGGGCGCAGCGGCGGCGGGCCAACCCGTCCTGGGCCAGCCAGCCCCGGGCCAACCAGCCATTGACCCGGTGCTGGCGCTGCTCCAGGGAGCCGTTTCGGACGGCACCTTCCCGCAAAAGGGCGTCGCCATCGGCGAGAAATGGACTAGCGAGCAGCCGATTCCAGGCGCGTTGCTCTCCGGCCTCACCCGGCGCACGGAATCCTCGTATCTGCGCAACGAGCCATGCGGTTCATCCGCCGGATCGCAGGCTTCCGCGGTTCAACCCGGCCAGCATCCGGACGACTGCGCCGTAATCCTGACCCACTTCGAAATCCTGCGGCGCGGTTCTACTCATTCCGACGCCACTCCCGACGACTATCGCCGCAACGGCCTGCGCACCTCCGGCACCTGGACGGGCTCCGGAGAAAGTCTCGATTCCATTTCGCTCTCGAGCGGCCTCCTCGTCAGTTCCACGGATACCAACACACAAGAAATGGACTACCAAATCACCAGCGCCAGCAGCGGTTCGAGCATTCATCATGTCGGCAAAGTGCAAAGCCAGTCCGAAGTCACATTGATGCCAGAACAACCGTAGCCCGGGGTTTCGTAGGGGCATGGCACTGCTACGCCCGCCGAAGATGCTTGGCACTCCGCCGCCCATTTGCCAGCCGCGCTTTTTAGGGGGTCGGAGCTTCTGCTCCGACATGCGCCGCGAGAGATGACCGGGGCTTTAGCCCCTGGGGACAATGTCTCTTGCGAGCGCCGAAGATTTGCGCATACGCTCCAGGCGAGGACCTGTTTGACAGAAGGCGTATAATGGAGAGTTTCGAGTACCCCAAATTTCGGACTAGAGGCGATGCGCCGTGAAATTCAAGCTTGCGAGTGACTACGAGCCCCGCGGTGACCAGCCGGAAGCCATCTCGCAGCTCGTCCGCGGGCTGACCGACGGCGACCGTCACCAGGTCCTCCTCGGCGTCACGGGCTCCGGCAAGACTTTTACCGTGGCGAAGGTGATTGAGCAGCTCAATCGGCCCTCGATCGTCCTCGCGCACAACAAGACTCTGGCCGCGCAGCTCTACCACGAGTTCAAATCGTTTTTCCCGCAGAACGCCGTCGAGTATTTCGTCAGCTACTACGATTATTACCAGCCGGAAGCCTACGTTCCGTCGAGCGACACCTTCATCGAGAAGGAAGCCACGATCAACGACGAGCTCGACAAGCTGCGCATGAGCGCCACCCGCTCGCTCTTCGAGCGCCGCGACGTGATCATCGTCGCGTCCGTCTCCTGTATTTATGGCATCGGCTCGCCCGAAGCCTATTTCGGCATGATGCTGATGCTTGAAAAGGGCCAGCAAATCACCCGTGAATCGATCCTGCGCAAGCTCGTCGAAATCCAGTACGAGCGCTCCGAGGATCTACGCCGCGGCACGTTTCGCGTTCGCGGCGATATGATCGAAATCTATCCGCCCTATGACGATCTCGCCGTGCGCATCGAGCTCTGGGGCAGCCAGGTCGAAGCGATCCGCAAGATCGATCCGCTCACCGGCCAGATCCGCTCCCGTGAAGGCGAAATCTCGCGCCTGCCAATTTATCCGAAGACGCATTACGTCCTGCCAGCCGCCCAGAAAGAGCGCGCCATCCAGACCATCTACGAAGAGCTCGATTGGTGGAAGGGCGAGCTCACGCGGCAGGGAAAAATCGTCGAGGCTCAGCGGGTGGTGCAGCGCACGCACTTCGATATCGAAATGATGCGCACCATCGGATATTGCCACGGAATCGAGAACTATTCCCGGCACATGTCCGGCCGCCTGCCAGGAGAGGCCCCGCCCACGCTGCTCGATTACGTTCCCTCGGATTTCCTGCTCTTCGTGGACGAATCGCACCAGACGATCCCGCAGCTTCGCGGCATGTACGCGGGCGACCGCTCGCGCAAGCAAACCCTCGTGGATTACGGCTTCCGCATGCCCTCCGCGCTGGACAACCGCCCGCTGAACTTCGCGGAGTTCGAGCATCGCGTCAACCAGGTCGTCTACGTTTCCGCCACGCCCGGGCCTTACGAGCTGACCAAGTCCGGAGGCGTTGTGGTCGAGCAGGTGATTCGGCCCACCGGACTCGTGGACCCGCAGACCGAAGTGCGGCCCGTGAAAGGGCAGGTGGACGATCTGCTGGAAGAAATTCGCGTGCGCGCCGCGCGCAACGAGCGCGTGCTCGTGACGACGCTCACGAAACGCATGGCCGAAGATCTCGCCGAATACTTCGCCGAAGTCGGCGTGCGCTGCCGCTATCTTCACTCCGAAATCGAGACCCTCGAGCGCGTGCGCATCCTGCGCAGCCTGCGCCGCGGCGAATTCGACGTGCTCATTGGAATCAACCTGCTGCGCGAGGGGCTTGATCTGCCGGAGGTTTCGCTCGTCGCCATTCTCGACGCGGATAAGGAAGGCTATCTTCGCAGCGCCACGTCGCTGATTCAGAGCATGGGCCGCTGCGCTCGTCATATCGAAGGCCGCGCGATCCTCTATGCAGACCGCATGACCGATTCCATGCGCCAGGCCATCGGCGAAACCAGCCGCCGGCGCGCGAAGCAGGAGGCCTATAACCGAGAGCACAACATTACGCCGATGTCGATCATCAAGTCCGTGGACATGCAGCTCGCTCGAATCGTCGAAGCGGATTACATCACCGTCCCGGCGGACGACGTGCCCATCGGCGACATCACCAACGAGCACGAGTTGCAGCAGGCCATCGTTCAGCTCGAAGCCCAAATGCGCGAAGCCGCGAAGAATTTCGAATTCGAGCGCGCGGCCAGCCTCCGCGACCGCATCCGCGCCCTAAAGCAGCGCGACCTTTGCGTTATCGCCGCCACCGAAGTCCCCGCATTGCCCGCCACGAAGACTGCTTCGTAGGGGCATAGCACCGCTACGCCCGGCGCACATGCTTGGCAAAGCGCTGACCACCTGGCAACCATTGTTATCCCGAGCGAAGTCCCATGCGTCTTTGCCTTTCCCGCGATTTTTGCGGGCGTGGGACGCAGCCGAGGGATCTGCTCCTCTTCTCGCTCCTGCTTTCAGCCGCCGGCCGCGCCTACACCACGCCGCGCCTCAACTCCTCCAGCGAATAAAACGTCCCGCGCCAGGTAACGCCGCCCTGCCACAGCGTCACGATCGTGGACCGCGCCAGCATCCAGCAAATAATCACCGCGCCGAGTGGGTACGTCAGCGCATACGCGACCGGCGCCCCTAGTTCGACAGCCACTCCAGCCCCAACCGTCGCCGGCAACGCCACGGCAATCAGCGCAAAAGTGAGCGCCCACCCCCGCGCGAACGGCAGCGCCAGCACCGGAAACACAAACATCAGCAGCGTCCCGAAAATCTGCGCGGTGATCAGCCACAGCTTGAATCCAGTCGCCGCGAAGAAATTCTTGGTGGTCCCGCGAATCGTGTTTCCCAGGCCCGCGTGCCAGTGCACGCTGACGGCATTGCCGCCCGTCGCCACTCCTGAGCGCAACCCGGCTTCCTTGACCAGCTTCCCGAGCTTGATGTCGTCAATCACTTCCATCGCCAGCCGCCGGTGCGTTCCCATTTGTTCGTAGGCGCTGCGCCGGATCAGTTGGAACGCTCCCACGCCCGTATAGCCGCGCGATTTCGGGTCATTCGCTCGCCACGGCTTCGTGCCCATCAGAAAACAGATTCCGAAAAACGTCAGCGCCACTTTTTCGCCGAACGTGTACATCTTCGGCGCGCCGAGCAGTGTCAGATGATCCCAGCGCTTTTCCTCCGCAAGCGCGATCGCGCGCCGCAGCAGGTCCGGTGCAAAATGAACGTCCGCATCCGTAAAAACGATCCATTCGCCGCTCGAACGTTCGTAAGCCTGCTGTAAAGCGTGCGGCTTCCCGAGCCAGCCGGAGGGCAGCGCGTCCACGCGCGCGGGTTTCAGCCGTGCATCTTTCTTCGCGGCAGCAGCGAGAATCGCACCCGTCGCGTCTTCGGAGCGGTCGTCCACAGCAATCACTTCGTATTTGGGATAGTCGAGCGCCAGCATCGTCGCGATCGCGCCCGGCAGTTTTTCGGCTTCGTCGCGTCCCGCAAAGAGAATTGACACTGGCGGGCATTCGGAGTCCTTGAGCGGAGCAACCCCTTCGAGCGAGGGAATCGTTCGCACGCCCAGCGCGAGTTCAATCGCCCCGGCGATCCAGCCGAAGGCGATCACTCCGAGCACCGCAGTCCAGAAAATATGCAACGCGCAATTTCCTCCACCGCGAAAAGTGCGAACAAGTTATGCTAGCGCCGTTCCAACTCTTGAGCAAAGTAGCGAGAGTCCAATGTACTATTCGTACGTCGCGCTTAGCGAGCACGATAAGAAATTCTACATCGGAAGTACGAGCGACTTGCGAACGCGAATGCAACAACACAATAGTGGTGCGGTACTCTCTACTGCCTACAGGCGCCCGCTTCGACTGATCTACTATGAAGCTTGTTTGAGCGTCGACGACGCGTTTCGTCGAGAGCGTTTTTTGAAATCAGGGCGAGGGGGACGTTATCTCAAGCAACGCCTTTCTTGCTCGTTGTCGGAGATTCGGAGCAGCAAGTTGGAACGGCGCTAGCACGCTCGATGACACGCACTCTTTCCATCGTCGGCGCTGGTCGCGTAGGCAGAACGCTGGGAAAGCGCCTGCGCGAGCGCGGCTGGCGAATCGGCGCCGTCGTGACTCGGTCCGCCGCTACTTCGCGCGCCGCCGTCCGTACCATCGGCGCCGGCGCGCCCCTGGCCTGGGCTGGAAGCGTGGGGATTCATCTCCACGGGAAACGTCGTGGATCGGGCCAGGATTCAGCCCTGGACGTAACAGCAATTTTCGCCGCCGATGTGATTTTCCTCTGCACGGCCGACGACGATCTCCCGGCCCTCGTGCGCACTCTCGCTAAACTCGGCCGCGCCAAATGCAAAGGCAAAATCGTCCTGCACACGAGCGCCACGCTTGACCGCACTGTTCTCGCGCCGCTCGCGCGCTGCGGCGCCGCCACGGGCTCGCTTCACCCCATGCAGGCATTCGGCGGAAAATTAATTCCGAAACTCAGCGGCGTGATCTTCGGCGTCGAAGGCGATCCCAAGGCTCGGCGCATGGCGCAATCAATCGGCAAATCGCTCGGAGGGATCACGGTCACCATCAATACCCGCGACAAGCCCATCTATCACGCTGCCGCCGTAATGGCCGCCGGTAGCACCTATCCCGCGATCGAAGCCGGCGTGCAGCTCCTCATGGGCATCGGCTTCACCCGAGCGCGCGCCATGCAAACGCTCGTACCTTTAATCCGCCAAATCTTCGATAATATAGAGCGTATCGGGCCGCGCGCCGCATGGACCGGGCCGCTCTCGCGGGGCGACTATGCCATCGTTGCCAGGCACGCTCGCGCGTTGCGCCGCTATCCGCGCGAATTTCGGCAATCGTACGCCGCGTCGTCGCTTTTGGCCGGCCGCCTGCTAGCAAAGAATCCGGCCGTGGCAGTAGGAAAGATCAAGCGTGCGCTGGCAGGTGGTTAAGGTTTAAATGTAGCGCCGCGGTTTTTAGCGCGGCATTCGTAGCCGGCAATTTCGCTCGGAGGACAATCGTTGAATCCATCGCCAAAGCATCTGCACATTCCAGTCGAGCACACCACGCTCGCCAACGGCTTGCGCGTGGTCGCATCGCCGGACCGTTCCGCGCCTTTCGTGACAGTCGGTGTCTATTACCAGATTGGTTTTCGCCTGGAGCCGCACGGCCGCAGCGGATTCGCGCACCTTTTCGAGCACATGATGTTTCAAGGCTCGGAAAACGCGGGAAAGATGGAGCATATTCGCCTGGTCAATTCCTCGGGAGGCATGCTCAACGGCACCACGAATTACGACATCACGAATTATTTCGAATCCGTGCCGTCGAACGCGCTGGAACGCGTCCTCTGGCTCGAAGCCGACCGCATGCGCGCCCTCAAGGTTGACGATGAAAACCTCCGTAATCAGCGCGACGTCGTGAAGGAAGAAGTTCGCGTCAACGTGATGAACCAGCCTTATGGCGGCTTCCCGTGGCTCGATCTGCCGCCCGTCGCTTTTCGAAACTGGCCCAACGCGCACAATTTCTACGGCGATTTCGCCGATCTCGACGCCGCCACGCTCACGGACGTTCAGAAGTTCTTTCATACCTACTACGCGCCGAATAACGCCGTGCTCCTGATGCTCGGCGATTTCGAGCCATCTGAGGGATTTGCCTTCGCGAAACGCTATTTCGAAAATATTCCGCCTCAGCCGTTGCTGCCGCACGCGGACGTGAGCGAGCCGCCCCAAACCGAGGAGCGCAAGGGCGAGGTCGAGGAGAAGCTCGGCCCGCTTCCGGCCATCGCCATCGGCTATACGCTGCCTGCGCGGGGGACCGCCGATTGGTTCGCCGCCGGAATTCTCGATCGCGTTCTTCACGGCGGCCGCGCCGGACGCGTCTATCGCAAGCTGGTCCTCGAGGAGCAAATCGCCGTGGACGTGGACGGCAGCGCGGACGTTTTTGACACCAACGGCCCCACGCAAATGGTTACCCGTATCTTCCACAAGCCCGAATTCACTTCCGAGGGCACCGTCGCCATATTCGACGAAGTGATCGAAGAGATTCAGCAGAAGGGAATCGCGCTCGATGAACTCGACCCCGTGAAAGTGAAATTCCGCTCGGATTACTACTCGATGCTCGAGGGAGGTATGGGCTCCTACATGCCGCGCTTCGGCTTGATGCACTATCTCGCTTGCTTCACGCTCTTCGATGGCGATCCCGACCGCGTGAACACGATTCTCGATGGATTTCTCGGCGTAACTCCCGAGCAGGTGCAAGCCTTCGCGCGAAAATATCTGGTCCCGCGCAACCGCGCCGTTCTGGTGCGGCGGCCCGTGGTTCCCGGAGGCGCGCGATGACCACACCCGCCGCCTCCGCGATTCTTCGCACGCAGCCGCCGGCCCTCGGCCCCGAAAGTCCGGTCGCCTGGCCCAAGCGCACGGTTCGCACGCTGTCGAACGGCTTGCAAGTCGTCCTGGTCGAGTCGCGCACGTTTCCGAAAATCACCGCGCAGCTTTATTTCCGGAGCGGCAACGCCGTCGTGGCGCATAGCGCGCCCGGCCTCGCTGAAATGACGGCGACCGTCGTTCGCACGGGAACCGCGTCGCGCCCAAGCCGCCGCATCGAAGAAGATCTGCGCCGCATGGGCGCCGGCCTCGGCACCAGCGCCGGAGCTGATTCCAGCTCGATTTCCGCGTCGGGCCTCGCCGAATTTTCGTCCGGCATTCTCGAGCTGCTCGCGGACATCGCGTGCAACGCTTCGTTTCCCGAGGACGAATTCGAGCGCGAGCGCCGCCAGCGCCTCGAAGAGCTGAAAATCGAGCGCACCACGCCCGGATTCCTCGCCAGCGAACGCCTTCGGCGCATTCTTTTCGGCGCGCATCCTTACGCCGTCGTCGCGCCCACCGAAGAGCAACTGGCCGGATTCACCCGCGACCAGCTTGCGGAGTTCTACCGGGCGCATTACGTTCCGGCGGAATCGCTGCTCATCGTGGTCGGCGATTTTTCCGCGCCCGCCATGCTTGAGGAAATCGAAAAAATCTTTGGCGCGTGGAAGGCTCCGAAGCCCGAAGCGCCGGTGTCTCCGGCGCCGCCGCGCCAATCGGGACGCCGCGTGCATCTGGTGCACATGCCGGGCAGTGTGCAGACGCAGGTGCTTCTCGGCAATCTCGCCATCACCCGCCGCGATCCCGATTGGTATCGCCTGATCCTCGCGAATTCGATTCTCGGAGGCGCCTTTCATTCGCGTCTCGTCATGAATATCCGCGAGCAGAAGGGCTATACCTATAGCCCCGGCAGCGGCGTCAACGCGCTGCGCCAGCAGGGATATTTCACCGTCCGCGCCGCCGTACGCAATGATGTCGCCGCGGCCACGCTTACCGAAATGTTCTACGAGATGGACCGCATGCGCTCCCTTCCGGTTACCGCCGAGGAGCTCGATAGCGCCCGCAGCTATCTCACCGGCGTTTTCTCGCTCGGCGTTGCCACGCAAGATGGCCTCCTCGGCCAGCTTTCTACTGTCTATCTCGACCAGTTGCCTGAGGGCTATCTCGAAAGCTATCGCGAACGCATTCGCGCGCTCAGCGCCGCCGATGTTCTCGCCGCCGCGCGCCGCCATTTCGATTCCGCGAACGCGCAAATCGTCCTTGTCGGCGACCGCGCCCAAATCGCCGAGCAAGCCGCGCTCTTCGGCCCTGTCACCGAATACGACGCAAAGGGCAGCGTCGTGGCCTAAGCGAGCGGGCGTCGTCGCTGAGCCAGCTAGAAGGCGCAAAGCAGCGCAAAATGAATTACCGAAATACTGCCGCACTCCTGCTTTTCAGCGCCCTGCTATTCTTGACTTTCGCCGTTTCCGCCTTTGCAACGAAGAACCCGCCCACTCATCCAATAGACATAAATCTGGCATCAACAAAGGAACTCGAGGAACTCCCCGGTATCGGCCCCACCACAGCCAAAGCAATCATCCAATTCCGCATGAAAACCGGGCGATTCCACCGCGTGGAGGATCTACTCGCCATCCGCGGCATTTCCGAAGCGAAGCTGGCGAAGATGCGCCCGTACATCACCGTCGGTCCGCCGCCCCAGAAAGCGCCCCCTCCGCCAAAGAAATCACCGCCTCCGCCCCCGCCGAGTCACTGATCGGGTAAGACCGCAGCAGAGTCATTGTTCCAGGTGCGTCAGGGCACGGCTTCAGCCGTGCCGAAACGTCGTCAATGCCGGAGGGGTTTTAACCCCTGAGGTCGCGGCCGCCAATCCGCCCTCCATTTGACGCTCTCCTGTTGCTCGGCATACGATATCGGTGCACTCAGCATTGGCGGCGCGCGCCGCTTGAGGAGATCCTAATGGTCGCCCGCCGAGTCTCGTGGTCGCTTGGTTTTGCCATCCTGATTGTCGTTCTCGCGTCCACGGTGGCGATTAGCAGCGCGCATCTGCGTGCCGGCAGCGCTTCCGCGACAGCCTCCGGGCAAGCACCCGGTCCCTCCGGCTACCATCTGCTAAAAAAAATTAAATTGGGCGGTGAAGGGTTTTGGGATTACCTCGCTTTCGATTCACCCACGCGGCGGCTCTTCATCTCGCGGGGGACAAAAGTAGTGGTCCTCGACGTGGACTCGGAGAAAGTCGTCGGCGAAATTCCAGACACCGCTGGTGTCCACGGCATCGCGCTGGTCGCAGGCAGCGGCAACGGCTTCACCTCCAACGGGCAGGCCGGCACGGTTTCCATCTTCGATCTCAAATCGCTTCAAGTAATTGGCCACGCGCAGGCGGGAATGAATCCGGACGCGATCGTCTACGACCCTGCGACGAAGCGCGTGTTTACGATGAACGGACGCAGCGGTGACATTACGGCAATTGATGCCGTCAGCGGGAGCGCTGTGGGCACAATTCCGGTTGGCGGCAAGCTCGAATTTGCGGTTGCCGATGGCTCGGGTCACCTGTACGTCAACGTCGAGACGAAAAGTGAAATCGTTCAGTTCGACTCGAAGAATCTCGCCGTCACCGCGCACTGGCCCCTCGATCCCTGCACAAATCCCACGGGCCTCGCGATTGACGTGAAGAACCACCGCCTCTTCGCCGGCTGCGCCAACAAAATGATGGCTGTGATGGACTCCGATTCCGGAAAGGTTATCGCGACGCCGCCCATCGGCGTGGGAGTGGATTCAAATCAATTCGATCCGGGCACCGGCTACGCATTCGCGTCGAATGGCAGCGGGACACTGACCGTCGTTCACGAAGATTCACCCAGCCAGTTCAGCGTCGTGGAGGACGTGCCGACGCAATCCGGCGCCCGCACCATGGCGCTCGATCCCAAAACTCACGAAATCTATCTAGTGACGGCCGAATTCACCCCGCCGCCCGCGCCCACCGCCGACAATCCTCACCCGCGCGGCGGTATGGTGCCGGATTCATTTGTCGTCCTGGTTTTCGGCCGCTAGCAGCGGCGCCGGCGGAAAATGCGCTGGTTTTGT
>Ga0302325_10030971_pt1 | contig 11020 bp, 14 predicted proteins | sample Palsa_T0_2_FD_201948 | JGI IMG/M metagenome (GOLD analysis project Ga0302325, IMG submission 201948) | Peat permafrost microbial communities from Stordalen Mire near Abisko, Sweden - Palsa_T0_2 | ecosystem: Environmental > Terrestrial > Soil > Palsa > Peat permafrost | place: Sweden: Abisko... | reverse complement strand
CCGTTGATTTGTTGAGCAAACATGGCGTCGCAGGAGAAGATAAGCTTGTGGCGTTCGACCGGATCTTGGAATAGGGATGCCCGCGAGGATTCGGCCTCTATTTCCTTCTCCACTTTGACTTAGTCGTCGATTATCTGAAGGCCATGCGAGGAGTCATGACATGGTGTGGAGTGGTTGATCTTTCGCAAAGCTTGTTCCGCTTGCTCATGTTTGTCCTTATAGACATACCAGACCGGACTCTCAGGAGTGAAGGGTAAGAGAATGAGCATCAAAGCAGCAAGTACGATAAGAAGGCTCATGGGGATATGGTATGATGCAGCACTGTCGATAGATTTTGTGCCTTGTGTGATTCCAGCGACTGCGAACTGAGCCAATGACTGCATAAATTGGAACATCATGAGGGCTGGGCCTCGGATTGGCGCTGGTGTGACTTCGCAGCCGGCGTCAGTAAATCTTGTCACTATAGGTTGAAAGGAAAGAAATAGAGGAAAGAAGGCGTGGAACTATGCATAGCGTTTAAAGAGGTAGAAGAACATAATAGACAAAATAGGGTACTTGTCGATTGCATAAACTTACTATATCAAACTCGTTGCAGTGAACTGACTGATTCCAAGGCTGATGAATATGCGACCAAGGCAGAAGACAGCATATATTCTATCCAAGCAAACTTGAATGATAGCGCTAAGTATAATATAGACGGATGCGGACAGGAAAACTATCTTTCTTCCCTATCGATCGTTGATGGGTGCTGTCAGTCTGCAGGGAATTAGCTAAATTAGGATTCGGAGGTTGGAGAATATGAATAAGAGCAAGTTACTTACAATGCACCGAGGACCTCACTTATAAATGATAGAAGCCGTAACCGACAAGAATATTGTGCTGAGAGCGTAAGTTCTATTAGGTTTCTGGGTGCCATAGTTGCGTATGAAAGCTTTCATGCCCTAGATGCCGGTGTAATATGTTGTGTCGTACCTGTAGCAGAGGGCTTCAATAGTTGAAACCAAGCAGTAGAAGATGGCCCATTTGTGCTGCTTCTAGTTGAAATTTAGATTCGGCGGGCCCATTTTGCCGAGTGAAAGTTTGACGAATGTATAAAAGACTTTGTTAATTTGATATAGGAGAAGGGGAAAGTGAGATGCGAGCTGATGATTCACAAGAGATTCTCGGGGACAAACGATTCATTATAGACATAGCAAGGAATGTCCTATTGGAATAGGAGTATCAGGATCGGAGTACCCATGAACGGAAAAGCTTAGATACAGCGGTCTGGGGAGTCAACATCACAAGAGAGGGTGATACCGAGTCATGTGGGAGATCTAGATCTTCCTCAGGCCTGGAGGCATAAGTAAAAGGGGGGTGGACACATGTAGATAGAGTACGAATTGATGGGGACGGAAGAGATGGACGGCGGCGGAGCTCCGAAAGAGAACGACAATGAAACTAGACGAAACGGAGAAGAGCGGAAGGTCCTCAAAGGCTACACCTGACTGGGACGACGTGTGCGGACTTCTCGAATAATTGGGACAATTTTCAGCGGAACTCTGTTCCCCGCTACTGTAAGACCCCTGACTAACGAGATCCTCATTTGGCACTCCGCTCTGCCTCCATTCCGCTTTTGCAAGTTCGACACAACGGGCGAGTCAGGCCAATCCACCCACAAGGCCAAAGAACTCCCAAGCTTGAAGCAGGCATGAAGCAAGCATGCATCATATAGTAAAGCAGAAAGATTGAAGCCACGAAACGAGATGTGTTCAAGGACAGGCAGATTCAGTGGTTGGTTTCATTGGCCTGGTCATCCAGAGCATCTAAGCGGGAGGTTGACATCTCCAGGGTGCGAGGAAAGTGCTTAACTCGTGGGAATCCCAAAAGTAGGAGGTTGGACAATTGCTCTCCAAATCTGAGAGCAGTGCAGCGAACAGACAATAGACAATGTGCGTGCGTATGCAGACTTAGGACATTCTGCAAGGTATGAATAGGTGTTGACTACTCGAGAACTACATTGCAAAAACATGAAATGTTGCTCATTCTCGCTGCTAGATGTCCCCCTTAAAGTTGTGAATTGATGAGAGGTCGAGGTCCTTGATCTTCGCGTGAACCTTCCTAAAACAAACCAGCTTCTTGCTTGCGACCCCTGTCCGTCCGAGCTCCATCCCCCGATTTCGCTTCCCCACTACAGTAAGCCGAAAGAACTCGGTTTAAGCAGCTTCGTTATTGACGTTCCCTCAACTTTTTTCTTTAGAAGCATGCCATGAACTGCTCCCACTTCACGATCTAGCATTCTCCAGGTCCTCGACAATGCGACGAATCCTCACTCGAAGCATCCCCGCTGCAACAGCACTAACTCCACGCTCGGCCCCCGCCTTCAGAATGCCCTCCCCAGTGGATCACTCGAAGGTCGCAGCTCGCAGACTGCATGCTACAGCTCAGCACCTGAAGCCCGCAACAGCTCTGGCATTCAATGCCGAAAACTATCCTACCTCTCACGAAAAGATCCAAAACATCCAAGACACGCCATACTTCGTCGACAATAAATTTTTGAAATCCGAAGCTACGCAATTCATCGAGCTCCATGACCCCGCCACAAATAATCTCGTCACAAGGGTACCACAGAGCACAGATGCCGAGCTCAAGGCTGCTGTAGAGAGTGCACAGAAGGCTTTCCCAGCATGGAGGGCTACGAGTATAATGGCTAGGCAACAAATCATGTTCAAGTTTACACAATTGGTTCGGGATAATTGGGATAGACTTGCTGCTAGCATTACCTTGGAGCAGGGCAAAACCTTTGCCGGTAAGATCGTTTGACCAGCCATTGAGGTCTATTATGTGCTAATGGCTGCAAAGATGCCAAGGGAGACGTTCTTCGTGGATTACAAGTTGCTGAAGGAGCATGCAACATTCCTCAGCAAATGATGGGTGAGGTTCTGGAGGTCGCTAAGGATATGGAGACACGAAGCTACAGAGAACCATTGGGCGTTGTAGCTGCTATCTGCCCTTTCAGTAAGTGATCCCAATTAATTGTACCTACTATACTAATATTTGTATAGACTTCCCTGCCATGATTCCTCTCTGGTCTATCCCAATTGCAACAGCTACGGGCAACTGCCTTATTCTCAAACCTTCAGAACGGGATCCTGGCGCAGCAATGATCTTGGCCGAATTAGCTGAGAAAGCTGGCTTCCCACCAGGCGTACTCAATGTTGTTCATGGTGCAGCAAAGACAGTCGATTTTATTATTGATGAGCCCGCCATCAAGGCCATCAGTTTCGTCGGTAGCAACCGTGCCGGAGAGTACATATTCAGTCGTGGATCTGCAAATGGAAAGCGCGTGCAAGCCAATTTGGGCGCAAAGAACCACGCAGCTGTGCTCCCAGATGCTAACAAGCAACACGCACTCAATTCTATCGCTGGGGCTGCCTTCGGTGCCGCTGGCCAGCGATGCATGGCTCTTAGCACTTTAGTTATGGTTGGTGAGACCAAAGAGTGGCTTTCAGAACTCGCCGAGAGTGCGAAGACTTTGAAGGTTAACGGTGGTTTTGAGGAGGGTGCCGATTTGGGACCAGTGATCTCACCCCAAAGCAAGGACCGAATCGAGAAGCTCATTGCAAGTGCAGAGGAAGAAGGTGCCACCATTTTGTTGGATGGTCGGGGTTATAAACCAGAGAAGTACCCCAATGGCAACTGGGTTGGACCAACCATCATCGCGAACGTTAAACCGCACATGAAGTGCTACCAAGAGGAGATCTTTGGCCCTGTTTTGGTCTGCTTGAATGTCGACTCACTCGATGAAGCCATCGATCTCATCAACGCGAACGAGTACGGAAATGGTGTTGCCATTTTCACTAAGTCAGGAGCAACAGCTGCCGCATTCCAGAGGAACATCGAGGCTGGACAAGTAGGAATCAACGTCCCTATTCCAGTTCCCCTCCCCTTCTTTTCGTTTACTGGAAACAAAAAGAGTGTTGCTGGAGGTGGTGCGAGTACTTTTTATGGAAAACCTGGATTGCAATTCTATACACAATTGAAGACGGTAACAAGTCTGTGGAAGAGCGAAGATGCCATTTCTAAGGCCGCGGATGTCGCCATGCCTACACATAGCTAGGCTTTTTATTTTGATAATCAGAATGTAAATAACATGAACGGTAATTCAGATAGTCTCGGTATATGGGGAAAAAACACAAAGACAAAAGCTTCTAAGGTGCTTTTGTATTGCCCAAAAACAGAAGATGCAGATGTTGACATGTCTTTAATTGGGCTACGGTCGTACCAGCTTGCCCTAACCTACAGGTCTCTGGATGGCTTGAAAAGTTCGAATCAACCGTGCTTGAAATAGCCCATGCTCGCTGTGAGATTTATATTTTACAGCTTCCAACGCCAAGTTGTTCAAAATGGTATCATACACTTTCTCTCGCTCCAGTTCCCTCATCCTGTTCCTTGCCTCTATCAACGACCGAAGAACCTCCCAATCATCCCGCCTGCAACGTTTCTCGCAATACCGCTTGTATTCAACGCACTCCCCGCCAAATTCGACGCATGTCCAAACTTATCACACCTCGAAAAGGCAAGCGTATTGGTGATCGTCAAACTTAATGCAATGACTAAGACCTTATCAGCAACGCTCTCAGCACACTCTAACACTTCTAACATACCAACAAGGGTCAACCAGATAAACTCAATGCTGAAGATAGCCACGAAGGCGAGGCCGATCCAGAGTAAAGGTTGCGAATACAGCGCAATCCAGAAGAAGCGACTATCTGTCGCATTGATGACTTTGGTCGAAGGGTCAGAGCTCTCGAATACCCAGTGTGACTCTCCAGTCTGTGGGTTGACTTCGTTCCACCATCGCAGTCCCACGAGACGGCGTCCGGCGATGTTCTTGAGGTAGTAGAAGTCGGCTGCCAGGAGGAGGATTGTGATAATGAAGACGAGGACGCTGCAAGAGTTCAGTCAGCCAATTCCCATAATCCCTTCTCAAACATCCAGATAGAGACTATACTCACAAATTATGGATCAACAGCACACCAAACAAGTACATTATAAGGGAAGCTGCAAAACTATTAGTGCTGCCTCTGGCCACGCAAGCCATATCACCTACAGATTCGGAATCCCAGGAAACATAGTAACGTAATAGGATGTGAGCTGAGCCTCCAGCTCAGAGCACCCGCTGGTCGATTTTCTTCCATCGTGTGAAGTCGAGAGAGTGATGACGATGCCTATGTCCTGTGCATGTTCATGGCCGTGAACATTTGTCGTTCCTAAAGAAGCTACAGTAAACTGTCACCCCCTGTTCGCGCTAGCGAAGGCGGTATATTTTCTGCCGCTCAGCCTTGACGAGCTTAGACACTTATTCCCGACGAGGGGTAATCTGAATAGCTTCATGCTTCAATTACTCATTTAATATCAGACATTGAATAATGTGACACGATCTAGAATACTCTTCATGCCCAATTGATCCAAAATGTCAACCAAAGCACCAACCATCCTCCGCCGAGCTCTCCTATACGGTACCAGAACCCCTCTCAACCCCACACTTCACACCCTCTAACCCACCCAGTCCCCTCCTCCTCCTCCAAATTCCTCGAGAAGTCCCGCGCCCTCACCGTAGACACCGTCTCCTACGACCTCGAAGACTCCGTAACCCCCGCCCAAAAGCCAACCGCCCGCGCCAACCTCCTCTCCTTCCTCTCCCAACCCCGACCCCCAAACACCACCGAGCTCTCCGTCCGAATCAACGCCGTCTCCTCCGGCCTCGCCCTCGAAGACCTCACCACCCTCCTCCACGCCCCGAGCCTCGACGCCCTCGTAGTCCCAAAGGTAAACCGCGCCTCGGACCTGCACTTCGTAACCGACGTCCTGCGACACACCCTCCCGGACCGGCACCCCTCCACCCCATCCCCCTCCTCCAACCCCCTGAGGATCCTCGCGCTGATCGAGTCCGCCGAAGCGGTGACGAATCTCAACTCGATATGCAAAGCCTCGCCCTACTTGAGCGGCCTGATCTTCGCCGCCGAGGATTTCGCCCTCGATTTATCGTTGACGAGAACACCTTCTCTGATGGAGTTTTTGTACGCGAGGTCCGCGATTGCGACAGCGGCGAGGGCCCATGGGCTGCCTTCTACGATTGATTTGGTGTGTACGTCGTTTCGGGGACCGGAGGGGTTGAAGACGCTGGAGGAGGAGTGTTTGCAGGGGAAGGGGTTGGGCTTTAATGGGAAGCAGTGTATACATCCCAGTCAGGTGGAGGTAGCGCAGCGGACATTTATGCCGGGGGAGAAGGAGGTGGAGTGGGCGGTGAGGGTTGTTATTGGGGATGAGAAGGCGGATGCTGAGGGGAGGGGAGCGTGGACTTTGGAAGGGAAGATGATTGATGTGCCGGTTGTTGGGAAGGCGAAGGCGACGGTTAGGAAGGCGGAGCTGTGTGGCATGGATGTTGATGCTATCAAAGAGAAGTGGAAGGATCAAGAGCCTGAGTGAAATATCTGTAGCATTACCATTTAAAGGTAGGCCTGTATATATATACCCTTGAGTTGTGTATACTATACGGACGGAATAAAGTACATCTGTCCATCATATGCCATGCAAGACATGATGGAGTCTGATTGTCATCCATCAATACTGGCGATGAGGACGCCAAAATACTTGCATATGATCATCCCTCGCAAGACCGTATGGTCCATAATAATCTTCCTCCACAACAGGCGCAGAATCGTGGACAAATTGTTGCCAATTTTGCAGATCTCCCATTACTTGTTCCTGTTCATAATCCCCGTGGCCCAGTTCCTCCAAATCATAGTCTTCCCTGCCAATACGAGGGGAGTTTAGTTGCCATAATTCTGCATCATCATGCCCTCCACTGGGATCTTCGGAATATTCGTATGTTTGCTGCAGTGCGCTGTCTATGTAATCATCCGTTGGTACATAAAAATAACCAAATTCATCTTCTTCAGGTACATCGTTGTACTGGAACCCTTCGACTTGAGTTGTTGCTCCGGAGTTTGCAAGTAGGTTGGCTTCCTCTTGCTGGGTATCTATGAAGTGGTCTTCGTAATCAGAAAGCTTGAAGGATGCCGACTGTCGCTGTAGTTGATGGATGAAGTACGGCTCGCGACCCGCCACTGGGGATGAGTTCGTATGGTGAGTAGTCTGCAAAGGACCTCGTCCGGTCGGGAATCCCCGAGCAGACAACCCAAGATATGACGAACTGGTGTTGTGGAAGTTATCTATCCCATTTCGGAGCATGAAAGAATCCTCATGACTAGGCTCAACATGTATTACTGCCAAGAAAGGGGATACAGCCGCGGGTTCTTGCCCAGTCCTTACCAAACCAGAGGCAGGTTTGTCCTCAATTCCGTGATGATGATGATGATGATGCGGTAAGACACCGGATTGACAGGGCTCATTAGACTTTGTTTTCGCAGAAGCTTGATTTCCAGACTCCCATCTCAAGCTGTCCGGTCTTGGAGTCGAGTCCTCTTCGACCATGTTCTTAGCCGAGGTTCGATGATTTTCTGCTTGCTCAACAGGTATATCCGTCTGAATACGTGTATCTTGAGTCCTTTCGACGATCCTTCCATCCCTAGCAAGTGACGTTTGAGCAAGAGGCAGTGCTGTTGATGGTCGTTTGATCCGTGCGAACTTTGCAATCTCCTCGCGGTTAATGGGAACACTTTTGCACTGCTCGGGTAACTCTGTCTTGGTTGACATCGTTGGAACGCTTTGCCCTTGGCCGTTGACAGTTGGCCTTTCATGCCACCCAGAATTTGGATCAAAGTGCTCGATGATAATTCTTTCTCGTTTTGTTGCCTTATCTCCTACTTGTGCGAGAATATCTTTTGTATTGGATACTTCAGCTTCCTCTTGCGGATCCGGTCGGTGCCTCGAATGAGGGCAGGATAACTCGGCACTTCTAGTTCGAGCACGGGTAACGACTCTTTTCGTACTTTCTGGCGTGTCTGGAGTTCTCGCTGAAGTTTCACTTGCCCTCCTCCCGCCTTGTTTTGACGATCTTTCATGATCATCGGAAGGCACTGCCGCTCGCCGAGCGCTCATGCTTATTCCTGTGTCACGAAATATGCCGGTATTTTCAAGGGACCTTCGAACTGACTCGGGAGTGGGACTCGCCTGCGTACGACCAACTTTGCTCAAGTCCCGAGAAGTGGCACCTCGGGATATTTGTGATTCGGACCAGGAGATATAGGTCATTGCTCTTCCAGACAATTTGCTACCCGAATCAGATACATTATTATTAGGATTGCTTGTTAAATGAGAGTGATTGAGAGAAGCAGAAAGAATATCTGATGGTCCATTTCTTCCAGAGCCGATGTTGGGCTTCTTAGGAACATCGAAGGGTTGAGAAGGCTCGTGATATCGTTGCAAAAAGTCTAGTTGTACTCGGTTAATGTATTCTGAGCGATCTTCTGGGTGTTTTGGGGACGGCTCATTTCCTTTGTTCCAGTCAATTGGTTGCAATGGCATCTTTTTAGGCTTGAAAAATGTGGAAATCTCATCCTGCGCCCTTGCAGCTTTTCGTTTCTCTTTCTCCCGAGACTTTGAGTTGACTTTATCCTCTTTCGTAGAGGATAAGTGACGATTCGACCGTTGGAGGAAATCCATCTCGGAAAATGCAAGATCAGGTACTGTGTTAGATAGGTAAGTATGGGATCCTAATTTGAATAAGATGACCTACTGCCTCGACGCTGAACAGGAGAAGATGCCCTGCCATTCTTGAACAGACCGAGTCCATGAGACGGGTGAATCTAAGATCATTCAGCTAGGTACCATCACTCAACGAATCGATTTTTGCTAACCGTCAGACGATTTTGGCCAATGCTCTTGGAGGAGAAATTTCGCATCAAGTCTTCGCCAGCTTTCTTAGCAGCCCTTTTTCGATCACCCTTCTTCTCCCGCTTCTTCCTAGGCCTCTTACACTCTTCATCGTTTCGGCATTTTTTTACTTTTTCCTTTGGTTCATATCGATCCTCCCGCGTCTTATGGCGCGCTCTCTTCTCGAAAGTCTCTTTTTTGGGGGTCAATGATACAGAAGAAGCGGATGTTCCAGATACAGAATTTTTTGTTTTCTGTTTCTTCCGAGGCTGAGCAGGCTCTTCTTCTCGTGCTGGATATCCTGTTTGTAAGTGTGATATTGTCCGCGGCTGCCATTTCGGTTTTGGTCCAATGGGAGCTTCTAGTAGGGAGCTGTCGGAAGAAGTATTGTGCTTTCTTTTCCTCCAAGATGGCACACCTCTGAGCTCGTCCTCGAGGGCGGGGTAATGAACATCAACCTCGACATGTGTTTTTGGCTCGCTACGGTCTGTAAAACGGACGAAAAGGCAGTGTTAGCAGCGGCCGTTCCGCTCTATGGTACCGGGAAAAGGGGAACTGACCGGACGACCTCTGCCGTGCTTCACGGAATCCCGACTTTTTCTGATTGGCTTCCTCGTCTGTTTGTGCAAGCCATCTCCGAACATAATCATCGTCCCCACTAAGTTGATTCGCCAAGGCTTCCTGAGAACGATTCCCACGAATACTGTCCTGCTTAGGTATCAGTCGACCTTCTTTGAAAGCCTGGTACTCGTTGTCGGCTCTTGATGGTCTTGTAGATTCTCTTTTGCAATGATCGCTGGCATCTTTGGCGCTTTCACGGTGCTCGCGATGATTCGAGCGACGATGGCGATCCATTGACAAAGGAAAAGGTGGAAAGATGGTGCAGACTAGCTCTCGAGAATGAATTCAACTCTTGATCGATGATCAATGGTCATCGGGGTCGGAAACAAATTACTGGTTGGAGGGGTCGAAGGAAGAGAAATACTCGCTTCTCATTTGTGGAAGCTGCAGTTGCCCAATTGGGCAGGAACGACACATGCTACTTTTGTTCAAGGAACATAGACCATGATTACTTGAGCCTCAACAATATCATGAAATTGTGACTACTCGACCTAGTTGGTGTTGGCTGCGACTGGAGAGACGTAGCAAAGTGAAGAAGCTTTTGGCGATGAAGTTACCACCCCTTATGCTTCGACCAGCCCCTTTTTACCGCGGCTGTTGTAATTAGAGCTTGAGAAGCCCACAGACCTTTAAATTGTCCCTGCATTTATTTACAGCTGGCACTCTCAAGGGGCCGGCAGCTTACATGCAGTGAGATTGTATGTGGGGGAACGAGCCCAAGAGTGCGAAGGCTCCAAAAAGCGGTGTGGATGGCTCATGCCACAGCCCTATGAGTTCCAACGATGGACACATGCAGCCCGTACTATTTTCTGTCCTCTGACCATGCTCTTGCTACTGAATCGCCGAACATGCCCGAGCCCTACAGCGTACTGGAAGCTGTGAGGTGCCTCTTGGTCCCATCACATGACCTATAAGTGCTGCGAGTAATGCTGTAAGAGGTGAGTAGTCACGATGAATCAGGTTCCCAGAGCATCGGGACGTTACACACGATCTGCAGAACTGGTTCCACACTGGCTCAGTTTAAATCAACATCAGCGATAAATTCTTGTGGCCATAGGATCAAGCCTGTGGCAGCGGCGTGAGCAGGGGCTCGTCTGATAAGAAAGCTGTGAGGATGGACCAGATCAGAATCCGAGCTTCAAGCAGCCAGCCGCTCGGCTTTTCACGTCCCTCCTCCTCCCCCTTGCCAGCTTTCTGCCGCGTCATTCTTCACGAAATGGATGCTTCGGCAGATCGACAGACTGGACAGAGACACGGGGCCAGGGCGAGCATGCCGTGGCGAAGAGTTGGTGGGGAGGCGAAGCCAATTAATAATTTATCTTCGAACATGAACGAACGACGAGCTGTGATTCCCCGATGGAGTCGACGGACTTTTGTTTGTGTGCGCGGGTGTGTGGGTGTGTGTGTGTGTGTGGTGCTGTTGCTGTTGCTGTTGCTGGTGCGGGTGCGGACGAGGAGAGCCACGAAGGGGGGGGGGGGGGGGGGGTGGGTAGGTATTTTTGGGGCATTTGGCCGCCGGGGATTGGGGGCCGAAAATTGTTTCAAAATGTGTGGCAATTTGGGGAGCGCCCGGTTTATA
>Ga0302325_10030970_pt1 | contig 11021 bp, 6 predicted proteins | sample Palsa_T0_2_FD_201948 | JGI IMG/M metagenome (GOLD analysis project Ga0302325, IMG submission 201948) | Peat permafrost microbial communities from Stordalen Mire near Abisko, Sweden - Palsa_T0_2 | ecosystem: Environmental > Terrestrial > Soil > Palsa > Peat permafrost | place: Sweden: Abisko... | reverse complement strand
AACAAATCGGTCAGCCACTGGTGGTTCAGTGGGCCACGCTTGGGTGGCAAAGCGTGCTTCACGGCGCACCGCTCCTCCAAACAGAAAGAGATAGACAGCGGTTGTAGCGTGAGGAGATTTTCTCGCTACAAGTATTTGAGCAGATGCAGGGTGAAATACGCGGCCTGTTTGGCGGCAATAGGGCTCAGGCGCAGGTAGTCATCGTTGGGCGCCTCCTGCGCGACATTGCTGCCGGCGCGTATGACCAGATAAGGTACCCCGAATGTCTGGCAGACCTTGCCCAGAGGCGCGGACTCCATTTCGACGATATCGGTGTGAAAGTTGGTGCGCAATGAGTCGATGCGTTGCTGTGTCATGCCGAACAAGTCGGCGGACGCGACCACGCCACGTCGCACCCTTACCTCATAAGTTGCACCATTGGCCGTAACCTGGGGGCCGCGATAGGTTGCGATGGCCTGGTCGGCGAGTTTGAGCATTGCATCGGGCGGTGACATCTCGTTTTTGACCTCGGCGCCATTCACCGGACTATTAAATGGCCGGTAGACCATGTCATTGTGGGTCAAGCTTCCGTAGTCATGCTCGTACAAGGTAGTGGCGACGATCACGTCACCGGTTCGCAGTTGTCGGTTAATGCGCGCGCCGGTACCGCTCATCAGGACAAGCCGGGGTTTGAGTTCGGCGAGGAACAACGTTGTCGTCGCCGCGGTGTATGCCTTGCCAATACCAGTAATGGCGACGATGACGGGTTTGCCTTCGATCTTCCCTTGCCAGTAGGGAATGCCCCACAGCTCTTTTTTCACACCGTCCTTCATGGCTGAGACGAAGACCGTGATCTCCTGGGGCACGGCGCCGAGGATCAGGATTTTGTCGCTGGGGTCGTAGTAGAGAGGCTTGTTCTGCGCCTGGAGCACGGACGCACACACAAAGATCGAGGAAAGAAGGATCCCCAACCGGAGTTGCCTTGTCATGGAAGGTCCTTAACGATCAGGTTTGCTCATCTTTCAGATGAGTGTGATGGTATCCAGCCCATGCGAGAATGACAACCAACACCAGCAACATTTCAAAGTGAGTTTTGCCATGAAGGGCGAAACAGGCGAGGGAGTCTGCATGATATTGGACAAGTCGGGCATATCAAAATCGGTTCAGGTCGGTTGTTTACTGCTCAGCTTGTGCGTGATGAGTGGCCCGGTGGGCCTCGCGCAGAGCGTCTTACGCACATCGAGCGCGGAGCAGCGCACCGTGCGCGCCTTTGCAGCAGCCAGCAAGAGCCCGTTGGAATTGCGCGTCTTTCTGCAGGGTATGCCCAAGGGTGCTGACCTGCATCTTCACATGAGCGGGGGCACGGTGTATTCCGAGACCCTGATTGGCGACGCGGTGCAGGATGGGCTCTGCGTCAAGACGGCGACCATGACCCTGATCAAGCCGCAGGGCTCTTGTGGCGAGGGCGCCGTGCCCGTCGCCAATGCACTCAAGGACCAGAATCTTTACGATGCCATGGTCAATGCGTTTTCCATGCGCTACTTTGTGCCGTCATCTGGAATCAGCGGCCACGATCAATTTTTTGCCACCTTCGATCGCTTCGAAGCCCTCGGAAAATCGCACGACGGGGAGTGGGTGGATGAGATTGCAACCCGCGCCCAGGAGCAGAACGAGCAATATATTGAAGCCATGTACACGCCGGTGTTTGCCAACGCGGCCAAACTTGGATACCAGGTTGGCTGGAGTGGTGACTCGGCCGAGGACCTGAAGAAGACGTACGATGCCTTACTGGCCGGCGGACTCCGCGACGAGATTGCCACCGATCGCAAGCAGCTTGACACGGTTGAGGCGACCCGTGCGCAGCGCGAACATTGCGGAGAAACGCAGGCGAAACCAGCCTGTTCGGTGAAGGTGCTCTATCTCTACCAGGTTTTGCGCGGCTTTCCCCCGCAGCAGGTGTTCGCGCAAACGTTACTTGGCTTTGAACTCGCATCGGTCGATCCGCGGGTGGTTGGTATCAACTTTGTGATGCCGGAAGATGGCTACCTTTCCATGCGCGACTATCACTTGCACATGAGGATGCTCGATTATCTACACGGTATCTATCCAAAGGTGCGGATGACGTTGCACGCGGGCGAACTGTCGCCTGGGATGGTGCCGCCCGAGGGGCTGAAGTTCCATATCCGCGAGGCTGTCGAGCTGGGCCATGCGGAGCGCATCGGTCACGGGGTCGATGTGATGTATGAAGACCGTCCGCACGAACTGTTGCAAGAGATGGCCGCAAAACACATCATGGTGGAGATCAACCTCACCTCCAACGATGTGATTCTGGGCATCAAGGGCAAAGACAATCCGCTTTCCCTTTACCGTGCGGCGCACGTTCCGCTGGCACTTTCGACCGATGATGAAGGGGTCTCCCGTATTGACATCACCCATGAATACGAAAAGGCAGTTGAGGAGCAGGGCCTGGGCTACCTGGACCTCAAGAACATGGCCCGCACTTCGCTGGAACACTCGTTCATTCCCGGTGAAAGTCTCTGGGCCGCGCCCGATAACTTCACCCGGCGCAAAGCAGCGTGTGCCGGGCCGATTACTCCGGAGAGTAAGCCTGCTTCTGCGTGCGCGGCGTTGCTCAAGTCAAGCGACCGTGCTGCTCAGCAATGGGAACTCGAACGCCGTTTGGCGGCATTTGAATCTTCAAGTCGCTAGCCTGAATTTCTCACAGACCCCCCTGGGTAAGCGATGGTCCGGTAGTGCGATCTCAATCCGTCATTCGTTACGGACCAGGCCGTGAGAAATTGAGGCTAGGCATCGACGCGTTGCGAACAGGGTATATTGCCAGCAGCGGTCCCTTCACGTGAGGCAAACAACACAGCCAGAGGGAGTGAAGACGAGATGAGACAGAAGCTTGCGATGCGCTGGTGGCTAGGTATCTCGCTGGTCATGGCGGGAACATCGTCGGGGCAACAAGCGGTGCCAGCCTTAGGCCAGGCGGCGAAACATCCGTTTACGGCAAACGATTGGGCGAGCCTGCATAGTGCGCGAGCAGCCGCAGTATCTCCGGACGGAATGATTCTCTATCACGTGACGTTCGGCGGAGAAAAAGGGCCAACGCACGACGAGTGGTGGACGATTGCAGCCGACGGTAGCCATGTAGCGAAGCTGGAAGTTGCAGACGACTTTTCTCCCATGGGATTCACTGCCGACGGAGGCAAACTCTATGGTGCATGGAAAGTAAACAAGCAGCGCCAACTGGCGATCTTCCCGCTCAAGGACCACAAGGCTTCGACGGTTCCATCGACCGTGGTGTTGCTGCCGCGAGGGATCGGGTCTGCCGCAGCCTCGCCAGACGGCAAGCGGTTCGCGATCGTTGCCGATCCACGTCCGGCAGATGCACTGGAGGATGTCCGACATGTGGTGGATCCGCGGCAGTCGAGCCTGTACGTGGTGAATACCGACGGCACTATGGGTAGCTGGTGGTGCAGCGGCCTTACCTCCATTGAGGGTGCACCGGTGTGGAGTGCGGATGGAGCGTCGTTGGTCCTGCTCTCGACGTCGCCGCACGTCGGCCATCATGACGTGAGCTCCGCGATCGATGTATGCACCGCGACAGGTGCGAGACACGTGACGGACATTGCCAACTCAGCCGCTGGACTTGCCTGGACAAATGGTGGCAAGGAAATTGCATTTCTCTCTACCAGGTCTGAAGTTCTGACACCTGAGCATGTATGGACGGTGGCGAGTACAGGAGGCATCGCAGCCGATCGGACCCCGGACCTGCAAGGCACAGCGGTGGCGTTGTCCGGGGATCCGCAAGGGCATGTGTGGGTGGCAGTGGCTCATGGCGTGCAAACCGATCTGGAGGAGTTTCATGACGGCGCGCTCAAACCGGTTTATCACTGGCAGGAGGGGGTTGTTGACGGCTTGCCAGCAGGCAACCCATATGCGCACGGGACCGCGCAGATCGCGCTGAGCGTGGGCGATCCGAACCATACCGTGAACGTGGCCGTGCCCGAGGGAGACCACTTGCGCAAAATTACCCATGAGGGAGATACGCAGTTGGCGGCAGTCGAAATGGGTACGGTACAACCGGTCCATTGGAAGAGCAAAGACGGTATCGCGCTCGAGGGCATTGCCACCTTTCCCGCCGGCTTTGCGGAAGGAAAGAAATATCCGTTCCTGGTTCTGCCGCATGGCGGCCCGGAGGCAAACGATGAGCTGCGTCTCGATCCTTTTTCGCGGATCATTGCGGGCCTGGGGTACGTGGTGCTGCAGCCTGAGTATCGGGGTTCAACCGGCTACGGCGAGGCATTTCTCGCGGCCATCTACCAACACTTTGGTGACCGCGCCTATCAGGATGTGGATAGCGCGACCGAGCCAACGTTTCAAGGAACGGAGTACTTCCAGATATTGGCAGCCCGAGGCAAGACGGTGCGTATGGTCACCTATCCCGGATCGCCGCACTTCCCCCTGCTGTGGGAGCAGCGGTTGAACGTATTTCGGGAAATAACCGACTGGCTGGCGAAGTACAACAAGAACTAACAGTCAGGTTCGCAGCACCCAACGGATTCATCTACGAACCCCAAGATGGTGTCGGTGCTCTCGATGAGAGGGTACCCTGGGTCAGTCTTCGCGTAGCGCGACCATCGGCTCTACCGTTGTCGCATAGCGGGCGGGAAAATAGCAGGAGGCGAGGGCTGCCATCGCCAGGACAGTCCCCACGACCACGTAAGTCGCCGGGTCCCACACATCGATGGTGACGAAGCCGCGAACGGCTCGCGCAACCAATAAGGCGAGGACCAAACCAAATCCCAGTCCAATGGCGACAATGACGACCGATTGCCGGTAGATCATACGGAACACAGAGCCGCGGCTGGCTCCCAACGCCATGCGCAAGCCGATCTCGTGGATGCGACGGCCCACTGCGTACGAGACCACACCGTAAAGGCCAATGACCGCCAGGGTCAATCCCAGGCCGCCCATGATCGCCGCGAGCGAAGCACCGATCTGAAAAAGCAGGAGCCCATTCATCGTATAGAGTCCCTGGCGCATGGTCTGCACCTGAAAGATGGGAAGCTGCGGAGCCAGCTCGTGGATCGCTTTCTCGGCGCTCGGTATAAGAGAAAACAAATCTCTGTTTGACCGTAGCTGGAAGATCATCAGGGTGTTCCCTTTAATGTGCTGAGCATACGGAATGTAAAAGTAGGGCAGCAACTTCGCCCCGCCGTAAATCTGAAATTCGGCATCGCGAGCAACCCCGACTATCTGCAGCTTGCGGTCTTTCTCACTCGCCATGCGGAAGGTGTGGCCAAGGGGGTCTTGATTGGGCCAGAACTTTTTGGCTGTACTCTCGCTGATCACGGCCACATCTGTGGTGTGTTCATTATCAGCTTCAGAAAAGACACGGCCGCGCAGAAGATCGATGCCCATTACGCCGAAATATTCAGCCGAAACGACGTTGTAGCCGGCGTTCAAGTCACCGGGATTCGCGGGAACCGGGGCTCCGTCAATCACCATGCGGTCGCCGCCATTGCTGAGATAACCCAAGGGGGTCGAGGTTGCGTGGCTGACATAGTCCACCCCGGCGAGCTGACGCAGGCGAGCCGTAATGTTGGCGGCGAGATCGCGGGCTTCCGCATCGGTCATCCCGATCTCATGGGAGTCGATGGCGAAATTGATTACGTGATCGGGTTTGAAGCCAAAATCCAGGGTCTGCATGGCGGAAAGACTGCGCACAAACAGGGCAGCAACTACCAGCAATACCAGCGAGCCGGCAATTTGCAGAGCAACCAGGCCATCGCGCAGCCAATGGCGCCCACTGGTCACGCCGCGGCTGCCCTCGTGCAGGACGGTGTTCACATTTGCCCTGGCAACGCGCAGTGCCGGCACCAGGCCCACCACTATCCCCGCCAGCAAAGCGATGGCAAAGGAATAGAAGAAGATGCGCCAATCGAAGTCGAACACCAGCCTGATGGGAAGATCCGTGTGCAGGTCGAGGTGACTGAGCGCGGTGCTGGCGGCCGTGCCGAGCACCACGCCCATGCCGCCACCGAGCAGCGCCAGCATCACGCTCTCGGTAATCATCTGACGGATAAGCCGGGAGCGCTGGGCCCCGAGAGCGGTGCGGATAGCCATCTCGCGCTCACGGGCCGTAGCGCGCACCAACACCAGGTTGGCGACATTGACGCAGGCCAGCAGGAGCACCATGAGGGCCAGCGAGAGGAAAAGCCCCGCAATGACGAACATGGTGTTCGGATCGCCAGGATTGACGCGTAATTGCGGCTCGGGAAAGGCCTCAATGCTGAGCTTCTTTTCGACATCCGGGTGGAGGCGAGCGATGTCCTGGGCAACGACGTTCAGCGCGGCATTAGCCTGCTTCATGTCGACTCCGGAACGAAGACGCCCATAGATGAAGAACATCCGGTTCTGCCAGTTATTGATGGCGTCTGCGGAGGTTCCGCCGATGGGGAGCTGCGACAGGGGTAGATACGCAGCGGTGGTTAAGAACCCCTGCATGCCGCCGAATCCCTTCGGAGCTACGCCGACGATGGTTAAGGGGTGTCCGTCCAGCGTGACTGTGCGCCCTACCACTGTCGGATCGCCGTTGAACCTTTGCTGCCAGTAGTCGTAGCCAAGAACAATCACCGCGTCCCGGCCCAGGACCTCTCCTTCACTGCGCAGGAACAAACGCCCCGCAGCGGGCTTCAGTCCAAGCCCCTCGAAGAGGTTACCGCTGGCGTATGCAGTCAGGATGCGGTCCGGCTGCTGCCCCTTGACCGCCAAGCCGTCGAGATTGAGGGTGTAGGCGATGATGTCGCTGAAGTTACGCCCGCTCTGGGCACGCACCTGCTTGTATTCGTTCCAGGAGAGACCCAGCTGCAACGGACCGCTGTTTTCGCGGGGAACCAGGCTCGCGATCTGCTCGGGATTCGGCACAGGGAGAGGCTTGAGCAGGATGGAATTCACCAGGCTGAATATGGCCGTGTTGGCGCCAATGCCGAGAGCCAGAGTCAGCACCGCAGTGGCGGTAAAACTTGGAGCCTTCCTGAGCTGACGAAAGGCAAAGCGAACATCCTGAAACAAGGTCCCCATGGAAAGCCTCCCTGGGCAAGATTATCCATATTCGGGTATGCACGTTCTCTGCCGAACGAGCCGGGGTCTAAACACGCCGTTTGCAAGCAAATCGTTGCACGAACGAAGGCGCGGGCAGGGCATCCTGTCCGGATTTGTTGATCATTGTCCGGAACCGAACAACGCACTAGGACCTTGGACACAGCTTCGCGTTCGGCGTACGCAGCGAAAACGGTGACAGGCCAGCCTCCGACCGCAGCTTAGATAAGATCGAAAGTCCTGGCCTTCCGTCATGCACCGTGGGGCGAATACTTGCCTCGCGACCGGGCTTTACAGAAGGGCACGGCTGACGAGGGTATGAACGATAACCCATGACAGGCTAGCTACTTGACCGCATATGTGATGCTCAATTAGAGTGCGACAGCGTCCATGCTGCAAGGGTGAGCGGCCTCAGGAAGGCTGTTTTCGCGAGCCGCCAATGGACGAGATTCCCCCACGATCCTGAGATGAAGAGATCCTGGGCATGAAGAGTCTTGAGCGTGAGCCGCGATGATCCACCGGGCCGGGCCTGTTCGTTGTTTCGTCGGTAGTTTCTCACTTACCCTCACCTTAATAGGTTGCGGTTACGTTAGCTCTCATCCTGGTTCTGAGACGTCCAGCACCCCAACCAGCGGCGATATTCAACACATCGTGGTCATCTTTCAGGAGAATGTCTCCTTCGACCACTATTTTGGTACCTACCCCAACGCGATGAACCTGCCAGGCGAGTCATCGTTTATTGCGCTGCCGGCTAGTCCTGCTGTCGATGGGCTCTCCCAAGCCCTCTTGCTGAATAACCCTAACTGGAAAAATGCCGCCAATGGCAGTGGTGCGGCCAATCCCTTCCGTTTGTCACCGAGTAATGCAGCAACGGCCGATCAGGACCACGACTACCAGGCGGAGCAGCGAGCCTTCGACGCAGGCGGAATGGACCTGTTTCCGTTTTCTGTGGGTGCTGCTGACGGCCCCGGTATGGGGAGCGGTATCGCAACCACCACCGGCCTGACCATGGGATACTACGACGGCAATACCGTGACCGCTTTGTGGAATTATGCTCAGCACTATGCGATGAGCGATCGCTTCTTCGGTACCACGTTCGGCCCCTCGACGGTTGGCGCAGTGAATCTGATCTCTGGTCAGACGAACGGCGTCATCAATGACGCCAACGCTGGAGGGGTTGTGATCTCGGATGGAAGCGGCGGATTCTCGCTTATCGCCAACGCAGATCCGGTGGATGACATCTGCAGCGCAACCAGCGGCGCTTTGGTCCATATGACGAGCAGGAATATCGGTGACCTGTTGAATGCGGCAGGCGTGACCTGGGGCTTCTTCGCCGAGGGGTTCGATACTACCGCCTCTAACACCGACGGCTCCACGGGCTGCCGCCGGAGCCACACCTCAGCAATCACCAGGCAGACATCGCGGGACTACATTCCCCACCACGAGGCATTTCAATATTATGTTTCGACCGCCAACCCGACCCATGCGCGGCCTACGTCCATTGAGATGATCGGCCGCGCAAATGATGGCAGCACGGCGCACCAGTATGACATCCATGATTTCTTCGATGCGGTGGCCGCGGGCAATTTTCCGTCGGTCAGTTTTCTTAAGTCGGCAGCCTACCGCGATGGCCACGCCGGGTACTCTGATCCCCTTGATGAGCAGGCTTTCCTGGTGCACGCAATCAATACCATCGAGCAGACGCCGCAGTGGGCTAATACCGTGATCCTTGTTGCCTATGACGACTCCGACGGCTGGTACGACCACGTCAGCAATGTGATTAACGGCAGCGCGACAAAAAGTGATGCTTTCTCGTCTCCCGGGCAGTGCGGAAATGGGGCGACCGCCCTTGCCGGCGTTGCTCCTTCCACTTTGCATGCACAGGGCCGATGCGGTTACGGACCGCGACTACCGCTCCTGGTAATCTCCCCGTGGGCCAGGGCAAACTACGTTTCCCATACCGTGACCGACCAGACTTCAATTTTGCGATTTATTGAAGACAATTTTCTGTCTGGTGGAAGAATCGGTCAGGGCTCCTATGACGCCATCGCCAACTCTATCGGGGACATGCTTGACTTGAACCACAGTACGCCGCAAAATGGCGCAGTCGTCCTGCTAAATGGCACGACTGGCCAAGTCACCGCGAACCCTTAGACTACCGTGAAGAAGTGGCTGTCTCCTCATTTCGAGGTGGGACCTTCTTGTTGGTTCGGATCCAGCTGTGAATCCATCCAGGCAATGCGCTGCGTCAGCCAACTCTTCAGATAGTTCACTTCGCCCTGGTAGGATCCGGCAACCTCGGCGTTAGGGTATACATAGGTGGAAAGAATCGGCCACCGTTGGAAATTATTCTTTTCGGACTGGTTGAGTGCCGCGGCGTTCTGGTCGATATACGCCGACAAGGTGTCGAATTGTGTTGCCTTCACCTGCTTCCAGCGCGCTGCCACCGCCGCTGCGAAGGCCGGATCGTCAAAAAGCCTTTCCGTCCACTGGGTGTAAGGCAGGGGATTCGAGCGAAGCCACCATCCGGTCGGGTTGTTGTTCCCGTTGTAATTAACGTTTCCCGCTCCAATGTCGAAATCCCACACTGGCCCCATAAAGAGTTTGTTGCTTCTGTCTTTGTAGAGCCAGCAACTGGACCAGAACACGGCATCGTTGTTCTTGAAAAGCTCGTTGACCAGGTACCAGTTGATATAGCTGGCAGGGTCGAGATACTGCAGATAACCGGTGGATGGGTCGGTAAAGTTAGACGAGTAAAGCACATCCTCCGTCTGCTGCAAGTAGTTTTGGATATAGGTTAGCTGCTGCGGAGCGGCGGGATCGGGATCATGCAGGTCGAAGATGGTCCCGCGAGAGGTGGAGAAAAGAATGTCATCGGGGTCGTCCCGATCATCGACTTCCAGCAAATAACCACCGGTGAGTGAACTCCCTGAGATATCGGTAGGATCCATCTCGGGAATGTTTACCCGATTCTTGTCGATCTTGATCTCTTCTGTGAGTTGGTAATTGCCTTCGTATTGACCGTTGAGAAAGAGTTCCACAAATCTCGAATTCGGCGTCCACGCCATGCCAAGACGCCTGCCGACCTCAAAAGCAACCTGGTCGCGGAGCAGTGACTTATCATCATAATTTGCGAGCAGGATCCAGTCCTTGGCGGAAGCCATTCCGAGCAGGCTGGCCTTCGCGTCCAGTTTTACTTTGTAGGGTTTCTTCGGCAAGAGCCAGGTGCTATTGCCGTGGCCCCGGATCTCCATGGTTCCCGAGTAGGCGACGTCACTGCTTGATGGAATAGGAGTGACCCCGAAGCTCCCGCTTACGTAGTCGGTCTCGGAAACAATGGGCGCCTGACCGTCGGTTGAAAGATAGACTACGGGCAGGTCGATGGTGGCGGGAACGAAACCCTGATTTTGGGTTGTAGTATTCCCACTGCACCCCGACAGCAAAATAAGCAGTGTAGAGCTACAGATCAGCTTGTAGTAGGCTCGCTTCAATAAAGAACACACCTCTACCCAATGAGTACGATCGCCGCCGAGCAGGGGGCATCATCGACTGCCGGCTTGGCAGAGGATTCGCGAGACACCCGTCCTGTCGCCCTGCTTTAAAACGCAAGGGCAAAAAGACAGACGCAGGAAAAACGTGAAAGTTTCAACCATTTGTGGATGACGGAAAGGTCCTTCCGTTCTGACCCCATCTGAACGGTTGGCGGACAGCTACATGAGGGTGATCTCGCCCATGTCGATTGCGACCAGCAAGGGTTCCTTCACCAGCTGGTAGTCACCTTCGTACGCATAGACTCGACGCTTTGCCGGCACGATGATGCCGTCCACGCTGCGATAATCCGAGGCGTAGTTGAGTCCGGTGGCACCGCCAAGAATGTCCACCGTGTAATCGTGACGGCGTAGTAAAAAATCAGGCCCGAAGCAGGAGATCTG
>Ga0302325_10030969_pt1 | contig 11021 bp, 7 predicted proteins | sample Palsa_T0_2_FD_201948 | JGI IMG/M metagenome (GOLD analysis project Ga0302325, IMG submission 201948) | Peat permafrost microbial communities from Stordalen Mire near Abisko, Sweden - Palsa_T0_2 | ecosystem: Environmental > Terrestrial > Soil > Palsa > Peat permafrost | place: Sweden: Abisko... | reverse complement strand
GCGCGGTGCCATGTCCGCACGACCGCCCATTTAAGTGGCGTGACCCGCTCGCGGCCATAATATACTCCAATCGAATGAGCGCCGCCGAGCAACTGGTCGCGAAGATCGCACAGGAACAAGGCTTTATTCTGGCCGGCTTCGCGCCTTTGCGTTCGCTACCGGAGCGTCGCGAATTCTTCAACCAATGGATCGCCGAGGGGCGCGCGGCTGACATGGGATGGCTCGCGCGGGAGCCCGAACGCCGCATCGACCCGCGAATCCTTGACGCGCGACTGCGTTCCGTCGTTAGCCTTGCCTATCCTTATACACCGCCGCGTCCGCGCGATCTCGATTGGCGGGCCGAGTTGCGCGGGCGTATCGCTGCCTATGCGCTCGGCCCCGATTATCACGACCTCGTCCTTGCGAAGGCACGGGCGGTGGCCGACGCGCTCGCGGTTGCGATACCCGGCGCAATCAGCCGCGTCTATGTCGATACGGGGCCGGTCTTCGAGCGCGAATGGGCGATGGAAGCCCGTCTCGGCTGGCTCGGCCGTAACACCAACCTGCTCAATCGGTACAACGGGTCGTACTTTTTCCTCGCCGAGATTCTGACCGACGCCGAATTCGAGCCGAGCGGCGAGCCTTATCGCGAACATTGCGGGACGTGCCGCCGATGCCTCGATCTGTGCCCGACGGGTGCGCTGACCGACGGCTACCGGCTGGAACCGCGCCTGTGCATTTCTTATCTAACGATCGAGCATCGCGGGCCGATTCCGATCGCGATGCGCCCGCAACTCGGCAACTGGATCTTCGGTTGCGACGTTTGCCAGGAGGTCTGTCCGTGGAACGACGATCATGCGCGAGCGGCACCCATCAATGAAGCGTTGACGCCATCGCTGGCGGAACTGATGACGCTCGATGACGACGGTTTCCGTAAACGTTTCGCTCGCAGCGCGATCAAGCGTACCAAGCGTCGCGGACTGCTGCGCAACGCGGCCGTCGTCCTCGGTAACAGCGCTAATCCGGCGGCGATTCCAATCCTCGCGCGCGCACTCAGCGGCGACTCCGAACCGCTGGTGCGATCGCATGCGGCGTGGGCGCTCGGACAACTGGGCGGCGATGCGTCGCGGCAGGCGCTCGCAGCTGCCCGCACGCGGGAGCCTGACGCTGATGTCGCCGATGAAATCGCGGCAGCAATTACGCACGCTTTCCCTTGAGCGGCGACGCGCAAATGAATAACACTTAGGCCAGCGGTAACGCATTATGAACGACGCCCGGCGTGAATTCACGACCTTGACCGCGCGTGAGCCTATTCCATTGGCGCGCGGCGCGCTGTTGATCGCCAAAGAGGAGTATCCCGACCTCGACGTCGAGAAGTATCTCGATCAGATTGCGGACCTCACGCGCGAGGCCGAGCCGATCGTCCGCGCGGGCGAAGATACCATCGAGAAGGTTCAGCTATTCTCCGAATTTCTCTTCGGGCAGAAGGGCTTTGATGGCAATCGAGACAATTTCGGCGATCCGCGCAATTCCTTCCTTAACGACGTGCTGGAGCGCCGCCTCGGCATCCCGATTACGCTGGCGGTGCTCTACATCGAGATCGGCCGCCGCCTCGGCCTGAATCTCTTCGGCGTCTCCTTCCCGACCCATTTCCTGGTCAAAGCGGTGGACGAACGTGGTGAACTGATCATCGATCCGTTCAACGCGGGAGCCATTCTGAGCATCGACGAGATCAAGAGCCGCCTCACGCAAATCTACGGGCAGCCCGTCGATCTGAATCCGGCGATGCTCAAGGCGGTCGGCGCGCGCCACATCCTCGGCCGCATGTTGCGGAACCTGAAGAACATCTATGCCAGCGGGGCTGACTGGGGGCGCTCGCTCGCCGCGCTCGATCGGATCCTGCTGCTGGAGCCGCGCGCGATCGACGACTTGCTGGAGCGTGCGACGGTGTACGAACGGCTCGAATGTTTTGGCCCGGCGCTCGAGGATTTCCAGAGCTTCATCACGCAGGCGCCCGAACATCCGAATGCCGACGGCGCGCGCGAATCGGTGATGCGCCTGATGCGGCAGGTCGCCCGCATCAACTAAGCAGCCCGGTTTAACAATCTCTGGCGTCTCACCCCGCCAGTGACCATTCCCGGCAAGTTTTTTGGCGGCTACTGTTGGTCCGATCGATTCGTCGTCCCTGAATTGGTTGGTGGCGTCGGTGCAGTCGTCGGCCGCTGAGGTTTCGTCGCACCCGGTGGCGTGGCCGGCCTCTCCGTTGTCGGCGGAGGATTGGTACCGCCCTTTTCGGTACCCTCTATAAAAGGGCATGGATGGTGTCTGCTCGTCGCTAGGCATTTGATCTTCCTACTTTGCCGCCTTCGGCTCGCCCTTTCGAAATTGTATGCTGAGGTCTTTATTTCTCAGCGATACCGCTGAGGCAAGGGAACGTGGGGAACGTCGCGCAGCTCTCGGTCTGTGGATTACGCGCGGCGCGCGTTTGTGAGTAGAATCGTCGCATGGCCGCCGCCAAGCCCGTTCCAATACCGGATTTCCTCGAGACCAGCCGCAAGGGCGTCGCCGACGCCGACCTGCGCCGCAAGCTGGAGAATTCCACCGGCCGTCATCTCGACCACGTCGCTCACATGCGCGCGGAATTTCCGGGCTACGACGGCGAACGCGACGTTGCGCGCAGTATCAAGGAAGACGCCATCGGCCGCCTCGATGAACTGCTGATCGAACTCAAGAAAAAGCTCGAAGCCAACGGCTGCAGCGTGTTCGTTGCCGCCGATGCCGCCGAGGCGCGCGACTATATCCTCAAGGTCGCGACTACGGCCGGTGCGAAGCGGGTGGTCAAGGGCAAGTCGATGACCACCGAGGAAATCGACCTCAATCCGGCGCTGGAGCAGGCCGGGATGAAGGTGGTCGAAACCGACCTCGGCGAGTATATCGTGCAACTGCGGCGCGAGCGCCCCTCGCATATCATCACGCCCGCGATTCATCTGTCGAAGGAAGACATCGGCCGGCTTTTTGCCGATCAACTTGGCATCCCATACAGCGCCGAGCCCGAAGTTCTGACGGCGGCCGCCCGCGAACGCCTGCGATCGATCTTCCTCGATGCCGACCTGGGCATCACCGGTGTCAATTTTGCGATCGCGGAGACCGGCACGCTGGTGCTGATCGAGAACGAAGGCAACGGCCGTTTTTCCAGCACGCTGCCCGAGACTTTTATCGCGGTGATGGGAATCGAAAAGGTGATCCCGAAGCTGGCGGACCTCTCGCACTTCCTCGAAATTCTCGCGCGCACGGGCACCGGGCAGAAGCTCACGACCTACACCAACTTCATCAGCGGGCCGCGCCGCGACGGTGAGATGGACGGGCCGCGCGCGATGCACGTCGTCATCATGGACAACGGGCGCAGTGCGATGCTCGCCGACCCTGTCATGCGCGAGGCGCTCTATTGCCTGCGCTGCGGTGCATGCCTCAACGTGTGCCCGGTCTATCGGCGCATCGGAGGGCACGCCTATAACTCGCCATATCCGGGACCGATCGGATCGATCGTCAGTCCGAATCTGTTCGGCAGCGCGGCGGCGAAACTGCCGTTTGCTTCGACCTTGTGCGGGGCCTGCCGCGATATCTGCCCGGTCAAGATCGACATCCCGCGTATCCTGCTGCATCTGCGAGCGAAGGAGAATGCCGCGGAGCCGCCGATCAAATGGCCGCGTGACGCCCGTCGCGCGCGTGCTGGTGTGCGGCGCTTCGCAAGCATGGCGCGCTATCCGCGCACGTTTCGCCTCATCAGCCGGATCGGTGGTCTGATGCTGCGGCCATTCTCGCGCGACGGCTATCTCAAATGGATGCCCGGCGCGTTCAAGAACTGGACGCGATACGGCCGCGACTTCCCGGCGCCGGGCATACGTCGTAAACCTGCGGATAAAGTGTGAGGGCCGACGGTCGCCAAGTTAGATGAGCGCGTTTCACAAGATGATCGCGACCGTGAAGTCGGCGCTGGAGGTCGCGCCGCGGGCTTCATCGCCACATGCGCCATTTACGGCGGACGCGGTGAGTGCGTCGGCGACGCCGATGCACTCACCGCGTCAGCTCCTGCCCGTCGCGCAGCTTGCGCGACGGGCAGAACTGACGGCGCAGTTCGCGCGCGAGCTCGACGCGGTCGGCGGCGTCTTCCTCGGCGCAGTCACGCCCGACGAAGTTCGCATGCGAGTGGTCTCGCTGGCGCGTGAACTCGGTGCGCGCACGGCGGCAATCGGCGCGGGCGTCACGCTTGACGCCGACTCGATTGCGCGCGCCCTGGAGCACGCGGGCGTCGCCGTCATCTGGCCCGGCGCCCAGGGCACCGGCCCAGACGACGCCGGACGCGCCGCGTTTCGCGGCCACCTCGCCGGATGCGACCTCGGCATCGCCGAGGCCGACGCCGGCATCGCCTCGACGGGCACCCTCGCCGTGGTCGGCGCGCCCAACCGTCCGAACTCGCTGACGCTCCTGCCGCCCAATAACCTCATCATCGTTAACGCCGATCGGATGCGCCCCGATCTCGCCGCCGCCATCGCCGGCATCGGCGCCGAGACCTTCACCACGAAGCGCGTCGCCTTGATTACCGGACCAAGCCGCACCGCCGATATCGAAAAGATGATCGTGCTCGGCGTGCACGGCCCGAAGAAACTCTACGTCCTCGCGATCTGGCCGCACGAGGCATGAGTCGCGGCTAGCTCCATCGATTACCCAGGTAAGATGACCCACGCAAGATGACCGAAGTAAGACTCTTTGCGACCTGCCTCGCCGAGGAATTCTATCCCTCCGTTATCGAGGCGGCGGCCCTCGTGCTGGAGCGTTTGAAGCTCAAAGTCGTGTCGATGCGCAGCGCGTTCTGCTGCGCGCAGGCGCCCTTCAACGAGGGTCTGCGCGATTCCGCGATCGATCTCGCCCGCCGCTTTCTGAAGTCATGCGAACCCGGCACGCCTGTGGTGATCCCCTCCGGCTCATGCACCAGCATGGTCAAGATCTTCTACTCCGACCTGCTCGCCGACGAGCCCGCGCTGGCCGCCAAGGCCGCCGCGATGCGCCCATGGCTGTTCGAGTTCTCCCAATTCCTCGTCAACGTGATGAAGGTGAAATACGTTGGCGCGCGCTTCGATCGCACCGCCGTCTATCATCCCGCATGTCATCTCACGCGCGAGTTGCGCGTCGTCGATGAGCCACGGCAACTGCTCGCCGCCGTCAACGGCCTGCGCATGGTCGATTTTCGCAATCCCGAGGAATGTTGCGGCTTTGGCGGATTGTTCTCGGTCAAGCTGCCGCACATTTCGGCCGCGATGGTCGAGGACAAGATCGTGCGTATCAAGGAAAGCGGAGCCGGCGCGGTTATCGCCAATGACTGCGGATGTCTCATGCAGATCGGCGGCGCGATGCATCGCCAGGGCCTCAAGATCGAGACCTGGCATCTCGCCGAAGTCCTCGCCGCCCGCTGACGGCCCGTCTCTTTCGCCTACGCCGACATATGCACGTAGCGGCCGGGTGCCGCCTCGATGACCTCGTAGCCATTGCCGCCCAATGCCGCCGGCGCGGCGCGCTTCTCACCCGATCGCTTGTCCATCCATTCGAGCCAGTTGTCCCACCACGTTCCCTTGTGTTCGGTCGCGCCTTTCAGCCACGCGTCGGGATTGGTTCCCGTGCGAGGGTTGGTGAAATACTTGGCCTTGAAGTTCGCCGGCGGGCACACCAGGCTCTGCACGTGTCCGCTGCCGCTCATCACGAATTCGGTGCGTCCACCGAATAGCCGCGACGCCCGATGGCACGCGCGCCATGGGCAGATATGGTCGGTCTGTCCCGCGAGAATGTACATGTCGCAATCGACGTCGCGCAGGCTGATTGGAGTGCCGAGCGCGGACAGTGCATTCGGCTCCATCAACGGGTTGCGCAGCATGATGTTGAGAAAGTCCGCGTGCAGATGCGCCGGCAGATTGGTCGAATCCGCATTCCAGTACAGGATATCGAAGGGCGCCGGATCGAGTCCCATCAGGTAATTGTTGACCCAGTAATGCCACACCAGGTCGTTCGGTCGCATCCACGCGAACGTCCGCGCCAGCGACCCCGCATCGAGCACGCCCTTGCGCTTCGAGGTCTCGACGGCGGCCGCCACGCTCTCTTTGTTGGCGAACATCCCGGTCATCGACGGCTCGCTCGAATCGAGCATCGTCACCACCAGCGTCGCCGCGTTCATCCGTTTGTCGCCGATCGCCTTCAGATGGCCGAGCAGCACCGACGAGGTAATTCCCCCCGCGCATATTCCCACCAGGTTCAGGTCCGGACTGCCGGTGATCGCGGAGACCACCGCTGACGCCTCCTTGCACGCATTGACGTAATCGTCCAGGCCCATGTCGCGGTCCTCAGGGCCCGGATTTCGCCAGCTTACCGTGAAGAACTGATGCCCATGCGCGACCGCATACTCGGTGAAGCTGCGCTTCGCCGCGAGGTCCATCACGTAGTATTTGTTGATCTCGGGCGGGATCAGCATCACCGGCCGCTCATAGACCTGCGCCGTCGCGGGCTTGTACTGAATCAGCTCGATGAGCTTGCTGCGATGAACCACCGCGCCCGGCGTCACCGCGAGATTGCGGCCCACCTCGAACGGCCGCTTGTCCACCTGCGAAGGCATCGCGCCGTTGTTGAACAGGTCGTCCAGATAATGGCGAAGGCCGTCGAAGAGACTGCGGCCCGCCGTATCGAACGCCCGCTTGAGCGCTGCCGGATTTCCGAACAGCGTATTGGTCGGAGCCAGCGCTTCGGTCAGCAGGGTCACCGCGAAACGCTCCTGCGCGGGCAGCTTCCAGTCCTCGCCCGCGATGGCTTCGGTCTTGAGTCCGACCAGGTCCTGCAGCGACGACCGCCACGCCAGGTAGGCCTGCATCAGGCTGCGATAGAAGGGATTCTCGCTGAAGGCCGGATCGTTGAATCGGCGATCGTTGGCCTCCGGCTTGAGATCGGAAACGCCGGCAGCGATCTGCGACAGATCGAACAGAAAGCCCGACATCCGCGAACGAAATTCATCCGGATGCGCCGCGAGGTTGCGCAGGAACTGGCCGAGCGACGTGAGAAAATCGCGCGACGTAATACCGACGAAAGGATTTGCCCCGAGAATCGCGTCAACCGCAGGCGCATGCTCTTCGGGATTGGATAGGTCGAATTCACGAAGGGTCGCAGCACTCATTTGGATGCCTCAAAAACGGATAAAACACTCTGCATGGTCGATTGCAAACGCATAATGGTTCCTCAGGTTCTTGGGTAGCCGTGTCAGCATAGGACATTAGCGTAATCGACGCACGGATCGTTACCCGCCTAATGTTACAAATTCATAGTTCAGAATCGGCGGGACAGCCCAACGGGGGCTCGGATAGATGCTGCCCGGTTGGCCAGGTCATGCCGATCAACCCGGCCTCCTCAGTGCGCGGGCCGACCCATATGGTAAAGACCGGCAAGACGCCCGTGCTCGATGGCGGTGAATGGCGACGGCTCATCGACGCGAATCCCAGGTGAGCATCGCGCCGTTCGTCGGATCCGTGATGATATTGCTGGCGGCGTCCGTGCCCGCCGCGTGGCCGTTGTTCCAAGTCACAATCTGATTGGTGGGCGAGTAAGTGTTAGGACCTTCCGAGTGCGGCAGGTTGAGGGCCGCCAGGCTGCCGCTTTCACTCGTCACCCTCCCATCATTGTCGTAGTTATAGGCGAGCTGTCCGAGCGCGCCATTGTTGAAACTGAGCGAAGTGAGCTGGGAATCGGCGTCATATCCGTAGGTGGTGGTGACTGTACCAGCGGTAACGGTTTTCCGATGGAGCGGCGTCCGAATAAATCAGTCGTGAGCGTCGCTGAAGAGCGGCCGGCTGGCGCCGGCGAAATCAGCCGAGGAGTTCGCGGCCGCGCCCGAACAGCAGCGGCGCCGACAGCGCGATATCTTCCCAGGTCGGATCGTGGCGCTTACCGCGCCGATGCAGCATCGTGTTGAACGCGGTGATCGCGCCGAAGCGATAGCCTGCGAACGCGCGGAACCATCGCAGATCGGCGTCGCTGACCGTCCATGAGATCGCTTCGCGGTAGAGCTCCGCGATTTCCTCGGGACTCGGGCCATGCGTCGGCATCAGCCCGTGATCGACCCAGGACTTGCGATCGGAGAACACGCAGAACCAGCCGAGATCGATCAGCGATGCGCCCACCAATGCCAGTTCCCAATCGATTACGATTTGCACGCCCTCGCCCGCGCATAGGGCGTTGGACCATTGGAAGTCGCCGTGAACCAGTCCGATTCGCGGCGCGGCCGGCATCGTCGCGCGCAGGCGCTCGCGCAGTTCGGCGGAACCGACGGTGGTCTTCGGATCGAGGGTAGGACGATCGAGCAAGCCGTCGAAGCGCTGCATCTCTTCGATCAACGGTCGCGGCTCGCCCCATACTGCCCGCAGCGGTTCCCACGGCACCGAATGCAGCGCCGCGAGGGTCTTGACGATCGACCGCGCGAAACGCTGCTGGACGTCGGCTGGATACTCGCGCTCGCCCATCGCCAGCTTGTCGGCCTGCACGAAGTCCACGATAAAATAGCCGCGCCCGAAGGCGGCCGGATCGTCGTCGAGCCAGCGCACCCGCGGCACCGGCACCGCCGTCCCTTCGAGCGACTTCATGATCCGCGCCTGGCGCACCACGTCCGCAGTGCCCACCGGCCGCACGCCCTCGGGCGCGAGCCGCAGCACCAGCCGTTCGCGTTTCGCGTTCGCGCCGATCTCTAGGTCGAAGCTGTAGCTTTGCCCGGCATGGCCCGGCAGCGTTACCAGCGGACTGACGCGGGCCGTCGGATCGCCGGTTTTGGCGCGCAGCAGGGCCAGCAGTTGGCGTGTTATCTCTTCGTCAGATGCCATCGATACCCGGAGTTAGGCGACGCGAGCGCGCTTCAACTACGCGCTCGCGCACTGCTCGCTTCATTACTCTCTCAACTTCCTAATCGCCGATCGACTAGCCGCGCATCTTGAGCTGCGCCGACGCCGGATGCAGGCTCGAGGCCGCGCTCGGCCGCGCCTCGATACGCTTGAACCACGCCGTCACGTTCGCGTCCGCCGGGTCGATCTTCTGGCCGACGCCGCCCGCAAAATCCATCGCGCAGTACAGGATGATGTCGGAAATCGTGAAGCGGTTCGGCACGATAAAGTCGCGCCCCGCGATCAGCTTGTCGAGCCATTTCAGGCGCGCTTGAGTGATCCGCTTAAGTCCCGGAGCCGCGTCCGGCTCACATGGCACGCGATTCTTGAACAGCTCCAGGCCCTCGGCAAAACGAAAGCCGTTGTACATATTCTCGGTGATATTCTGCTCGATACGGCGCTGCCACTGCCGGGCCTCGGCGCGCTCCTCAGCGGTGGCACCGATCAGCGCGGGCGTCGGATGCTTCTCTTCGAGATACTCCCAGATGGCGACAGTCTCGCCGATGGTCTTGCCGTCATCGAGTTCGAGCGCGGGCAACTGTCCGCCCGGATTGCGATCGGTATAGGGCGGCTTGCGATTCTCGCCCGCTAGCAGGTCGATTACGATGGTCGGAATCTTCAGGCCTTTTTCGGCCAGGTACATGCGCATCGCGCGCGGATTCGGTCCAAATGAGTCGTACAGCTTCATGGTCAACTTCTCCCCGTGTGGTCTTCTCGATCGATCCCCAGACCGCGCCGACTATACAGGAAGCGGGCACTTATGTGGAGCGCGAACTGACGCTGGCCGAGCCAAGCTCGCCTGATGCCATCGAGCCGCGACCGCAAGTCATCCTGAACGAAGTGAAGGATCTCGCGCGGTCCTTCGCGCGCCAATCTCAGATTCTTTGAGCATAAATAAGACTCTGAGATAGTCGGGGAACAAAGAACCTAAAGTTCCTTCGGAGACTGAAGTGGCACCTGGACGCACCTCGCAGACTCGTTAGCTCGGCTCGCAAGCTCGCCTAGTGCCAAGGTTTCTGACTTCCCACTGGGTAATGAGACTGACCGAAACGAAGGCGGTGCGAGACTACACTAGCGGAGCCGCTATTCTGCCTCGGACACTTCGTTATTGGCCCGAATGCGTTCCCATCAAACTGATGGCGAGTGGCGGTCGGCGATCATTTTCACTACTCTCGGCGGGATGGCCGCGCCCGAGATGAGCCGCGAAGCGTTCCCGAGGCGGAGTCCTGCAACCTGGACTTCCTCGCATCGGGCTCGCGCAATCCGGCGCGAAGCTGAAAGATCACTTTGGAGGAACCTGACCGCCCGCGCGGTCTGGTCCTGAAGAAACAGTGCGATTTTGCCCACAATGCGGCGCGCCGGTCGTGACTGGCGCGCGCTTTTGCGTCGAATGCGGTGAGAATCTCACCGCTTTCATGGCGGCCGCAGCCGCCACGGTGTCCCTCGCGTCAGGAGCTACGCCAGTTGCTCCGTCGGCGGTCGCTCCCGCGCCGTTGTCAGCTTCATCGTCCGTAGCGTCGATCGCGTCGGCCCCGAAGTCGGGCGCCCCGGAAGCAGCACCACCCAGGCCTGTGACCACTCCGTTATCGATCAGCGGAGCGAGCGCCTCAAGCACCGCGAGCGCGTCGGGCATGTCGGGCACGTCGAACGCTCCGCCGCCACCGGCGGGCGGGGCCGCCGCGCTGGGACCGTTCGCCGCGGTCTTCGGCGGCATCCTCGCGATCGGCGTGGTCGTGACCATTCTGATCATGCGGCAAATGCCGGCGCATCCGATGGTCCAGACCGCCGCGCCGCCGCCGTCGCAATCGGAAAGCACCGGAGATACGGGCAACGGCGCGTCGTTTCCACCTGGGCATCCGACCGTGCAAATCCCCAAGGAAGCCCTCGACTTCATCAAGCAGCTCGAGCAGAAGGCCAACGCCAATCCCAACGACCTCGCCGCATGGGATCAGCTTGGCGACGTGACGCTGCGCGCCGCGGCCTTCGATCCGTCGTACTATCCGCGCGCGTCGGACGCGTACGCCCACGTGCTGAAGATCGATCCGGAGAATATGGACGCGCTGCGCGGCGTCGGCAATATCG
>Ga0302325_10030967_pt1 | contig 11022 bp, 9 predicted proteins | sample Palsa_T0_2_FD_201948 | JGI IMG/M metagenome (GOLD analysis project Ga0302325, IMG submission 201948) | Peat permafrost microbial communities from Stordalen Mire near Abisko, Sweden - Palsa_T0_2 | ecosystem: Environmental > Terrestrial > Soil > Palsa > Peat permafrost | place: Sweden: Abisko... | reverse complement strand
GGTATCGTAGAAAGTGAACCGCACCGGTTGCGCGATACCAACGGCGCTCGGCTGCAACGTTACCGACGGCGTGTAGGTCTTCGCGTTACTGTCGTAGCGCAGGCCGCACGTCGCGATCACGGCCAGGTCGTCGACGACGCCTTCGTACGGCAACGAGGCCGCAGCGACATTTTGGGTGCAGAGGCTCGCAACAAAGAGAGCCGCGACAAAACGCGTGCCCCAAAGCGAACGACCCAATCGCAATACTCTCATGAGGGCGTCCGGGTCTGTCCTCAGACCCGTTCGGTTTCTCCTTTCGTCCGCGTCTAGTCGCGCGTCAAGGTTCGATACGATGGGCGCCGCGAACGTAACGGGCTATGGACACGATCGTCCTGCGCGACGTAACGAAGACGTACAAGATGGGGACGCAGGACGTCCAAGCGCTTGCCGGCGTGACGTTCTCGATCGCGCCGGGCGAGTACGTGGCGATCATGGGGCCCTCGGGGTCAGGCAAGTCGACGGTGATGAACCTGATCGGGTGCCTAGACCGGCCAAGCAGCGGCAAATACATGCTCGACGGCACCGACGTCGGGAGTCTCGACGACAACGCACTCGCCGCCATCCGGCTCAAGAAGCTCGGCTTTGTTTTCCAAGGCTTTAATTTGCTCGCCCGGACGAACGCCATCAAGAACGTCGCCCTGCCGCTGTTTTACGCAGGCGTTCCTCAGAGGGATCGAGATCGCGTGGCCGAGCGGGTGCTCGGCGAAGTCGGGCTCGGCGACCGCGGGACCCACAAGCCAAGCGAGCTCTCCGGCGGACAGCAGCAGCGCGTGGCAATCGCCCGAGCCCTCGTAAACGACCCGGCTGTTCTGCTCGCCGACGAGCCGACCGGCAACCTCGACTCGAAGACGAGCGCCGAGATCATGGCGCTCTTTCACCAGCTCAATGCGAGCGGCCGGACGATCATCATGGTAACCCACGATCCCGAAACGGCCCGGCATGCCGGACGCGTTATACGGTTGCGCGACGGCCTGGTCATCTCGGACGGCCCCGCCGAAAACGTGACGGAAGCTGGGAACACCCCCCTTGCTTCCCAGACAGCCGCGGAAGGATAATCAAACCTGCGCCCGCGCGCGTCACTTCTCACCGAACCGCGAGTAGACAGCCTTCGTTAACATCGGGGCGGCTTGGCCCCACAACCCGCCAGGAGCAGCTAAACTAACACTATGCAGAAATATCGCGTCCTGCCGACATTGATCGTCGGCCTCGTCGGGGCCATCATCGGCAGCTTTTCGATGATGCTGTATGCGAGCACGCACTTCGCAGGCGTGGCCGGCCCGAACAACACGCCACCCAACGCTTTCGCGGCGCCGCTGGTCGCCGGCGGCGACGACCAGAGCCGGATCGTCAGCGCGGTCAAGCGCGTCGCGCCCTCGGTCGTGGCCCTCAACGTGACCGTCAACGGCCAACAGGTCGTACCGACCGATCCGTTCATGCAGTTCTTCGGCCAGCAAGCTCCGGGACGAGTCGAGCGCTATCGCGCGCGCGCGTCGGGCTCCGGTTTCGTCTACTCGCGCACCGGCGACGGCGGCATGATTGTCACCAACGCCCACGTCGTGCACCCGCCGAACGGCTCGAGCGTCTCGTCGATTCAGGTCGTCTTTCAGAACGGCGATCGCGTTCCGGGTCACGTGTTCGCAACGAACATCGGCGCCGACCTCGCGCTCGTGAAGGTTGACAACTATACGAAGGTTCCGCCCCCCGTCGAAATCGCGGACTCGAGCAAGCTCGAGGCCGGGCAATGGGCGATCGCGATCGGCGAACCGTTCGAACTCAAGCAGTCCGTCTCGCTCGGCGTCGTTTCCGGTTTTAACCGGGATGAGACGATCGGCTCCGAAGGCGGCGGCGGCGAGATCGCTTTCAAGGGGCTGCTCCAGACCTCGGCACCGATCAACCCCGGCAACTCGGGCGGCCCGCTGATCGACGTTGAAGGACGCCTGATCGGCGTGAATCAGTCGACCGCGAATCCGCAGGCTGGCGCGCAGGGCATCGGCTTCGCGATCCCGGCAAACACCGTGCGCGAGCAAGTCGCCGCGCTCGAGAACAATCCGGGCACCCATCAGGGGACGAACACCGGCTTCATCGGCGCGGCACTCGAGACCGTGACCCCCGATCTCGGCGTTCAACTGAACTATAAGGGCAAGGGCGTGGCCATCGCTCAGGTGGTTTCGGGCGGACCGGCCGACCAAGCCGGCATGCAGCCGGGCGACGTGATCCAGAAGGTCAACGGCCAAGACGTCACCACCAACGACGAGGTCGTCAAGGCGATCAAAGACACGAAGCCCGGGTCGACGATTGAGATGGAAGTCTGGAGCGCCGGCATCAAAAAGCTCGTGACCATCAAGGTCCAAGAGCGTCCGGCCGACGTCGGCGACGCCCTGCCGCAGCAACAACAGGGCCAAGATCCCGACCAGCAGCAGCAAGACCCCTCGCAGGGCCAGCAGCAGCAGGGCCAGGGGCAAAATCAAGACCAGCCCTAAAACAAGAATCTAGCCAAGCGAGAGGTCCCGAGGCGAAACCTTCGGGGCCTCTTTTCGTATTATGGAGAGCGGGTATATTACTAACGCCGGGTTGATTTCGGCGTACCGTCATCGTCGATAAGTGGCAAGGCCAAGCTCGGGCAACACCCGAGGTCGTGAGTGAAGAGCTCGCGTGCAGATGGTCCACGACGGTAACGAGTAGCACCAGCCCTGGGGCCCGGGAGTCCGGGCCCGGGGAGGATCGGGGGGCTAAGCCGCCCCGATGTTAGGAGCAAAAAATTCTATGGCTAAAGTGGTCGGTATCGACCTAGGCACGACGAACTCCGTCGTTGCCGTGATGGAGGGGCAAACGCCCACCGTCATTGCGAATTCAGAGGGTAGCCGCACGACCCCATCGGTCGTAGCGTTTACAAAGACCGGCGAACGGCTCGTCGGGCAGCTCGCTAAGCGGCAAGCCGTCACCAACCCCGAGCGCACGATCAAATCGATCAAGCGCCACATGGGCACGGATTTCAAAGTCAAGATCGACGGCAAGGACTACACGCCGCAAGAGATCTCGGCGATGGTTCTGCAAAAGCTCGTCAACGACGCATCGACGTATCTCGGCGACCGCGTTACCCGGGCCGTCATCACGGTTCCGGCATATTTCAACGATGCACAGCGTCAGGCAACCAAAGATGCGGGCCGCATCGCGGGTCTCGACGTGCTGCGCATCATCAACGAGCCGACGGCGGCAGCGCTCGCGTACGGCCTCGAAAAGAAGGGCAACGAGACGATTCTCGTTTGGGATCTCGGCGGCGGCACGTTCGACGTGTCGATCCTCGAAGTCGGCGACGGCGTTTTCGAAGTCAAGTCGACCAATGGCGACACGCTCCTCGGAGGCGACGACTACGACGAACGCCTCGTGCAGTGGATCGCGGCGGAGTTCCGCAAGGATCAGGGCATCGATCTCTCCGGCGATAAGCAGGCGCTTCAGCGTCTTACCGAAGCCGCTGAGAAAGCCAAGATCGAACTCTCCACGTTGACCGCGACGACGATCAACCTGCCGTTCATCACGATGGACCCGAGCGGCACGCCCAAGCACCTCGATCTCTCGATCACGCGCGCCGATTTCGAACGGCTCACGAGCGATCTGACCGATCGCATGGTGGGACCGTTCAAGGCGGCACTTGCCGATGCGAAGATCGACGTCAAACAGATCGACGAAATCGTCATGGTCGGCGGATCGACCCGTATGCCGCTGTGCCAAGACCTCGTCAAGAAGCTGACGGGTAAAGAGCAGCTCAACCAGTCCGTCAATCCGGACGAAGTCGTGGCCATCGGCGCCGCGATTCAGGCGGGCGTGCTCGCGGGCGAAGTCCGCGACGTCGTACTGCTCGACGTCACGCCGCTGTCGCTCGGACTCGAAACGCTGGGTGGCGTGTTCACCAAGCTGATCGATCGCAACACGACGATCCCGACGAAGAAATCGCAAGTCTTCACGACGGCCGAAGACGGCCAGACCTCGGTCGACATCGCGATCTTCCAGGGCGAGCGCGAAATGGCACGGGACAACAAGAGCTTGGGACAATTCCGGCTCGAGGGAATCCCGGCAGCTCCGCGCGGCATCCCGCAGATCGAAGTCGCGTTCAACATCGATGCGAACGGCATCGTGAACGTTTCGGCTAAGGATCTTGGCACGGGCAAAGAGCAGGCGATTACCATCACCGCTTCGACCAACCTTTCCAAAGAAGAGGTCGACCGGATGGTGCGCGATGCCGAAGCCAGCGCCGCGGAAGATGCGCGCAAGAAGGAAGAGGCCGAGATCCGCAACCGCGCTTCCAGCCTGATCTACTCGACGGAGAAATCCCTCAAGGAGATCGGCGACAAGCTCGATGCGGGCGCGAAAGCCGACGTCGAGGCGGGCCTCGACGACCTGCGCAAGGTGAGCGAGAACGGCACGGCCTCCGAAGTGAAGGCCGCGACCGACAAACTCGAGCAAGCCTCGTACAAGCTGGCCGAAAACCTGTACCAGAAGACGGCAGCGAGCGGTACCGGCGCGACCAACGGTAACGGCGCGCAGCACGACCCGGGCGCTAGCGAGGGACAGGCTTCTGCACCTCACGGCGACGACGTTATCGACGCCGAATTCAAAGAGTCGGTCTAAGGTCGATGGAGACCGAAGCGACCTCGTCTCCGGCTCCGAGCGAAAGCGAAGAGCCGGGGGGGATCGGGGGGCCAAGCCGCCCCGATGTAACGACCCCGCTGTCGGAAGAAGCGTCCGGCGCCGCCGCGGAACTCGCGGCGGCGAAGGCGCTCGCCGACGAGCGTTATCAAGAACTGCAATACGCTCGGGCCGAAATCGAAAACGTCCGTAAACGCGCGGTGCGCATTGCGGACGAACGGCTCGGCCACGCGCGCAAAGCGCTGCTCGGTAAATTTCTTCCCGTGCTCGATAACCTCGACCGTGCATTGAAGTTTGAAGACAGCGCCGATCTGCGCGGCGGTCTGCAAGCGACGCTCAAAGGCTTCGAAGCTCTCTTGGCCGGCGAAGGCGTCGTGCCGCTAGAGACCATAGGCAAACCGTTCGATCCGCGCGCGGCCGAAGCGATTTTGACCCGCGAGTCGGACGAGCACGACGACGTCGTGCTCGAAGAGCTGCAACGCGGTTACCGCTTGGGCGAAGATTTGCTTCGCCCCGCGATGGTCGTCGTTGCAAAACGGCGCGGCGAGTGAATTACAAGGACTACTATCAGGTTCTCGGCGTCCCCAAAACGGCCGCCGCGAAAGACATCAAATCCGCGTATCGCAAGCTCGCGCGCAAGTGGCACCCCGACGCTAACCCGACGAAAACCAAAGAGGCCGAAGAGAAATTCAAGGAGATCTCCGAGGCCTACGAGGTTCTCGGGGATGCCGAAAAGCGCGGCAAGTACGACGCACTCGGTTCCGATTGGTCGCACGCGGCGCAACAAGCCGAAGCGCAGCGGCGCTACCGTTCGGCGCAAGAGCCGGCCGGTTCGTCGCCGTTCGGCAGCGCGGCGTTTTCGAACGATGCGGGTCCGAGCGGGTTCTCGGATTTCTTCGACCTCTTCTTCTCCGGCGTCGGACGCCGTGGGGCGGGCGGCGCCAGTCAGCCGTTCGCACGCCGCGGTGGCGATCTCGAAACGAGCATCGATATCACGCTGCGCGACGCGTTCGCGGGCGGTGCGAAACCGGTCACCTTGCAGATCGAAGACAACTGTCCGAATTGTAACGGGACGGGACTCATCGGCGAGCAGATCTGCCCGCTGTGTCACGGCACCGGGCGGCTCATTCAAACCAGAAAATTCGACATCACGATTCCCAAGGGCGTTCGCGACGGGCAACGCATCCGGCTCGCCGGCCAAGGAAATCGCGGCAGCGGCGGGGGGCAACCTGGCGACCTCTATTTGGTCGTGCACGTGCAGCCCGACGCGCGCTTCGAGCGCAAGGAAGACGATTTGTACGTCGATCTTCCCGTCTCGATTTACGAGCTCGTCCTCGGGGGCGAAGTCCGGGTTCCCTCGATGACCGGCGACGTCACGATGACGATCCCGCAGAACACGCAGAACAACAAGATGCTGCGGCTCACGGGCAAAGGCATGCCCAAGAGCAAAGCGGGGGGCTCCGGTAACCTCTACGTCCGGCTCATCGGCATGCTGCCGACGTCGCTCGACGCGCGCGAACGCGAACTCTTCGAGGAACTCGCAGCGATCCGAAACGATAAGGTCGCGAGCTGAGCTAAGCTAAAAAAAGACGACGTTGAGGCGCGGGTTCGCGTACTTCGTCATGCATGCGAAGCTCTGCACGGGCGAGCCGTCTTCAAGATGGCTGCGCAAGATGAAGCCGTAGTCGTCGCGGTCGTTGTTGCCGGCCCAATCCCCGACGATCGGCGTCACGTCGAGCGTGAGCGAGGGCACCGCGGCCAAGCCGAAACTGGCCTGTCCTCCCGGGATGAACGGCATTTCACCGGCTTTCCACCACTCGCTCTGCGCGACCGCGAGCGACGTCGCGCACGAATAGCCGCTGGTCGTCAAAAACTTGGCGCCCGCGTTGCGCACGGCCTGAGGCGAATCGAGCGAGAGCGTTGCCGAGTAGACCTTGTGCCCCGCGAGACCCCTCAAGTTAAAGTCGATCCCGGTGCGCGCCGTCACCTCGGCGTAGCCCGCGATCGTGTTCCCGTTCGCCGGACACGACGTGACGAAGTTTCCATCGACGCCCGTCGTCAAACTGTACGCCTGCACGCCTGCATAGGCGACGTTGAGTTGACGGGTGCTCCCGACGAGTTCCGGATCGGTGAAGCCGGCAAGCCACGGGAAGAACGACGTGTAGCCGGACGGCTGCGTCATCGAGAAGACTTGACGCGGCGAGAGTTGTCCCGCCGGCGCGTACCCTCTGCAGCCTTTGAAGAGCGCCGGCACCGTCCAATGCACGAGCGATGCGAGGCGATCCGCCCCTAAGAGTTTTTGGGTCGCGATGGCGGCCGTGGTGACGCAATATTCGGCGCTGTCCGCCGATTGGTTCGAACCGGCATACGCAGCGACGGTATAGCACTTGCCCTTCCATCCGTCGCGTGGCTTCACGATCAGCGAGAACGCCGGCGCGATACCGTTACGCGAGCGCGACACCAAAACGTGCCGCTGACCGTCGACGCGGAAAATCTTGTAGCCATCGATCTTGCCCTGCGGCTCGTCCCACAATAGCTGCACTTTGCCGGCGCGGACGGCGGCATCGCACGCTGCCGAAGTGATGCTCGAAACGAACTCACAGTCTTGCCGGTTCTGGACCGGCCGGAGCCCCGCCGGAGGCGGGATCGCGTCGGCGAGAGCCGGCACTACGGAAGCGCTGCAAAAGGCGACGAGTATAGCCGCAACACGGGCACGCACGAAGAGAGCCAACATCGTAAGCCTCGCGTTCGCCCCGCAAGCGGGCGGTTCCTCAGCGGCCGCCGCCCCTTGCCACGCTTCGCTCTGCAACTGCCCGCTCGGCGTCCTCGGCCATGTCCGTCGACAATAGCAAGGTACGCGAGAGCCGGGTCCGGCGGTCGAGGACGTACACGAAGCTCGAGTGCTGATCGGGTACCCCCGACCGGCCTTTCACCGCAACGACGCCGAGGCTTCGCATCAAGCGCGAGACGTTTGCCGGCGAGCCGCTCGCGAAGATCCAACCGCGCGCGTCCGCGTGAAAGTCGCGCGCGGCCTGGCTCATCACGAAGGGAGTGTCGTACGCCGGATCGAGCGTGATCGTGACCAATCGCGCGGGGACGCGATCGCGATCCAGACGCGCGCGAAGTCTCGCGAACGCGGCGTTCGCGAGCGGACATGCATCGCTGCACCGCGTCGCCACGAACGTCACGAGCGCGGGCCGCCCCCCAAGATCGGAAAGGCGGAACGTCGCGCCCGTTTGATCCACGAGCGGGATCGCACGCGGATCGTCCGCGCGTGCGCCGAGCGGGAGCCCGGCGCACGCGAGGACGAGGACGAGCGCCGGCATCCGTCCTAATGCCGAGCGCAACGTCGCGATCATTGCGAGACGATCACGTCGCGCATGCCGTCCGCGCTGTAGTGGTAGAAGCACCCGAAGTAGTAGTTTCCGGGCGCACCAACGGTGAACGCTACCGACGCGGTATTCGCCGAGAGCGTTCCCGTCGACCACGCCGATCCATCGATCGTCGATCCGGTTTGCGACGTTGCGCCGCCAGCCGGGCCACTTCCGGGGAAGCCGGAGGTGCCGAGGCCCGAGGCGGTGTGCGGCGACGTCGAGTCGGTCATGAACGACAGTTGCGAGCCGTGCACGACGGTGACGACGCTCGCTGCCGCGTTCGCCGTGCTCGAGCCCGTATAGTACGCGATCGCTCCGAAGGTCGGATCGGTCGCCGCTGCGTGGGTGAACCCGACGTGCACGACCTGCGGCTGCGCCGTCGGTGCGGGCGTAGGCGTCGTCACCGGCGTTGCTGTGGCGGCAGGCGTTGCTGTAGCGACGGGCGTTGCAGTTGGAATCGGACTAGCCGTGGGGATCGGCGTTGCCGTCGGGACCGGCGTTGCGGTCGGAACGGCCGTCGGCACCGGGGTTGCGGTTGGAACCGCGGTCGGGCGGACGACCGGCGTGAGATTGACCGGGTTCGAGCTGCACGCGGAAAGTGTGGCGACCGCAAGTAACGCGGCGAGTGAAATGGGATATGGACGCATGTATTCCTCCTGCGCCCGACGGTACACAGAGTTTCTGAATCAACTCTGAAGCGTTCAGCGCGTACGCAGGCCCACGTAATAACGGCGTACGCCGTTGACGCGCGCGCTGCCGATCGAAACCGCCGTGCTCGCAATGACCGGAACCCAAAGACCCGCGTCGAGCGGAACGGCATTCCCCGCGACACCGTCGCGGTGCAGAATCGCGTCGAGGCGCACGCCGTCGCCGTTCGCGTAGGTCGCCCACAGAACTTGACGGCTGGCATCGAGGCCCGCGTAGGCGGCGTAGGGTTGGTAGGAACCGCTGAAGTCGAGCGGGGTCGCGCGTAAAGTCCACGCGCGCAAGCTTATCGCCGGCGCCACTTGCCACACGAGCGACGCTCCGAGTCCCGACTCTCGCTGGCCGCCGCCGCCCGTCGCGAATTGCCGATACGCGATCAACTCGGCGCGTACGCGCGCAGAGTCGTCGAAACCGAACGCCGTCTCCGCCAGCTCGTCGCGATCGAGCGGCGCGGCGCTGGACTCTGGCGCCGGCGCAACGAGCGATTCGAGCAGCGTCGGCACGCGTAGCGCTTGCGAGTAATCGGCGCTTACGAACGCTCCGCCGCCGAGCGGCGCCGTACCCCCGAGCGATGGGACGAGCGACAGTCCGCCGCCCGCCGAGCGGCCCGGCATTAGCGATTCATCCGCGTTCACGTTAGAGAGGCCGAGGCCCGCGTGCGCGCCATAGTGCTCGTCGCCGGTCTGCGCTTCGACGTAAGCGGTCTCATCGTACGCGCGTCCGCTCAGTAGTGCGTACGGAGACACGGGCAGCGCGTAGCTCGCCGTTTCGCGCGTCGTCAACGCTCCCGCCGAGAGCGCGATCGGACCCGGCCGTTCGATCCGAAAGTCCGCCGCAAGGTAGTCCGAGCGGTATTCGTCGCTTTGCTCCGCGTCGTCGAACTGCGATACGGTAGCCGCAGAAACGTCGACGAACGTGCGATAGAGCCGCGATGCCGTCGCGTAGTCGACGTGCGTGAGATCGGCGACCCGTGACGACGGATCGATCCCGCCGGACGCGGCGCTCGATTGCTCCGAAGCACCGACGCCCGCGTCGAGCGTTCCGCCCGCAAAGCCCGTCGTTAGGTCGAGATCGGCGCGGCGCGAAAGCACGCCGTCGTCGTTCGATTCGCCGTACGCGGGATGAATCACGCCGATTGCGGGCTCGAGTGTTAACGACGGCGCGCTTCCCGAGTCGAGCGATCCGTACGAACCCTCGCCGTCACTCGGGCGCAGCTCGAACACACCCCCTGACGCATACGTGCCGTAGCGAAACGCGTCTTGCGGCCCGACCACGGAAATCGCACGCGCGTACCGGTCCGGAAAATCTGCGAGTGCCGAGGCACCCGTGGCGAGGTCGACGAGCGGAACGCCGTCGTCGACCACGAGGCCGTGCCCGCCACCGAGCCCACGGTCGGAGATATCTTGGCCGCCGAACGACGGCACCGAAAACGGCACGAGCCCGAGGTCATCGACGATGCGGCCGTAGGGAAGCGCAGAGAGGTCGGCCGGCGCCGGTACGTCGCTCTCGAGTGCATCGTAGCGGCGGATGACGAGCGCAACGTTCGAGCGCCCCGCAACCGCGACTCGCTCCGTGCGGCAATGCGTGCAGCGGACCTCGAGCATTTGCGCGATGCCGTGCAAAACGATCGCGAACGTGCCGTCGGCCTCCGTGCGATCGCTTCCGACCGCGGCCCCGGTTGCGCCGCTCGCGCGCACGGCTGCGCCGGCTATCGGGGTTCCGGCAGAATCGCGAACGCTTCCCACAAGGAGATCGGTCCCGGCGGCCGTCGCGGGCGTCCCGAAAATCGGGGCGGCGAAGGCCCCCCGATCCCCCCCGCGAGCGGCAAATACCAGGATGGCCGCGAAAAGGACGGCTTTCAGCAAACTTTCACGTTTTTTCGGTACGATTTTCGCCACATGAAGGGCTTCGGAACCCGCCTTGCGTTCGGTATCGCTCTCGCCCTGCTAACGGCGGGCAGCGCGGGATTTGCGCGCGCGTCGATCCTAGCTCTCGATGAGCTCGCGAGCGCGCAACTGCAACCGAGCGCCATCCCGGCGTTGCTCGGACCGATCAACGAACTCGGCCGCAACGGTTGGCAATGCGCTCCCGAACGCGCGGCAAAAGCTGCGCGAACGAAAGACGCAGAGCTGCCCGCAGACGACGGCGCGCAGTAGCGGCATTCGTGCGGTTCGTACCGGCTTGCGCGATCGTCATATGTGCGACCTGGCCGGCGCTCGCACAAGCGCAGCCCTATCCCGGCATTACGCCCATCCCGCGC
>Ga0302325_10030965_pt1 | contig 11022 bp, 9 predicted proteins | sample Palsa_T0_2_FD_201948 | JGI IMG/M metagenome (GOLD analysis project Ga0302325, IMG submission 201948) | Peat permafrost microbial communities from Stordalen Mire near Abisko, Sweden - Palsa_T0_2 | ecosystem: Environmental > Terrestrial > Soil > Palsa > Peat permafrost | place: Sweden: Abisko... | reverse complement strand
GGCTCCAATTGCTCCGGCCGCGAGGGTGTGGGGATTACGCTGAAAGTCCCTGTGGGCACATTGCTTTACGATGCCGAGACCGGAGAGCTGGTGCATGACTTCAGCCGGCCGGACGAGCGGCTGATTATTGCCAAAGGTGGTCGCGGCGGTCGCGGAAACCAGCACTTTGCCACCTCCACCCATCAGGCGCCACGCGAGCACGAACTTGGCCGTCCCGGCGAAGAGCGCACCTACCGCCTGGAGCTGAAGCTGCTGGCCGATGTTGGCCTGGTCGGCTATCCCAATGCCGGGAAATCCACATTAATCTCACGCATCTCGGCAGCACGGCCCAGAATTGCCGACTATCCCTTCACCACGCTGGAGCCGAACCTGGGAGTGGTCTCCATCGGCGAATGGCCGCATGAGCAGAGTTTTGTGGTCGCTGACCTGCCCGGATTAATTGAAGGCGCGCATCTCGGCGCTGGACTCGGCGTACAGTTTCTCCGGCACATTGAGCGCACCAGCCTTCTGGTGCATCTGGTAGACGTCTCCGATTCCAGCGGCCGGCCCGACCCGGTGCAGGACTACAAAGTGATTCAGGATGAGTTGAGCAGCTTTGGTCATGGGCTGGCCGAAAAGCCGGTCATCGTAGTTGCCACCAAGACAGATGTTGCCAATCCGGAGAAGCTGAAAAAGCTGCAAGCCATGGCCAAGCGCGGCAAGCTGCCCTTCTTTCCCATCTCCGCCGTCACCGGAGAGGGCGTGGAAGCGTTGAAGTTCGCCATCGGCAACGCAGTGCAGAAGTTGCGCGTCGGCCAGTTCAGCGCTCACGCCGCTGCCAGCTAGGGCCTTCATGAGAATTGCGTTCTATGGCGGCACCTTTGACCCACCGCACTCCGGACATCTTGCCGTTGCGCTCGCCGCTGCCGAACGCTTTCACCTTGACCGCGTTTTGTTTGCCCCGGTGGGCCGCCAGCCGCTGAAGCCTGCCGCTCCCGAAGCTGATTATGAAAGCCGTCTGGCCATGGTCGCGCTCTTGTGCCAGGCGAATGCATCTTTTGAAGCTTCCCGGCTGGACGCTCCACGGGAAGATGGCCAGCCGAATTACACCGTGGATGCCTTGGCCGCGCTCAAAGCTTCTCTTGCAAAAGACAATGCGATTTTTTGCATCGTCGGCGCGGATTCTTTTCTCGACCTGCGCCGCTGGCGCGACCCGGAACGGCTGCTCCAGCTTGCGGAGTGGATTGTTGTCAGCCGTCCGGGCTTCTCGCTCGACGATCTGCGCCCGCTGGCGCTCACGCACGAACAAGGCAGCCGCGTTCATCTGCTGACCGATGTGGATGAACCGGTTTCATCAACTGTAATCCGCGAAGCTCTCCATCATGGTCAACAACCAGCGGTGCTACCGGCGTCCGTTGCAGAGTACATTCGCGCGCACGGCCTCTATCGCTGATGGCGCCGTTTTTACGCCGCTATTTTTTACGCCGTTATCCACCGTTTTTACGTAGTCATTCTGAGCAGCTTTATCGCTCAGAATCCCTGTATTTGTTTGTCATGCTGACACTGAGCTTGCGAAGTGGAAGGACCTGCTTCTTGCTTTTGCTTGTCATCCCGACCGAAGCCGCGCAGTGGCGAAGTGGAGGGAACTGCGGTTGCCTTTGCTTCAGAGGCATGTCCGGGCTTTAGCCAGGACATGTACCATTGATGATTGAAGTGAAGGAGCACTACTAACGAATGGTTTCCAGAGAAGTGAAGCAACAGTTGCTGGCCGCGGTGGCCGCATGTGAAGACAAGAAGGCCGAGGACATCCGCATTCTGGCGCTGGACCCGAGCGAATCGGCGCTGACCGATTACTTTCTCATCTGCAACGGCACCAACGAGCGCCAGAACACTGCCATCTCCGATGAGATTGAGTACCGCCTGAAACACGACTTCGGCAACTACGCCAACTCGGTGGAAGGCCGCCGCCAGGGCGAGTGGATTCTGATGGACTACGTGGATTTTGTCATCCACATATTTTCGCCGGAGAAGCGCGCCTACTACGGCCTGGAGCGGCTGAAGAAATCCGCCACCAGCATCAGTGTGCATGAACTGAATGAGGACTTGAAGAAGCGCGTGACCGCCGTGCGCAAGAAGCAGATTAAAACAGCAACCGCGAAGAAGACAGCACCAACGAAAAAACCAGCCGCCAAATCAAAGGCAGCAAAGTTGCCGAAACAAAAAACAGCAAGAACGCGTTCAGCAAAGCCATTTAAGAAAATCATGCGGCCTAAGAAGTAGTCCGCGTATTCGCGGGCAGAATTTTAATGAATACAAAAAGCAAGGGCGCTCCGAAGAGCGCCCTTTGTACTGGAAGCACCTTCGCCTAGAACTTGACCTTGAAGGCGAGCTGCACGTTGCGGGAGCCGGATCCAAATCCATTGGAGCTGAATCCGCCGTTGTCATAGAAGTTCTGCAGCGAGTTCGCCGCAAGGCCGGTGTAGGGCGACGGGGCTGACGCCGAGCCGATCTCATCAATGATCGATCCGGGCGTGCCGTAGTAAGCGCGGTTGAGAGCATTGAAGGCCACAATTTGCAACTCAGTGACGTAGGTATGGTCATGAATTTCAAACTTCGTGTCCTTGAAGATGCTCATGTCAGTGTTGTTGTAGGTGTTGCCGCGCAGGGTATTGCGTCCCACGCCGGGGAACGGTGTCCCCAATGCGAGCGCCTCGTTGCGGTTGTTCACAATCCAGCGGAAGGAGGTACGTGCGGCAGCGACGCCGGTCAGGTAATCCACATATTTACCGCTGCCGGTATTGATGCCAACCGAAACCGGGGCCGAAGCGTTTGCCAGAATCGGACGGCAGTTGTCCAGGCCGGTGCTGAAGGCAAGGTCAAAGGCGCGATCGCATTCGCTATAGGTGGAAGTGGTTGTGGTTGCATAGCTGGAGAGCGAAGCATAGTACTGCTGGATGCTGTATGGCTGCCCGCTGTTGTAGTTGTAGAGTGAGTTCAGTTGGAACCCGCCCAGCAACTTGCCCATAAAGCTGGTGCTGTTCTGGTAGAACGGCACTTTATAGGTAAGGCCCAGACCGATGACGTTGGTAAAGGAGTCGCCGCTCACGCCGCGCTCAGCCCCATCCACGTTCTGCGGATTGGCGGAGAAGGCATTGGTTGCGCCACCGGCAGCCGTGCCGTAGACCTCTGACGTATTGTCAATGGTGCGGCTGTAGGTGTAGCCAACCGTGCCCGACCATCCATGGTAGCCCTGCAGCGTTATCTTACTCTGCAGGCCGTTGTAGATGCTGAAGGCAGTGTTGGCGCGCAGACGGGCGTTGGTATATCCGCAGAGCGCGTGGCCTATGTCACCACCGCCAGCCAGCGTGCTGGTCGTGCAATAGCTGCCGGCCGGATAGAGGGACGGGAAATCTGTTGCAGGTGAGTTGGTGGATGAAGACAACACCGGATTGCCATTGATGCTCTGGAAGTTGCCGATGGTGTGGTTGCCTGCATAGCCGATTTCAAATGCGCCATGGCGGGCAAACTGGTACTGCAGGCTCAGTGTGTAGTTTTCCGAATAGGGGTTCTTGAACTTCTGGCTCATCCAGGTTTCGTTCTTGGTTCCCGGATCGACGCCAGTTGGGTTGTAGGCGTTGTCCTGTGCATGCACCAAGGTGCCTGTGGTCCCGCCCGCGGGCAGGCAGTTCACGCTGGTTCCGTTGCAGGTAAACGACGCCTGGTTCACGACCGGGGCCGCGCCATACGAGTTCAGGGCAATGTTGTAATACGCAGGATCGACGTTGATGGCAAATCCGCCGCGCAACACCATCTTCTTGCCCAGAATGTCCGGGTTCCATGCAAATCCAAAGCGGGGCTCAATGTTTTTATAGTTGGGCTGGATGTATGGGAAGGTGGTTTTGCTGAGCGGCAGCGAGGTCAGCCAGAAGGGGCTGGGGCCGGTCTGCTGCGCCGTGGTAATTTTGTTCAACAGGTTGGCGCTCTGCCCGAAGTATTCATAGCGAAGACCCATATTCAGCGTGAGCGACGGTGCGGCCTTCCAGGAGTCCTGGAAGTATCCCGCCCAGTCCGGCTCGGTAAAGTGGATGTTGGGGTTCCCGCTGGTCAGCGTCCCTGTTCCCGAACCGGCCAGCATGTAGTTGAAGTTGCTGAAAGTGAATCCGCCGTCAATATAGGGCAGAAACACGTTGGGCGAGTTCTGGTAGTCCCACTCACCGCCAAAGGCGAAGGAGTGGTTCCCGTAGGTCCAGTGCGCGTTGTCCTGCGCCTGGGTCACCTTCACCACGCGTCCCTGGGGAATGTTGTTGGCCAGGCCGTAGCTGCCCAGGCCGGAGCTGATGGTAATCGTGGACGGGCAGTTTCCAATGGTGTTGTCGGTGCAGGTGGAGAAGCCGCCGTTATCGAACTCCAGTACTGTCTGCTGGAAGCTGTAGCGCGCGGTGTTCACCACGTTCGGGTTGAAGGTGTGCGTCCAGTCCGAACCGATGGAGTGCGCACGGTCAAGCACATCGTAAAATGCGCCGGTGCTGTAGGTGCCGCCGCCGGGTATGGAGGGATCGTTCTGGTAGATATACCGCGCGAAGAGGCGGTCCTTGGGGCCAAGCTGATAATCGAGACGGCCCATAAACTCCTCGTCATAGCTATGACCGGCGATGATACGGTAAACCGGATAGACGTTAGCTATGGTTACAGAGGGATTGGTTCCGCAGGTGGTTACAGCTGCCGCGCAGAAGGTCAGCGTGGATGGTGTACCGGCTGTATATTGCGTGGGGTTTCCATAGCTGACGCCGTATGGGCCTTCATTGGCAATGGAAGCCAGCGCGGCCTGCGCGTTAGGATTGCCAGTGAAGAAGGTTTGTGCTGTGGCAATCTGCGAAGGCGTCATATAGGGGCGGGAGCTGGCATAGGAGTGCGGTCCGCCAAGATAGGTGCCACGGAGAGCGCTGCCCGATGCCCACAGCTTGTCTTTGATGATGGGCATATTCAGCGTGCCTTCAACCTGGTTGTCAGTAAAGCGAGTGACGCCTGGCGTGCTGGTGAACTGTGGGTCCTTTTGTGCAGCAGTGGCCGAGCTCAGCCATGAACCGGTATAAATCCAGACCGCTGAACCATGGATGGAGTTGGTGCCCGACTTGGTGATGTAGTTTACGACCGAACCCATGTTGCGGCCATATTCCGCGCTGTAGTCATTGGTGATGACCTGTATCTCCTGGATAGCGTCTTCGTTCTGGAAGAAGACCTGCGGGCCGGCCACGGAGTTGTCATTGTTGGCCTGGCCGTCAATCTCAAAGTTGTTGGAGCGTCCGCGCTCACCATTTACGCTGAATCCCACGCCGTTGGTGTTGGAGCGGTTGTTGTCATGCACGTTGGCAACGCCCGGAATCAGCAGCGTCAGCTCGTCCAGACCGCCGCCGGTGGGCAGCGAGGAGACCTCCTCGGCGTCAAAGGTCGTGGTCACCTGCGACTGGCTGGTCTCCAGCAGCGGCACACCGCCTTCGACCGTCACCGTCTCAGAGGTGCCGGGCTTCAAGGTCACTTTGCCCAGGGCAACCACAATGCCTGAGGTCACGCCCACGTTCGTCAATTTCGAGGGAGCAAAACTAGTGCTGGTGATGGTAATGCTGTACGTGCCAACCGGCACGGTGGGGAACTGGAAAGCGCCATTGCCCTGGCTCACCGTGCTGACGGTGGAGCCGGTTGCATCGTCCGTGGCGGCTACCGTGGCGCCCGCTACCACTGCGCCCTGCTGGTCCACGACAACACCGGTGATCACACCGGTGGTGATGCCCTGCGCATAACCAGAGACAGTGATTAATACCAGAACCAGGGTAAGGATGCTCGCAATTGCAAATTTCTTCATTGTTATCTCCTGGAAAATTAAGCCGCAGTAGAGTTTGGCGAAATGCATGACGAACAGAAATTTCCTGGCAATTCAGAGAAATTCCTGAGGTCCCTATAGCAACTTTTTAATTAGTTCGTTGTCTTTAGACCTGCACTTTTGTTGCCAAAATGATAAACGGCAGGTTTTTACTTGTATCTTCATGAAAACAAGTCATAAATATTTATTTCAGCATTTACCAATAAAAGGCCCTTGAAGCGGTTTTCTATGAATTTAGGGAGAAAATCTCCGCAATTTCTTCTAAAATATGCCAACCAACTGCGGCGAGAGATGGCTACACGCAAGCCCATATCCCGGGGAAAATTCCGTGTCCCTTTACTGCTGTACTCTTGGAGTGATGAGCTACTCTACCACAGAAATTCCGGAATCCCGCCGCGGTCTCATCCTGATTAACACCGGCGCCGGCAAAGGCAAGACCACGGCCGCGCTGGGAACTGCCTTCCGCGCCGCCGGCAATGGTATGCGGGTGCTGGTGCTGCAGTTCCTGAAAGGCTCATGGCACTACGGCGAACTCGATTCCGCCGAGGCCCTGAACGCAGCCCTCAGCTCCGGCCCAAATTCAAATGCGGGCAGCTTTGTGATGAAGCAGCTGGGGCGCGGTTTTGTGAAGATTGGCGGCGCCGAGACCGACCCTGAAGACCAGCGCATGGTGGACGAGGCCTGGGCCGAGGCCAGCGCGGCAATCCTCTCCGGTGAGTGGGACCTGGTGGTGCTGGACGAGATCAACTATGCCATCGGCTATGGCATGCTCGACCCGGCAAAGGTGGCCGAAACGCTAAAGCACAAGCCGGAGATGGTGCATGTGATTCTTACAGGTCGCAATGCCCATCCCTCGCTGGTGGAGATTGCCGACACCGTGACCGAGATGCGGCAGGTGAAGCACGCCTATGAAAAAGGCGTTCTGGCGCAGCGCGGTATTGAGTTCTGAGAGCTCCAATCTCATAGCGCTGGCGCAATGCCTGGTAGTGGCTCAGTTTGGGGCGCTTTGTTAAGCCCACGGCTTCAGCCGTGGGATAAGAGCATACAGACGAGCGGGCTTTAGCCCCTGAGGTACGCATTTTTCAAACTGACCCACGACAGTAGCACTCGGCTCTGATGCCAATTCTCCCGGTAATCAATACAATATGGAGGCTATGCGAAAGATTTTCTTGATGGCCGGAGTCGCTGCACTAGCCGCGGTCTTGTCCTCAACCTGCCCCGCGCAGAATGAAGCACCGCAAGCTACGCCTCCCGCTGCGGCCCAACCGGCACCAGCCGCGGGCAGCACCGTCTCCGGCCATGTCTACTACGCCGATACCAACTCCCCTGCCCGCTTTGCCCATGTTTATCTCAAATCAACCGCGCCAGTAGACAGAAGCCAGTTCGACCTGTCTAAGCTCATGGCCGGAGACGACACTAAATCCACAACACCAAAGCCGAAACCGAAGGCGGGCGACGAGGAAAACCAGGAGATGCTGACCACCATGATGATGGCCGGCGCCGAAATGATGAACTATGCCGTCGTTGGAGTGGATGGCAGCTACAGCTTCCACGATGTGAAGCCCGGCACCTACTATGTGCATGCAGCGGCTGCCGGATATCTTGATCCGATTAGCGCCTACACCGCCAAGGAACTCACCAGCAACGACGATGCCGTGCGCGCACGCATTGCGCAGACGGTGCAGATGATCACCGTGAACGGCACCGAGGCAGCGCACACCGAGATTCGCCTGGAGCGCGGTGCGGCCATCAGCGGGCGTGTGCTCTATGAAGATGGCTCGCCGGCCGTAGGTTGGTCCGTGCGTGTGTTGACTCCGGCCGCGCTGGCAAAGATGAAGGGCGGCCTGATGGAGATGCTCACCTCCACGCTCAGCTCCCCCGGCGGAGTGCTGCAGGGACAGATCGCCAAAACGGATGACCAGGGGCGCTTCCGCATAGCGGCGCTTTCAACCGGAGATTATGTGCTGCAGGCATCACTGATGGAAACCAGCCCAGGCGGTTCCGGTTTCGATTCAATTGAAAGTGCGGGCATGGGAGGCTTGGCAACAGGCTTCAATGGAATTTCCCTAAATGTCTACAGCGGCAATGTGCTGCGCGCCGCCGACGCCAAGACCATCTCTATTCGCGCAGGTGAGGAACGCTCGGACGTGGAACTCACGATGCCTTTATCGCAACTGCATTCCATCAGCGGACATGTGGTTGCCGTGACAGATGGCCATCCGGTCAACGGTGGACATGTCCAGCTGAGCGGAGAGGCCGGCAATCCCATACAAATGTCTTCAAAGATTGCCGAGGACGGCAGCTTTCGTTTTGATTACGTTCCCGGTTCAGCGGCGTATAAACTCGCCACCACAGGGGCAGCCGACACGGTGGTGAAATCCACCAAACAGATGTTGGGACGCACCATGGTAGAGCGTGAAACCAAGCACGCCTACGGTGACGCCTCCACCCGCATTGAACTGATGGAGAGCAGCGTGGATGCAATCACCCTCTCAGTTCCTGACGCCGCCCCCAGCACGGCGGAAAAGAGCACTCCATGACCTGGTTCAAGCGCGAAGATTCCGAGATCGTCAACGACCCACAGAAGACGGTGCGCACCGAGGGCCTGTGGATCAAGTGCGACGGCTGCCGCCAGATTATCTGGAAGGCCGACCTCGATGGCAATCTGCAGGTCTGCCCCAAGTGCGGCAAACACTTCAAATTCGGCGCGCGCGAACGCATTGAGCAGTTGCTGGAGCCGGGTTATGAACTGGTTGATTTGGAACTGGTCTCCACCGACCCGCTGGTCTTCACTGACCTGAAGCCCTACAAGCGCCGCCTGGCCGAAGCTCGGGAAAAGACCGGGCTGAACGACGCCATTGTGAACGCCATCGGCATGCTCGGCCCGCATAATGTTGTCGTCAGCGCCATGGAGTACAGCTTCATCGGCGGCAGCATGGGCGCGGTGGTGGGCGAGACCATTGCCCGCGCGGTGGACCGCTCGCTGGCCACGCGGCATCCGCTCATCATCATCTCGGCTTCGGGCGGCGCGCGCATGATGGAGGGCATCGCCAGCCTGATGCAGCTTGCCAAAATCTCCGCTGGCCTGGCCAAAATGGACGACGAAAAAATTCCCTACATCTCTCTATTGACCGATCCCACCACCGGCGGCGTTACAGCCAGCTTTGCCATGCTGGGCGACCTGAACATCGCCGAGCCTGGCGCTCTCATCGGCTTTGCCGGGCCGCGCGTCATCGAGCAGACCATCCGCCAGAAGCTCCCCGAAGGCTTCCAGCGCTCAGAGTTTTTACTGGAGCACGGCTTTCTGGACGCCGTCGTCCCGCGCAAAGAGCTGAAGCCATATCTGCTGCGCGCGCTGGACTGGATGAGTCCTGCGCGGACGGCAGAAAGCGCTTAAATCGCGCTGCAATGTGGCTGGCTGGTCTATAATACTAAGTATTACTTAGTCCTACTGGAGCCCAGCCATGCGCACAACCAAAGTCATCTCCATCTCTCTACCTCCGGCGCAATACAAAGAAGCCGCCAGACTTGCCAAAAAAGAAAACCGCACCATGAGCGAGTTGATGCGCGAGGCGCTACGGACATACAAGGACGAGCGTGAGCGTCGTGCACCCCTGAGAGCTGCAGTGCAGGCGCTCAGGGAAGACGCGCGCCGCAACGGCACTGACAAAATGACTATGGACGAAATCAATGCTGAGATTGCAGCCTATCGCCGCGAGAAATATGGGGCGGCGAAATCTGCATGAAGACACGTATTGTTCTCGACACAAACATTGTTGTGTCCGGTTTGATGAAATTTACCGGCAATGAAGCCGAAGTTCTCGATCTGGCAATTGCAGGCGAGATTCAACTATGTTTTTCTCAAGCAATTCTCCTCGAATATGTTGACGTATTACATCGCCACTATCTGCGGCTTGATTTCGAACGAGTTGATAATGCGCTTAATAACATTCAGTGGTTCGGCCTGCGGGTTTCCCCAAGGCAGCAACTCCACATCTCTCCCGATCCCTCAGACAACCGCTTTTTGGAATGCGCCGAAGCTGCGCGGGCCGAGTATCTCGTCACCGGAAACAAACGTCACTTTCCTGAGCGGCACGGGGTAACGGCCATCGTGAACGCGCGTGAATTTCTCGATCAGCTTTATTCCCGCTAATCTTTAAAGCACCATGCAAGCCGGCACTCCTTCCAAAACCGCACTACGCGTGGCCATGCGCCGCGCAGCACACCAGCTGCTTGACCATCCTCTGGTGCTCGAAGATCCCATCGCATTGAAAATTCTTCCCGAAGAGACGCGGCAGAAGATTCTGGCCCGCGTGGAGGAAGCCTCGGGCTGGGTCCCACAGGGTTATTCCGTCAGCAAAGCTGCACGCACCCGCGTGCGCGAAAAACCCTACAGCCCCAATACAGTAAAAGAACGCATCAATACCGGCTTTCGTGCCTTCATCGTGGCGAGGAGTTGTTGCGCGGAGGCCCAGCTTGCCGCCGCCGTGAAAGCAGGCGTAGCGCAGTATGTTCTGCTGGGCGGTGGCCTGGACACCTTCGCCTTCCGCAATCCGTTTCCAAATCTGCGCGTCTTTGAGGTGGATTTTCCCGCAACCCAGGAGTGGAAGCGCGGCCTGCTCGAGGAAAACGGCATCGCCGTGCCGGAAAATGTGGTCTACGTTCCAGTGGATTTTGAAAAACAGCAGTTGCGCGAAGAGCTTGCGCGAGCTGGATTCGACTTCAAGCAGCCGGCCTTCTTTGCGTGGCTGGGTGTGGTCCCGTATCTCACGGCGGAGGGTTTTCGCGCAACAGCGTCCCTCATTGGCGGAATGCCGGCGGGCAGTGGCGTCACCTTCGACTATGGCCAGCCGCGCGAGGCGCTGCCCTTCAAGGAGCGCATCCTGCTGGACATGCTCTCCATGCGCGTTGAGCTGGCGGGCGAACCCTTCCGGCTGTTTTTTACGCCGGAGCAGGTTGCCGCGGAACTGCGCGGGCTTGGCTTCAACCGCATCGAAGACCTGGACGGGCCGGCCATCACCAAGCGCTTCTTCCGCGGACGCAAAGATGGGCTGCAGATAAAGGGAAGCGCTGCGCATCTGCTGACCGCCTGGGTCTAGTTCCTGAAATTTGAGGACTTAAAACACAAAGACCGCGTCCATTTTGGCGCGGCCTGGTTGGTTCTA
>Ga0302325_10030964_pt1 | contig 11022 bp, 8 predicted proteins | sample Palsa_T0_2_FD_201948 | JGI IMG/M metagenome (GOLD analysis project Ga0302325, IMG submission 201948) | Peat permafrost microbial communities from Stordalen Mire near Abisko, Sweden - Palsa_T0_2 | ecosystem: Environmental > Terrestrial > Soil > Palsa > Peat permafrost | place: Sweden: Abisko... | reverse complement strand
GGCCTTTGCAATCGACAGCCGGCAGGCCGCCACCAACCCCAGGCTGATCGCCTCCCCATGCAGCAATTTCCCATAACCCGCGGCCGCCTCGATGCCGTGCCCGATGGTATGGCCAAAGTTCAGCAGCGCCCGCTCGCCGGTCTTCTCCTTTTCGTCCGCGGCCACGATGCGCGCTTTGATCTCCACATTGCGCCGGATGATGGGAGCCAGGTTCGCCCGGTCCAGCTCCGCCACGGCATCCAGCAGCGTCCGGTCGCGGATCGCCCCGTGCTTGATGACTTCGGCAAAGCCTTCGTTGAATTCCCGCTCCGGCAGTGTGGCCAGCGTTTCGATGTCCGCCAGGACCAGCCGGGGCTGGTGGAAGGCGCCTATCAAATTCTTGCCGTTTCGCGTGTTTACTCCGGTCTTTCCGCCCACGGCGCTGTCGACCTGGGCCACGATGGTTGTCGGCGCCTGCACAAAGGGCACTCCGCGGTAATAGATCGCCGCCACGAATCCCGCCAGGTCTCCGACCACCCCGCCCCCGAGCGCCACCACCCAGGCTCTCCGGTCCAGCCCGGCCTCGATCATCCGCTCACAAATCCATTGCGCCTGCTCGAGCGACTTCGACTTCTCGCCCGCCGGCACCGTGATCTCGACCGGACGGAATCCCGCACTCCGCAGGCTCTCCATGGCCCGGGCGCCGTAGAGCGGGGTCACATTCGCATCGGAGATAACCGCGCATCCGTTGCCGAGCCCCAGTTCCTTCGCCTCTGCGCCGAGCGTACCGAGCAATCCCGGCCCCACCTTCACGCCATAAGAGCGCGGCCCGAGCGCGACAGTCACCATCTCCAACTAAGGCGCGTTGGGAATCCAGAACATGGATGTGCCGGCGGTATCGGGGTTATAGCTCTTGGAGTTGAAGTTGACCGCCGTCATGGTTGCCACATGCCAATCGCCAAAGAGCACATTCAAAAGGGAGTGGCTGCCCATCTCGCCCACCGACGGAGCGAGTGTGCCGCCCGTGCCCACTGTATAGGTGCTCGTTAGGGTGCCCGGAAAGCTGATGCTGCTGCTTCCGTTTGCTGTATCGGCAGGCCCGACGATGCACAGTTCGGACGGGTGCGTATAGCTGGTCACCATGGTAATCGGAATGTTATTGGATGTGGGCGGTAGGGGGATGATATTGGAGTTCATCCCGTAACTGAGGTTCGGGGTCGTGGAATTGTATGGCCTGGCGTCAAAAGGGGATTCGAAGACGTGCGCATCGGACACGTAATTCGACGTGGTGCCGGGTCCCAGGGTGGCCGCCCATGAGGTGGTGCCGCTGACGGCGGACGCGCCGGTGAACATCGTATCGGAATTGTCCGAGAGATACGCGGCAAAGCCGATGCCGATCTGCCTGAGGTTGTTTGCATCCTGGGTCCCTCGCGCCCTTTCCTGGACGCTTCGGTACGCCGGCAGCGCTATCGATGCGAGGAGGGCGATGATTGCAATGACGACGAGAAGCTCGATGAGTGTGAAGGCGCGATTTCGCATATTCTTTCTTAGGGGGGTGGGAGACTTTAGAAACTACACCCAAGCCATTGGAAATCACGCCTTCTTTTCCCTCTTACGGCCGATTTCCTACCCTCGGGACTCGGACGCGCCGCCATGAAATAAGTCCTATGGGACCCATACGACCTATAGGTTCCCTGGCTCCCGCCGCGCCTCAAGCCCCCGCGCCCGCCTCGAAGATCGTAAGCCTGTTCTGCAAATGAGGGGGCACATGGGCGCGGACGATCACCTCTTCCTCCTCGTACCGCAGCTCGAGCACGTGCCCCACCCGGTGAATCTCCGCGATCAGCGCCGATTCCCGCGCCGGAATGCGGTACGTGGCCCGCAGCCGCCACGCGGCCAATTGCGCCTCGAGTTCGCGCAACATTTCCGGCATACCCCGGCCCGTTTGCGCGGAGATCGCCACGGAGTTGGGCGTCCGCCGCACCTGCGCCTCGACCAGTTCTGGATTGCCCGCCGCGTCGATCTTGTTGAAGACCGTCAGCATCTGCTTGCCGTCCGCCTCCAGTTCGCGGACCACAGCATGCACCGCCTGGATCTGCTCCTGAAAATTCGGGTGGCTTACGTCCACGACGTGGATCAGCAGGTCCGCCTCGCGCACCTCCTCGAGCGTGGCCTTGAAGGACTCGATCACCGTGTGCGGCAGCTTCCGGATAAAACCGACGGTGTCCGTTAGAAGCACCTTCTGGTTGTTCGGCAGCATGAATTGGCGCGTCGTCGGGTCCAGCGTCGCAAAGAGCTGGTCCGCCGCGAGCACCGCCGCTCCCGTCAGCCTGTTGAGGAGCGTCGATTTTCCGGCGTTCGTGTATCCCACCAGCGCCGCGACCGGCCAATGATGCCGCCGCCTTCCCGCCCGCTGGATGGAACGGTGCTTGCGCACGTCCGTAAGGTCCCGCTCCAGCTTCGCGATGCGCTCCTGCACGCGCCGCCGGTCCACTTCCAACTGCGTTTCCCCCGGTCCCCGCGTTCCGATCCCGCCGCTCTGGCGGGAAAGGTGGGTCCACATGCCCGTCAGCCGCGGCAGCAGGTATTGCAATTGCGCCAGCTCGATCTGCAAGCGGCCCTCCCGCGACCGCGCCCGCTGCGCGAAGATATCCAGGATCAATTGCGTGCGGTCGAGCACCTTTCGCGAGGTCAGCTTCTCGAGGTTGCGCCCCTGGGCCGGCGAGAGTTCATCGTCAAAAATCACCGAGGTCACCTGCTCCTTCTGGCACTGTTCGGCCACGTGTTCCGCCTTCCCTTTGCCGATGTAAAAGGGCGCCGTTGGCTGCTCGAGCTTCTGCGTCACCGTTCCCACCACCTCCGCCCCCGCGGATGAAGCCAGTTCCGCCAACTCATCGAGGGACTCCTTCAGTTCCCATTTGTCCACGCCCTCGTGCTCCAGTCCCACCAGAATCGCCTTCTCCCTGCTCCGCTGTACCTCCGTGTCAAACATCCCCGGGAATCAAATTGACGCTGCCGGCCACGGCCTCGATCCGCCGTGCAATCACTTCCGCCACTTCGCTCTTGGGGGTATTGGTCAAATTGATCTTGAAAAATATATTCTCGCGGCGCAGCCACGTCAACTGCCGTTTTGCGTAACGCCGCGTCTTTTGCTGGATGGCCGTCACGCATTGCTCGACGCTTATCTCCCCGCGCAAAAGCGCCCTGATTTCCGCATACCCTATCGCCTGCGCCGCGGTTGGCCCCGCTTCGGCTGCCGTCCGCACCTCCTCGATGACCCCTTGGGCAAACATCCGCCGCACCCGCTCGTCGATCCGCCGATACAATTCCTTGCGCTCCAGCTCCAGCACTACCCCGGCGAGGACTGCCCCGCTCTCCCTCCGCTGTCCGCTCCAGTCAGCCCGCAACGAGGAGAACGGCGCCTCCGCCAGCAGCGACACCTCGATGGCGCGCACGAGCCGCCGGCGGTTTTGCCGGTCGATCCGCTCCATCCCTCGCGGATCGAGCGCCGCGTACCGCTCCTGCAATTGCGCCAGCGTGAGCGCCTCGAGTTCCCGCCGCAGTTCGGCATTCCCGCCGGGTAAAGTCTCCGACAGCCCGTGCGTGAGCGCCCACACATAAAGCCCCGTCCCGCCCACCACCAGCGCCCGCTTTCCGCGCCCCTCGATCTCCCGCACCCGGTCGAGCGCCAGCTCCCGGTACCGTGCCGCGTCAAACTTCTCCCCCAGCGGAATCTCCCCGATCAAATGATGCCGCACCCTGGCCCGCGAATCCGCTCCCGGCTTCGCCGTCAAAAGATCGAGCCCCTCGTAAACCTGGAACGCGTCGGCCCCCACGATCTCCGCGTCGCAACGCAGCGCGGCCTCGACGGCGATCTCGCTCTTGCCGGCGGCGGTGGGACCCACGAGGAAGAACATGCCGGAACCCTGGTGGGTTCGCAAAATCGATGCGAGATTTTAAGGAAGGGCCGCCGGGCATGTGCGGCTGTAGCCATGGGTCGCCGACCCATGCGGGGGTTGACTGCCGCGGTCCGATCTCTCCCACTTAAAAGGCGGAATGGACCACAACGCGTAACCCCGCATGGGTCAGCGACCCATGGCTACAAACGCTGCCGCGAAGCTCGGTGCGGAAAGAAAAAATGGCCCGCCAGTTTCCCGGCGGGCCTTTGAATTTTTCGATTCAGGCGGATTACGTCGCGGTTGGGGCGTCTTCCTCGTGCGTCTCCTGGGGGCGGGGCGCGCCTTCCCGGGCGTCACTGGTCTTGGCGCCGCTCACCACGAGCTTGCGGCCCATGAACTCCTTGTCGTGCAATTCCGCAACGGCGCGGCGGGCTTCGTCGACCGTCAGCATCGTCACAAAGGCGAAGCCCTTGGACTTCTGCGTGTATTTGTTGCTCACGATTTCGGCGTTCTGCACCTTGCCCACTCCGTTGAAGAGCTCGAACAGGTCGCCCTCCGAAGCGTCGAAGGAGAGGTTTCCCACATAGATTTTCGGGGAACTCACTTCCACCAGCTCCGGCTTGCGCGCCTGCCTGGGCGCCGCCGAGGCGGCCGATTCAAACCGGCGATGCCCGTTTTGCGATGATGGCCGGTCCGCCTGCGCGGCCGGTGTGGAACTTGAACGGGAGGAACTGGCGGTCACTGGCGTGCCTGTGAAGAGGCTGAGCAGTTTCTGCCAGAAACTGAGCTTTACGGGTGGCTGGCGCCGGGCTGGGGCGTTCGCGTTCGTATGGGAAGAGTCGCGCCCGTCGCGATTACGGCGTTGTCTCGAACCGGAACGGGAGCGTCGGTCCGAGCGCTGATTGTCATGCATTGGATTATGTTTTTCGATACGTGAAGGCGCCCCCTGGGGGCGCCTCTGGGTTTGTTATTGCCGGCGAAGCGCTACGAGTTTTGCACGGTCCGGGCGGCTCCGCTTCGCTTGTTCCACGACCTATTTCGCGTGAAAGCTGGCTCGGAGCCCCGGAAAACTTTGCCGGATGTTTCTGGGCGCATGGACGGTTGAGCCCGGGTCATCCTCCGCTTGCAATCCCGGCAATGCGACGCCGGGAGAGTTGATTCAGAGTGCCTTCCGCAACGATTGCCAGTAACTGCGAGAAAGCTCTTCATTTTGAGAAGCCGAGGGACCAAGGCGACTTGCCGTCAACTCGCCCTACGGCTCCTGCATACTTGAAAAAATGTTCCACGGCAAGCAGAACCTGCGCCCGATGGACGATTACGGGGGGTCGATCAGCGCTCTCCGCTGCTTGTAAAGGTCCTCGTAAGCCGTTGCCATGGCCTCCGTCGAGAATCGCGCGGCCGCCAGTTCTCCGGCGGCTTTGGCGCGGCGGGAGAGCTCGTCGCGGTGGCGCAGCACCTCGATCAACGCATTTTCGTCGGAAAGGCGGATCGAGTTGCTCTCGTCCAGGAAGGGCATTTCCCGGTGCAAGCTTTCCGAGACCGCGCAAGGGAGCCCGGCGGCCATGGCCTCGAGAATGGCCAATGGCATCCCCTCGTATTCGGCGGTATGGAGCAGCAGGTCGCCGCTGGCCAGCAGGGGCGCGACATCTTCCCGCCAGCCGAGGCGTTGCACCCGGGAGGCGATTCCAAGGGCGGCGGCCCGGGCGTCCCACTCGGCGGCCAGCGGCCCATCCCCGATCCAGAAGAATCTTGCCTCGGGGAGGCCGGCGAGGATGCGCGCGGCGGTCTCGAGAAAAAGCAGCGGGCGCTTTTGTGGCGTCATGCGGCCCACGGCCAGGATTGCCAGTTCATCGGGAGAGAGGCCCAGTTCCCCGCGCCGGCGGGCTCGTTCGGAAGCGGAGAGGGCGGGGGGAATGGGAACGCCGTTGGGGATTGCGGCGATGGCCGCGCCGGCCGCGTCGGCGCCCAGGCATTTCTCCAGGTCCGCCTTGCGCGGCTCGGAAACGGCGACCAGCGCGCCACGGTAGCCGCGCAACCCGCGGCGCGACACCAAATCGCGCAGCCACGCCCCCTTTGCCCCCAGGAACGCCGCGCTCTGGGTGATGTGAATCGTGCAAACGCTGGGGCATGCGATCAGCCGCGTGGCGCGGAGCAGGTCGAGGCCATCCTCGAGGTTCTGCTTGTTCAGGTGGAGGATATCCGGCTTGAGCGCCTGCCATTCCCGCGCGGCGCGGACCGACGTGGCGCGGTCCAGCAAGGCGGCGAGGGAACGGCGCGGGTGGTCGTACGTGTTGGTATATTCGGCGCGGTGTACGGCGCCGAATGGCGCGAAGCGTGCCGCGATTTCGTCCATGCGCGGGTGGGACGAGGTCCAGAGCACGACTTCGTGGCCCCGCCAGGCCAGCGCTTCGCCGAGGTAAATCAGAAACGTCTCGCCGCCGCCGCGCGATCCCGAACTGCTGCTGGCAAAGAGGATTTTCATCAGGCTCCCAGCACCTCGCGGAAAACATCCGCCCATTTCGCGGCGCCCCGGTCGGGGGTCCAGTCACCGGCCTTCGCCCGCGAGGCGGCGCCCCATTGCCTCGCCAGGGCGGGATCGCCGGCCAGGCGCTCCATGCAACGGGTGAGCGCGGGGACATCGCCCGCGGGAAAAAGGAGGCCGTTCACCCCGGATTCAACCAGGTCGTGTCCCGCGCCCACCGCGTCCGAGCAGATGACCGGCAGCCCCGCGCCAATGGCCTGGTTGACGACCACGCCCCAGCCGTCGTACCGGCTTGGGAGGACAAAGACATCCGCGCGCGCGAACAGCCCCGGCAGCGCCTCCGGCGGCTGAAAGCCGGCATACTCGATGCGCGTGCGCACCGGCTCCGGGAGGTGGGCGAGCAGCGCCGGGAGGTCCGCCTCGCGTCCGGCCAGCAGCAGGCGCGCGCCCGGCTGGCGTCCCGCCAGCGCGGTGAAAGCCTCGAGGAGATGATCCAGCCCTTTGCGCGCGATCATTTGCCCGCAAAAAAGAAAAACCGTCTCAGCCGGCCGGGCAATATAGGTCCCATGGGTCCTATCTCGCAGCGGGCGCTCCGCTTCAAGAAACCCCCCAAGCTCACAGTGATACGGAATACAAAAATGCCGTGGCTCAGGAAACCGGGTGGCGTACTGGCGCTCCGCCAGCGAGCCGATGCCCACGATGGCCGCCGCGCGATGCAGCGGCGCGGTGAGCCGGCGGTGGAATGCGTCGCGCCGGCCGGGGGCGCGTTCCGCAAAGCGCTCGCCCCAGAAGACCCAAGGCTTGCCGCGCAGCCCAAAGCGCATCAGCCACTGTGCCGTCACGGACATCAACGTATTGAGCACCACCAGGTCCCGGTCGCGAAAATCCGGCAGCGGCAGGTTCACGTGGCATCGGGCCGAGCCGATGGGAAACCAGAACCCGCGCAGGATTTGCGAGTACGCCGGAAGCGGCTTCCGCGGCCACGGGGAATCGGGCGCGGCGGCCTCGAGGTAATGGACGCGCAAATCGACATCGTCGCGCCGGGCCAGCGCCGCAAAGATGTCGCGCTGGTAAGGCGAAGGGACCACGGAAAGAAACGCCACGCGATACTTGTGTTTCATGGGGTGGTCACGGAGGCGGGCTTGGGGCCGTGCCCGGCCAGCCACCGGTAAACGCCGGCCATATCCGCGGCGATGACCGGCCAGGAGAAGCGCTGCAGCGCCAGGGCGCGGCCCTTCGCACCCATGCGCTTCCGTTGCGCCTCGTCCATGGCCAGGAAATCGGTGAGACCCGCGAGGATGCTCTCCTCCTGCGGCTCGATGCGCAGCGCGGCGCCGGCTTCGAAGCCCTCCGGCAGATTGCATTGCGGAGTCATCAGGACCGGTTTGCCGTAAGCCCATGCCTCGAGCAATACCATTGGAAGACCTTCGCTCAGGGAGGGGAGGATGAAACCCTCGCAGTGGTGGAAGGCCGCCTTCTTGTCCTCGCCGAAGACCGGGCCCGGAAACGTGACCGTGGCCTCGATGCGCAAGGCCGAGGCCATGCGCCGCAGGGCCAGTTGATGGCCATGTTCATCCCAGCCGGCGATGACGAGCCGCCACCGTTTGCGGGTTTCATGGTCCAGGCGGCTCCAGGCTGCCAGGAGATTGGGCAGGCCCTTTTTCGGGTGCAGGCGGCCCACATAGAGCAGCGTCTTGATTTCCGGCGCGCTCCTGGTCCACGCGGGAGCGGCGGGAGGGGCCTGGTGCGCCGGAGGCGGATCGACGCCGTTTGGGATCACGCACACCGGCCCGGCGAAACCGTAATCGCGGATCGACCCCGCCTCGGCGGCGTTGAGCGCATGGAGGCACGCGGCGCTTTTCAGGTTCGCGTTTTCGAAGAAGGCGGCGGCGAGGCGTTTTTTCCAGCCGGAATGATGGAGCGCCCAGGGGTCGAGCATCCCGTGGGGGGAAACAAGGTGCGGGCGCCCGGTCCGGCGCGTGAAGGCAAGACTGGCCGCCGACGTGTGCATCCAGAGCCCGTGCAGATGGACCACGTGCAGGTCCGCGGCCCTCAGCAGGGGCAGGAGCCCCGGCGCATAGGAGAAAAACCTCGGCCCGACCGGCGGGACCATGCGCGGGAGCGGCGGAGTCCATTCGCTTGAATCCTTTCCCGGCCGTCCCGGCCCGAAGACATCCACCTGGAACCCGGGCTCCGCGCCCAGCGCCCTGGCAAACTGGCGGACGCTGGTAAAGACGCCGCCGCCCGCGCGGGTGAGATGGGCCGTCAGCAGCCCCGCGCGCAGGCACTGCTGCCGGGCCGGGCCGGTGGAGTCCATTATCTTGGAGCGATCCGCGGCGCGGGCGGCTTGACCGCCGGGGCGGGTTGGCGATGCCGCCGAAGGAACACGAAGCCGAGCACGAGGCCGGCCATGGTGGGGAGGAGGGCGGTGCTGCACCAGGTCATCGAGCGCATGGTGATGACGGCCGAGAAGAATCCCGAGGCGTACACGAGCATGCCGAACTCGGAATTTTCGCGCGAGGCCAGAAGATTCCACCAGGCGCAACAAGCGCCGAAGAAGACCGACATGAGGAAGACCGCGATGCATCCGTGCATTATGTATTCCTCGCCCACCACGCTGGTGGCCACCGTCCAGCCGGTGGCGGCGAAGATGTCCTCGACACTGATGCCCATGCCCTCGGGCTTGTTCGGCCAGAGCACGCGCGGGATGGGATGGATGAGGGCGAGGTAGGGGATTTCCATCCCGGTAAAGGCGTGGTGCTCGGGAAAGAACTCCACCACCCGGGAGATGGCGTAGAGGTTGTTGTCCACGGCCAGCGATTGGTCCTCCTCGGTGTGCGAGGCTTCCGTGTAGAATCCGTTGAGGACGTAATCCTTCAGGCCGACGTCGCGGAAATCGAGCATCACCTTGGTCGAGACCACCAGCGCAACGACGCTCAAGGCCGTGACGACGACGATTTCCCTGGTTTGCTGCCGGCTCGCGGCAAAGCAGTAACCGATCAGGAACGTAACCAGATACGAGGCGAAAATATTGCGCGTGCCGCTCGAGAACCCGTAAAAGAGCGTGAACAGCACCCCCAGCATTACCAGGAAAACCTGGAACTTCGGATACTTATGGCGGCCGGCCAGCAGGATGCCACCCAGCGGGGGCACCAGGTACACGATCATGCTCGTCTCGTAGAGCAGCGCCTTCCAATCCCCGAATTTTCCGCGCTGCCATGGCTGGGCGAAGCGCGGCTGCATGAAGTAGTCGACCAATTGGAGAACATTGAAATTCACCGTGATCAGCATGTAAAGGTAGCCCACGATGAAGCAGGCCCAGAACATCGAGAAGAGGAAGGCATTGGGCACCGGCTGCCGGAAGAGCGCCCGGAAGGGGTGTTTGAGCGTCGGCGGCACGAGGTGGCGGCCCACTACCATGCCCGCGTACGCGCAAATGCACGCCAGCGTCGCGATCCGCGTGGGCTCCATGCGCGCCAGCGAATTGAACTCGCCCTGCTTCCCGAGGAACTCCGCGAGGGTCAGGAAATAGAGCGACATCAGTGCCATGAGGTCCGTGCGCACCAGGTTGTGGACGCCGAGCCGCAGATCCATCGCCATGCTCGCTCCCAGGCTAAGCAACACCCCCACCGCTCCAAAACGGGCCACGTCCTCCGGCGTTGCTCCTTGCAGGAAGAACGCCGTGGCTGCCAGCCCCGCGAGACAGATGATGCTGCCAACGCGGTCCGGGTGCGGCGGCAAGCCGGAGCCCGCCTGCGGCTTGGGCGGAGCGGCAGGCTGGCGCCGGCCGGGCGGCGGCTGCACGCGCGGCGCGCGGGGGCGGGCGACAAACCTATTCATCGGATGTCGCGGAGAACTGGGTGGAAGGCCATGGGTCCGGGGTGCTATTTGCCGAGGCCTCCCATCGCATGGAGACAGAAGGAGCCTCATTTTCGCAGGAATGCAAGTTTCCTGCCACGGGGCGGGAGGAAAAGCTTCGTTGCCGCGGGCGGCCAGGATTGCGCGACCGGGCGTAGCCGCAGCGAAACTTCTTCGCGATGCCCGCGACGGCCTGTTAGCGTTCAGTCATGACCGAGAGCAAAGGCAGCCTCCCCGGTGGCGGTTCGACGAGGACAATTCATCAGAAGGCCGCCCTATGTGTGTCTGTGATTTTCATCCTGATGGCCGTCGCATTCCTGGGCCGCGGATTACAGCAAGTCCTGCTGCCCAATAGCGCGGCGCACGCCAAGGATTTGCACAGCCGTTGGACGGAAATACATTTGGTCCTGCATCGCGAAAGCCCCTACGGCCCTGCCGGGACACCGTCGGATTATCCACCCTGGACGTTCCCGGCGGCTCTGGTGTTCTACTGGCCTCCATGGCCGCTGGCGAAACTTTGGTTTGTATTCATCAACCTTTTTTGCCTGCTGCTTTTGGCCGGATGGGCCTGGCGGGTCGCCCCGCGCGGTGATGCGTGCGATGCGCTGGTGGCCGCGACATCGATCGCGGCGTTCAGTTCCATCGCCACAGGCCTCGGGCTTGGGCAGAATGCGATCATTTACACGGTCTTTCTGGCAGGTTCCCTGGTTTTCTGTGAGGGCGGATGGCGCATCCTTTCCGGCGTTCTGCTTGGTATCGCCATGTCCAAGATCAGCATCGCGCTGCCATTCATTCTCCCATTCG
>Ga0302325_10030961_pt1 | contig 11023 bp, 10 predicted proteins | sample Palsa_T0_2_FD_201948 | JGI IMG/M metagenome (GOLD analysis project Ga0302325, IMG submission 201948) | Peat permafrost microbial communities from Stordalen Mire near Abisko, Sweden - Palsa_T0_2 | ecosystem: Environmental > Terrestrial > Soil > Palsa > Peat permafrost | place: Sweden: Abisko... | reverse complement strand
TGATGACGGAGTCGTGGATCTCGTGGCTCAACCCACGAAGTGTATCGCTGTCGGCTCCCGTTACGCAGTTTTCTGCACGAGCTCTTCGCTCACCGTCCACAAGCGCGCGGCCGCAGCGTCGTCGCGCGCCCGCTCCGTGGGCGTGCTTTCGTGCGAGCTCTTGAAGTAGAGGCCGGTCTTTCCCTCGACGTCGGGCGAGGTCGCGAGATACACGGACGTCCGCGCTCCGCTCTCCTCGGTGCCGAGAAACGGCCCTGCGAGGTTGCGCATGATGAAGCCGAAGACGCCTTGGTTGTTGCGCCCGAACCCACTGGCGATGACGCCGGGATGAAGCGAGTTGGCGGTGACGTTCGTGCCTTCGAGCTTCTTCGCGAGCTCGCGCGTGAAGAGAATGTTGGCGAGCTTCGACGTGCCGTACGCAGCGAACCCGCCGTAGCTGCGCTTTTCGAACATCAGATCATCGAAGTCGAGCTTGCCCTGTCGATGGGCCTCGGACGCGACGTTGATGATGCGTGCGGGGGCGCTCTTCTTGATCACGTCGAGCAAGAGCGTCGTCAGGAGGAAGTACCCGAGGTGGTTCGTCGCGAAGGTCCGCTCGTACCCGTCGACCGTGACCTCGCGATCCATGTTGATGGCGCCGGCGTTGTTGAGGAGCACGTCGAGGCGGTCGTGCTTCTCGATGACCTCAGCTGCAACGCGGCGAATGTCCTTCATCGACGACAGGTCAGCGACGAACAGATCGATGCGGGACTTCGCGGCGGCTGCGCCTTGGCCGCGTATCTCTTCGATGACCTTTTCACCCAGCTCGCGGTTGCGAACGAGGAGCGAGAGGTTGGCGCCCTGCTTGGCGAGCGCCAAGGCCGTCGCCCGACCGATGCCGCGGCTCGCGCCGGTGAGGAGAACTTGTTTGCCGTCGATGTTCCACGTCATGCCGCGTGGCATATCAGCTTCTTCGTCAGGCGAGCCACACCACCGTCACGCCGTCACCACCTTCGGTGGAGTCACCCGGGCGGAGGTGCTCGGCATAACCGCTCGCTTCGACCTCCCTGCGGACGGCCTCGCGAAGCGCACCCGTGCCGTGACCGTGGATCAAGAACGCAACACGACGACCGGTGCGCATCGAACGGTCGAGAAAGCGCGTCGCCGACGAGATGGCTTCTTCGACGCGAAGACCACGGAGATCGCACGTGTTGTCCGTCGTTTGAATCGCCGGCTCGCGCAAGCCCGGTCCGGCGTCGCTCCGCACGTGGGGTGCGCGGCGGGGCGCACGCTTGTCCGAAGCAGCGCGGAGCTCCTCACGTGTCACCACGACCTTGAGAGGGCCCGCTGCGACGCGCACGTGACCGTCGCCCAAGACCTCGATGACCTCCCCATCGATGCGCAACCGCGACACGTGCACACGCGAGCCCGGGCGAATGTCGGTTGCAAGCTCCCGTTCCGGCTCGAGAGGACGAATGAGGGTCTCGAGCTCGCCGCCGATCGTGATGCCGGAGGATGCACGCGCGAGTGAGCGCTCGGCATCGCGGAGCTGACCCTCGTCGGGTTTTCGTGCGCGCAGCTTGGCCTGGGCGCTCCGAAGCTCCTCCTTTGCACGGCTGATCGATTGCGACAGCCGCGAAGCCTCCTCGGAGAGCTCCTTCTTCTCGCGAGTCTTCGCGGCACGAAGCTCGTCGGCGAGCTCCACCGACAGGGCCTCGGCACGTGCACGTTCGCGATCGGCAGCCTCCCGTGCGAGCTCCGCGGCGACGCGCTGCTCGTGGGCACGCCGAAGCTCTTCGTCGAGGCTTCGCACCTCGGGCGCAAGGAACCGCTCTGCGCGGGCCACGACCTCGGCCGAGATCCCGTAGCGCCGCGCGACGGTCAGCGCGCTGGAGACACCGGCCACGCCCATCGTCACTTTGAACGTGGGCATCATCGTAGCGAGATCGAAGCCGACGCACGCATTCTCGAAACGAGGGTCGGCGAGCGCGAGCGCCTTCAGGCCCTCGTAGTGCGTGGTTGCGACCACGGCGGCACCTTGGGCCGCGAGCGCATCGAGCACGCCTGCGGCGAGCGCTTCACCCTCACGAGGGTCGGTTCCACCAGCGAGCTCGTCCAGCAAGACGAGCGAGCCCGCGTGCGCGCGCGACAGGATCGCAGCCACGTTCTGCACGTGCGCGCTGAAGGTCGACAAGCTCTTGTGCAAGCTCTGATCGTCGCCCACGTCCGTGAGGACGATGTGAAAGATCCCCGCCTCGCTTTCCTCGTCGCACGGCAGCGGCAACCCCGCGCGAACGAGGAGCGCGCAGAGACCGAGCGTCTTCAGCGCGACGGTCTTGCCACCGGCGTTCGGCCCGCTCATCACGACGGCCTGCGACGCCGCGACCTCGAGATCGCTCGGCACGACGGCCTGGTGTTTTGGTTTGGGCGCGTCTTCTGTGTCGAGGACGAGCAGCAAGTGGCGGGCGCGTCGCAAGCGAAGCTTGGGCTCGTCTATGAGCGTCACGAAGTGCAGGTCGTGCTCCTCGGCGAGCTGGGCGATCGCCGCGCACACGTCGAGCCTCGCCATGGCTTCGGCCGCACCGATCACGCTCGGGAGGTGGCCGCAGAGCCGTGCAGACAACTGGGCGTAGATGGCTTCCTCTTCGCGGGTGACCTCGCCCTCGAGCACCTTCAAGCGATTGCCCATGGGCACGACAGCCCGAGGCTCGACGAAGAGCGTACCGCCGCTTCCACTCGCGCCGTGGACGATCCCGGGAAAGCGCAAGTGAGCATCGGCGCGCACCGGAATGACGAACCTCCCTTCACGCTCGGTGACGTACTGATCCTGGAGCAGCTCCGCGTAACGCTGCATCAAGTCGGTCAGTCGCGACATCATGCGGGCGCGCGCGATGCGCTGCTCCTGCCGGAGCTCTTTCAGGCGGGGGCTCGCGTGGTCGGCAAGCGTGCCCGATTCGTCGAAGCTCTCGTGAACCTCGCTTCCGACCTCGTCGAGCGTGGGATCAGTCGCGCACGCCGCATAGAGGGCTGGCGCGCGGTCCTTCCGAGCGCTGAGAAACTTGCGCGCGGCTCGCGCCCACTGAAGGAGCTGCGCCATCGCTCGAAGCTCCGCTGGCGCGAGCACCGCCCCGACACGAAGGCGGTCGAGAGCATGGTCGATGGCTGGTAACGGCGCGCGTGGCGTAGCGTCACGCGCCGTGCGCAGCGCGAACGCGTCATGAGCCTCCGCCGTCGCCTGCTTCACACGGGCCCGCGTCGAGCAAAACGGAAGACCCGTCGCCGCGGCCTTGCCACCGGCGCTTTCGCACCGACTGGCGATCGCCGCGAGCACACGAGCCCATTCGAGGTCGACCCTCGTCTTTTCAGGACATGGCGCGGACAGCTCGTCCAGCTCGCTAGACATGGCGACCATCATACGACGTGGAGCGCTGGACCTGACGTCCGCGCCGTTTTGGACCAATCGAGCGATCCATTCGGGTGCACGGCGAGACGGATTCACGTACATTGGGCGGTTGGCAGCGTGCACGCGGCTTGCACGCTTCACCGTTCATGGTTTCTCGTTCGAACGCGTCGACATGTTTGCCTTGGCTCGCGGTACCCGTTGAAGAGGCTCCCCAGCTGTCAACGGCCTACACGTGTGCTGTTGCCACCGAGCGTGTGCGCAACGAGCCAGCCGCTGGGTATCGCCTTTATTGGATGGCGTCCGGGCGGTTTGGGAGCTGCGACGTCCCCATCGACCCCATGGCACACGTCGTCGTTGGACGTCATGCGTTTTGTGATGCAGTCCTCGATGGTGATCCGTCGATCGCATTGCGTCATCTGATCGTCCGTGCCACTCGCCTCGACGACGGTTGCCCGCGGTTGTCGGTTGTCGACCTCCACACGAACATCGGCTTCCAGCTGAACGACGGTCGACACGAACGTTCGATGGCCGTCACCGGGCCGATTGCGTTTCGCGTCGGCGCGTACGCCATCGTTGCGCTGCCGGGCGGTGAGTCATTACCAGACGCGCTTCCAGAGCCAGTCTGCGTGCGAGCCCTCGCCGCGCACCCGTATCGCGACGCGCCCGTGTCGAGCGTGACGCTTCTCCCGCCGCCCCTTCAGATTGGAGCAGGTGAGACGGCAGCCGGTGAAGGACTCCAATTGGTGCTTCAAGGATCGAGAGGCTCTGCGACGACGCGACTCTCATCCACGGATCTCGAGCTCGGCGTGCTCGTCGGTCGAGCACCGAAATGCGCTGATGCCCTTCGCAACGTGCTCGACAATGGCATCTCGCGCGTCCACTTGCTCCTTCGACGAGATGTTTCCATCGCGTCGAAAACGCGACCCTGTGCGTACGACCTCGCCTCGACACAGGGCACGTACGTCTTCGGTCGTCGCATTCGTTCCACCGTGATCGGTGATGGGATGGAGATTGGCCTTGGAGCGGTGAACACCGTGCGGATGCACGTGCACGCTCTTCCTTAGTCGGGCTTGCTCTCGCCGCCCGGTGGGAGTGGATTCTGCTCCCGCTCGAGGTATCGAAAGATCGTTCTCGGATCGACGCCGAGGTCGCGCGCCGTCTGCGTACGGTTGCCGTTGTTGCGCTCGAGCACCTCGAGCACGTACTTGCGCTGGAACTCTTCCTTCGCCTTCTCGAGAGGCAAGATGGGAGACTCTGCTCCTGCGCCGAGGTCGAGGTCCTCCGGGGTGAGGAGTGACCGCTCGCACAGCACCAGCGCCTTCTTCAGGCGGTTCTCGAGCTGCCGAATGTTGCCGGGCCAGTTGAACTTCTTGATGGCGGCGAGTGCAGGCGGCGTGAAGCCCTGAACGTGCGACTTCATCTCCTCCGCGTGTTTCGACAGAAGCGCCTTCGCGATGATCAGCACGTCATCACCGCGGTCACGAAGCGCAGGCAAAAAGAGGTTCACGACGTTGAGGCGATAGTAGAGATCCTCGCGGAACCGTCCGCCGCGGATCTCGTCCTCGAGCACGCGATTGGTCGCCGCGACGATGCGGATGTCGACCTTCTCGGGCTTGCTGTCCCCCACGCGGTAGACGACGCGCTCTTGAAGGGCGCGAAGCAGCTTCACTTGGAGGTTGAGCGGAAGCTCGCCTATTTCGTCGAGAAAGAGCGTGCCCTTGTCGGCGGCTTGGAACTTCCCCGGCCTCGACGCGATGGCGCCGGTGAACGCCCCCTTCACGTGACCGAAGAGCTCGCTCTCGATGAGGTTCTCGGGGATGGCGCCGCAGTTCACGACGACGAACGGCGACGTGACTCGCGCGGAGCGCCGGTGGATCTCGTGGGCGATGAGCTCCTTGCCGGTGCCAGTCTCCCCCGTGATGAGCACGCTGATGTTGTCGGCGGATGCGACCTTCTGGAGCTTGCGAAAGACCTCTTGCATCGACGCGCAGACGCCGATGATCTCCCCGAACCGCTTGTCCTTGAGCTCGGCGGCGAGCTTCTCCTTGTCGGCGCGGAGCGTCGAAAGCAAGAACGCGTTCTGCAGGATCAAGCTCGCCTGGCCGGCGAAGACGGTGAGCACATCGAGCTGCGAGCGCAAGAAGAGCCCCTTCACGCGATCGTTTCCGACGTAGAGAACGCCCGTCACGTGGCCCGATGCGAGGAGGGGAGCGCACATGACGCTCGAGAGCTGCAGCGCGAGCACGCTCTCGCTCGCTGAAAACTCATGGTCGGTCAGCGCATCGCTCACGATGACTGGACGCGCGGTCTGCAATACGCGCTGCACGATGCTGTCGGAGATCGCCGTCTCGCTCACGGCCTCTCGATGGACGTTGCGAGCCGCGCGAATGCGCAGCTTCGACGTCCCTGCGCTTGTCGGGGCAGACGGTGCGCCGTCTTCGGCGGGTCCATCGGTGGGCGCCGGGGGCGGCGGAGGCGGAGCGTCACCTGCGTCGTCGAGCAAAAGGATGAGGCCCTTCTCGGCGCCCGTGACGTCGATCACCGCGTCGAGCATCGCTTCGAGCACCTCATCGACGCTCTTGAGCGTCATGAGCTTCTCGCTGAACTCGTAGAGCTTGCGCACGCCAGCGATGGATTGGCCAGCCGACCACAACTGGGTGTCGGTCATCGCGGGCGTCTGAGGAGCATGGGTCGCTCCCTCGGGACGTGGTGCGCTGCGTGGCTCGTCGAACATGCTGAACGCGAGCTCGGCGTCGCCCAACGTGAGACGATCACCATGCACCAGCCGGGCGCGGCGCTTCTTCTTGCCGTTGATGAGTATCTCGCCCTGCTTGTCGACCTCTTCGAGGTTGAAGTCGCGTCCGTCGAAGAGGACCTGGACGTGCGTCTGCGCGACACGCTCGCCCTTGACGCAAACGTCGTTACCGAGCGCGGCGCCGATGGTGCTTACGGGCTTGTGGAGCGAGAAGACGTGTGGCGAGCCTTGGGGCGGAAACCACTTGAGGATGGGCAATCGGGTCGAAGTGTAGCGTAAGGATGCAGGGCCTCGTGCGTTTTCTCCTCGTGCCCAGCAACCCACGCAGGTGGACACAACGGTTGACCTGCAAAAAGTCGCCGACTACAAGGGCGCCATTCCTCAGGAGGATCTCATGAAGAAGCTCACCATCCTTGCCATTCTCGTGATCGCCGGTGCGATTGCGGGCGCGGTTGCCTGCGGCGGCGATACCGCCAAGCCGGCCGACAACCCCGGTACGACGACGACGACGTCGAGCGGCGCGCCGTCTGACAGCGCAGCTCCCGCAGCCTCGAAGTAACGGACACGATCGGGACACCCTCACAGCCGCCTTTGGGCTGGCGAGGTGTCCCGTTCGTATTTAAGCCGTCACCACACGCCGGACATGCCGAACATGCCGCCGCCGTTGATCGGCGAGAGCGACATGGTGAACGGCGGAGTCCAAACGGGTGACTTCGCCGTTGGCTGCATGGGCGGAGGCTGAGAACCTGGCGTGCCTGGAGGCGGAGGCAAGCCGTTCGGCTGCATCTCCATCGGGACAGGCTCGGGATCCTTCAGATCGCGTGTGAGGATCCCCGAGATGACGATGCCTGCGAGAATGCCGAACGTATTGGCGATCATGCCATGGTTGGCTTGCGGGCAGCCGTGCCCGCCGCAGTTCGTGGAGTTGTCGGGCGGCTCGGCGAGGTAGATGAGGTAGACCGGTGACGTCGCGACGAAACCGATGGCAGCGCCGAGCCACATGTACTTCAGCGCCTGCCATGACGGATCAAAGCCGACTGCGGTGAGTACGCCCGCCGTCGCGAGGCCGACGTTGGTCCCGACGAGGTTGCCGACGAGCACGCCTTGCGCGACGGACGGCGGATCCGAATTGGCAACGCCCCCACCGAAGAGCCCGCCCATCGCGGCACCCCAACCTGCGCCGCTCGCCACGAACGCAATCTTACGCGGATTGGGCCTGACGACTTCGCCGTACGCAAAGCCGGCGAGCCCACCGAGCGTCGAGCCGACGAAGACGGACGTCATGATGCCATCCGACCCCCATCGGTTTGGCGAGTTGTTGCCAGAGATCGAGTAGTTCGCGCCGGCAACACCGAGGCCTTCGAGGCCGCCGACGAGGATGCCGGTGCCGATAGACGACGGGACGCCCTTGTGGATCCCGCCTTTGACGAAGTTGTCCCAAAGGAAGAACGCGAGCGGAACGGCCGTGCCGATGAGCAGCGGAGCGACGAGCGCGAGGCCCGCGTCGCAGCTGGTCTTTCCCGTCATCGGGTTCTTGTTGTTGGGAGAGCACGGACCGAGCGTGTCGATCCATATGCCCATCGTCACGCCGTATGCAGCGCTCGTCCCGTAAAGGAAGGCGAGCTCTCCGTCGCTGCGCAAACGCTGAGGGGGTGGTGGGACGACCACAATGGGTGGCGGCGGGGGTGGCGGCGGTGGTTCTGTAGTGGTCGCCGTTGGCGGAGGCGGAGGTGTTGTGACCGTCGCTGAGGCCGTGGGAAGTGGAGGTGGAGGCAAAGTCACGGTCACAGTCGTTGCCGTCGGCGGCGGCGGGGGCGGTGGCGGTGCGACCGTAGCCGTCACCGTTGCAGTGGCCGTCGGCGGGGGCGGCGGAGGTGGTGGAGGTGGCGGTGGTGGTTGCGTCGCGGTCGCGGTCGACGTCACCGTCGGCGGCGGGAGAGGTTGCACGCCGCCTGTTCCTGTGGGTACCGGTTGCTGCGCGTGGGCGTATGCCGCGAAGAACGACGTGAGCGCGATCGACGAGGCCAGAGCGACGAGAGGTCTCCTCATGCTCGTCGGAGCCTACACCAAATTAGATCAGCATTTGAATGCGCGGAGCGATGACCTCGTCGATCGTCTCTCGGAGAAGTGCGCGAGCGTCGAGCCCACTGCACAGACCGAGTGCCTCTCCACCGGGCGGGCCCCCACGCGCGGGCAGGTGGAGAAGCTCGTGCGCCTCGAGGTGACCGAACGCGATGGGAAGGTAGGCGCGAATCGCGTCGCGCTCGGCGATGCTGAGTGAAGGCGCGAGCTTCTCGAGGAGCCGCCAACCGAAGCGGGCATGCCCGATCTCGTCGGCCCAGATGCGCGTGAGGAGCGCCCGCAGCTCGGTGCCCTCAGGCATCTCGAGGCGCTCAGCGCCGATCAGAGCGACAGCTACGGTCTCGCTCATGCAGCAGATGCTGATGACGTTGCGAAGGAGGGCGGCTCGTGGCGGTGCATCGTGATGCTCGGGATAAGGCGGTGCGCTTTCGAGCTCCCCTCTCGCTTCACCTCCGAGGGCTTCGACGACTGCTCCGCAGAGCACACCGTGACGACGCTCCTCGTCGGCGAACTGGCTGACCTCGTCCGCTTCTTCCTCGAATCCCAATGCGCCGAGGTGGCGGGCGAGCGCCACGAAGACGCGGGATGACGCGTACTCGTTGATCATGCGCGTGTGCCACGTGGCGATCGCTGCATCGCGCAGATGGGGAGCGGCATGAAGGGTGGGAGCGGCCGCGCGGGCCATCTCGCGCAAGTCGAGCGAGGACGAATCCGTCATGCGAGCTCCATCGCCGCGGGCATCGGTGGGCCCCACGGCGTGCACGCGGGACCCGTTGGATAACCGAGCGCGTTGCAGCAGCTCGGGAGAACCGCTTCGGCGGTCGAGTAGTTGGTGGTGGTGGTGTCGACAGCCGCGATCACCGCTTTGCAGCAGTTGTCGACGGACGGGTTGCCCGTCACCGTGCTTGCGTCGGCTGCGGGGAACCCGGCGTCACCCGTGACGCCTTCAATCACACCGAGACAGCACTGGAAGGTCTCTTCCGTCACGTCGCCTGCATCCACGGACACGGGCCCGGTGCAGGCTAGTAGCGCTCCATCGCCCATCATCATCGCGTCGGTTGGGGCGTCGTCGTACGCGTCCGCTGCGTCTTGAGCATCTTTGCTGGTTACGTCAGCCTCGGCGTCGGACCCGTTCATTTCCTGCGTGCCTCCGCAGCCGATCACGAGCGAGCCAAAGGCCACCTTCATGGCGTGACGCAGTGCCATTCGCCTAGTCGAGACATCCATAAGCAATCTCCAAAGGTCCGCTAAAGGTGCGTCGCCTCGACCACCCGAACAATCGGAATGATCAGCATAGGGTTGTGCGATGCACGCGTACAATCACCCCGCACACCCTCAGCGCAGCGGTGCGTCCGACAGGTGCGTCGCGAGGGATTCGAAGAGGCCTCGGCGCGGATCGTCACCGCGGAAGACCAGGCGGAAGTAATCCGAGAGCGGCGTGATGCCGGGCATGATCGGAACCAGCCGCTTCTTCTGCAAGTCTCCGCGAATCAGGTATTCGGGCAGCACGCCGACACCAGCACCGGCGAGCACACGCTGCCATATTGCACCGATCGCGCCGAGGCGAACGACGCGCGCGAACTCGAACGTCTTGCCCTTGTGCGCGTCGCGGAAGTACGAAAAGAGCGGGACGTCGGCCGACGCATCGAGAAGTGTGTGGTGCTTGGCGTGCTCGGGCTTGGTCAGCGGCGTGCGCTCGAGCATCGTGCGCTCACCCACGAACACGTAGTTTTCACGGTGGAGGCTGATCGCCTCGAGCTTCTTGTCGGAGAAGCGCGCCGAGGTGATGGCGCAGTCGACCTCCGCGGTGCGGACGCGGATGAGCAAATCTGGGCCCGACCCGAAGTAGAGGTGGAGCTCGAGATGAGGGAGCTTGTCCGCGAGTGGTCCGAGCTGGGGAAGCAACCACGAGAGCCCGAGCTCGTGGCGCGTCCCGATGACGAGCTCGGTGATGGGCACGCCCTTGTCCCCACGCGCCGCCCGCACGCAGTCTTCAGCAGCTTCGAGGCACGTGAGGGCATACGGGAGCAGCGCGTGACCGCGTTCGGTGAGCGTCACGACCCGCGTCGTTCGTTGGAAGAGAGGCGCCCCGAGCTGCTCCTCGAGCTGGCGAATGCGCGCTCCAAACGCGGCGGGGGTCAGCCCGACCTTGCGCGCGGCCTTTCGGAAGTTCAGCAGGCGCGAGGCCTCGACGAAGCACCGGAGCGACTCCGTGGACGGAAGGATCACGTGCGCGCGGCTTGACGAACGACGTCCATGTCGAACTCCGGCCCGAGCTCACGCGCCATCAGGTCGACCACCGCGCGCTCGGCGGGCTTGTCCTCGTAGATCACCTTGTAGATCTCGCCGGTGATGGGCATGTCGACGTGGAGCTTCTGGCTCAGATCGTAGGCGCTCTTGGTGGTCTTCACGCCTTCGGCGACGTGGCCGAGCGACGCGAGGACGTCCGCGAGCTTCTTCCCCTTGCCAAGCTCGAGGCCGACGGTGCGATTGCGCGAGAGCTCCCCGGTGCACGTGAGGACGAGATCGCCCATCCCCGCGAGGCCTGCAAGCGTGAGAGGCGAGCCCCCGCGAGCGACCGAGAGCCGCGCCACCTCCGCGAGCCCGCGCGTGATGAGGGCCGCGCGGGTGTTGGAGCCAAACCCGAGCCCGTCGCACGCCCCCGCCGCGATGGCGATGACGTTCTTCAGCGCACCTCCGCACTCGACGCCAATCACGTCCTCGCTGGCGTACGTACGGAGGTAGGGGCTGTGGAAGCGGCGCATCACGATCTCGCACGTCGAGGGGCTCTTCGATGCGATGAC
>Ga0302325_10030960_pt1 | contig 11023 bp, 13 predicted proteins | sample Palsa_T0_2_FD_201948 | JGI IMG/M metagenome (GOLD analysis project Ga0302325, IMG submission 201948) | Peat permafrost microbial communities from Stordalen Mire near Abisko, Sweden - Palsa_T0_2 | ecosystem: Environmental > Terrestrial > Soil > Palsa > Peat permafrost | place: Sweden: Abisko... | reverse complement strand
CATCGACCCTGAGCAAATAGTCGACGCCCTCGTGCAAGAATTTGCTCGAGAATTTGGCACCAATCCCGGACAGATGCCCCTCCAAGCGATTATGTTCTCGGTAAAAAAGCCAGCCTGAGTTTGGCTCGGCCAGGGCTGTATTAGAGACGACGCTGATGTCCGGTTCGGGCCAAAATGCGACGCGAGCCGGACCATCCTAAAGATGGCATCAGTGCTGCGGGGTAGACGTTGAAAGCCTCTGACGCGCACTGTCGGTCGTCCCACTTAGCGTCGATCGAGCACCTATTTTGCCGAGCCCGTAGGGAGGCATCCCGCTGTATATGGCCTCGTACTCGCCAGCACGAACCTTGTACGTCTCGTGCCAAATTCCGACGTCACCTCGCGTTTCTTTCATCCCGTCGATTGAACGCGACCCAAGCGGGCCAGTGCAACGCGTTGGAGTCGCGAGCATACCGCTCTAGATGATCGAAGCTTCTCCAATATTGCACTATTATGCCGCCCAAGCCGTTGCGGCCGAGAAAGCCAACTTCGGGCGGCGCGTTTGACAGCTCTTTCAGCATTCTTGGCATAGCGAGAAACAGGGGGCAGCCATTTGTGAGGCTTCCAAGGTTTGTTGATCCTAATGCCAATCAAGAAGACCACAAAGTCGCCTTCGATCCGACCTGTGACGCGACCTGAGATAATTTTAGTCATTGAATATCCTGTCTTAATACGACTAAAAGCCCCGGTCGGGAAAATTTGGCATCCCTCATTGCGACAATCAATCCGAAAGCTATTGCCGCCGATTCGTCTGATTTAACGGCGGTTTAATAGAGGAAATACGCTGGCGCCTGCCGCGAGAATGATTCGGCATCCGGCCTTAAAGGGCAGTCGATCGATACGCCGCGGCAGCGGCCCGTCTCATCATTACGGCGTTGGCAAGCCGAGGTCGGGAATCGGGTCCGGCAAGTAGGCACCCGCGCGGATCGTTTTCTGCAAAGCCTTAAAGTCAGCGCCTGACTGGAATTTTTCATAAACGCGAGCCGGATCAAAAAAGGTTCCGATTGGATTCGCGGCAAAATCCGGCGAGGTCCGCATCCACTCTGACGAAAGTTTCCAATCGGAAAAATTGTCGCTTTGCAGTTCAACAAAATTACCTTCGGGGTCCTTATAGTAGAGCGAAATCGTCAATCCATGGTCCAAGCAAACCGCCGGCTCCACGCCCGCTTTGCGCAAACGATCAAACGAAGACATGAGATCCGCAAAACTGTCGTACTCGAAAGCGCAGTGATGCATTCCGTTGTGCTCGATCTTCTCAGCATCGTTGCTCAAACCGGGCACCGCCAGGAAGCCGAGCCGGTGATTGGCGGCGTCGTTTGTCATCCAAGCGGCCACTTGGTTCCTGAATTGCACTTGCGCGCCGACGACGAGCGCATACCAGGCGATCATCTCGTCGAGGTGACTGGTCTTAATGGTGACGTGATGAAACTTTGGCTTGATCGTCGTCATATTTCTTCCCCTCGCGGCAGTGGCACCGCTCTATGACCGCCACGTTACTCTTAACGTGCGACAAGTAGTATTGCGCAACTTGGTCGCTGTGCCGCGGTTCCGCGCCGCCACTCGTCCTATTGCCATATCGAAGGCTGCTGGGACGGGTTGGATAAGCTCACACCTAAGCTCATTATCGCTGCGATGCCTATGAGGGCGATGGCGGCGAGCTGTCCGGTCATGGCAGCGCAGCATTTAACCGCGGCAAGGCCAACGTGCAACCGAAAGCCATCATCTATTAGAACGGCGCCGTGTGGCTCACTTCGGCATTACTTTCGCAAGGCCCTTCCGTAGATCGTCTCCGGTCATGACGGGGATGAGTTCGACCGCCGCATCGAATGCCAGAAAGAACGGTTCGACAATTTCGACGACCTGTGACGCTTCCGTCATGTCAAAGAATATCATTCCACCGCGCAGACCATCGGGCACTCCAAAGTAAGCGGCCTCCGGTTTGAGCTGACCCATGATCGATTCCATCGCTTTTGCGAGGGATCCGTCTTTGAGCGCTGCGTTGCCCTTCTCGACCGGGACTGAAAATTTCAACATCATTCGCATTGTCGCCTCCAGGTTGCGAAAATCAAAATTCTGTCCAACCAATCTATTGTCGCGGCCGCTCCGGCCCGGTTGACGTCCGCGAAACCGACGGCGGCCCGCGTCAGATGTCGGACCGGTTGGCGGCCGATCGCACCAGCGTTGTCTATGAAGGGAATGTCAGCTTCGGCTGATGACGGCCTTATGACGACACTCAGACGCAGAGAGTCAGCATCCGTGAATAACTTTAGGCATAAAGCGCCTACAGCGACAAGCTCCGCACTGCGGCAATTTATGGTGGCGAAGAGATGTTGTGGGTCAAAACCACCCCGCGTCTCAGCCACGCTCGTGGCAGCTTTGGGTCATTTTCGACCGATCTAGCCGGTCGTGTCTGCCGGTCGATGTCTGTTTCACCCCGAAAGCGGACTTGCGGCCGAGCCGAAGCAAGACCAGACCGTATCCTGTGAGGCACACTACAATCAGCTTGCTGGCAAACTTCTATCTCGCCTGAAGTCCAGAACAATGCTGCTCGCCGACCGTGGCTATGATGCCGATTGGATCAGCACTCGCTTCAAAAGGGGCGTACTTCTTGATTTTGCTGCCGCTCAATTCTTCCTAATTATACTTTTCAATACTCGTTGTGCTCGCCCACAAAACCACAAACGTCCGCTACGAACTGGCGGCCCATGATAATTACGCTAGCGAGATCAATGCCGCCGAGAAGTAGATTTCCAAAGACTTGGGAGCCTGACGTGATGAGCCCGCGATGCTGCGATGGTGCTTTTGGATTTGATAGCGTGGAAGACAGGGCTTACGCGATCAATACCGTTGAGACCGTGGCCTGGCTCGCCGGTCGTCCAGATTATTTCGACGAATTAGGTGAAGCTGGCAAAGACGATGATCTATTCGGATCAAAAGGCTGCGCACGTTCGTCGAAGGTTTTCGAATGGTTGATGGCGACTCTGAGCTATCAGGGCATCTCTGACGCGGTAGCCAGATCCTACATGGCAGCGCACGAGCGACCCCGCTGGAAAAAAGTCGCCCGCGGCGTAAAAAGCAGCGCCTGTCCGCTGCTGAAATCCTATTGGCATTTTCATGGCTGCGGGTATCGCAAAACTGCAAAGACCTGCGCCAAGCCGAATTTGATGGCGACGTGTTCTTTGCCGGTCCACGATTTTCGCAATGGTAATCTCAATCAGCTCGCCTACTCGTTGTTGTTGTTCATTCGCGATGTAGCGGGCGGCGATCTTGTGAATTGGATCGATCAGCGTCTCGCCGAAGCCCAATTAGGCCCAGCAGAAGGTCGTCTTGGCCGCATGCGACAGGCCATCATTGAGCCGCTCGCTGGTTTGCACGGCGCTTCGTACAAGGTCCTGAACATGGCCCTGTCTGATCTGCTGTCGATACCCTGGTTCATAATTTTCTTGTTCGAACCGGCATCTTGGCCCGGGCCGGAGCCAGCCACCCATATGGACCCCAATGCTACGGACCCACAGGCTGCGCTTCAGTGTTGTCGGTCTTGAGCGAGAGCATCGATGCCCGTCAGTTCAACACTCGCTTTCCAAAGGTCTTTCCCCGCTACATCCAGCACGCGATCTGGAGCTATTGTGCAGGCGAAGGGGCAAGCGTCTGTAATGGCAATAGCATCGACGACCGGAACTGCTGCCAAAACAGGGACTGCCGGCTTTATGCCGATTGCGACCGAATTAGCCTTGCCCGAAAGCCTCAGAAAACGTCGATTTCTTGAGTTTTTTACGCACTTGACAAGCAATGGTAGTATAATACTATATAGCTACTGCTGATTGAATCGGCCGAGCCGTCAGCTCTGCCGCAGGCGCGACTGCGCCAATCAGCAATTTTCCGAAATCCCATCACTGAACCGGCAAGGGCGCCCACGTGGCGCCTTTTGTCATTTCCAATGGAGCAATCGAAATGAGCAACTCTTTAAAGCCCACCGCTCAGCCTGCCATCGTTCTCTTCGGGCTCAGCGCCATCGGCAAACCGAGAGCTGGTACATTCAAGGGCACCGAGGTCGCCGCCGCCCGCAAGGCTGCCATCAAGCTCGGCCTCACCGTCATCGAACTCGCTGATCCATCAGGCCGAGCCCTTGCCGCAAAAATTCCGACCGGCCGGATCGGCGGGTCCGTAGACGGGCTTGTGCCGTTCGTCAGCAAAGATATTTACGAGCAGATCAAAGCCCTCGGCGACCAGCAGCAAAAGAATGGCAAGACCGCTACCGTCCAAATCCGCCTGCCAGTGAGCTGGGATGACATCAAGGTCGGCGACCGGGTCTTAGCTCAGGACACCGACCCCGAAGATGGCTGGTGGCAAGTCACAGTGATCGAAGCCAAGGGCGATTTGTTCAAGCTGCGCTGGCCGACTAGTGGACGAGGCCGTCCGTTTCAGAAGCATCGCTCGATGCTTGGCCTGATCTGCCCGGGCGAGATCAAAGAACCAGTCAAACCCGATCCTAGGGAGGCGGTAGCCGAGCCCGCGGTCTACCCGGCCCATTGGTCGGTGATCGGTCTCAATCAGATCGTGCTCGCCAAAGAAGATGGCCCTATCGAGCAATGGTGGGAAGCAAAAACCGTGAAGCTCGACAAGGACATGTTCACTCTGGAATGGCGCGATCATCCCGAGTTGCCACCCATCGTTCGACCGCGATCGGCTCTCGGACTGGTGCATCCGACGCCAAAGGTCCGCTGAGCTTTGAATTGAGGTGAGCGTTCGTTGAACGAGCGCGCACGCTCTTCTTTCTCCACTCCACCATCAACAAACAAACGGAGTTGCAGAATGTCTTCTCGAACAGAGCAGATACGCGTACTCAATGATCGGTTGCGGCAAACACTCACAACCGGGCTCGCAGTCATCACGACTGGCGTAGCGGCGCTAGGACCAGAAGCAGTTGACCGTATCGTCAAAACCATCTCGGTCTATGACGACTTCTGTCATGCCAACGACCCGCACGAAGAACACGACTTTGGCGCCTTCGACGTGGAGGGCCATAAAATATTTTTTAAGGTCGATTACTACGACAACAATCTGTCGTGCCACTCGCCTGATCCGACCGACCCGAGCGTCACGAAGCGGGTCATCACCATCATGCTCGCCAGCGAATACTGACGGAGGGATCATCATGTCTGTAGCGATGACGCACTACGATCATGATCGTCCGTTGCGTCCGGGATTTCTAGTGGGTCCATTTGGTTGGCTCAACGAGTATTGGCCAAGATCCTCGCGACCGATACCACAGCAACACACCCGTACCATTGCCGATTAATAACCGAGCCCCTCATTGTAGCCGTTGCCGCCCCTTGGTGCCTTCGTTGACGTCGGGGAGATAATCACCAAGGCAGTTATTACATAGCTCCCTATCCGGGAAAATCATCTTTCGACACTACCGACGCGCCTGAAGTTGACAAAAGGCTTAAGGAGGACTGTCCTTCGGGGGGGCTGACCCGGACGATCCCACCCCTGTCTGAGCAAAAGAATGGACAACCCAGATCGAGTTTGCGCCCGTATCAAGCGTTAGAGTAAGCAACGTTGCAATAATAATCTTTTTCAGAACAGACCTCCCGCCGGCCAAATACCGAGCCATCCCCCACTCCGTTGCTAATAGCATAAAATCCAGACATGTGGTTGTCGGGTAGTGTCTCAGTTTGAATTTTCCGAGCCTAGTCGAATATCTCCATAGCGCCTATCATGGGTTCATGGCCCTCCTGCACCTTGTTGGGAGAAATTGTGGTGGTCCAAGCTCATCTCACTATCGGCAAGATGCCGAACGATATTTACAAAGTCGAGTTCGACGCCGTTCAAGGGAAGCTAATAGGCCAAGTGTCGGTCAGGCTTGGTGGCCTAGACGCCCGCTCGGACGACGAAAAGAAACAGGCGGCCCTTGGCAAATTCAAGGCACTCGCTCGCGCATTAGATGAAGCCATTATCGAGGTCTGACAGTCCATGCCCCGAGGCCCCAAAAGCGAAAAAGCGCCCCGCAAACTGAGACACTACCGGTTGTCGATTAGTGTGATAATCCTCAGCGGAAAGTGATGAATATCTCAAGGCTGGTTATCGTGCTACTTTGGGCGAGGCGTTCGCAGCGTTTCGTGCAATGAGCCAGGTGCGGTTGTTTCTCTCAACTGTTAGCGATGAATTTCGCAGCTATCGTGACTCGCTGCGCAGCAAGTTGCAGCGCCCAAATGTCATGGTCCACGTTCAAGAGGATTTTATATCGACCGGAACCGAAACGCTGGACAAGCTTGACCTTTACATTAGGGACTGCGACGCGGTCGTCCATATCCTGGGCGATAGAACGGGTGCTTGGGCAAAGCCTCCTACCCTAGAAGCCATCAAGGCGCGCTACCCAGATCTTGCCGAGCGTCTTCCAACACTCAAGCGCTCAATTGAAAATGGTGAACCGCTAATCTCGTATACGCAATGGGAGGCTTATCTCGCTGTGTATCACCGTAAGACATTATTGATCGCAGTGGCAGCGGCGGAAGCCCCTCGCGACGGTAATCATTCACTTGATCCTGGAATGCAATCCGTCCAATTCGCTCATCGTGAACGGCTTCGACAGCTCGGCCGCCATTCTGAAATTACATTTGCAAACAAAGACCAGCTCATTGCTGAGATTTCGTTGTCGACTGTGCTCGACATTCTGGCAAAGGCCCATGCCGGTCCCCAGCACGCCTCCAACATCCCCATTCAGATCCCAATTCATTTCATGGGGCGCAATGACGCGCTCATCGATATTGATACAGCACTGAAGCATGCTGAGGGACACATGGCAGTTGCCGCGCTATGTGGATTACGTGGCGTCGGCAAGAGCACGCTGGCGGCAGCGTACGCGGAGCATCGTCGTCTCGACTATCGCGCGACGTGGTGGATCCGGGCCCAGACCGAGGCCACAATGCGCGCTGACCTCGTTGCACTCGGTCTGCGACTTCAGTGGGTCTCCACAGAAGATAAGGAAGATCCAGCACTCGCGACGGTAATGGAGCGGCTGCATATCGAGCGTGAAGGCATTCTTCTTATCTACGACAACGCAATAAATGCGACTTCGCTGAAGCCTTATCTGCCGCGGGGCGGTTTGGCGCGGGCTCTCATAACTTCTAACGCACACGCAATGCGCAGTGTAGCATTGACCATTGAGATCGGACTCTGGCCTACTCAAATTGGGGCCAATTATTTAATAGCTAGGACTGGCCGCGAGGCGGATCGCGCCGCCGCCGAAGCATTGTCGGATGCCCTGGGCGGACTCCCGCTCGCACATGAACAAGCTGCGGCTTACTGCGAGCGGCTTGAGCTCCCGCTTGCAGAATACCACAAACGATTCGAAATCACCCCTGCGCGAATCCTCGATAGCGAGCGAGATGCACCGGCCGAGTATCACGATGGGCTAACGGTAGCAAAAACGTTCGCGCTTGCAATCGATGAGGCAGCAAGGCTCTGCCCAGCCGCTGAGCCGCTCATCGTATATGCTTCTCTGTTAGCGCCCGAAGCGATTCCGTTGTTTCTTTTCGAAGACGGACGAGAACAACTTGGCGAGTCACTTGCATCGGCATTAGCCGACGATGGTCTCGACGAGGCAGTGGCGGCGCTGCGCGCCTTCGCCCTCGTTGATCGCGAAACTATTGTGGATGAACATGATCCGGCAATCACAACAAGTACGATTCGTCTGCATCGATTGGTACGTCGGGTAGCTCAGACGCGCCGACAAGGTGAAGCGCTGGAACAGGTGCTTCGCGCACTTGTAGATGCGGTAGCGGCGATCTACCCCGAAAGAGTTTTCAATGATCCCAAGACTTGGCCGCGGGCGCGGCGACTCGATGCCTTGGGTCTGGACTTGGTCAACGCATGCAACGTTGTAGGCGCAGAGAGACACATAAGTGACCTTCTGGATGCACTTGGGGCGTACAAACATGGTGCGCTCGCGGCTTATCCCCAGGCGCGGCTACTCAAAGAGCGGGCGCTGGAGATCCGCGAGAAATTGCTCGGCCCCGAGCACCCCGACACGGCGAAAAGCCTCAACGCGCTTGGTCTTCTGCTATGGGACCAGCGGGACCTTGAGGGTGCGATGCCGCTCCACAAACGTGCGTTGGCGATCCGGGAGAAAGTACTCGGTCACAAGCATCCCGATACCGGAATGAGCTTAAACAATTTGGCTTTACTGCTGCATGCTAAGAAGGATTTTACTGCAGCAAAGCCGCTCTACGAGCGCACGCTGTCCATCTACGAAGAGGCGCTCGGCGTTGACCATCCAGATACCGGGCTAGCCCTTAATAACCTCGCCCTTCTGTTACATGCCAGTAACGAGCATGGGAGAGCTCAGTCGCTTTATCACCAGGCTTTGACGACGTTAGAGAAAGGATTGGGGGCCGAACATCCGAGCACAAACCGTGTTCGTCGCAATCTCGCGTGCCTACTCTTGTCCGACGGCAAGTCGTCTCAAGCGCTAGCGTTCGGTCAAGCCGCGCTCACGGCTCACGAAAAGGCACTCAGACCGCATCACCCATGGACCAAAGATTCTGCCCGTATAGTGGCCGATACGCTCACGGCACTTGGCCTTGACGTCGAAGCTACATCGTTACGACAGAGGTATGCCTTAGAACCAAATAGCGGCCCGTAGAATGAGTTATCGCTGCGTTCGTCGGTCTGAGGCCGTAGCCAAATAAGCAGAAATATCTCCCCCGGGCTTGAGGCTACGATGACTCAGGGCTGCTGTTGCCTCACGCTCTGTGAATGCAAATCAACATTGAGCGAAACGTCCGCCCTTGTTAAAGTTCTAGAAACGATCAAGCGGGCATCCAAGTGCTACTCAAACCTCCGACGATCCGCTCCTGCATTCGAGCCAGCTTTACCTCGTGCCTTTTTGTGTACATGGTGGTTGGCTTCAGCTACGACAACGCTCGGGCACAGATGGGTGTGGGCGGCCTTATGGGGGGGCTGATGCCGAGGCTGGGCACACCAATCGCACCTTCGCCAAATATTGGTGCGAAGCCGCCGGCGGCCTCGGGAAATAAGCCTCGTAATTTGTGTCATCACGTGTGTGACTCTAAACGTCTCGAGTGCCGTCATACGGGAGGCAAGTGCCCAAAGGACTGCCTGTTGGTAACTTGTACCCCTGAGTAACTATCGAAACCGACGCATGTACGTCAGATCTGGAGCGACTGAATACATTTCGGTACAATCTTATTAGTTGCCGCCTCGCGCCTGAGCCATCCTATCCAAATCGCCGACCGTGAGCCGCCGCGGCTGAACAACGACTAGCTTCGGCGAGGCCCTTAGCTTGACCATCCTCGCCAAACGAGCGCGAGAACTCTCAATGTCCTTTTTCATCAGCCTCAAGTGAATGTCCGACGGCAGTTTGGGGCGTTTCGTTTTGCGGCGACGCCAGCGGCGAGTCTCAGTAAACCAGTTTGCGCAACCTGACATACCGCCGTTGCGGCGAAAAAATCTTGGTAGACGATCCCAATGATTCCGTTGTTTCCATCCGTACCTCAAGGCCCTGCTCCACCGACTTCTTGTCTTCGCGTCGGCCTTGGACGTGGCATCAATGATCGCGCGAATTAAATGCGTATCCCTATTGATCTTGATATTTAAATCACCTCTGATGACCGTGATCGTCAGGTCCTTCAATCCTTCCTTCCTGATTTTCGCGTAGAGGTTAAAAACCGCCTCCAAATACTGGTAGTCGCGAAATCTTGTAGGCTCGCGGCTGGCTTTCTTTCGAACGCCTCGAACTTGATCAAGCCACGTTAGCAAATCATCCGCCCGATATACATTGGTCATATGAAACGCCTTTGTTGTGACAAAATGTCTTCGCTTGAAATTAGCGATGCGCGCCCCGACAAAGAGCGAAATAAAGCTCTAATCGGCAATTATTCTAATATCGATATATTGCTCTAATTGACGCCAAAACCGTCGAGCGACGTCGGCCAAGGCGAAACGCCGATATTTCAGGCGAACTGTTGTTTCGCCGACAAACGCTTCAGACAACTTGTGACGGGAACTCGCACATTCCAGTGTCGGCCTTAACAGAGACTTTGGACCAGGCATACAGTCGAGGGGGAGGATTCAAAATATGATTCACACCAGCTTTCGTTTCGTAGCACCGGTTACTAGGAGTCCATGTTAATGGCCGGGTCGTTCTGATTGCGAAAACGGCAAAATGAACAGATCATCCATACTGCATTTCCGATGTGGCAGCGATTTTAGTGTGTACTCGACTGCCAAGCGCGGCTCGTATGTAATGTGCTCGACGTGGATTCGAGACAGCGGCATGCCCGGGCGGATATACACGTGCCGCTTATACCTCTCGAAATGATCCTTGACGCCTTGCTTCAATCTAACCCGTGGCGGCACCAGCAGGATCGAACCCCAATGTGCTCCTTCCCATGGTAGCGACATTAGCCGATCCTTTTTATTCCTCTTCCAGACCGGCCAATCTTGGCATCCAAATAAGACTGGCCTGTTGTCTCGGTTTTTCTCTGACCAAGGATTCCGAACACATTCCGTGATGAACCTTGCATAAACCCGACTAACTTCATCACGCATCTGCTGGTCTTTAGTTCCAGATTCCAGCAATGTCAGTCTGAACATGAAGCTGACCATGTACGCCTCGAAGCCTTGTTCGATGTAGTCGGTCACCATTTGGCCAATGCCAGCTATGTAGCGATTGATTTCTACTGAGGAGATCGCTGTGTCTACTGAGGCGACGGCGCGATTGCTGTTTGACATATGTATTTTCTTCCAATTGCGAGCCGCTGGTTATCCATGACGCCTCGAATCAAATTAGCGATCTTCGCTAAGAGAAGTCGCTCTACTCAGGCGAAGCGACTTTCGCTTGAAGCGATGCAATTGGCTCAGGCGAATTGCTTGGCTTTCCACGCTTATACCAAACCGTAGGGTGGCTGACTCTCTGGGGGATTCACGAATCACGTGGGGAATGATTCAAGGTGGCAAA
>Ga0302325_10030957_pt1 | contig 11023 bp, 8 predicted proteins | sample Palsa_T0_2_FD_201948 | JGI IMG/M metagenome (GOLD analysis project Ga0302325, IMG submission 201948) | Peat permafrost microbial communities from Stordalen Mire near Abisko, Sweden - Palsa_T0_2 | ecosystem: Environmental > Terrestrial > Soil > Palsa > Peat permafrost | place: Sweden: Abisko... | reverse complement strand
CTCCGGTCCGGGCGCGCGGCCCTGCGCGACCCGCGCCCGCACCCGCTGGTTGGTCCAGGCGCGGACCCGTTCCTCGCAGTAGAGGCGGACCAGCCGGTCGCGCACCCGCACATCCTCCCAGCCGCCGGGCAGGCCGTCGGCCGACCGCTGCCGCGCCAGCCGGATCAGGTGCCTGGCGCTGCCGCCGCCGACCCGGTCAACGCCACCGGAACTCGCGCCCGACACCATCTGCCGCTCGCCGCTGAGCGTCGCCTGGGCGACCTTCCACCCGTCCCCCTCGTCCCCGACCCGCTGCCGGTCGGGCACCCGCGCGCCGTCAAGGAACACCTGGAAGAACTCGGTCTCGCCGCCCAGGTGCCGCAGCGGCCTGATCTCGACCCCGGGCTGGCGCAGGTCGATCAGGAAGTAGGTAATGCCCTGGTGCTTGGGCCGGTCGAGGTCGGTGCGCGCCAGCAGGACGGCGAACGACGCCTGATCGGCCCAGGTCGTCCAGATCTTCTGCCCGTTGATGATCCAGTCGTCGCCGTCCCGGACCGCCCGGGTCGACAGCGACGCGAGATCGCTGCCCGCCCCCGGCTCGCTGAACAGCTGGCACCACAGCTCCTCGGCCCGGACGATGGGCGGCAGGAACCGCAGCCGCTGCTCGTGCGTCCCGTGTGCGAACAGCGCGGGCGCGGCCAGGTTCAGCCCGAGCGGGTTCAACCGCGGCAGGTGGTAACGCGCCGTCAATTGCTCGACCGCCACCGCCACCGCGCGCGGCCACCCCAGCCCGCCGTAGGCGACGTCCCACCCCGCCGCGACCAGGCCCGAGCGCCCGTAGACCGGATACCACGCCCGGTACTCGGCCGCGGTGCGGACGCCGCGCACCGCGGCCGGCCCGCCGTCCTCGGCCGCCGCCCGCCACCCGGCCGGCACGTGCTGGGCGATCCACGCCCGCACCGCCGCCAGCGCATCCTCGGCCGTGATCGACGCCCCGGCCACGTGCGCGAGCCCCGGAACCTGATCCTGATCGCTCATCGGCCGCCTCTCGCCTGAGCCAACTGTAATGTATAAGATATCAAAAAATCTTTATCTGAACGCACGCGGCTTGCTCTTGTCCGGTCCGCGATTCCCACTCACCCCCATACCTGGCAGCGGGGAACCCGCGCGACCGTCCGGCCGAGGCGCGCAGCAGAGGAGGACCAAGAATGACTATCACCAAGGACAGCGACCTCCCGCCCGCCACCGTCCAGCAGAGCAGACCGGCGCCGAGGAACCGCGGATGACCGTCACGGCCGAGGACAGCGATCTGCTCCGCGCGACCGTCCGCGCTGCCCTGGGCAAGCTCAGCTCGTCGGCCGACGTCCGCCGGGCGATGGCGTCCCCCCTCGGTTACGAGGAACCGGTCTGGCGCCGCCTGGCCCGCGAGCTCGGCCTGGCCGGGCTGACGCTGCCGGAGGAACTCGGCGGCAGCGGGCTCACCGAAGCCGAGCTCGCCATCGCCTTCGAGGAGGCCGGCGCCAGCCTGCTGTGCGCGCCGCTGTTCGCGACGGCCGGCCTCGCGGTGCCGCTGCTGCAGGCCCTCGACGACGAGGCGGCCATCGCCCGGTTCGGGCCGGCCATCGCCGACGGCGAGCTGACCGCCACGGTCGCGCTGGCGGAGGACGCCGGCCGGTGGCAGGCGGAAATGGTGCGGTGCAGAGCAAGCCGCGTGCGTTCAGGGTGGGTGCTTGATGGTTTTAAGAACTACGTCGTGGACGGCGCGAGCGCCGGCCTCATCCTGGTCATCGCCCGGGCGGGCGCGGAGCTGGGCGTCTTCGCCGTACAGGGCGACGCGCCGGGCCTGGAACGGGAGCGGCTGGTGACGCTCGACCAGACCCGTAAGCAGGCGCGGCTGGCCCTGGCCGCGACCCCGGCCGAGCGGGTGGGGTCGGGCGACGCCGCGGCCGCGATCGCGCGGGCGACCGCCGTCTCCCGCGCCCTCCTCGCCGCCGAGCAGGCCGGTGGCGCGCAGCGCTGCCTCGATATGACGGTTGAGTACGCGAAGACCCGGATCCAGTTCGGCCGGCCGATCGGCAGCTTCCAGGCGGTCAAGCAGCGGCTGGCCGAGATGCTGGTGCTGGTCGAGTCGGCCCGGTCGGCCGCGCTGGCCGCGGTGACCGCCGCCGCCACCGACGACCCCGAGCTTGAGCACGTCGCGGCGGTGGCCGCCCTCACCTGCGGCGAGGCGTACACCTGGGTCACCGCGCAGACCGTTCAGCTGCACGGCGGCATCGGGTTCACCTGGGAGCACGACGCGCACCTGTACTTCAAGCGGGCCCGCGCGAGCGCGCAGCTGCTCGGCTCCGCCAGCGAGCTGGCCGACCTGATCGGGCGGCAGCTGGAGGCCATCGTGCAGTAGCCGCGGTCAGCGCGGGCCGCGGGCGTGAGACCATCGGGGCATGCCCAGGAACGCCGATTTTTTCAATCAGTGGTACGCGCAGATGGGCCGTTCCGCCCGTCGCGATCAGATTGCCAGGCGGGCGCTTGGGCTGCCGTCAGACCTGGACGCGAGCGGCGTGCTGCCCTGGGCGGCCCTGGCCGAGATCGCGGCAGCGCTGAACCTGGCGCCAGGACAGCTCCTGGTCGATCTTGGCTGCGGGCGCGGCGGTTACGGCCTCGAGATCGCCCGCCAGACCGGTGCCCGCCTGCTCGGCCTGGACTTCTCGCCGGTGGCGGTCGCAGCCGCCCGCGACCGCGCTGCGAGCGGTGACATCGCCGGACGGGCCGCGTTCTGCGTCGGCGACATGACGGCTATCGGCGTCGGCACCGGCGCGGCGGACGCGGTCGTGTGCATCGATACGATCATGTTCCCGAGCGCGCACCTGGACGCGCTCCGCGACTGCCGCCGCATCCTCGCTCCGGGCGGAAGGCTCGTCCTGACGTCCTGGGAGTCGACCAACCTGGCGGACGAGCGGAACTCGCAGTGGGCGCGGCGCATCAACCTGACCCGCGACCTCGCCGCGGTCGGCTTCGAGCAGGTCGACGTCGCCGAGAAGCCCGCCTGGCGCGAGGCCGAGCGCGATCTATGGGAATCGGCCATCCGCGCCGACGCGGCCGGCGACCCGGCCATCGAGGCCCTGCACGAAGAGGCCAGCCGGTCCCTCGAGCTGTTCGACATCTCGCGCCGGGTTTGCGCGACGGCCACCGCGCCGGCCACCGCGCCGGCCACCGCGCGAGGCTAATGGTGCAGCGCCTCCGCGAGATCGCCCCCGGAGTTCTCGTCGCGACGGCCGAGCGGGGCACGACCACCAGCACCGTCGTGGTCGCCGACGACGGCGGGTGCCTTGTCATCGACCCGGCGATGACGGCGGCCGACGTCGCCGGGCTGGCGGCCGATCTCGCCGACGGCGGCCTGCGGCCGCGTCTCGGCTTCGCCACCCACCCGCACTGGGATCACGTGCTGTGGAGCCGCGACCTTGGCGACGTCCCGAGGTACGCCGCGCCGGCCGCGGTGCGGCTTGTCGAGCAGGACCGCGATGAGATCGTCAGCTACGTTCGCGACTCGGTGCCCGGCCACGACCTGGAAGTGCTCGGCCGCCTGGTGCCGCTGCCCGCGGACTCGGACCGCATCCCCTGGGACGGCCCGGTCGCGCAGGTGATCGTTCACGATGGTCACGCACCGGGGCACGCCGCGGTGGTGATCCCCGAGGCCGGCGTTCTGCTGGCGGGTGACATGCTCTCCGACGTCGAGATCCCGCTGCCGGACCTGCTCGCGGCCGACCCGCTGGGCGATTACCGGGCCGGGCTCGACCGGCTGGCGGCGGTGCCCGGCGTCCGCTGGCTGGTTCCCGGCCACGGTCATATCGCGGACGCGGGGGAGTTCCGGCGCCGTCTGGATACCGACTATCGCTACCTGGACCTGCTGGCGGCGGGGGAGCCGTTCGGCGACTCCCGCTGCACGGCGGGCTGGCTGCGCGACCGGCATGCGGAGCACTTGCGGCGCTACAGCTCGGCCTGATGCGGGATGCCGGCCCATGGCGGCCCGGGTCTCACTGAGGTAGCTGGCTGAGCGCGGCCTCGAGGAAGGCGTCGCGGCGCTCGAGCATGACCTCGCGGGTCAGGTCGGGGCGGCCCTGCAGGGCCATCGACATCGGGAACCAGCCCATGTCCGGCGGGGAGGCGAGCGCCGCGACGGCGTCCCAGTAGGGAACGTCGCTCGCGGGCCTGCCCGCCTCGGCCTCCCAGCCGCGCAGAATGTGCTCGGCCGCTCCGACGCCGTGGCACCAGGCCGCGTCGCAGCGCAGCGAGCCGAGATCGATGCCGGCCGGCCCGACGCCGGCGCAATCCCAGTCGAGCACCGCGGTCAGCCTGCCGTCGTCCCACAGCGTGTTGCCGTACCACATGTCGCCGTGCACCAGGCCGAGCTGATCATCGTCCGGCCGGGTCGCGGCCACCGCCGCCGCGGCCACCGCCGCCGCGGCCACCGCCGCCTCGGCCGCGCGCAGCAGATCCGACGCGCCCTGCTCGCGGCGCATGCCGGCGAAGTCCTCGGGCTCGATCGGCCGGCTCCGGACCGGGAGCGCCGGCGCCGGGGCGAGCTTGATCGAACTGATCCGCGCCGCGGCCGCGCCCAGCGCCCGCAGCCGTTCGGGATCGGGCGCGGGCGGGATCAGGCTTGTCCCCGGCACGCAGGCAGTGAGCACGAGCCCGTGCCCGGTCCGCTCCGCGAGGTCGTAGCCCAGCAGCTCCGCGACCGGGAGGGCGGGGCCGGCCACCTCCCCCGCGTGGGTCATCGCCGCGACCTCGGTCGCGGTCTCCGCCGCCAGCTCGGCGGGCGCGACCCGGAGGACCACCTCCCGGTCACCGGCCCGCAGCAGCCACGGTGAGCCGCCATCGCGCAGACCACGCAGGACCGTGACCCTGGTGTTCAGGACCGCCGAGACCCAGTCAAGTACCTGTGCATCCGGATAAGCCACGGCACAGACTCTACCGGTGTTATCGGCGCCTCTGCCGGTGCTACCGGCGCGCTGACTTTTGTCGGTATAGCCGCGCGGCCGACCGCGGGTGCGCCCCGGGTGATCAGCGCGACCGGGCCGATTTACGCGACGGGGCCGATTAGCTGTCCGCTGCCATCCAGAGCGACTGCCCGGGGAACGAGGCGAACCCACGCACCGGCATCCGGGTAGTACAGGTTGGTATTGGTGCCTCGGCAGGCCGCGTCCTGAAGTCCGTGGTCCCCGATTAGTTTCCCGTGCTGCGCCTGCTCGATCAGGGCGAGCAGTTCCTGCTCGCGTCCGACAAAGAACGATTCCACGACGGACGACCTGACTGGATTCCCTACTTAAACGGTGCTTGCGAGGCCGGAGAGCCTGCCTGCCGCAGCCCGCCACGAGCGCTTGGGTCCTGCCGCCCGGTCTCTTGCCCGCGCCACTCCAGGACTTGCCAGCGAGACGGTCTGGGTGGCTCGTGGCTGCGGTTCGCCTGCTCGTGGAGGCCGGGGCGGCTAGCACGGTCACACGCTGCGGTGAGCGGTGAGCGTCTTCTGCGGGTGCCTCGACGAGCAGTGGGGCCGCCACGGCCCCGCTGCCTCAGCCGCCACCCACCGCCCGCGACGTCGCGAACTGACTCACCCGCCGCCCCGAATCGCTCACCGCGAAACAAGAAGCCCGGCTCAAAACCATCCTGGGCCGCTGCCCCGGGTTGCAGGCCGCCTCGGTCCGGGTCCCTACGTTCGCCGCCATGCTCACCCGGCCCTCCGGCCACGACCTCCAGCAGTGGATCGCTGAGATCACCTCACTGCTAGGAAATGAGCGATGCCGCCATCTCCGGTTTGTGATTCGCCAGGAATCGTTTTTCATGTCATTCTGATAAGAGAAGTCGGCGATATCCAGAATGGATGGTGACGCTGATGTTTGGGGGATCTAGCGAGGCTTCCGGAGTCTCCCGGGGAATCGCAGCGCGTATCGCTGCGAAAAGGTGGAACAGGTTCGCTGCCGACGAGGGGCCGCTCGCGACGGGCATCGAGAGCCGCATCCACTCACTCGAACCAGGGCCGGCAGAGATCGCATCCAGCGCTGGCCGGGAACCGGGGTTTTACGTCCCTTTGGGTCGGCGCGCACGAGCCGGACGTTCTCAAGGGTTGTCTGAGGACGCGGATCGACTACGGGAGGCCATCGGGCCAGTCGGTCCTTCCCTTGGAGGTCGCAGCGCCGAAAACCGGCTGCAGACTGCCCAGGAGTCCGCGGGCCGCCTGCGTGAAAACGTGATCGCATCCATCGAACAGGCCCACGATCACGATCGGGCGGAACTGGGGCGCGTCGAAGCGGATGTCGGAGCACTCCAGCACCGTCTGTCAGAATTTGCCGCGACTGAAGCTGCGCTACGGTCGCAGCAGCGCGAACTGTCGACCGGGACCGCGGCGGGCCGGGGAGAGAGGGCGCGGACGTTCCTGCGAGTGCAGGAACCCGGCGGGAAAGCCGCTGGCCAGGTAACACCGAAGCCGTTTCCAGCGACCCTGCTGGTCGCGGCACAACCGCACGGGTACGTCGACGTTGTCGCCGGGTTGGGCCGCTTCTTCCTGCCGCACACCATCCACGCCGAGGACTGCGGCACGGTGGTCGACGGCAATGCCTGCACGCTGACCGCGAAGGGGCATTACCACCTCCGAACCGTAGCGGTGTCGTTCGAGCCGTTCCTAGACACGGGCTCGCCCGCGCACGATGCACTCATGAAGCTGCTCAGGAATCCCACTGACAAGGGGATCAGGACATTCCAGGGAGTAATGCACGAGATCAGCGGGTTGCCGGAGCGGCCCGACGCGCAGGCCAGCCTCCCGGTCAGGCAGCCTCACCTGACGCTGGCGACCGGCTCGGAGGTAGTGCATAAGGGTGACGGGTCCAAGGTGCACGTCACCACCCACTACGTGATCGAGCGCACCGAACTGCCTATCTGCGAACTCCTGGCCACTGACCGGTCACTGGTGACCGGCTTGGTTACTGCCATTTGCGAGGACGAACCGGGACAGGCTAACGATGCGTTCGCGCATACTGCACTGCGCTCGGCGGGCCACATCGACGACTTGGCGCTGCTGCAGCACAGCGCTGAACTGCACGGGGCGACCGCTTCGGTGCGGGGGCTCTTCGGTATCGCCGCCGTCAAGAGCGCAGCCGCGGTGCTGGTCGGCAGCGGCAACAAGCTGCAGGTCGATATGCGGGTTGACCGCAGTCGGCCCACCATGGGCGGGGGACTGGCCGACCTGGACCGCATCAGGGAACTGGCGGCGCCTGTGCTCGCCGAACGGGCGGTCGCCGTTGCTGCGCCGGCTCATCCTGAGCCATCCGACAGTGCCCCCGATGACTTGGTGCGCCTGTTGATCGAGCGCCATGTGACCCCAAAGCCCACTGAGACACGGCCGACGAGGCGCCTCGGGCCGCCCGGCGCGATCGGCTGACCGTGGTACCCAAAGTGCCCGTGTGGGTGCTCCTGCTGGTCGGCGCGGCTGTGTTCGTGGGCTGCGGTATCTTCCTCGCGCTTCAGGACCTCGGGACGGCGAACGCCGACGCGGGCATTGCCAGCTTCTTCCTAGCGCTCGTGACCGGGATCGGATCGCTGCTCTCCCTGGCCCGATCGAAGCAGGAGCAGGAAAAGAAGGAGCAGGAGAAGGAGGTCCCCGCAGGCGGCAAGGGGAGCCAGCCGCCCCGGTCGCGGTCAGTGATGTTCGCCCGAGGGAACGGAGTCGTCTCTCACGGTGACAATGTCACTATCAATGCCGTCATAGGGCGGTCGTTCCCGGGAAACGAGGAACCGGAAGGCCGGACGCCGGGCAGGCAGTAGGGTCGCTCGACACCATTCGGTGCGCCCGTGGAAGGGGCTGGGCTGTTTTCCTGCTCGGTGATGAATGGTTTGCCAGAACGGTGATAGGCACGCTAAAGCTGGCTCACTTGTGAATAGTGTGGTTTAACCAGGCCTCTCTTCAAAGGCCACGAGGGGGCGCAGCGTCGACTCTTCTGACTGATTTTGCGTCTGCCTTTCCGTAGTTAGCGCTGAGGTCGGGAGCGGGACTGGTGAACGCTCGTATTCATCCGAGGTGTTCGGCGCGCTGCCGGATTTAGGGTTACCGACTGTGATGGGCGCGGTCCGGCTGGCGGTAGCCGAATTGCCGTTTTATATTTCGTCGCTTTTCCTGGTTTCGTGTCGTTGTGCGTCGGGGATTGCGCGGGGATCGTCCGCAGTAGGAAGCGCGCGACGGCAATGGTCACCGGATTGGCGTCCTCGGCCGGGCGGCTTGCGAGTGGGAGTCCTGCGAGACAGCCGCCATGACAGGCCAAACTCCGGAATACGTGCCGCGTGACGTCGACCTCTCCGACGACGGAGTGAGGGCTAAAGTTCGCGCCGCTGCCCGGCGGGGCGGATTCGTGCTGCTGGTCGGCTGGTCTTCTGTCGGCAAGACACGAACCGCGTTCGAGGCGGTCACCGCGATGCTTCCGGACTGGCGCCTGGTGCACCCGGGCGACGCGATCGAGGTCGGCTCGCTGGCGACCGCGCCAACTGCTCAGACGGTGATATGGCTTGACGAGTTGCAGCGCTATCTAGACGGCGTGCACGGGCTGACCGGCGGGGTCGTCCGGGCGCTGATGAACGCCCCCACCCGGTGGGGATCATCGGCACTCTGTGGCCGGATTACTACACCACCTACACCACCTACACCACCTACACCACCTACACCACCTACACCACCTACACCACCTACACCACCTTGCTCGCCGCCCCGGCCAAGGCCGACTCCCGTGCCCGTGAACGCGAGGTGCTGGCTCTGGCGGACGTCGTCCGCATCGCCGCCGAGTTCACCCCGGACGAGCAGGACCGGGCCCGCGCCGCCGCAGCCCGGGACCCGGGACCCGCGGCTGGAGGTCGCGATGGGCGCGACTGGGTACGGGCTGACCCAGGCCCTGGCAGCAGTGCCGCAGCTAGTCGCCCGGTGGGAGGCGCACGGACAGCCCACCCGTACGCATGGGCGGTGCTGACCGCCGCCCTGGACGCAGCCCGGCTCGGTGCCCGCGCCCCGCTCAGCGCCGAGTTCCTGCGCGCCGCCGCACCGGGCTACTGCACCAGCCGACAGCAGGCTGAGGCGCCGAAGGATGACTGGTTCGAGCAGGTCCTGACGTACGCTGTCGCCAAGCTGCACGGCGGCGCTGCCGCTCTCAGCCCCGCCGGCGGCGGCATGGGCTTTACTTCCGGGTACGAGGCAGATGACTACCTCATCCAGCACGCTGGACGGGAACGCCGCTACGCACGCTTGCCTGCCAGTACCTGGGACGCCTTCGTCAGCCACGTCCACGACCCCTCCGATGCCGCCCGTCTCGCTGACAGCGCCAAGGACCGGCTGCGGTACCGCTACGCCATCCCGCTATTCCGCCGCGCCGCCGACGCCAGGGACATAAAAGCTGCGAAGATGCTGACCCAACTGCTGGACCAGCAAGGCCGCACAGACGAGCTCCGCGCGCGAGCTGATAACGGCGACCAGCACGCCGCCCATGCGCTGCTCGACGCGCTGAAATGTCAGGGCAACGCGGACGGCCTCCGCGCCCTAGCCGACGCTTGCAGCCCACATGCCGCCCAGTGGCTTCCCAGGCTTGAGGTCGACCTGATCTTCGCGCGAGGCGACGCAGACGGGCTCCGCGCTCGAGCCGACGGCGGTGACTGGGATGCCGCCTGGCGGCTAGTCGACCTGTTCTTTGCGCGCGGCGACGTTGACGGCCTGCGAGCACGGGCCGACGCCGGCGACGGAATCGCCCAGTCACGGCTGCCCGCGCTGATGGCCCAGTGCAGCGACGACGAACGCGGGCACGGGCCGACACCGGCGACGCGGCGGCAGCCCAGTACCTATGGCTCTTGGACCTGGACAGCGCACGGGCGCTTGCCGACGCGGGCGACACGCATGGAGTCGCCCTGCTGGACCATCTGCTGGTCCAGTGCGGTCATCTCGACGAACTGCACCGTCGGCTCGACGCCGGTGACCGGCTCGCGGCCGAACAACTGGCGGACCTTTACGCGAAACAAGGCCGAGCCGAAGACGCGGAGTTGCTGCGCCATTTCGGCTTGAACTCAGACGCGTCGATTGCCGACGCTGAACGAACCCCAGGGCTAGGGCCCGAGGGCGTCCCCTTACAGCTCTCGTGATGCGGCGAAGTGCCCTGCGTAAACGGTCGGTGACAAGCCGCATCCGGCGCCGGGCTCTGCCCGTCGTTCCGGCCAAGGACCCACGCTCGACGGCTGGCGCGTGTGTAAGGCGATGTATCGCCAGGGTTCTTGGGTGTAGGTGCGTCCGGTGGGGGTGGTCCAGACGTGCCAGCCTGGTTGGGGCTGGGTGACTGTCCAGCCCGCCGTCTGCTTGACTTGATGGCAGCGTCGGCTGCGGGCGCCCGCGTTGCAGGCGTCCGTCTTGCCGCCCTTATGGTAGGGGATGGCGTGTTCGAAGTCTGACTCGTGAGCGGGTCGGGAGCAGGGCGGGAAGGTGCAGTCGTGGTCTCGGACCTGGACGAGGCGGCGGAGTTTGCCGCTCGGCTGGTAGGTGCTGACCTGGTGCCTGTGGTCGCAGTCGTGGGTGGGCACGACGTCGAACCGGGCGGTTAGCTCCCGGCCGCCGGGCAGGGTCAGCGTCCACGCGCCGTCCCCGCTCCCGTCCGTGCGGGGGGCGAGGTCCCAGTCGCCGGGCGGCGCGCCGGGGCGCGGCTGCGTCGCCAGTTGGTTCAAGAGAGTCTGGGTGACGGTGATGTTCACCCGCGCCGGCAGCGCGTAGCAGGCCGGTCCCCGTGGTTGCGGCTGGTGGTGTTTGCTGCGGCGGGGTCGGAGGGTGCCGTGGCCGGTGGCGTGGCCGTGCTCGTCGGTGATGGTGATTTCCCAGTGGGTGCGGGGGGAGCGGGTGGCGGCGGTGGCGAGGTCGCGGGTGAGGGCGGGGTCGAGGGGGCCCAGGAGCCGGTTGTCGCCGGGCCGGTTGGCTCGTTGTTGCAGGGTGGCCAGCGGGGCGGTCACTTCGGGCAGGACCGCCCGGCCGCCCGCCCCG
>Ga0302325_10030956_pt1 | contig 11023 bp, 9 predicted proteins | sample Palsa_T0_2_FD_201948 | JGI IMG/M metagenome (GOLD analysis project Ga0302325, IMG submission 201948) | Peat permafrost microbial communities from Stordalen Mire near Abisko, Sweden - Palsa_T0_2 | ecosystem: Environmental > Terrestrial > Soil > Palsa > Peat permafrost | place: Sweden: Abisko... | reverse complement strand
AGTGCCGGGTAGGATTTCACGCAATCGAGTCCCGAAGGGACGACACAATGGGGAGGTCCCACACCCTCTTTCGCCCAATTCTCATTACATCCTTTGCACGGCGCGACTAATGCACGGCGCGACTAAAGTCTTACCCTGATACAAAAAACTGCTTTATCCCGGAAAGATAGGAAGATGGAATCGGGGAAGCACGCAGACACACCACGGGCAGTCCCAGCCAAGACCAGGACTGCCCGCGCGTTAGAGTAACGCTGGACTACGCCTGGACGGCGACAGCCTTTTCCGCAGCATTGGTCATCGTCGCTGCCGGAACGCCTTCTTTTCCCTGACCCGGCTTGCGGATGTCGATGCCGCCCTTGAAGAAGGCGCCATCTTCAATGCTGATGCGCTGTGCAATCACATCCCCGGTCAAGGAACCTTCGCTGCGGATGTCTACACGGTCGCTGGCATTGATGTTGCCGCGCACCTTGCCCAGAACCACGACTTCACGGGCGGAGATATTCGCGGAAACCTGGCCATTACGGCCCACCGTAACCCGGTTGCCAGGTAGGTTGATCGCGCCTTCGACCTTGCCGTCGATGTACAACGACTCGGAACCTGTCACTTCGCCCTTAACCACCAGGCTCTTGCCAATCGTGGCCTGATCGGCAGCTGCCGGGGACGCGGGTGAGGTGCTGGAAGTGCGCGTGCTGGTTGGTTCGTGGCTCGAGGCCGTGGGTACTGACGGGCGCGTGGGCTCCGTGCTAGGGGACTGCGAGGGACTTCCAGGTTGGTTCGGTTTCCACATCTGTTTTGTACTTCCTTTCGTTAACTGCTGGATACAGGCCCCCGAACAACCCTGCGGAGCTGTTTCCGCATTTCAGGGCAAATCAGGCGGAACTGTGAGTTTCCTTCTCATTGCTTGCCCGGCCAACGCCAATGCAAGCGGCGCAATCCTTGCTCTTCTCTGCATCTTAACCACGCTTAGCGCAAAATTGAAATCCCCCATTCCGAAACTTTCGGACTTCGGGTGGGGCCGACCCATTAGTATCAACAAAGATATGGCCTTTGGTGCGATTTGTGTAAATCTGCCCAAAAATACCCGAAATGACTGACCGCGAACTCCTCCACCGCATTGAACGTTCCGCTGGCCAGCGCGCCGGGTACAAGCAACTAGTCCGCGAACTGGGCCTTGGCGGAGGCCGGGAACGCCGCATGTTGTTGGAACAACTCGACCGCATGACCGCCCGCGGTGAACTGGTCAAAGCCGACCGCGATCACTGGGCCCTCCCCCTGGCAGCCAATCGCAGTAACCTGCTTGCCGGCCGTTTGGATGTGCACCGCGACGGCTTCGGGTTCGTCCGCCCGGAAACGCGCCAGGCTGGCGGGGACGACGACATCTTCATTCCTCCCAACGAGATGAATGGCGCCATGCAGGGCGACCAGGTGCTGGTTGAACTCGCGCCCCCCCGGCCCGACGGCCGCCACAGCGGACGCATCGTCAGGGTCCTTAGCCGCCGCAACCCCACGGTCGTAGGGATTTTTCATTACGCGCTCCAGGAACATGCGCCGGGGAACACGGTGACCCCCCTGGACGAGCGGCTGACCCAGCCCATCCTCATTCCCTTTGGGCTGGAGCAAGCGCCCGCGTTAGCCAGCGGAACACCGCATCGCGTCGTTAGTGAGAATATCGGCCCGCAAAACCGTTCCGTCACTCCCGCCGACCTGGAAGGCATGGTCGTGGACGTCGAGGTCACCGACTGGCCTACCCCCACCCGTTCCGCCCGCGGCCGGGTTATCGAGATCCTGGGCCGCGAAGACGATTTCGGCGTGGACGTGGAAATCGTCATCCGCAAGCATCATCTCCCCCATGTTTTCCCGCCCAATGTTCTGGACGAGGCCCGCGCCATTGCCCATCTGGATCAGGAGGAAGTTTCCCGCCGCCGTGACTTTCGCGACCTCCCGATCATCACCATCGACGGCGAGACCGCCAAGGACTTCGACGACGCTGTCCTTGTCCGCCAACACGGCGGTGCGGACGGTACCTGGGAGTTGCAGGTCCACATCGCCGATGTCGCTCAATATGTCACCCCCGGCTCGGCGCTCGATCTTGAAGCCCGCCTGCGCGGCACCTCCGTCTATTTTCCCGATCGGGCTGTTCCCATGCTCCCCCAGGAACTTTCGAGCGACATTTGCAGCCTGCGTCCAAAGCAAGACCGCCTGGTCCTCTCCTGCATCATGTTGATCGATCCCGACGGCGAGGTTCGCAGTTACGAAGTCACCCCGGGCGTCATCCGCTCGGCTGCCCGCATGACCTACACCCAGGTACACGCGGTGATCGATGGCGATCAGCAAGTGAAGGAGCAATTTGCTCCGCTGGTACCCGATCTCGAACAGATGTACGCGCTCGCGCGCTTGCTGCACCGCAAGCGCGAGCGTCGCGGGTCTATCGATTTCGACTTGCCGGAGCCGGTCATTGAGTTTGATGCCCGCGGCGCGATGCAAAGCATCGTTCGATCCGAGCGCAGCTGGGCCAATCGTCTGATCGAAGAGTTCATGCTCTCTGCCAACGAGTGCGTCGCTTCGTGGCTGCAGAACCTCGACGTACCATCACTGTATCGAATCCACGAAAAGCCGGAAGGCCGCCGCGTAGCCGAGTTCGAAACTGTGGCGGCTACCTTTGGCTACTCCCTTGGCGTCGGTTCATTGCCGGTGAAGCGCGTGACTATGAAGTCGGAGCGCCGCGAGCAGAGAGGCCGCGCACCGGGCCGCGGTCACCAGCCGCGCCAATATGAGATCGCGGAAGATATAGCCGTCACCCCGCGCATGTATCAGCAGCTGGCGCTCAAGATCGCCGGGAAGCCGGAGGAGCGCATCCTGGCCCACCTCATGCTCCGTTCCCTCCGCCAGGCGCGCTACAGCGAAAAGAACGAGGGCCATTTCGCCCTGGCCGCGCCCTGCTACACCCACTTCACCTCGCCGATCCGACGTTATCCGGATCTTGTTGTGCACCGCATCGCCAAGGCGGTCCTTGCCTCCGGAGAGAGCGGTATCGGAGTACTGGCGAAGCATACCGGAGGCAAGAACAGGGAGCTGCAGTCAGAAGCCCAACCAACTCAAATCAGTGAATCGGAGTTGGCCGGCATCGCCTATGAATCCAGCCAGGCCGAGCGCCGCGCCGAGGAGGCCGAGCGCGAGCTGATGGAGTGGAAAAAGGTAAAATTCATGCAGGACCGCATCGGCTACGACTTCGACGGCATGATCCTCAGCATCACCAAGTACGGATGCTTTGTCGAACTCGACAACCTTTTTATCGAGGGCTTGGTGCCGATCATGAGCCTTCAGGGCGACCACTACACCTTTCGCGAGAACACCCGCCAGATTATGGGCGAGCACTCCGGCCGGCGCTATTCCATGGGCGACCGGGTGCGGGTGGTGCTCGACCGCGTGGATTCCGTGCAGCGGCGGTTACAATTTTCCATCCTGGAGGATGTTGCGCCCATCCGTCTGGCCCGCCCCGCCAAGGCTAAAACCAGGCCTAAGTCCGCTAAGGCACATCCCTACCTTCCGCCCAAGAACAAGGTGCTGCGCAAGGGTAAGCAAAAGTCGAAGAACAAGCGTCCGGGCAAGAAGCGCGGCCCAACAGGCCGCTGAAAATCTCGGTTTTGTATCATGGCACGACTTTTTAGTCGGGCCATAAATTGATTGAGAATACGTCGGGCTTTAGAGTCTGCGTGAGAACCTTCAGCGAAGGATGGATAGATCCAAATCTTCGGAAATGCGCACGTTTCTGATAGTCACTGCTCTCATGCCCTGTATCAGGGCACGACTTTAGTCGGGCCGTAACAATTGAGAATACGCTGGGCTCTAGAGTCTGCGTGAGAACCTTCAGCGAAGGATGGATAGATCCAAATCTTCGGAAATGCGCACGTTTCTGATAGTCACTGCTCTCATGCTTTGTATCAGGGCACGACTTTAGTCGGGCCGTAAAAGCTCAACAAAAATCCGGGCTTTAGCCCCTGAGGTACGTCTTTCCTGCCCGGTCCCGAATTTTTCAGCAGCCGCAGCTAAGCTCCTTATCTCTTACAATGAAGAAAGTGATAGTTTCCGGAGGAAAATTGCATGCCACACATGGTCGTTTGTGCGCGCTACAAGCAGGAGATGGAAGGGCTCGACGAGACCCCGTTTGACAGTGATTTTGGACAAAAGATCTACGATCAGGTGTCCAAGAAGGCGTGGTCGGAGTGGATCGAGCGCCAGAAAATGCTGCTCAACGAGTATCGTTTACAGCCCTGGACCCGGGAAGCGCAGGAGTTCCTGGTAGAGCAGATGCAGGAGTACTTCTTCGGCGAAGGATCCGCGCTGCCCAAGGAATACGTCCCGCCTGCCCACTAAGCCGGTTTGAGTCGCCGGCTGGACACCCGGCCATTTTCCAGGGACCGCCCGCCGTCGTGTACACTCAAGAGGTATTTTTCCGTCGGGACGTGGCTCAGCCTGGTAGAGCACTCGCTTGGGGTGCGAGGGGTCGGCAGTTCAAATCTGCCCGTCCCGACCATCAAATAAACCCATCTCTTTATCCCGGTTCCGCCCTCTCGCAAGCTGGGAAATACCCCTCATAAGTTTCTAATCAGGACGCCCTTCCGGTGCGCGATTGCGCCTGTTTCGCATATCACCAGTACGATGCGTGACCGGGATCACATACGAGTCTTCCAGCCGGCTCCAGAATACAGATTCGGAGATGACTGGAATGCCAAGCCAAAGTCTTGAGAATCGGCGCACCTGCCTATATCAGTGCATCCACAAGGGCTGCCTGAATTGCACCTCGACCCGTCCCTGCCCGCCGCTGATTGTGATTGCCGCGCGCTACACAGAAGAGATGAACAAGGTTTCCGGCAAGTGAGCACCCGCCGGCTTAAAGGGGGTGCACGAGAACCCATCGGTTGCAAGCTGAGTCCCGCAGGGACGGCTGAAAATCAGACCTGTCCAAATTAGAATTTTCACTTGACCAACTTAGACGGCGCTTGAAGTCTTGGGGAAGAGACTGTCGAACGAAGGGCACGGCATACGTGCTTGACGGCTTTTAGCTGCGACGGCACATTCTGTACAAACTGCTGCCTCGGGGCAACGGCCAAAAAACTGAATGAAAAAGCGTCTCTGTACGAAGGGCACGGCTTCTGCCGTGCCGTAAATCGCCTGTGCTTGACGGCTTCAGCCGCTGAGGTACGCTTTTGCGAAACCCACAGGTTTGCGGTTTCCCTTGAGGTTCTCAGACACCCTCTTAAAGCCCTAATGGATCCGCGTGCCGTGTGGCACGGCTGAACCCGTGCCCTTCGTTCGAAAGTCTTCCCAACCTCTCAAGGGTCAGTGAAGGCTTGATGTTCTGTCCAAATTGGCCAACTGAAAAATCTAATTTGGACAAGTCTGAAGTTCAGCCGTCCCTTCGGGACTTCATCGCGATGGCGGTTTTCACGCAGACTCTTAAGGCCGGCAACAGCGTGATGTCCGTCACAGCATTTAACGTTCTCGAGGTCTAGGCTTGAGTTGAAAAGGAGAAATAAGATGAGTGCCGCCAACCCGATTACCGTCAATACCGGGGTATCACCCTCCTCCGTCAAGCAGGCGATCGAAGCCGCATTGCGCGGAAACTCAGAGATCGATCCACGCGGGATCCAGGTGTCCGCCTATGACAACACGGTCCAGTTGTGGGGAACGGTGCATTCCTATCGGCAGCGTGAAGAAGCAGAACGGGCGGCCTGGGCGGCTTCGGGAATCAAGTCAGTCGTGAACCGCATTCAAGTCACTTTCCCGGATTGACCGAACTTCCTGGTGCTTATGGAAGGGCCACGCCGGAGAAGACAGGCGAGTGATCGCACGCCGCGGCGCGGCCTCAATCGAGAATTCAATGATGGGAAATAGAGGAGTGACACATGACTATCGTGGGAAATCAGATCGTGGTGAGCCTGGATAACGTTTTGTTTGCCACCGACTTTTCGCCCAGTGCGGAGACCGCCAGGCTTTATGTGCAGGCGCTCGCTGCTCGCTATCAATCACACGTGCGGCTGATGCATGTGGTCGATATTGGTCCGGCCTTCAAAGCGCCGGACGCCGGTCTTAGCATCGACGTCTTTCGCCGGTTCGGAGAAGAGTCCCTCGCTCGACTGGGGAGCGAATTATCTTCGGAGAAGATCCGTGTGGAGACCACCCTATGCGAAGGAACCGACCCAGGACCAGAGATTCTGCGGGCTGCTGGCGAAAGCTCCCCCGACTTGTTGGTGATCGGCACGCGGGGCAACAAGGGCCTGGCCCGGCTGGTTCTTGGATCGACAGCTGAAATGCTGATTCATCAGGCCAGATGTCCTATTCTGGCCATCGGGCCTCGGGTGCCGGCGCCAAAGCAGCCAGTAGGTTTTCAGCGGATCGTCTATGCCACCGATTTCTCGCCGGAGGCTGCGAAAGCCTGCGTGTTTGCTCTATCGTTTGCCCAGGATTTTGGCGCTCATCTCTATCTTTGCCACGTTCTGCCCCAAGGCAATGATCAAATGAACGACCAGGAATTGAATGATCGTTTTATCGACGCACTCAGGAACCTGGTTCCCGATGTGGCCCGGGAATGGTGCGAGCCCGAATGTGTTCTTGAGCACGGAGTAGCTGCGGATGGCATTCTGTTGCTTGCCCAGCGTGTGAAAGCTGACCTCATCGTGCTGGGAACGCGCAAAACTTCACATTGGTTCGACAATTTCGAAACCGGCGTCGCATTCCAGGTGATTAGCAGCAGCCCTTGTCCGGTGCTCACCATCCGAGCGTAGTCCTCGCATACAACCATGGTTTCTTTATGAGCGGGAGCAGGTTTCTGCCCGTGGAGCTAAACATACTCGCTTCTCTCAATGCCCAGCTTCCTGAGCTTCGAATTCAACGTCGTGCGCTTAAGCCCCAGCTTCTCCGCCGCTCCACCTCTTCCGCCGATCATTCCCTTCGACTCTCTTAGAACACGCAGGATGTGCTCCCGTTCGGCTGCATGAAAACTCGGGCTGGGCATCGCGTCCTCATCAATCTTTGCCAGCTCAGCCAGGGGCGCTCGCAGAGTAGATCCTGGAGTCAGAATTACTGCTCTTTCAATGAAGTTTTCCAGCTCCCGTACATTACCGGGCCATGGCCATGCCACCAGGGCTGCCATGGTCTCCTCTGGAATCGACCGGATAGGCTTGCTCATCCGCCGGGCATGTTTGTTGACGAAATAATTTACCAGCAACGGAATATCCGCGGTCCTTGCACGCAGCGGCGGAAGATCGATGGGGAAGACCCTGAGACGGTAGTAAAGATCGCTGCGAAACTCCCCGGTTTTCACCATCTTGGCCAGGTCACGATTGGTTGCGGCAAGCAAGCGAACATCCACCGGAATCGTTCTCCTGCCGCCGACCCGCTCTATCTCTTTTTCCTGCAACGCACGCAGGAGCTTGGGCTGTAGCTCCAGCGGCAGGTCCCCGATTTCGTCCAGGAACAGAGTGCCCATATGAGCCAATTCCAGGCGTCCAATTCGCTGCGAGATGGCCCCGGTGAACGCACCTTTCTCGTGACCAAAAAGCTCGCTCTCCAATAGGCCAAACGGAATCGCCGAGCAGTTCAACTTCACGAAAGTGCGATCCCGTCGCCGGCTGATGGTATGAATGGATCTCGCGATGAGCTCCTTACCAGTTCCCGTCTCACCCAGAATCAGCACCGTTGCGTCGGTCGAAGCCACGGTTTCCACCTGCTTCAACACCGCCTTCAAATCGCGGCTTTCGCCCACGATCTCCTCGAAGTTGTACTCGGTACGAAGTTCTTCCTCGAGGTAACGCTTCTCCTCTTTGAGCTTGCTGCTGAGCTCCACAACGCGGCGGAAGCGGTGGTCTATCTTGATGATTCCCGCAATCTGGCTCGCCGCCTGGACCAGCGTGTCGGCATGCCGTTGTTCGAAGGCCATCTCGTGCCGCGTTCCCACGAACAGAACGCCGATGACTTCGCCGCGAGAGCTGAGAGGAACCCAGCAACCCCCTTTGATCCCGGCTGTAAGTTGCAGAGCCGGCGCACCAACCTTCTTCTCGCTGAGCTGGGTCATCAGAAGCGGTTCCTGCTGCTGGAAAACCCAGCCCTCCGGCGTTCCTTCCATCGGCAAAAGCACTTCTTTGGTAGGGCCCGGTTGCCCTTCGACGGGCAGTTCCTGCACCTGCAGCTCCTCCGTGCTGCTGACGTCCTGAAGCGCCAATGTAGCGTAGTCGTGAGGGATCAACCGTTGAATACTCGCCTCGATGGCGGCCAGCATCTGCCAGATATCCGGATTGGTCAACAACGCTTTGCTGAGTTCCAGCACCAGCGACTCTTCGGCCTCTTTCCGGTTGGTAAAGTCACGGGTAACTTTGGAGAATCCGAGCAGCTGACCATCTGTTCCGCGCAACGCGGTGATCATCACATTGGCCCAGAACCGGGAGCCGTCCTTGCGGATCCTCCAACCTTCGTCTTCGAATCTTCCTTGCGCGGCCGCTACTTCAAGTTCGTGTTCCGGTTTTCCGTGTTCAATCATCTCCTGGGGATAGAACTTGGAGAAGTGCTCGCCGACGATCTCTTCCGCGCGATATCCCTTAATGCGTTCTGCCCCGATATTCCAGGTAGCCACCCGTCCCTCAGGATCGAGCATGAAAATCGCATAGTCTTTAGCGCCTTCCACCAATAAACGAAATCGCTCTTCGCTGCGACGAAGGGCAGTCTCGGTTTGCTTGCGCTGGGTGATGTCACGGACAACCGTCAGGACGGACTGATCGCCACCGGTCTTCACGGGGCTTAGCATGATGTCGACTGGAAACTCGGTGCCATCTTTCCGCCGCCCAAAAAGTTCAAGCCCGGTGCCCATCGGGCGCACGCTGGGTGCGGCAACAAAGTCACCGCGATGCTGGGGGTGACGGCCCCGAAACCTTTCCGGCAGGAGGATTTCTACCAATTGCCCGGCCAGCTCTGTTTTGCGGTAGCCGAAGAGCTGTTCCACTGCAGGATTGGTCGCAGAGATACGGCCGTCAGGGGCGGTTACGACAATCGCATCCGGAGAGGCGAGAAAAAGTTCCTTGAACAGCGCCTGCGCATGTTCTGAAACATCTCCTCCGCGATCTACATCCGTAGCCATTCACCGAACCTTTCACCAGGCGCTCAAGACGGCTGACCATCAGTTTGGGGGCACTTAGATAGGCAGCGGTGGGAAGCTCCCCGGTGGCAACCACCGAATTAGGATGTCTTCTGAAGCAGCATCATAAAGCATCAGTCTCCGCATACCGCTTGCAAAGCGGAGCGACTGGGGATTGTGACGGTGGCTCCCTTGAACGTCACCAGATGTTTATTCTTGAATTCGCTGAGGGTGCGCGTGATCGTTTCGCGGGTTGAGCCTACGCATTCGGCGATCTGCTCGTGGGTCAATGCCATCTTGATTTGGGCGCCTTCCGAAGTCTGCGCTTCCTCAGAAGACCAGTCCAGGAATAAGCGCGCTACCTTCTCATTGGCGCTCGTCGATAGCCCCACCGTACGCAACTGCTCGCAGGCGCGCGAGTACTGAACGTTCAGCTGGCGGGTAACGGCCTGGTATAGCTCTGGGAACCGGTTCACAAAGCGGAGGAAGTCCTCACGACGAATAAATGTGACCTTCGAAGGATGAAGGGCTTCCGCGCTTACTTCGTAAGCCAGGCCAGACATGGAGGCGCTCAAGCCGAGTATCTCCCCTGGGCGCGCCAGTTGGAGGATCAAGGTCTTCCCCCCTCTTGAGCTGACCGACAATTTTATCTTTCCGGAGCAGAGCAGAAAGATCCCTTTGGGCGGCTCGTTTTCGAGAAACAGCGTAGATCCGGCGGCATAGAAAGAGGAGGACTTGATGGACTCAAACTCTTTCGCGGCAACTGGGGAAAGATGACATAGAAAGCCATTCTCCTTCAGTTTGCAGGATTCGCAGGTTCGTCCGCTGTCGGCATGCATATCATCTCTCCTCTGGGTCTAGGGCTCTATCGGCCGTTACCCGGTTAGCAAAATACTGCGTCAGGGGAGAGTCTGCGACTATCTCCGCACCTGTCGTCCTGACAATCTCTTGAAGAATCCGGCTACCTTTTTGATCCGCGAAAGTCACTCCGCGAATGTCCAGCTGCAATCGCTTCTGCCTTGCTGAAGCCCATAAGCCGTGCCAGGTTCTTCCTAATTCGGTGGCCCACGGGCCGACAACCCTGCCCTCGACCTTGAGTGTGGCCACCGTCGCTTCGTCGTTTATGGAGACTCTCATCACAGGCTTCTTCTTCCTGCACTCTGATAGAGCAAGTAGGTCTCCAAAGGCACAAACGCGCCTGAACGACCCAATATCAACTGGAATTAAAGGACTTAATCGTTGGTGGGAAATCACCGAGGGGAGGCCGGGAGACGAGCCATAGCGACGATATGTCGTCACGAGACGAAAAGATCGTCTCGGCGTGTTTAGTCCGTTCATGGCGGTCGCGGAGGGTAGAGGAGCCGGACCTCTCACGTACGGCCGAGCAGCTTACGTGACCTGAGAGTGTCGCAGGGTCAGAACGGGACAGTTGGCCTCGGCAATCACACGATGGCCACCAGAATCCCCATGATCTATGCAGCGCAGCCGTTATCCCTGGGAAGAATACCCCAGCAGTACTCTGGAGAACTCACGGTAATTCCCGCCTGTTTTGGCCTTTGGTCCACTGCGCAGGGTGAAGGTTGGGCACGGCGCTTCAGCGATCACTCGATAGGCCACCCCGGCGCGGAACTTGGCACTTAGCGGGGATGCGGAGATCGCGCCCAGAACCAGAAACTCGGGGCTCTGAGCCTTACACTCAGCAATCACCTCCTCCGCCGGCTCACCACAACGAATGCGAATATGCGGTTCGACTTGCGTGGGCTGTATCGCCCGAAGCAGTTCCTCGATTTTAGACATGGCGCCGGCCGCAAGCCCTTCGTCTCCAAGGTCCTGTTCGCAGGTGTGGAGCACGATAAGCTCCGCTGCCACCCCGGCAGCAAGATCAACCGCGAACCG
>Ga0302325_10030955_pt1 | contig 11023 bp, 10 predicted proteins | sample Palsa_T0_2_FD_201948 | JGI IMG/M metagenome (GOLD analysis project Ga0302325, IMG submission 201948) | Peat permafrost microbial communities from Stordalen Mire near Abisko, Sweden - Palsa_T0_2 | ecosystem: Environmental > Terrestrial > Soil > Palsa > Peat permafrost | place: Sweden: Abisko... | reverse complement strand
ATCCCCATCGCGGAAGCTATCTGGGCCTCCGACAAGTCCCCGTAATACCGCAAAACGAGCGCCTCGCGCTGCCGGGTCGGCAGCGTCCGCAGCGCGGCTACCACGGCAGAGCGTTCGAGCAGGGCAATCGCTCCCTGCTCGGCACTCGGCATATCCGGCGGCGGTTTCGGCGCGTTCCGGTCGACGACCACCCGGTGCCGCAGCACGGAACGGGACCGGTTCACCACAGACTGGCGCAGATACGAAAGTGCCTTGTCGCTGTCCCTCAGCCGCCGCCAGCCGCCGTGCATGGCGACGAACGACTCCTGCACTACTTCCTCCGCCGTTGAAATATCACGTACCAGCAGCGCCGCCAGCCGCACCAAAGATCGATAGTGCTCGGAGTAGAGGGCGGTCACTGCTCGGTCTGCATCCCAGTCCGTTGGGATCGAGCCCAGCGCGGTATCCGCAACCAGGATTTCGGTCACGTGCATTGGACGCGTAGCCACGTCCCCGGGTTCACCGGCTGTCATGACCGGTCTTCGGGGCTTGCCGCTCGCACGCGGACCTGCATGAACACTCGCACTTCCCCCCATGCCCGGAGTTCCCACAGTCGCGACCGCAGCGAGCAACACCCCAGGGCCACGGGGGAGGGACCTGGCGGACCGTGCACCAGAGGGGTGGCGCGCCGAGGGTTCGCAGTAGTGCAACCATATATGTCGGCCGTCGCGCCGGCCCGCCACACGTTAAGATCGGCTGCGTGGCCGATTGCCTGTTCTGCCGTATCGCCGCTGGTGAGGTCCCGGCAACCCGCGTTCTGGAGAGTTCGCGCACCATCGCGTTCCGGGACATTAATCCGCAAGCTCCCGTTCATGTGCTCGTCATTCCGCGTGCGCACTATGACGATCTGCCTGCTCTTGCGGCAGCCGGCGACGGGCTGCTGGCCGAGGTGGCCGCCCAGGCGCATCTGGTGGCCAGCCAGGAGGGCATCGCCGATTCCGGCTATCGGGTGGTCTTCAACACTGGCGCGAACGGCGGCCAGACCGTCGGTCACGTGCACGCGCACGTCATCGGCGGCCGGCAGATGACCTGGCCGCCCGGATGAGCCGGCGCGCGCAATAGCATGGCTGTCATGCAGGGCAGGACCCATGCCCGCAGCGGGAAGGGCCATTGACAGATAATCCCAGCGATCCTCGCAAGGCCGGGTCGGCCGGCGATGGCAGCACCCAGGTTAAGATCGTGATTCCGGATGACCATTCGATGGTCAGCCTGCTTGGGTCACGCGACGAGCTGCTGCACGTGATCGAGAAGGCGGTCGACGCCGACGTTCATGTGCGGGGCAATGAGATCACCATCACCGGCACGCCGCGGGAGACCGCAGTCGCCGAGCGCCTGTTCGGCGAGTTCACCCAGCTGATCGCGAGCGGCGCGGAACTGACGGTGGACACCGTCGAGCGCAGCGTGGCCATGCTCCGCAAGAAAGCCGGCCCTCGGCCGGCTGAGGTGCTGACGCTGGACATCCTGTCCGCGCGCGGACGGACGATCCGTCCCAAGACGCTCAACCAGAAGCGCTATGTCGATGCGATTGACCAGCACACCATCGTGTTCGCGATCGGGCCGGCGGGCACCGGGAAGACCTACCTCGCTATGGCCAAGGCGATCAAGGCGCTGCAGGCTAAGGAGGTCAGCCGGATCATCCTCACCCGGCCCGCCGTCGAGGCTGGGGAGCGTCTGGGCTTCCTGCCGGGAACGCTCTACGACAAGATCGACCCGTACCTGCGGCCGCTCTACGACGCGCTGCACGACATGCTGGAGCCCGACACGATCCCGCGGCTGACCGCGGCGGGGACCATCGAGATCGCGCCTCTGGCCTACATGCGCGGACGCAGCCTCAACGACTCCTTCATCATTCTTGACGAGGCACAGAACACCTCGCCTGAGCAGATGAAGATGTTCCTGACCAGGCTGGGCTTCGGTTCCCGGATCGTCGTGACGGGCGACGTGACCCAAGTCGACCTGCCGGCCGGGCAGCTCAGCGGCCTGCGGCTGGTGCAGGAGATCCTCGATGGCCTTGACGACGTCTACTTCTCCAGGCTGACCAGCCACGATGTTGTCCGGCACAAGCTGGTTGCCGAGATCGTCGACGCCTACGAGCGCTATGACGCGCGTAAGGCATCGGCCGACTCCGCGCGGCTGTCGGCCAGGCGCACCCGCCGGGAAAGCGACCGCGCCCGGTGAAAGCCGCGACGGCGGGCCCGGTGAAAGCCGCGACGGCGGGCATGGCGGCCGCGACGGCGGGCATGGTGGCGGCAGGCCCGGTGGCTGAGATCGCGTGAGCATCGAGATCGCCAACGAGTCAGGGGTCGAGGCAGACGAGGCCGCGCTTTCCTCGCTGGCCCGCCACGTGCTGGACCAGATGCGGATTCATCCGCTCGTTGAGCTGTCGGTGCTGCTGGTCGACGAGCCCGCCATGAGCGAGCTGCACCTGCACTACATGGGCGAACCTGGATCAACGGACGTGCTGTCGTTCCCGATGGACGAGCTGCGGCCGCCACAGCCGGGCGGCACGCACGCCGAGCATTCCGGCGAGCAGGACGGCATCCCCGAGCTGCTCGGTGATGTGGTGATCTGTCCGCAGGTGGCGGCCGAGCAAGCACGCAAGGCCGGGCACAACGCGCAGGAGGAGATGGAACTGCTGGAGGTGCACGGCCTGCTGCACCTGCTGGGCTACGACCATGCCGAGCCCGACGAACACGCAACCATGTTCGGCCTGCAGGACAGGCTGCTGGCGTCGTGGCGGTCGGAGCGGGAACTGAGCGGTGCCGCTGACGGCACCGTCTCCGGCGGCCCGGATGGCACCGGCGACCAGGGAACCGGCGACCGGGAAACCGGCGACCGGGAAACCGGCGACCAGGAAACCGGCGACCAGGGAACCGGCGACCGGGAAACCGGCGACCGGGAAACCGGCGACCAGGAAACCGGCGACCAGGGAACCGGCGACCGGGAAACCGGCGACCGGGAAACCGGCGACCGGGAAACCGGCGTCAGCGAGGAAGGGGCGGGGTGAGCCGCCGATGGGCTGGCTGCTGGTCGCTGCGATCGCGCTGATCTTGCTGGCCGGCTGGTGCTCCAGCGCGGAGGTAGCCCTGCTACGGATCTCCCGGGCCGGGGCCAAGGAACTGGGCCGGTCCGCAGGCAAGTCATCGGCGCCCCTGCAGGCCGTGCTGGCAGAGGTTCCCCGTTATGTGTCCGTGCTGCTCCTCGCGCGGGTCGCAGCTGAGGTCGGCGCCACGGTGCTGGTCACCGCGGTCCTGCTGCACTGGCTCGGGCACGGCTGGCGGGCATTCGTCATCACGGCCGCCGTCATGATCGTCGCGATCTACCTGGTCGGTGTGTTCCCTCGCACGCTGAGCCGCCAGCAGGCGGTGCGGGTGGCCAGCGCGGCGGCCGCCGTTATGCACCCGGTCGTCGCTCTGCTCGGCCCGTTTCCCGGATTCCTGCTCGCGACGGGCAGCGTCCTTCGCCGCGGTCAGCGCGACGGACCCGCTGGCTCGGAGGAAGACCTGCGCGGCCTGGTGGACCTGCTCGCGCGGCGGCGGGTGATCCAGCCGGACGAGCGCGAGATGATCCACTCGGTCTTCGAGCTCGGCGACACCATAGTGCGCGAGGTCATGGTGCCGCGCACCGAGATGGTCTTCGTGCAGCGCGACAAGACCCTGCGCCAGGCACTGTCACTGGCGCTGCGGAGCGGATTCTCCCGGATCCCCGTGGTCGGGGAGAACCTCGACGACGTCGTCGGCATCGCCTACCTCAAGGACATCGTCACCCGCAGCTACGAGCACCGGGAGGCGGAATCGGCCGAGAAGGTGTCCTCGATCATGCGCCCGGCCACCTTCGTGCCGGAGAGCAAGCCGATCGACGAGCTGCTGCGGGAGATGCAGGCGCAGCAGATCCACCTCGCGATCGTGATTGACGAGTACGGCGGCACCGCCGGGCTGGTGACCATCGAGGACATCCTGGAGGAGATCGTCGGGGAGATCGCCGACGAGTACGACAAGGAGCAGCCGCCGGTGGAATGGCTCGGCGAGGGACGGGCCAGGGTCACCGCCCGGCTGGGTGTGGAGGAGCTGGAGGAGCTGTTCGGCGTCAGCATCGAGGCCGAGGACGTCGAGACGGTCGGCGGTCTGCTCGCCCAGCGACTGGGCCGGGTGCCGATCGCCGGCTCGGTCGCCACCGTGGCCGGGCTGCGGCTGACAGCCGAGAGCCTGGCCGGCCGCCGCAACAGGATCGGCACCGTGACAGTCGCGCGGATCGGGCCGGCCAGCGGCGGGTCAGGGGGCAACGGCCAGCCGCGCCCGGCCGACGCCGCGCCGGACGCCGAGTCCGGACAGGCGGCCAACGGGCCCGAGCCCGCCGGGCACGACAACACTAGTCCCGACGGCACCACTAGTCCCGACAGCATCGGCCCGGCCGCGAACGGGACCACCGCCCCCGGCCCGGGCGGCACCGGGCGCAACCCCAGTTCATGATCGTGGAGTGTTGACTGCGGAAAACCGCAATGAACGCTCCACGATCATGAACTGTGCCGCCGCGGGGGTCACCAGCCCGGGGCAGAACTCCCGGCACGAGACCGCCAGCGGCGCCACAACCCGGCACGAGACCGCCAGCGGCGCCACAACCCGGCACGAGACCGTCGGCGGCGTCACACCTCGACAGTCCGGCTGGCTGTGCGGACCTCTGGTCTAGAATCAGGCAGGTGAGCGGCGCTGAGCCGGGACCCGAAGACCTGAAGATCATCACACTGGCCCGCTCGGCCCGTGCGCGGGTGGCGGCTGCCGAGGGCGCCGCGGTCCGCGACGAGACCGGCCGTACCTATGCGGCATCGGCGGTGGCACTGCCATCGCTGCGGCTCTCGGCGCTGCGGCTGGCCGTGGCCATGGCTGTCTCCAGCGGGGCGGCGAGCCTGGAGGCTGCCGCGCTGGTCAGCGACGGGACCGATCTCGACCCGGCCGACCTGGCCGCGGTGCGCGACGCAGGCCCGGCTGCGGTGATCTTCCACACCGCCACCGACGGCACCGTGCGCGAGACGCTGCTGCCCTGACCGGCAGGCTGCGTGAGCCGCCTGGGGTGCTGCCCTGGCGCCCGGCCATCTCGTTTTGGCGTGATTTTGATCCTGGCAGGGCGCCAGGTACGGTATCGCGACCTGGTAGGGAAGAATAGCGAAAATGGGACCGCCGCCAGTGCCAACGCCAGCTCAGCTGCCGCCGCCGGTGGCTGCCGGGTTCCGGTCAGGGTTTGCCTGCTTCGCCGGGCGGCCGAATGTCGGCAAGTCCACGCTCATGAACGCGCTGGTCGGCACGAAGGTGGCGATCACCAGCAGCCGGCCGCAGACTACCCGGCGGGCCATCCGCGGGATCGTGCACCGGCCGGACGCCCAGCTGGTCATCGTCGATACCCCTGGCCTGCACCGCCCCCGCACGCTGCTGGGCGAGCGGCTGGACAGCCTGGTGCGCTCCACGCTTACCGAGGTGGACGTGATCGGGTTCTGCATCCCGGTGGGCGACCGGATCGGCCCCGGTGACAAGTACCTGGCAGCGGAGCTGGCGGGCGCCGCCCCGACGCCGGTGGTCGCGATCGTCACCAAGACCGACCAGGCCTCGCAGGACCAGATCGCCGCGCAGCTCATGGAGGTTTCCCGGCTGGGCGACTGGGCGGACATCGTGCCGGTGTCCGCCGTGTCCGGGTTCAATCTGGGCGTGCTGGCCGATGTGCTGGTATCGCACCTGCCCGTCGGCCGGCCGTTGTATCCCGACGGCGACCAGACCGACGAGCCCGAGCAGCACCTGGTGGCCGAGCTGATCCGCGAGGCGATCCTGGAGGGCGTGCGGGACGAGCTGCCGCACTCGATCGCCGTCGTGGTCGAGGAGATGGCGCCCCGGCAGGGCCGCAGCGATCTGATCGACGTGCACGCGGTGATGTACGTCGAGCGGCAGAGCCAGAAGGCGATCGTGATCGGCGCCAAGGGCGCGCGGCTGAAGGACGTCGGCTCCCGGGCGCGCGGCCAGATCGAGGCGCTGCTGGGGACCAGGGTCTACCTGGACCTTCGCATCAAGATCGCCAAAGACTGGCAGCGGGATCCCAAGCAGCTGCGCCGCCTGGGGTTCTACGACTGAGGCGACCGCGCCGGCCCGCCGCCGTTACCGCGCGATCGTTACCGGGCTAAGAGCGCCGGGCTGGCCGGGGCCGGGCTGGCCGGGGCCGGGCCGACGGTGTCGTAGTCGGTGATGCGCAGGCCCAGGACCTCGGCCATCCGGGCCATGGCGCCGTCGATGAGCTTGAGGTCGCGGATGGCGAGCTGGCCCTCTCCGGCAGCGGCGGAGCCGTCGTCCAGGCGCTGCTCAGCCCGGTCGAACAGCGCCGCCGACCGGGTGTAGGTGACGTCCCGGGACCCGGTGATGGCGCTCGCCACTACCGCGAGCGACTCGTGCAGGGTGGTGCTCGCCTGCTCGATTCCCAGCCGGGTCTCGGCATCGATCGGCCCGGTCACCCCGACGTCGGCGACCAGGTTGCGGCTGTAGTTGCGGGACGCCGAGGCCATGCGCATCACCTGGCTGGTTTCCTCGTCGAGGCCGCCGAACAGGTTGCGGCGCAGCGGCTGGGCCGTGGCAACCAGAGCCTGGTAAGAGGCGTCGACTGCCCGGGCGTCGGTGCGCAGCGTGCCCTCGACGTCGTGGTCATCACCCAGCAGCTCGCCGCTGGCGTGGTCGGCCAGCTGGCCGACTGCCTGGACATGGCCCCGCAGGGCGATGCGCAGGACGCGGCGGGTGCGCAGCGGCAGGATCAGCATGACCACGGCGACGGCCACGGCCGCGCCGATGGCCGTTTCTTCCAGCCGGAGCAGCAGCAGCGCGTTGGTGAACTCGTCGAGCTGCACGTACAGCTGAGAGACCGTCACGGTGATCCCGATGACCATGAACGCGTAATTGATCCGCATCAGGTAGAAGCCGAAGAACAGGGCGACCAGGATCACCGTGAGGGACCAGTAGGTGTGCTGGCCGACAGCGTCGACCAGCAGCGAGCCGATGCCGATCCCGGCCACGGTGCCGGCTACCCGGTAAATCGCCTTGCGGGCCTGCTCACCGGAGTTGTTGGCCCCCATGAAGGTGATGAAGGCGGCGATCACGGCCCAGTAGAAGCGGCGCCCGGACAGCAGGTCACCCAGAGCGATGGCGCCGCCGACGGCGATGCCCATCTGGATGGCGGTGCGGGTGTAGGGGGCCAGCCGGATCCGGTCCCCCCGGCGGCTGCCCGGCTCGCGCGAGGCAGTCGCGCTGACCTGGGTGGAGCCGGGCAGCCACCCGCCGAAGAGCTGCACCGACGGCTGGAAGGTGCCTTTTCCTCCGGCGGTCGCCGCGAGGGCAGTCCACTCGGTCAGGGCGTCGGCCAGGGTGATGACGGAGCTGGCGAAGCGGCGCGGGACCACCACGGTGGCGGGATCGGCGCTGGCTGGCCGGGACTGGTCATCGCGGAGCAGGTCGATGAGGTTGGTGGCGTGCTTCCTGGCTCCTGGGGCATCCTGGCCGACGATGTCGAGCAGGGTCAGGCGGACCTCGGCGCGCTGCCTGGCCGGCAGGCCGAAACGTGCCATCGCCTGCGCGAAGCGCGCCATGTTGGTCAGCGCCAGCTCCACGTCGAAGAGCCGCTGGTGCAGCAGCTGGCCCGAGGAGCCCTCAGCCACGGCGCTGGGGTCGCCGAGCTGGGCGTCGATCATCAGGGCGGCCTCGTTGAGCCGCACGAGCTGGCGCCGCAGGCGGCGGGCATCGCGCTGGCTGTGCGCGGGATCATCGAACAGCTCCAGCGCCAGGGCGGCGACCTTGCGGGCCCGGGCGGCGTAGGAGCGCTGGACGCGCGCCAGTGCTTTCGTCGGGTGCGGATAGAAAAGGACGAAACGGACAACGATAGCGGCTGCGATGCCGACGCCGATCTCGGCGGCGAGCCAGCCAAGATCGCCCATCGTGACGGCAGCGTGCAGGAAGAAGCCGAAGAAGTCGCCCATGAACAGCAGCATCCCGGCAGTGAACCCGCGCGGGCCGAAGCGTCGGCAGTACGTGCCGACGGCCAGGACGACCGCTATAGAGACCAGGGCCAGGATCCGGTGACCGCCGAGCGCGATCCCCAGGGCCAGTGCCGGGACCATCGGTATGGGCAGCAGGAGCATGCTGACCAGCTGTCCCCTGGCTGTCGGGTCCATGACCCCGAGGCTTGAGAGCATGCCGATGATGGCGCCGAGCAGCATGGCGACGACCAGGAACTCGTGGTTGGCCACCGCCACCTGGGCCGCCGCCGCGGCGGCGAGCCTGGCGCCGTTGGTCTGGATCTGCAGGGCATGGGTGAGACGGACGAAGACCCACTCGGCCTCGAGGATGAACCCGATGGTCAGCACGGCCCGCAGGGCGGTGCGGAACCGGTTGAGCCCTGGGTCGGAGCCAGCGAAGCGGTCGACCCACCTGGCCCGGACTCCTCGTGCCGGGCTGGGCCGGGCTGGGCCGGCCCAGCCCGGCCCAGCCGGGACCGGCGACCTGCCCGGGACGGCGCTCATCCGAGCCCGCTCACGATTTCGGCGTCCCTGGCGACCATCGCTCTGGCCCGCTCGGCGAAGTCCTCGTCTGATCGCTTGTGCTCGAAGTAATGCACGAGCGCCCGGCGGAAGACCTCGTTGACCGATATCTCGTCGACACGGGCCACGATCTCAGCCAGGTGGGCGTCCGCCGGGGCGATACGCACGGTGACAACCTTGGTCTTGGCTGGCTGGGTCTTGACTGACTGCATGATAGCATGATAGCACGATGGCAATTTGTCATAACGTCATGCTTTTGTGCAGCTCGCGCCGGGAATCTGTCAGACCCTGGCCGTAGCGTTCTGCTTCACCGCGATAACCGAAAGGCGGGACAGCATGACCTGGACGCAGGACGCAGGACGCAGGACCAGAACCGGGACCACTACGGCTGGCGAGCGCGCCGACCTGCTGGAAACGCTGGCCAAGCATCGGTATTTTCTGCGCTATACCGTCCGCGGGCTGACCGATGAGCAGGCCGCGCAGCGCACCACCGTGAGCCAGCTGTGCCTGGGCGGCCTGATCAAGCATGTCGCGGCGACCGAGCGGCAGTGGGCCGGCTTCATCGTGGACGGCCCCGCGGCGATGGGCCACTGGGAGCAGGAGGGGGGCGTCGATGCCTGGCTGCAAGGCTTCCGCATGCTGCCGGGAGACACGCTGGCCGGACTGCTGGAAGAGTACGAGCAGGTGGCGAGCCGGACCGGCGAGCTGGTGGCAGCGCTGCCCGATCTGGACCTCTGGCACCCGCTGCCGGAGGCTCCCTGGTTCGAGCAGGGAGCGCACTGGTCGGCGCGCCGGGTGCTGCTGCACCTGATCGCGGAGACGGCGCAGCACGCTGGTCACGCCGACATCATCCGCGAGTCCCTGGACGGCGCTCAGTCTATGGGGTAACGCTGGTATCAGCTGCGGCCCGCCAGCGTCTGATTGCGCAGGTGCTGGTCGAGTGCGGGGTCCCACGGCTGGTGGCTACGGCTCATCAGCGGTGATGAGATCATGAAGTCGGCCGTTGCCCGATTGCAGGCGACCGGGATATTGCAGACCACCGCGACCCGCAGCAGGGCCTTGACGTCGGGGTCGTGCGGGTGCGGCTCAAGCGGGTCCCACAGGAAGACGAGCAGATCGATCTCGCCTTCGGCGATGCGGGAGCCGATCTGCTGGTCGCCGCCGAACGGCCCGCTCCGGAAGCAGGTGACCGGCAGGCCAAGCTGCTCCTGCAGGAGGCGGCCGGTGGTAGCAGTCGCGAACAGCTCATGCCCGGCGAGGAGAGCCAGGTTGTACTCTGCCCACTCCAGCATGTCCTGCTTCTTGTTGTCGTGCGCGATCAGCGCGATCCGTCGCCCGGTCTGGGCTGGCAGGTTATCTATCACGAAGAATCCTTTCGAAAATGTCCGCAGGTCCGCCTCAGCGGGACCCGGCGGGAACTCGGCTCCGGGTCGGCATCGCCCCGGGCCGTCTGCCGGGCTCCGGGCCCCTCGCCGTGCCGGCCACCCAGTGCCGTGCCCGGCCCACCCAGTGCCGCGCCCGGCGACCCGGCACCGCGCTGGCGCGATCGAAGTCAGTCCCATCCGGCCTGGCTGGCGCATGCCAGCGCGATGCCGACAGCTCTGGTCACCAAGTCGGCCCCTCCCGCTCACTAGCTGTAACTCTCGCCGACCCAGATGTCATCCCGGCTAAATCCGCGCGTCGTCGGTGTACCGGCAGCATGCAGTTTTGCCGTGAGCTGCCTGGCTCACCCAGACCGTGCTGGTGCCAAACCCGCACGCACCCGGCGAATGCCGCACGCGGTCATTGCTGCGAGCCGGCCCCCTGATGCGCGAAGTCCTTGCCGCGGATAGCGGCCAGGGATACCACGCCCGATACCAGCGCGATGACGGCCGCAACGAGCAGGATGCGGTTGAGGCCCGTGGTGAAGGCTGTCCTGGTGATCATTCCCACGGTCTGCCTGACGTGCTCGGGCAGCTTGCCGATCACGTTCCCGATCTCACCGGACTGAACTGCCCTGGCGATCTGGGGGCCCTTGCGGGAGAGCCCGGGCACTGCTGCCACCCGGGCCAGCACCTCGCCGGCCACCTTGTTGGAAAACAGCGTCCCCAGCAGGGCGATGCCAGTGGCGATCCCGACCTGGCGGAAGGTGGAGTTGATGCCCGAGGCCATGCCGGCCCGCTGCGGCGGCACCACGCCGACGGCGGTGGAGGCCAGCGGCGGGTTCACCAGCCCGACCCCGACGCCGCCCACGATCATTCCGGGGATGAGATGGGTCCAGGCCGAGCCGGCGTCGAGCCCGCGCATGAGCAGCAGGCCGACGCCGACGAGGAGCAGGCCGGGCCCGATGAGCAGCCGGATCGGCACCCGCGAGGTCAGCCTCCCGGCCACGGTGGAGGTCGTCAGGATGCCGCCGGAGATCACCATCAGCCGCAAGCCGGTGGCCAG
>Ga0302325_10030952_pt1 | contig 11024 bp, 11 predicted proteins | sample Palsa_T0_2_FD_201948 | JGI IMG/M metagenome (GOLD analysis project Ga0302325, IMG submission 201948) | Peat permafrost microbial communities from Stordalen Mire near Abisko, Sweden - Palsa_T0_2 | ecosystem: Environmental > Terrestrial > Soil > Palsa > Peat permafrost | place: Sweden: Abisko... | reverse complement strand
GCGACGTCATGGGTTCGCCGGGTCGGGACGTCCTCAAGAAGCACCTCGAGTTCGCCCGGGAGCAGCACCACGTCGACGCGGTGATCGCGAACGGCGAGAATGCGGCGGGCGGCTTCGGCTTGACGACGCAGACTGCGGAAGAGATGTTCGCCGCCGGCGTCGACTTCATCACCTCCGGTAACCACATCTGGGATAAACGCGAGTTCCGGCCGGCGCTCGACGAGACCGACCGCATTCTGCGGCCCGCGAATTATCCGCCCGGCCTGCCGGGACGCGGCGCCGGAACCTTCGAGGTCAACGGCGTGACGGTCGGCGTGATCAACCTGATGGGACGCGTCTTCATGCCGCCGGTCGACGATCCGTTCCGGATCGGGCGTGACCTGGTCGACGAGATGCGCGAGCGTACGCCGGTGATCGTGATCGATGTCCACGCCGAAGCGACCTCGGAGAAGATGGCGCTGGCACGATTCTTCGACGGCCGCGTCTCCTTCGTCTATGGAACGCACACGCACGTGCAGACGGCCGACGAGCAGATCTTCGCCGGCGGTACCGCATACCTCACCGACGTCGGCATGACGGGACCCTCGGAAGGCGTGATCGGAATGGAATCGACCGCCGTCCTGGAGCGCTTCACCAACGCCGTGTCCGAGCGCTTCGCCGTACAGAAAACCGGCGTCCGGCACTTCTGCGCAGCGGTCGCACGGATCGACGTCGCGACCGGCCGCGCACTCGACATCAAGCGCATCAACCTGCGAGGCTTGGCGTGAGCGCGGGCGGCGACTGAACGCGTGCTGGTCGACTTTCACTCGCACACGAGCCAGAGTGACGGAACGCTGGCGCCCGCTGCATTGGTCGAGCAGATGCAGGCCCGCGCGGTGCGCTGGTTTTCGATTACCGACCACGACACGACGCGTGCCTACGACATCGTCGGGGCGCTGCCGAATATCGTGCCGGGGATCGAGATCAACACGACCTGGGACGGCAGCGACGTCCATATCCTGGGCTATCGCATCCCGCTGGGCGACTCGCCGCTCGGCGACACGCTGGCACGCAACCGCGAGCATCGCCGCGCCCGCATCGACGTGATGGTGGCCGGCCTCAACCGGGCCGGCTACCCGGTGACGGTCGAGCAGGTGCTGGCGGAATCGGGCGGAGGCCACGCCCTCGGCCGTCCGCACGTCGCCAAAGCCCTGGTCCGCGCCGGGATGGTCCGCGACGTGCCCGCCGCTTTTCGCGACCTGCTCTCGAGCGGGGGCGTCGGCTATGCGCCCTCGCACCACATCACCCCGCTCGAAGCGATCGCGATCGTGCGCTCGAGCGGCGGCGTACCGGTTCTGGCCCATCCGGGGCGGCTCGACGACGATGCGATCGTGGCCGACCTCGCCGAGGCCGGACTGGCCGGACTCGAGGTCTTCTATCCCACCCACTCGACGCCGCAAGTCGCGCGCTTCCGAGCCCTCGCCGGACGCCTGGGCCTGGTGATGTCGGCCGGGTCAGATTTCCACGATCCGCGCTGGAATGCACGCGGCGTCGGCATCGACGTCGAAGCCTCCGACATCCAGCCCTTCCTCGACTTGGTCGCCTGAAACCACGGCCTGGTCGGGGGCGTCCCACCGAAGTGGGCATACTGATTCCACCTCACGCACGGCAAGGAGCTTGTCCCGATGACCGATGATGAAGTCCGACGCTGGGTCGGACCCCCCGTCCGCCTGACGCTCGACGACGGCCGGGTGCTGGCGGGAACGCTGCACGCCGACGAGAGTCACGGCCACGGGCACGTCCACTACGCCGTCGTCTCGGATCCGGTGCGCGAAGGCGGGGAAATGGTCACCGAAGTCATTCACGGCGCGGATCGCATTACGGTGATCGAAGACGCCTCCGAAGATCCGGCCGCGGTCGAGTAGATGATCGAAGCGCTGGGGTTACTCGCGGCCCGGTTAGCGGTTGGCGGCGGCATCGCCGCGCATGGTTCGCAAAAGGCGTTCGGCTGGTTCGAAGGTCCGGGCCCCGAGGGCGCGGGCCGCTTCATGGAGTCGCTGGGATTCAAACCGGGGTCGCAGTACGCGGGCGTCGCCTCGGCCAATGAACTGGCCGCCGGCGTGCTGATCGCGCTGGGTCTGGGCGGCCCGATCGGACCTGCGCTGCTGCTCTCGACGATGATCGTCGCGCAGACGACCGTGCATGCCAAGAACGGCTTCTTCGCCGGCAAGAACGGAATCGAACTCGGCACGATGTATGCCGGCGCGGCGGTAACGTTCGCCTCGGCCGGATACGGAACACTCTCGCTCGATCACCTGCTCGGCATCGACAAGACGTTGCGCCATCCGGTGATCACGACGCTCGGACTCGCGGCCGGCATTGCCGGCGCATACGCCGTGCTCGCGCAGCGCGATTTTACGCCCCCGGCGGGAACGCTCGCGACGCCGACGATGACCGGCGCGCGCAACGGCGAAGCCAGCGACCCAAACCCGGCCCCCGCCGCCGGTTAGATCCTAGGCGCTCCGCGCCGCGATCAAGATTGCGGCCAGACGTTCGTCCTGCGCGCGCACCCGTTCGGCGTCGCGCATGAAGCGATGGTTGATCCGGACGTTGGCCGCGCACGCTTCGAGTGCGGCCCGAAAGAAGGCCAGCGCGCACTCGACGTCGCTGACCAAGTGCGCGTTCCCTAACGCTTCGGTACGGCGTGCCAACGCCACGCCTTCGGCCGCCAGCGCAGCGGCAGCGAGCGGCGCCTCGGCGGCTCCGGCGAGCGCTTCCTGAAGCGACGCCGTGCGGGCGGCCTTTTCGTCGTCGGTCGACTTCGGAAGCGCGCTGGCAGTGACGACGCGCGCGTAGGCCTCCTCGTCGCGCGTTCGCGCGGCGACGAAGCGCGCCCGCAGCGCGTCGGCGACGGCCACCACGGCGTCGGCTTCGGAGCGCACCGGCGCAAAGCGTGGGGCCGCACCCGTGATGCGGGCCACCATCGCGCACAGCGCTGCGCCGAACGCACCGACCAACGTCGCAGCGCTGCCGCCGCCGGGCGTCGGATCGGACGAGGCGAGGCGCTCGAGGTACGCATCGATTCCGTCCACGCGGCGGTTTACCAGGGATGAGTCCCCTTCGCCTCGCGGGAAGGGGCCGACGCGCCGTTAGAGCTGGTTTCAACAAGCACGGTCGCCGTAAGACAACCGACGCTATTTGAGGAGCCAACCTTGCAGACTCTCGAGAAGACTCGCGGGGACGTTCGCGATCTCGCGCTGGCGGATGCCGGCAAAGCCCGCATCGAGTGGGCCGCGACGTTCATGCCCGTCCTGGCGCAGATTCGCGACCGCTTCGCGAAGACCAAACCCCTGGCCGGCGTGCGCATTGGCGCCTGCCTGCACGTGACGACCGAAACGGCGAACTTGATGCTGGCCCTCCAAGCCGGCGGCGCCGAGATTTCGCTGTGCGCATCGAACCCGCTCTCGACCCAGGACGACGTTGCCGCGGCGCTGTGCGCCCACTACGACATCCCGACCTACGCGATCAAAGGCGAAGACGAGAAAACCTACTACCGCCACATCGAAGCCGTCGTCGCGTCCAAACCGCAGATGTCGATGGACGACGGCTGCGACCTCGTCACCACGATCTATACCAAGCATAACGCGCTGCTCAAAGACATGATCGGCGGCTGCGAGGAGACGACGACCGGCGTGATCCGCCTCCACGCCATGGAGAAGGACGGCGTGCTGCCGTATCCCGTGATCGCGGTCAACGATGCGCTGACCAAGCACATGTTCGACAACCGCTACGGCACCGGGCAGTCGACGCTCGACGGCGTGATTCGCGCGACCAACGCGCTGATCGCCGGCTCGACGGTCGTCGTGGTCGGCTACGGCTGGTGCGGCCGCGGCGTCGCGTCCCGCGCCAAAGGCCTGGGCGCCCACGTGGTGGTGACCGAGATCGACCCGCGCAAGGCGCTCGAAGCCAAGATGGACGGCTTCATGGTGATGCCGATGGCGGATGCCGCCACAATGGGCGACATCTTCATTACGGTCACCGGCAACTTTCACGTGATCCGTAAAGAGCATTTCGAGGTCATGAAGGACGGGGCGATCGTCTGCAACTCCGGGCACTTCAACGACGAGCTCGACCTCGACGCGCTCGAAGCGCTCTCGACCGGCAAGACGCGGCCGCGCGAGTTCGTGGAGTCATATCTGCTGGCCGGCGGACGCACGGTCCGCGTGCTCGGCGAAGGCCGCCTGATCAACCTCGCCGCGGGCGAGGGTCATCCGGCCTCGGTCATGGACATGTCGTTTGCGAATCAGGCCATGGCCGCCGCCTACCTGGCGCAGAACTACACCACGCTCGAGAAGAAGGTCTACTCCGTTCCCGACCACATCGACGAGGAGGTCGCGCAGCTCAAGCTGGCCGCCTTCGGCATCACCATCGATACGCCGACGGCGGAGCAGGTCAAGTACATGGCCTCGTGGTCGGAAGGGACGTAACGATGGCGTATCGTCGTCTCTTCACCTCGGAGTCGGTCACTGAGGGTCATCCGGACAAGCTCGCCGACCAGATCTCCGACGCCGTCCTCGACGCGATTTTGGCCAAGGACCCGATGGGCCGCGTCGCCTGCGAGACCTTCGCGATCACGGGGCAGATCCACATCGCCGGCGAGATCACGACCTCGACCTACGTCGACATCCCCAAGATCGTGCGCGACACGATCAAGGACGTCGGCTACGATCGCTCGGCGATCGGTTTCGATTACGAAACTTGCGGCGTCAGCGTGTCGGTCGACGAACAGTCCTCCGACATCGCAATGGGCGTCGATAAGTCGTTCGAAGTGCAGACCACCGGCGATCGCGATCCGTACGACCTGACCGGTGCCGGCGATCAGGGGATGATGTTCGGCTTTGCCTGCCGCGAAACGCAGTCGCTGATGCCGCTGCCGATCACGCTCGCGCACGAACTGACCCAGCTGTTGGCCGCGGCGCGCAAGAATCGGACCATCGGCTACCTGCGCCCCGACGGCAAGTCGCAGGTGACGGTCGAGTACGATGGGCACAAACCCGTGCGCGTCGACACGGTCGTGATCTCCACCCAGCACGATCCCGACATCCCGCTCGAACTGATCCGCCGCGAAGTGACCGAGGCGGTGATCGATCAGGTGATCCCCAAAGGTCTGCGCGACGCGAACCTCAAGGTCTTCGTCAACCCGACCGGCCGGTTCGTCATCGGGGGTCCCAAAGGCGACGCCGGTTTGACCGGCCGCAAGATCATCGCCGACACCTACGGCGGGATGGCGCGGCACGGCGGCGGCGCGTTCTCCGGCAAAGATCCCACCAAGGTCGACCGTTCCGCCGCCTATGCGGCGCGCTACGTCGCCAAGAACGTCGTCGCCGCAGGACTGGCCGAACGCTGCGAGATTCAGGTCGCGTACGCGATCGGGGTCGCGCACCCGGTCAGCGTCCTGGTCGAGACGTTCGGAACCCATGCGATCTCCGAAGAACGCATCGCCGATCTGGTGCGCGCGCACTTCGACCTGCGTCCGGCGGCGATCATCGACCAGTTGGATCTGCGCCGGCCGATCTACCGGCAGACCGCGTCGTACGGTCACTTCGGCCGTCCTGACCTCGACCTGCCGTGGGAGAAGCTCGACCGTGCAGCGGCGCTGCGGGCCGATTCCGGATTACGCGGCGAGATCGATCGCGAACTGGCACCGCTCACGGCGTAGGCCGCTAGGCAAGCGGACCCTTCGCATGGCCGAAAGAGGCGCCGAACGACCGGCGCCTCTTTTCTTTGACGGGAACGCCTGGCGCGGAGGCTTCGTTATACAGAAGACTCCCCCTCACGAGGTATTTGATGTTCCGTAAAGCCCTCGCCGCGCTGGCCTTCGCGGCAACCGCCGCGCTCCCGCTCGCGGCTCTCGCCCAGTACAACGGCGATACGCTGGTCGGATCGCAGAGCGTCGTGCAAGGCACGCTCGAGCAGTCGATCTCCAGCAAGAACGCGCAAGTCGGCGATCCCTTCGTGCTCGACGTCACAGCACCGTATCCCGGCGACGACCAGCGCTTCAACGGCGCGAAAGTCTACGGCCACGTCGCCGCGGTCAACCGCGCGCACAGCACGAAGAAGGGCGCCGTGCAGCTGGCGTTCGATCGCATCACGCTCGTTGACGGCACCACCGCCTCGCTGACCGGGCAAGTGCTCTCGCTCGATCCCAAACAGGGCGGCAGCACGACCGGACGCACCGTGATCGGCGCCGTGGTCGGCTCGATCCTGGGCAACTACATCGGCAAACATCTCGGCACGAACATCGGCGGCGCAGTGGGCGCGGTCGGCGGCGCGATCTACGCGAGTTCGCTCGGCACCAACGTGACCATCGACCAGGGCACGCAGATCTCGATGAAGACGACGGCCCCCTCGACGGTGCTTTCGCGCCGTCAGCCCGGCCCGCCCAACCAGTACAACAGCTACAACGGTTACGGCAACGGCAACGGCAACGGCGGAAACTACGGCAACCCCAACGTTCCGCCGCCGACACCGTATCCGACCCCCTACCACTAGCACCGCTTCACGCACGTGAGCGCAGAGAGCCACCGACATCTCGGTGGCTCTCTTCGTTAGCGACCGCGACCGGATACGCGACCCAGGCCGGCGACCTCGCCCGCACCGAGCCACGCCGCCATCGCATCAAGCTGCTCGCGCAGCCGGGGCAACACGTCGCCGCCGCGCACACCCTTCTCCAGGTGCGTCGCAAGCGCACGCAGCACGCCGGCTTGCCGGTCGTGTTTGAGATCAACGCGCGCGACGAGGCGGTCGCCGAGCAGAAACGGCAGGACGTAGTAGCCGTGGACGCGCTTGTGGGCGGGCGTGTAGATTTCGAGCCGGAAGTCGAACCCGAAGAGTTCGCTCGTGCGCGTGCGCTCCCACACCAGCGAGTCGAACGGGGAAAGCAGCGCGCAGGTCTCGACCCGGCGCGGGATCGGCGTCCCGCGCGCCAGGAAACGGTCGTTGCGCAAGCCTTCGACGCGCACCGGTTGCAGCTCGCCGGCGGAGACCAATTCGGCGACCCGGGCGCGCGCGTCGGCAAGATCGAGACGGAAGTAGTCGCGCAGGTCACGCTCCGCCGCCACGCCGAGCGCCCGCGCGGCGATCCGTATCAGTTCGCGCTGCGCGTCGGCTTCGGTGGGAGTCGGAGCGGCGAGGATCGCCGCCGGGAAGACGCGCTCGGGCAGGTCGTAGACACGCTCGAAGCCCTTGCGCGTCGCGGTCGTGATCTCACCGCACCAGAACAGGGCCTCCAGTCCGAGCTTGACCTCGCTCCACCCCCACCACGATCCCGTTCCGCGCGCGCCCTCAAAGGCGCTCGCCGCGACCGGTCCCCGGCGCGCGATCTCATCACGCAGGCGGTCGAGTGCCGAGCGCTGCTCGGTGACGACCGCTGCGATCCGGCCGTACGTTCCGATCCCGCGGCGCGCGCGGTCCATGCGCCAGCGCAGCAGCGGCTGACTGGTCAGCGGCAGCAGCGACGCCTCGTGTCCCCAGTACTCGAAGAGCGTCCGGTTGCGCCCGTAGGCGGCCTCTTCGAGCAGGGTCGCAGCGTACGGTCCGAGCCGCGAGAAGAGCGGCAGGTAGTGCGAGCGGACCAGCACGTTCACGCTGTCGATCTGCACCAGACCGGTGCGCGCGAAGACCCGGGCCAGGTGACGCCGCGTCACGCCGCCCCGCGGTGCGGGATCGGCGAAGCCCTGTGCCGCCAGGAAGATGCGGCGGCACTCGGCCAGCGACAGGTCAGTACCCATTGCGAAAGCCTTCCGCAAACCGTTCCGCCGTACCGTCAAGTCGACGCGGCGCGGAGGGTCCGGTGCGGAACGCGCTGGAATATAACGCATGACGACCGCAGCTTCCGACCGCTCCGCCGAGCGATCGTTGGAAATACTGACGGAACTCTTCGGCGACCATCTCGGACGGGATTTCGGCGTTCGGTTGTGGGACGGCACCGATGTCGCGCCTCCCGACGCACCGTTCGTCCTGAACGTCAATACACCGTACGCGTTGCGCGCCGCCCTGACGCCGCCGCTCGACCTCAATCCGCACCGCGCGTTCGTCGAAGGCTGGCTCGACGTCGTCGGCAACCTGGAAGCCGCGATTGACTCGATCGAACGTTCGGCCGCTGCCCTCACGAAGCTAACGAGACTCAAGGTCGTCTCGCAGCTGGCGCGACTGCCGGCGCCGCCGCGCGGATCCGACCGTGCCGCGGCGCATCTGCACGGCAAGCCGCACAGCAAACGCCGTGACGCGGAAGCGATCGGTTTTCACTACGATCAGCCGGCAGAGTTCTATCGCGCGTTCCTGGGCGGCGAGCTCGTCTACTCGTGCGCCTATTGGAGCGAGGGCGTCACCTCGCTCGAGGCGGCACAGCGGGCGAAATTGGACTACGTCCTCGATAAACTGCGGCTGCAGCCGGGACAGCGTTTTCTCGACATCGGCTGCGGCTGGGGGGCGCTAGTCATCCGCGCCGCGCAGCGCGGGGCGGTGGCGCGCGGTATCACGCTCTCGCGACGCCAGCACGAGGAAGCGCAGCGGCTCATCACAGCGGCCGGAGTGGCCGATCGGGCGACGGTCGAGCTACACGATTACCGCGATCTGGCTGATGAGCAGTTCGACGCGATCGCCTCGGTCGGCATGGTCGAACACGTCGGCCGCGAGCGGCTGGCGGAATACTTCGACTGCGCGTTCCGCGCGCTGCGCGACGGCGGGCTGTTCCTCAATCACGGGATCGTCCAGCAGGGCCGCGATGGGAAAGGCTATCGCGCGGCCGACGACTTCATCGGGCGGTACGTCTTTCCGGATGGCGACCTGGTGCCGATCGACGCGACCGTCCGCTTCGGCGAAGCCGCCGGGTTCGAGGTTCGCGACATCGAGAACTTGCGCGAACACTACGCGCGCACGCTGCGCGCTTGGGTGACGAATCTGGTCGCCAATCAGGGCGCCGCCGTCGCCGCGACCGACGAGCGCACCGAGCGAATCTGGCGCATCTACATGGCCGGCAGCGCGCGCGGTTTTGCACTCGGCCGCATGGGTCTCATGCAGACCCTCTTCGCGAAGCCGCGGCCCGACGGGTCGGTCGACCTGCCCGCCACGCGCAGCGACCTCTACGCGGCGGCGTCCTAACCGCCGGCGCGTTTGACGCGCCGGCCCGCAGCGGTGAAATGGGCGACGACTTTGTCGCGATGATCGCCCTGGAGTTCGATCACCCCATTCTTTGCCGTCCCGCCGGTACCGCAGAGCCGTTTGAGTTCCTTGGCGGCAACCCCAAGTTCGGCCTCGGCCAGCCCGTGCACGACGGTCACGGCGCTCGCCCGCCGGTGCTCTCGCGCGACGCGCACCACGCCGTCCTCCGGCATCGCGCGCGCGACCGGCTTGAGCGCACGGCGAGCGGGACTCGGAACCGGCATGGCGCCGTCGGTCGAGTAGACCAAGACGCGTTCGTCCGGCACCCGGTCGTCCTTCATGTCGCCCTTGAACCGGGGGCTCAGCGCCGTTCGTTGCGCACGGCCGGCGAGAGCAGCAGGAAGAGCGCCATGATCGCGTAGCCGTATGCGGAGATCAGCATCGTCGGCCGCACGCCGATCGCGTCGGCGAGCCAGCCGCCCAGGATCGAGCCCGGGAACACGCCGATCAAGACCAGCAGGCGCACGACGCCGAAGGCGCGTCCGACCAAATGCTCGGGGATGACGCGGAGCCGCCACGAGACCACCGTGGTGATACGGTAGCCCGCGCACACGCTCGAAAACGTGATGCCGGCGACGGCGACCGCGAGCGAATGCGTAAACGGCAGCGGCAGCCAGCCCAGACCGTCGAGAAAGAACGCCGCCACCATCGCCGGCCCGAGCGGCCAGTGGGTGCGCCCCGCAATGAGCGAACCCACCGCGGCTCCGGCGGCAAAACAGCCGAACGCGAGGCCGACCACATGGTCGCCGGCGCCGAAGGCGCGCTTGAGGTACGGGATCAGCGCGATGAAGCCGATCGAGCCGATGAAGTTCATCGCGCAATTCGCGTACGAGAACACGCGCAGTGCCGGGTCGCCCATGACGAAGCGCCAGCCGGCTGCGATGTCGCTGCCGATCTCGCGCGGCGACGGCACTCCGGCCGGATCGTCAGGCCCGAACGAGCGCACCGACGCGATCGACACCTGCGAGGCCGCGTAGGTAAGCGCGTTGGCCGCCAGCATCGGCAGCGGACCGGCGATGGCGAAAATGACTCCGCCCAGCGGCGGCGCGATCAGGTTCACGCTCTGTTCGGTTGCGGTCAGCGCAGCGATCGCGGCCTTCGAGCGGTCGAGCCCGAGCAGATACGGAATCGACGGCATTTGGGCACCCAGAAACACGGCCCCGCCGATGGCGAGCACGAACACGCCGACGTAGATCATCGGCAGCGTGAGGTGGCCGGTGGCGAACGCGAGCGTGAAAAGCGCCATGACGACGAACCGCAATCCGTCACAGACCAGCATAAGACTGCGCCGGTTGACGCGGTCGGCCAGCGAACCGCCGATCAGCGATACGAATGCAAATGGCAGCAGCTCCAGACCCCACGTCCAGCCGAGCGCCGTGCCCGAACCGGTCAGGCGGAAGACGAGCAGCGGAATCGCGAGCGTGCGCAGCCCATCGCCCAGGTAGCTGAGTGCCTGGCCGGCATAGAAGCGCGCGAACGCAGAAGAACGGAAGATGCTCGGCGGGCGAGCAGTAATGGTTGCCATGAAAGATTCCCGAATACGTGCGAAGAGGGGTTGGACTGCACGGACCCCGCACGCGAAACCGGCGCGGGGGGAACCTCGTTAAAGCATAGCGCCACTTGGTTACGTCGCTCGCCGCCCGGACTCCTCGCGAACGACGGACGGGGCCGGTTCCGGGTCGAGACGCAGGGACATCCGCGCTTTGCTCATGCGATTCAGGCTGGTACCATCGGCTTGCTCGTGGTAGGAGGTTTGATGGGTTACCGTGGCTGGGGTATTGTGCTCGCGGTGTTCGCCGTCGTGCTTTCGGCGTGTTCGGGGA
>Ga0302325_10030951_pt1 | contig 11024 bp, 14 predicted proteins | sample Palsa_T0_2_FD_201948 | JGI IMG/M metagenome (GOLD analysis project Ga0302325, IMG submission 201948) | Peat permafrost microbial communities from Stordalen Mire near Abisko, Sweden - Palsa_T0_2 | ecosystem: Environmental > Terrestrial > Soil > Palsa > Peat permafrost | place: Sweden: Abisko... | reverse complement strand
TATGTCACATTATTTGGGATAGGATCATCTTCGTCAGGACAACTCTTTTTAGCTCGGGAGGAAGAAGAAAGAGGCTATGAGATCATCTAACTGCATTTGCTTGTACGAGTTGTGGGTCTCAACCATACAGAGATCCTCCTACACCAGCATGATACGATACTCATTAAATATTTACACTTCGCCCCAGGTTTCGACATCGTCCTTGCCTTCTAGTATCTCCCAATGATAACCAGCAATCGACTTACGTCGCTTGTATACTTCTCCTCTCTTATGAGCCTTTACTCTTTCTTTCAAAGCTCGAAGAGTAGAACGTCCTTGTATAGCAATAAGCGTCGTGACTTCAGCCCAAGCTGACTTTCCTCCCCGAGTGTCATCATCCGCCAATTCCTGCTCCGAGGCTCGAGTAACGGTCTCCTTCCACTTTGCTGCCTCTACTGAGTCTCGACCAATAGGAATCATAATGCCAGTATATTTAAGTATAATGACATTTATGAGCAGCCGACATAATCGACTGTTGCCGTCCAGGAAAGGGTGTATATTGAGGAACGTGTAAAAATATTTTAATGCGACGGCGAACGGATCTAAACTCTCCTCGACTTCCGCTTGCTTGATTGTCTTGTTGAATGCTTCAATGGTGTCTGCTATGCGCTTGGGAAATGTCCTCACGGTAGGGCTCCGATCGGAGCGAATCGGAGCGGATTTGACCAAAATCCGAATCCGCACCTGCGGATCGAATTTTATATAAAAATTTGCTCCGCGCGGATTTAACAAGTATCCGTCGGATTGCGGATTTTTACGGATTTCCTATATAATCTGCACCGGATCTGGACCTCTCCAAAGTCCACTTCAGTCTTTGGACCTGAGCAGTCGCTGCTCTAACCTGAGCCGAGCCCTGAGCCCTGAGCACGCTAATAAGTCAGCTAGATTCTGCTTAGGAAAGGTCCTCTTACGGCTCCTTAGAGAATCGGTTACAGTTTCTATGTTTTCTAAATATATATCTGAATGCCTAGAACACAGCCACCCTTTCTAACCTATTACGACATCGTAATGGTATCCGTTCTCGCTCTCCTTGTCAAACTTACAAGGATCCCTGCCGGAGCCGATTTTGGATCTATCTGGTTTAGTCGCATGTGACTAGAAATTCACCATCGCAATTGTTGAAGTTTGGCCTAGAGGCCTCAGGCACTAATAGTGACGCTGGTTGCGTGGCAGTGCATTGCAAATTTGGTATGCTTCCGAATTGCGGCGCGGCTTTGCTGTAACTTGATGTGACAAATCTCCTGTCGACGTAATCTATTTTTACTTTCAGTACGGTTGTCCTGCGCTGGCAGATGCCACATCAGCTTGCGCCCAACAGAAGCGAGAGCATGTCTTGGCAGTGCCTTGTTTGGTACATTTCCTTGCTCTTGCTCTGGGTGTCTGGTCATTCAGAAGACTGGAAGGCGCTCATATGACGACGAGTTCTCGTTCATTAATAAAGTAGAAGAGGATTACACCGTACAAAGTCGCCCCATTATCCCAAATCAATTAAATGTCCATCAGCCTCGATCCCTCCATTCCCGCTCATACCCAGACGACTCTAGTCGTGACTCGGGCGAAATGTACGCGCTGATTTCACTAACTCTCCTCTCATGCTGCTCTCTACCGCCGGCACTCATTCTCGATACATCCATTGATTCGCTATGGACTTCAGACGCTGCGCTCACAGGCGAAGTAATGAGATTCCCCAATTCGTAGTTTTGTGTTCCTCCTGTGAATGGAGACTCTAATGGAGACTCTGCACGAGAGTGCAATGTCGGATGCGAGGTTTGGTGATGAGGTTGAGCTTGAGCATTATGGTTTTGCATGGCTGTGAGCTGAGCTGCTGTAGGTGGCATGGCAAATCTACGGTTTGCGGAGGGACTCGCTCGAAGGGGAGGTTCGTTCGGATAGCCCGAGTTTTGGTGTCCGTTGGGGACATGATTTGCATAGCCGTTAATATGGATATTGGGAGAGGGCGGCTCAAGCCATCTGTCGAGTGGAGGAGTGGAGTTGTTTTGGAGGTTGGGTTCATCGACGTTCTCAGGGGGTGTTGGAGGTCGGTTTGCTTCAATTAGAGAATCGAGATTGTTCAGAGTCATTCGGAGAGCGTCCCAGTTTCCAAGTTTGACAGGGCCTCGTCGATTCCAACACTTCAAGATAACGAAGATCACGAGAAGGATACTGGGCTGTCAAATAATTGTGTTAACTCGTTCAATCTTCTGCATAGTGTTCGAAGCCAGGAGGATTCAAGGCAGAAGTGGAGTGAGGTCGTGCCAAGAGGAACCCACTTACACCAAGATAAACTGTCAGAGCCTTGAATTGCAATTGCTCACCGTTGAACATGCTAACGCTGTTTAGCACAAATACTATCACGAGACTTGATACCAAGCCAATGTATGCAGGAACTGGTTGGATGCTGGAAGCGTAACTTGAGAAGCCTGTGCGAGGCCATCGTTGGAATCGTCCTAAGTGCGGGCCAACGAGGTGTATTCTGTGCTTCGACAACCTATCTCTCCTATTAGATCATGTTCTCCAGGATATAGAAAGACAAAGAGTCAGGATAGGACTTACCATCTATTGTATCGAATGAATGCAAGACATTGTGATGCCCAGACCAGTACACATCCAACACTTCCAATCGCAACCAAAGTTTGCTGCAGCTGCGCAAGTCAGTATATTTTCCATTTAGTAAGGCGAAGTGAATTACTTCGTTTTGAGTGAAATTAGATTTCAGATGAACGAAAGGAAGCCAGCATGCAAACATAACCCAGGACACTACCAAACCCCAAACGGGGATATGTCTAGTCGAGGATATCGTATTAAGTTTTGCGAAGAAACGCACAATCCTCCTTTCATCCATTTGGTTCAGGTCTCTCGCAAGACCATACAGTGTCCTCGAAGCAACATACAACGCTGTATTGGCGGCACTCAAGCCAGAGTACACAAGGAATCCAATCAGCACACCTGGCAATTTCGGTATCCCCGCTTGAATGACGGCAATAATTGGCGCCGCTGAACTGTTGGGAGAGGGTGGAAACGATCTGGGTTCGTGTCCGAGACTTGGATCGTCGAGACTGACATGCTTCTGTGAGAAGAAGAGAGGGAGATATTGGTTGAACCATTCAATATTTGCAACAAATCCACCGATACTGATTAGGTAGATTGCTAGGATAATATACCCAATGTGTTTGGCTGGACCTTTCAGACTTCCTGGATCTCTAGCTTCGAATGCCGTGACGGTTAGGAGTTCGACCCCGATGTAGGAAAATATGGCTAGAGGAATTGAAACTCTAGTGTGTATTAGTGCAATACTCAGGTCGAGTACCTGCAACTGCTTACAGGACGGATTTGAAGTGCGTGGTCGCAACGTTTGGATTGTTCCGTACGCCGTCATTGAAGACTGCCTAGTTAGTTTATTGTCCGAAGTTGCAACCGCCACCGGAATTGCTCACAATCACTCCCAATATGTCCTGCTTTTCCAACCACTAACAATGTTTAGTGAAAGTTCCAATGCTACTTTAAACCCCACTCACCGCCCGCATTGATGAGTATCATGATTATAAAGATGGTTAGAACAAGTAGCAGCTTGAGTATACCTCCAAAAAGCTCGATCCATCCAAACACCTAAACCTCACAGTCAGCTGGATCGAGGATGTCATGCCGATCGCAAAAGAATACCCTGATTCCTCGCGAATTAATTATGAATATCGTAAACAAGAACAAGGCAAAAGTAACGTTCAAGAGAGGGAACGAAATATCCCAGTATTGGAGAAGCGTTGCAGAACCGATGATTAATGCCGCAAGGGTGACCGCGTATGTATACCTATTCGCTCCATCAGCCTTCCCAAATCCTGTACGGATGGATGCAGAGTATCTTGTCCCGCCAACGCTTCTGCCTTGGGGATGTATAGTACCCGCCCATCGTAATATCGGAACTCACCAATATGTAATTCCAACAACGATAGCCAAATCCGGGTCGACGAAGGCCCGAACGAATTCGATCATGGCGTTGGATATCGGCCACAGCACAATCATCTCGCAGACACCTTCCATCACAAATATCGCAACCAGTCCCACCACGCCAAAGGCGATGAGAACTCCTCCCGGCCCTGATATCGCCAGCACTTCCCCGCTTGTTGTCGCGAACCCGAGTCCAATTGTGCCACTGAATGTAATGAACTTTTCGATGTGAGCCTAAATCCCAACACAGTGAGGAGGCGCATGTTCACCAGGATCTGCCATGCTCCTAACTCTCGCCTGCATCAACGTGTCAGCCTCATCCTTCGTGCCAATGCGGTAAACTTACACCAAAGCCTCGCCATATTGTAAAACAGCTGCCATTAGCGATCGAAATACTCAGTCGTAGAAATGTAAGATCAAAACATGTTGTAGTACCCGTAGCCAAGACAGGAAGAAAAACAGAGAAATGGGAGGAAGGCTCAGGCTTGACGCTAGCTAAAGATAGTCACCAACGAATAAGAATATCGTCTAGCGCGGGCATATCAGGAACAGGTTTTAATGGGGGCGGAGCATCCCATGATTCAATACATCTCTTCTGCATGAACTGGCCGCCATGTCTCGGGTGCTCAGAGATGATTTGACCTGTTGCGGAGAGGGCTCCTTAGCCTCGTTATTTAGTCATCCCATTTGGACAGAGAGCAACATGTTAAAATACGTGCACATGCCATCTGACGATCTTCACTGTCAAAACTCCAAGCACTTTGAGATCAAGTATCGATGGCAACTCCAACGCTTGCTTTGAGGTTCACCACCGAACTCCGAGAAACGGGCTATATCACAGAGGGAAATTTGAGAGCCAAATTGGTAGAGCTTTTCGGGCCTAGTGATTATCGAATCAGTGTAGGTCTTCAAATGAGGCCCTTACCTGAAATTACTGACTCGATCTCGAAGACAAAGCAAGAACGATGGATATACTTTGCACCACGAAAACTGACAAGTGTAAGTTCATCGATTACTCAAACTTTAGATGCATTGACTCGTTTCGCAGGAAGAAATGAAGTAGGTTCGCCCAAGGCTCGGAGCCTCACTCGAAATTGCGAGGTATGTCGCCCAATATTGACGCCGAAACAGATCAATCATGAAGCAAGACGCCGAGGCCAATTGAATATGGACACGACACATCCGTCTCTGAAACTGGTGGTGGCTGCATCATGGGGTGCTATCCTATTGGAAATGTTGGAATGAGGCTTTTGTTAGTATTTGTAGGCTGAGGCCACATATTCAGAGTAACACAATGAACGCCTCATGTGATTCGGCTGCTTGTGATCGACCAATTGTGCTGAGTGCGAATGAGCCCTGTCTAATGTCTGTCTCTTGACTCGAGGCTTTTCGCCAGGTGCATTTCGTTTTGTGCGACACTGAGCCCCAATCTGGGACCACCTGCGGCAAACACCGCCTCAACATTCGCCCGTGAGGTATTCTTGCTGCCCGGAAATTGGATATCTACACCAACGGATATCGCATCTGCTCCTGATCGGTACTTTCAGCATTCTACTTCGCGATAACCGTACACCATGACTTCAGCCAGTGAGAAAAGCACTGCGGACCTAGAATGGCTCCAATACCCGACGAATCTGGAGATTTATGACTCGTTGGCGGTTGATGGCTCAGCGTGCATAGAGCAAATCAATCGATTGTCGAGCGTCTTATTCTCTAATGGAACGAAATTCGACGTTTTTGATGCAACGGACGAGGAAGGTGTCGCGAGGACATTGGTAGAGAGCGAGGATGCCTTGGATGTACTTTTGAAAAAGGAACCACTGCTCGATCTTCGGATTTTGTAAGTGGGTTCACGTGACGAAAAACTTCTTGCCAGGGAAGGCTTGCTAATAGATGCATAGTTCGGTATCCCAGGATCATTCATTATCTCCATTGAACATTAGTAAGTTGGCATTGTTGAAAATTTTGGGCAGCTATCAGATATCACCTGAGTTTCTGGATGTTTTATGTGCTTTTGGAGACAAGAAAAGTTCAGCAGACGAGGTGTCTGAGTGCGGAATATATAACAGCTTTGATAGCTCAAACTATGGTGAGAAATAAATCTACTCAAAATTAATAATCCTTCTAATGCATCACAGAAATTTCATATCAACTCCGCTACATGGAGAGAAACAATCGCTCTTATGGCGATCCGTGGTCACTTCGTCAGACAGGAGTATATCATAAATATTCGGGGTTTGGGGCTGTAAAATCGAGAAATCTATGGATACTCCTGCATCCAATGCGGAAATCGAGAGTTACCAAGAGGTTAGAAGATTCTACGCCTGTGGAGATAGGAGCTGCAGACTTGAGTACCTATCCTCTCCAACTGCACTTGCTTGTATTTTCATCGTATGTGGATAATTGGCGACATTTCTTACACGATATGACAAGAACTTTTCTCAACCTGGTAAGAGTGCCTGAAAGGCTTGAGCTTATTGAAACAAAAAGTGCTGATTGCGGGACAGGAAGACAGCCTCATGACGAGCGAACTTCACGATCGAGAAGAATACACGACCTTGAATTTCAACACTCTTCAAACTCTACGGCACTTGGCGGGAAAACTAATCCCTATCCCTGCGATCTTGCAAGCGTCCATTAAGACGATCAATTCAATACAGTACATGAACAATATGCTAGGGTCAGCCAGCGAGGACGCCAACGCGACTTCGAAGATCGCAAAGACTACATACCACCTTCAATCTTTCGAGCACCGTCTTCAGAGCTACCTAGCAAGCTGTCAGGTACTCCAAACACGTATTGAGAATATGACAAAATTTGTATGCTCAATTCTCCAGTGTATCTAGAGACGGAAGAAGCTAACCAACAAAAGTTGGCAGATGGTTTGAACCTTCAAAACCAAGAGATATCCGCCGAGTCAAACGGTCATCTCGTGACTCTCACCAAAGACACTGTCGACGACAGTGCGACTGTTCGAGCAGTCACATTCGTGACCCTAATATACCTTCCCGCAACCTTTATTTCTGTAAGCCCACGATCCCTTAAAACTCGGCCTTAGATGACATCGCTGACTATCACAGGGACTCTTGGGGTCCAATCTCTTCAATTTCCGAGATACAAATTCGGACTTCCAGATCTCACGCCAGTTCTGGATCTACGTCGTTCTAACCCTGCCGCTGACAATCCTAACTCTATCGTACTGGAAATACAAAACGTATCAGCAGGCAAAAAAGAGGGCGAGGGACGCTGAGAAGTAATAGCTGAGTACTGTGTAAGATGATGTTAATAATATAGAGCCTTCTCCTGGGCTGTAAAATCATATCAACATCTTCCTTCGTTCAATGAGTCCGCTTGGATGTGACACCACGACAAAGGTCATTTGATCTTCAACGATGACAGCAATATCATGAGTATCCGCATTGTAGCCCTCCTTTAACTTTTGGGATTTGGACGGTGCAGAGGCTCCCACGTCGGCAAGAAGTGAAAGGTTGATGAGGCGTGGCGGAACACTTTGCTGAATAAGGACGATGCCTTGCGATTGATTTTCTGTGTTCTCGTATCCGGCGCCTGCTATAACATCCTCAATAGGTGCGTTCAGTTGAATTACTTGGCTCTGGTTCGCGTCTTTTCCGATAATGTAAAGACGATTCGGAATCTCAAATGCAGCGAAGTATCGAGCTAGGGGAAATATAAGACCGTCCCTGCCACTCCCTGGTCTTGGTGCCTGTGAACCATCAGTGAACTGTAAAAACCGATCAAGGGTATCTTACTGCTGTCCGTCGTGTCGGTTTGTTCATGACCTGAGATGATGTCGATGCCTCCCAAATATACCACCGATTGTCTTGATGGCCTGATAGGTGTCGAACCAACGACCACTAAGTATTAGAAGATTCAGTGCCCATTCATGTAAATAAAATAAAAAACCGAGGAGTACGTAGTTGAGGTCTGTAAGGTGCATTCCCAACTTAAAGAAAATGGAACTCGTACCGCAAAAATATATTGGCCGTCGGTGCTGAAACATGCTTTCCGTAATTGCCCTTCCGTCTCTAGCGTGTGCATACTAAGGCGAATACTGTAGTCAGCAAAGCAACCTCGGAGTGAGAAGAGCTAGTATTTTAGAAGGTAGCCACGCACCCTATTCTCGACGAGTAATAGCAAAGTCCCTCATCCAATATAAAGAGTGTATCACCACACAAATTCACTTTCATATCGACCACAAAACTTGCTATTCCATTAATGGCAACAGGAGCAGGAATACCACTTATGCTTGTTGAAAAGGGATCCTCACTCCATATCTCAAGATTGTGGCCATAATCGAATCTTGAGTGGCATAGGTAACGAAAGAACTATGAGAAAATGGTAAGCTTGAGATCTAAACTCTTTTTCACTCTCCTGTCAAAAGGCACGGAAGGCTGTCTTTTCTTTGCTTACTGCCCTAGCAACGTAGATGACACGGAGGATTACCACACGGAGGATTACCAACCTTGGATTGTGACCGATTTCGAGCATGGAGAACGATGTAGTCCTCGCATAAACTCATCATATCCCATTCAAAATCTGGCGGGCACTGAATATTCTGAGGAATAGCGAAGCCAGTAGATATGCGATCTGGGGATTTGGGAGGACGTTTCGGGACCCATTTGTTCTGGAGGCTAAAGTTTGGCACAAGAACCAACGTTTTAGAAAGTGAAGCTACTCGATGGCGACTTGGGCATACCAAGCTCTTCGAAGCTTTGTGGGGCGCCATGAGATGAACAAATGATACGTCTGCACTCAGGGATGAGCCAGTCCCGAAACTTGAGCTTTCATCTGAGCGGTTCGTCTGGTCGGGAGAAGTTGGCAGGGTTGCACCGGGTGAGAGAATTTGGAAGCCTTGAGTGTCACTGCGGATGATGCTTGGATTTCTTGAGGGTGTTAAGCTTGAATTCCTTGATCGGCCCGAAGGTTGTCCATACGCGGCTTGAAACTGTCCGTTGCCTAACGCTGCTGAGGTTTGCAGAAGAGTTGGGGTAGCATGTGCGTTCATATTTGTGTCTGACTCTGAAGCTTGGGCCGCATAGTATGCAGCGGGAATTCCATTGGTGCTGCTTGATGAGCTGGAGTTTTGTTTGAGGTGTGGCATGGGGTGTCCGTTGTTGTTTGCGGGGCCCGGACCCCTTGAATATGATCCACTTTGGCCACTCGCATTTCTTGAAGACCGCAAGACTTGTCCGGGAGAGAGTTCAGCGTGGCCATATGGCAGCAATGAAGGACGAGTTGGAGTTGCATAGGGCCTGTACTGCAATTGTTGTTGTCGGTCTATATTTGGGCGCTGAGGAGAGTACTGTGAATGGTAGAAAGGATTCGGCCCCTGATCAAGTGGGCTTGAAGTTGTGTAGGAGCCGGAGCTATCAGTGATTGTAGACCACCGGGCGATGGGGGGTTCTGCATTCATTCCTTGAGCCCGTGTTGGTGACTCCACATGGTGAAGACCTCCATGTTCTCTGAAAGGCAGGCTCACCGTAGCCTCTGCTGGTGATACTTCTGACTTGATCCATCCGCATTTGCGATCCAAATAAGGCTCCTCCTCGCCAATAACGATGTCTAGTTGATCCTGAGCATCTTGTGCAGTCAGTCGCTTCGTGGGCGGATCAACGAGCATTTTGAACACTAGGTCGAGGGTCCGTCCAATCCAGGCGCCTTCTGGGCTTTTGGTCTTGAGGCTTTCGAGGAAACCTGTAATTGTTGGCTTCACAATTGCTTTCCCATTCACAATAGTGTAGAAATAGTCTGTCACAGTCTGGTTTGGCTGATTTGCATTGTATCTGGACCTGCCAAGATCGTGAACATAACGAGGACCACCGAGGGCAAAAGCTTCGACGACTGCAAGAAGACAGCCGAATGACCACATGTCGCTTTCTCGCCCAACTACTTTCTCTTCGCTTGGTTGGACTTCAGGCGCTTGAAAAGGGCCGGGCGTCCTTTGTGCTTTTGTTAGAGAGAAGTGCGCAAGAAAATCACCAGGTGCTAGGGCGTTTGCCTCTTCAGAGGGTTCCTTTATCCTCGCTGTGCCGAAGTCATGGACAAGCCATTGGCCAACCGGTGTTCGTTCGCTATCCCCCTCCCATTTCACCAGAACATTATCTGGCTTGAAATCAAGGTGAGCGCATGCTATTTTCTTCTCCTTTAGCTTGAGTCTATGGTGTAGAAAATTGAGGGCTCCAGCAAGGCATGAAGCCTCTCTCAAGAGATCAAGGGGCGTGAATCGACGCTGGCGTTCGTTGAAGTCGGGATAGTCACCGTCCAGAAATTTGCGAAGGTCAAGATCTGCAAGGGGAGAAATGATGACAAAGTGGGATCCATGAGTAAATGTCGTATACTGTATAATGAAAAGTCAGCCATGCTATATCGAGCGAGATGGCAAGGGGGTGACACTTGAGTGGGGAGTACACAAGTAGTCATATGCTGGTTGATGTTCCTCCTCCACACTTACACTGTGCATAATATTCATATGATGTTCGAGGCATTGCTTAAAGGACCTCAAAGCCTTTTGCTCGGCGGAGAAACTTCTGTTATTTTGTCCCGTAGTAGCCCCCCTTTCAATATATTTACTTGCTACCCAAACAGGCTGGAATTTGTTGAGTATTTATCACTGACAGCGAAAAGGTATCGAAAAACTTACTGTTAGATTTAAACTGTCTCCACGCTGGAAGTGGAAGTGTTTGGCAGCAACAAGCTCCTTTCGTACCAGCCCCGTTGCACCTTCTCCAATAATTTCGGATTTCAGAAAAGGCATTCTATGTTGCTTGTTATATTCCGCATCTGTGTTAACATACTGGCTTTCCTCAGCCAGAACCACAGGCATGAATATGTACTGCCGAATTAGAAACTCGTGGCGCTGAGATTCTCGAAGGAAACGGGGGTCTGCAACAAATGGTAGGTCCTCGTCGGTCCGATCCGGCTGACCATTACTGTCGACATGGTCCAGGAAGGTCTTCTTGAAATGCTCCCATTCGTCCCAATGAATCCAGACGAGAATTGACAGTACCTTCTTATAATCTTGA